>ERZ1066118.2121-NODE-2121-length-10245-cov-10.001766_pt1 | contig 10245 bp, 12 predicted proteins | sample MGYA00382765_ERZ1066118 | MGnify/ENA primary metagenome ERZ1066118 (study PRJEB33369, sample SAMEA5778348) | biofilm metagenome | biome: Industrial cooling water; feature: Water cooling tower basin; material: Biofilm | place: United Arab Emirates | collected...
ACGTGTCGGTCTGCAGCGCCGTCGCGGCCATCATCAGCAACGCACCCGTGAGCATTCCTGCTCCTCCCACGAATTGTTACGCGGGCAGGATGACTCCGATCGGCCCTGGTTTCCAGCCCTATCGGAAGCTGGTCGGAGCCGCCGAGACCACTGTCGAGCCTTGCGCCGTCACCTGGCGGATCTCGAACGCGCGCTGAGCGACATTGTCGGCGCGAAAGCGGAAGATGCCGTCCACTCCGGCAAAGCCCTCGGGATCGTCGATCGCACCCAGCGGAAAGCGCCGCCCGGGCTGCCACGTCCGCGATGCACGCACCGCCAGCAGGACGGCGTCATAGCCCAGGCTCGCGATCCGCGGCGGCATCTCCCCGCCATAGCGCGCCCGGTAGCGCTGGACGAACTGCGGCCAGCGCCCCTGCGTCGGTGCGGCATACCAGGCGCCGCGCAGCCGCGGCGTCCCGCCATGATTGCCGCTCGCCCACAATTCGGTGCCGAGGATCTGGACTCCGCTGCGCACCGCAGGCGCGGCAAGCGCCGCCACCCGGCCATTGTCAGCGATGAGGAGCGCCTCGAACGGCCGGTTGCCGAGCCGACGCGCCGCCTGACGCACGTCGCCGGGCTGGGCATAGGTCTCGACCGCCGTCACCTGACCGCCGACCCGCTGCACCGCAGCCAACAACGCCTGGCTCGATCGCTGGCCATAGTCGCTGGCGGGAACCAGCGCCGCAAAGCGCCGCGCGCCCTTTGTCGCCGCTTCGATCACCACCCGCTCGATCGCCTGCGCGGGCGTGAAGCCAAGGATATAGCTCCCCTGCGCCGCTGCGGTCGCATCGTTGCTGAAGGTGATGACCGGCACCCGCGCACGCTGCGCGATCGGCGTCACCGCCCTTACCTCTTCCGACCGCAGCGGCCCGAGGATCAGCCCGTGCCCCGCCGAAGCCGCCCGCGCGGCCGCTGCGCCAGCGCCGCCCTCGGCCGTGTCGTAGACGGAGATCTGGAAGGCCTGGCTCTGGCTGTCGAGCAGGGCGAGCCGGGCCGAGCGCTCGAGCGCCTGGCCGACCGCCGCGTCCGGTCCCGTGAGCGGCACCAGCACCGCCACCCGGTTGACCTTGGGCAGCGCAGGCTGGGTCGGCCGGTTGCCGGTCGCGCAGCCGGCGAGCAGCAGGGCGGCGCCGATGCTGGCCAGAAAAGACCGCCGCCTCAAGGCCGATCCTCCTTGTGCCGTCAGTGAAGAGAATGCCATTAGCCTGCGTCTTCCCATGACCGAGCCCCTGCCCCCCGGCCTCTACATCGTCGCGACCCCGATCGGCAATCTCGGGGATTTCTCGCCGCGCGCCGCCGATGTGCTGGCCCGCGCGAACCTGATCCTTGCCGAGGACAAGAGGGTGTCGGCGCGCCTCCTGTCAGGAGCGGAGAGCCGGCCGCCGATGCGGACCTACAATGATCATAGCGACGAGTCGGACCGGGCTGCAGTGGTCGCCCGGCTGGCGAGCGAGGCGGTCGCCCTCGTCAGCGATGCCGGGACCCCGCTGATCAGCGATCCCGGCTACAAGCTGGTGCGCGACGCACGTGCGGCAGGGCACGCGGTGTTCACCGTTCCAGGCCCCTGCGCCGCCGTCGCCGCCCTCACCCTTGCCGGCCTGCCCACCGACCGCTTCCTGTTCCTCGGCTTTCTTCCGCCCAAGGAAAAGGCGCGGGCCGAGGCGATCGCCGAGATCGCCGCCGTGCGAGCCTCGCTGATCCTCTACGAAAGCGGTCCGCGGCTCGGGGCGACCCTGCAGGCGCTGAGCCAGGGCCTCGGCGAACGCGAAGCGGCCGTTGCCCGCGAGCTCACCAAGCTTCACGAGGAATGCGTCACCGGCAGCCTTGCCGAACTCGCCGGACGCTACGCCGCGGACGCTCCACGGGGCGAGATCGTGATCGTCGTCGGCCCGCCCGCCGCCGCTGCCCCGGCCAGCGCCGACCAGCTCGACGCCGCGCTCCGCCACGCGCTCGAAACCGAAAGCCCGAGCCGCGCCGCCGCCCTGGTCGCCGAACAGCTCGGCGTGAAGCGCAAGCTCGCCTACGAGCGCGCCCTTCAGCTCAGCGGGTGAAACGCGAGATCAAGAACAGGGTGGGGGCCGAACGTCGCGGCCGCCGGGCGGAAGCGCTTGCCGCCTGGTACCTGCGCCTCCACGGTTGGCGGATCGTCGGGACCCGCTGCCGCACCCGGCTCGGCGAAGTCGATCTCGTCGCCCGCCGCGGCAAGGTGCTGGCCTTTGTCGAGGTCAAGGCGCGCTCGAGCAGCGAAGCCGCCGAGCGGTCGCTCGACCGCCAGCGGCTGCGGCGGGTGGCGGCCGCCGCCGAGCTCCTCCTGCCGCGCTTCGGCAAGGGCGCCGAGACGGTCCGGATCGACGTCATCCACATTGTGCCCAGGCGCTGGCCCCGCCATCTCGTCGACGTCTGGCAAGGATGACAGGCCGGGAACGCCCGACTAAGGACGCCCCACCCCTTGTCCCCAGGAGCCTGCCCTTGAGCCTCACCGTCGCGGTCCAGATGGATCCGCTCGAATCCATCGGCATCGCGGGGGACTCGACCTTTGCGCTGATGCTGGAGGCGCAGGCGCGGGGGCACCGCCTGTTCGAATATCAGGCCGACGCCCTGACCTACGAGGATGGCGACCTCCGCGCCCGGGCCCGCGCAGTGCGGGTGCAACGCGTGGACGGCGCGCACTTCACGGCCGAGCCGCACGCGACGCTCGACCTCGCAAGAGAGGTCGACGTAGTCCTGATGCGCCAGGACCCGCCCTTCGACATCGCCTACATCACCGCCGCCCACCTGCTCGAGCGGCTCGCCGGCCGGACGCTGGTGGTCAACGACCCCGCCAACGTCCGCAGCGCGCCCGAAAAATTGTTCGTGCTCGACTTCGCCCGCTTCATGCCGCCGACCCTCATCACCCGCAGCATGGACGAGCTCAACGCCTTTCACGCCGCCCATGGCGAGATCGTCCTCAAGCCCCTGCACGGCAATGCCGGCGCTGCCGTCTTCCGCATTGGCCGCGACGGAGGCAACCTTCGCGCCCTGGCCGAGCTCTTCTCCGAGACCTGGAAGGAGCCCTTCATCGCGCAGGCCTTCCTCCCCGCCGTGAGCGAGGGCGACAAGCGCATCATCCTTGTCGATGGGGAGCCCGTTGGCGCCATCAACCGCGTCCCCGGCAAGGGCGAGATCCGCTCCAACCTCGCCGCCGGCGGCACTGCCCACCGCACCGCGCTCAGCGAGCGCGAGCGGGAGATCTGCGCCGCCCTTGGCCCCGAACTCAGGGCCCGCGGGCTCCTGTTCGTCGGGATCGACGTTATTGGCGGCATGCTGACCGAGATCAACGTTACCTCGCCCACCGGCCTCGTCGCCCTCGACGCCTTCGAGGGGATCAACAGCGCCGGCTTGATCTGGGACGCGATCGAGGCGCGGCACTCGGCCATGACCGGAACCTCTGCCCGTGGGTGATTGGGTCATCGAGATGATCGAGCGGTCGGGCTATCTCGGCGTCGGCTTTCTCATGTTCCTGGAGACGATCTTTCCGCCTATTCCGTCCGAAGTCATCATGCCGGTCGCCGGCGTGGCCGCAGCGCGCGGCGACATGTCGCTGGGGGGCGTAATCGCGGCCGGAACCTCGGGCGCGATGCTCGGCAACATCGTCTGGTACCTCGCCGCCCGCGCACTTGGCCTTGTCCGCTTCAAGCCGCTGATCGACCGCTACGGGCGCTGGCTCACCATGAACTGGGAGGAGGTCGAGCGCGCCGAGCACTGGTTCCGCCGCAACGGCACCTTCTTCGTCTTTCTGGGACGGATGCTGCCGACCGTGCGCAGCCTTGTATCCGTCCCGGCCGGCCTTTTGCGGATGCGGTTCAAGACCTTCTTCCTCGCCTCCACCCTGGGAACCCTCGGCTGGACATCGGCCCTCGCTTATGCCGGCTACAAGCTGCGCGAACAGTTCAGCGAGGTCGACGCCTGGCTGGGCCCGGTCAGCACCGCGATCATCGTCACGTTGGCGCTCGGCTACCTGTGGCGGGTGATCCGCTACCGGCCCGACTGATCCTTTATGGAGCAACTGTTCGCGGTTTCTCTCTGCCGCGATTGATCCGTCCTGGTCATTTAGACCTTTGTTAAGCGCGCCCTTCCAGGACCGGAGAGGTCGAGGCGGCCGCGCCCGATCCCCACATCAAGCGGCCGCTTCGACAACCCCCTCACGCTCTCGGATGCGCATGGCGGTAGACGTCGAGCAGGTGCGCGGCATCCACCGCCGTGTAGATCTGGGTCGATGACAGGCTGGCGTGGCCGAGCAGTTCCTGAAGCGTGCGCAGGTCCGCTCCGCCGGCGAGCAGGTGGGTGGCAAAACTGTGCCGCAGCGCATGGGGGGTCAGCCGCTCGTCCAGCCCGAGCTGGCGCCGTGCCGATGCCACCGCCCTTCGCACCACATCGGCGCTGAGCGGCCCGCCCCGGGCGCCGCGGAACAAGGGCTGGTCCTTGCCCAGCGGCCAGGGGCAAAGACGCACGTAATCTGCGACTGCTTCGGCGACCAGCGGCAGCACGGGCACGATCCTGGTTTTGCCGCGCTTGCCGGTCACCCGCACCGAAGTGCCCAGCGGATGCGCCGCAGCGGTCAGCCCCAGACCCTCTGAAATGCGAAGCCCCGACCCATAGAGCAGCAGCAGCAGCGCCGTGTCGCGGGCTGCGATCCACGGCTCCCGGGCGAGCGCGCCCGTCTCCTCAGCGAGCGCAAGCGCATCCGCCGGAGCCGCCGGTCGGGGCAGGGTCCGCGGTCGGCGCGGCGCGCGGACCTTGGGCAACGCCGGTGCCTGTCCGCTCTGCTCGGCCGCGAAGACAAGAAACGCGCGCACCGCCGACATCTCGCGTGCCGCGGCCGCGGGTCCCAGCCCTTCCGCCCGACGCCGCGCCAGAAAGGCCCGAAGGTCGACGGCGCTCAAGGTGAGAAGGGTCGCCGGGGTCGGAGGCTCGCCATGGTGCACGGTCAGGAACTGCAGTAGCCGGTGCGCCGTGGCGACATAGGCCCGCGCCGTATGCACGCTGCGCCGGCGCTCCAGCCTCAGAAAGGTGTCGAACCGGGCGGCAAGAGCCCGGGCAGCGTCTAGGGTTGGAGCGTCCACCGGCGAAGCATAGCGCTGAGCGAGGCGCCGAGAAACAGCAGCAGTTCGGACCCGTGGCGGGCGTCGAGCGGCTGGACGGTCCGCTGCCCGAGCAGCAGCAGCGCCTCGGGCCTGGCGTCGGCCAGCCTGACCAGGGCCTCGGCGCGGATGAGGTCGCAGGCCGGTCCGAACAGGGCATGACCCCGCGGCACGGTGCGCAGTTCGACCGGCTCGGCACCCGCAAGCCACTGCCGGAGCAGCTCCGCTTCCGTATGCTGCACGCCCGAACTGTCGACCCGGAAGCCGCGGTTTCCGACGATCAGCCCGAGGGCGACGGCATCGAGGCCAAGGATCAGCGGCCATTCCTGCACCACCACGTGGAGGAGGTGGTCGAAGTCGCTTGCTTCCAGCCCGGCCAGCACCGCCTGGTGGATGGCGGCAACTGCTCCCGACTGGCCGCGGGCAAAGGCAAGCAGATCCTCGCGCGCTTCCTCGGCCGCCTCCGCCCGCGCGCGAAGACGCGCCAGCGCATGGTCCTCGAAGGAGAGGATCTGTCCCATGGCGCGAGTGTTACGCGGGAAGAGGTTAACGTCCAGTGCTCTTGATCCTCCCTGTTCCGCGAAGCGGAATGGGGAGGTGGCAGCGCGAAGCGCTGACGGAGGGGCCTGGTGCGATGCCGCTGCCCCCCCCCACCACTGCCTTCGGCAGCGGTCCCCCTCCCCATTCCGCTTCGCGGAACAGGGAGGACTCACTTCACCCGATCTTCTGCCCGGTCGCTTCCCAATCCTTCAGGAACGCCGCAATCCCCTTCTCCGTCAGCGGATGGTTGAACAGCGCCTTGATCACGCTCGGCGGCGCGGTCATCACGTCGGCGCCGAGCTTGGCGCTCTCGTGCACGTGGATTGGATTGCGCACCGAGGCGACCAGGATCTCGGTCCCGAAGTCGTAATTGTCGTAGATCATCCGGATGTCGGCGATCAGCTCCATGCCCGGATAGCCGACGTCGTCGTGCCGCCCGACGAAGGGCGAGACGAAGGTCGCCCCCGCCTTGGCGGCGAGCAGGGCCTGGTTGGCCGAGAAGCACAAAGTCACGTTGACCATCGTGCCCTCCTCCGTCAGCGCCTTGCACGTCTTGAGGCCGTCGAGGGTCAGCGGAACCTTGATCGCGATGTTCTCCGCGATCTTCCGCAGCACCTCGGCCTCGCGCATCATCTCCTGATAGTCGGCCGCCACCACCTCGGCCGAGACCGGGCCGGGGCAGATCCGGGCGATCTCCGTCACCGTCTCGATGAAGTCGCCGCCCGACTTCTTGACCAGGCTCGGATTGGTGGTGACTCCGTCGAGCAGGCCCGTGTCCATCAGCTCGCGGATGTCGGCAAGGTCGGCGGTGTCGGCGAAGAACTTCATGGGACTAGGGCTCCAAGGTCAGTTGCGCGGGCCTTAGCGGCGCGGCACACAAGCGTCCATGACCGACCATGTCCTCGTCGAGCGCCGCGGCGCGCAGCTCCGCCTGCTCCTCAACCGGCCCGAGCGCCGCAACGCAATCACCGTCGCCATGTACGCCGCCCTCGCCGACGCGATCGCCGGCGCGCAGGACGATTCGGAGGTCCGCGTCATCACGCTCGAAGGCGAAGGGGTGGACTTCACAGGCGGCAACGATCTTGCCGACTTCATGAAGGAGATGCCGCAGGACGGGCAGACCGACATTCCGGTCTGGCGGCTGCTCCGGGCTCTCGCCACCAACCAGCTGCCGCTGGTCGCCGCCGTTCACGGCAATGCGGTGGGGATCGGCACCACCATGCTGTTCCACTGCGACCTGGTGGTCGCCGAGGAGGGTACGCGCTTCAAGATGCCCTTCACCGAGCTCGGCCTGGTGCCCGAAGCTGCGAGTTCGCTGATCCTTCCCCGTCTCGCCGGTCGCCAGCTCGCGGCCAAATATCTGCTGCTGGGCGAACCCTTCGGCGTGGCCGAGGCGGAGCGCTTCGGCCTCGTCAGCCACCGCGCTCCCGCGGGCGGGCTTGGAGAGGCGCTGGAGGCGGTGGTCGCCACCCTTCTCTCCCGCCCCCCGCAGGCGCTCCGGCTTACCCAGCGGCTGCTTCGGGGCAGCACCTACGACGATGTGCTGGAGCGAATGGAGTGGGAGAATGGCCACTTCTCCGAACGGCTCACCTCCGAGGAAGTCAGGCAGGCGATCACCGCCTTCTTCGCGGCCCGCTCGGCCCGGACTTAATCGTCCTCGCCGCGATCGGTGTAGACCAGCTTGGAGCGGGTCACGTTGATGGTCGGCCCGGGAAACAGGAGAAGCGTGGTCGGCTGGGTGTAGGTGACCTGAAGCCGGATCGTGTCGTTCACCTCGACCGGCGTCGGGATGTTGAAGCGCCCAGGTCCGATACCGAACACCACCTGCTCCATCCGGTCCTCGATGTCGTCGACATCGGGGCGCGGGAAGAGGGTCGCCATGCGCGCCCCTTCGCCAAGGCTGTGCTGGATACCCGACATGGCGCGAAAGACCAGGCCAAGCTGGGCGATGCACCAGATGAACACCACCAGCGTCGGAAAGGCGAAGGCGAACTCGATGATGGTCGCGCCGCGTTCCTCCCGCAGGAGCCGGCGGAAAGGCAGATGCTTCATTGGGTGCGCACTCCTACCCTGACCGTGATCGGGTAACGCCCCTGAGCATTCGCGCCGAACTTGATCGGAAACATCGGGACGAACTCGTCGGTCGCGACCACCAGGATGTAGTTGGCCTTGATCTCGGTGGAGGGATTGCAGCTGTTGCCTGGGTCCCAGATCTCCGGCTCGTACGATTCCTCGCCGACCGCGACGTTAAGATTGGGGTTCACCACCGGCGGGGTCAGCGTCAGGGTACGGCGGACGCCCGTGGTCCGATTGGTGCATTCCTGCTGGATGGTCAGGACCACCTCATTGCGGTCGAGATCCGCGGCGGCTTCGATTTCCGCTTCGGCGGTCGTGTCGACCTGCCCGTTCTCGGTCGTCTGCATGATCTTCTCGAGGCCGCGCTGCGCCGCCTGCTCGATGGTGAGCTTGCGGGAGAAGGCCATGGACAGATCGACCATGCCGATCACCAGCATGGCGAGAATGGGAGCGGAGAGCGCCAGCTCGATGATGGCGGCGCCCTGATCGTCCTTGCGGAGGCGGCGGAGGCTGGCGATCATGGCTCAGGCCACCAGCCGGACGCGGCGGCCGGCGCGGATCGCCCCGTCCTCGCCCCAGGGGCAATCTTCCGCGGCAGCGAACTTGTTGCTGACGGTGCTGCTTCCCGTGAAGACCAGCCGCTTGCCGACCAGCCTCGTGCAGGTGAAGCTGCTCGTCCCGTTGCCGTTGTAGATCAGTTCCTGGTTGGGGAAATAGAGCGCTCCCTGGATGATGCTCGAATTGCCGCCGTTGATGCGATTGCGGTTGCTGTTCGAGTCGACCGCCGCCCGGTCCTGGAACACCGCCAGGTGAGCGAACGGCCCGGTGGTCGGCGCCGTGATGTTGATGTTGCTGTTGGCGTTCACCGAAAGCCTGCCGACGGCATTGGCCTCGTTGATCCGGGTCAGAACGAAGGTACAGCCGCCGGTGCAGCTGAGATTGCCCTGCACGTCCATTCCGGCCTCGCCGATGTAATAGATGCCGGCCGGCAGGGTCATGGTCGTGTTGGACCCGACCGACAGCCCGCGAAAGCAGTTGACGTTGCTGAAGCCCGGCCGATTGCGCGCGTCGGCAAGGGTAATGGTTGAATTGCCGCCGCCCAGGTTGTTGCTCGTGCTCGTGCCCAGCAGGGGCAGGTTGCCGCTCGGGTTGAAGCACCGCATGTCGGCGCGGTTGATGTTCACGTTGGCGAACGGATCGGGGATGGCCGGCGTGTAAGGATTATAGTCTTCGACGTTCCAGCTGTTCGATTCCTCGATGTCGCCCACCGCGTCGATCGACTTCGCCCTCACCCGGCTGCTGTTGCCGTTCGCAAGCGCACTGTTGGGCGCGGGCGAGTTGGACATCATGCCGCAGTCGAGCTCGATGCTGCTGTTGCCGCCGATGGTGATGCCGGTCTGGTTGTTGCGGTTCTCGAGGCTCACGAAGCAATATTCGCCCGTCCCCGGAACGCTCGCCGCAGTGGCCGTCGCCGTGATGGTTGGAGCCGGGATGAAGATCGAACTGAAGCTGAGCGGCTTGCGATACTGGAGCCGCACCCGCACGCGGTTCCGCTCGTCGCCACTGTTGGCGAGCAGGGTGACGACCGGCTGGTTGAGCAGGTCCATCCGCGCCGTGCTCGTCACGCCGGGGCGCCTGAACAAGGTGGTGATGTCGACGTCGCGGTTGACCGCCGTCTCGACCTGCGCCTGGGTGTCGATCTGGACCCGGTGGTAGACCCCGGCCAGCGCCGCCGAGTCGGCCGCGCGCTGCAGCTGGCGCTTCCACAGGGTCCACTGGATGGTATCCACCGCCAGCGCTGCTGACCCGAGGAACAGCGGCATGGCGAAAGCGACAAGGATGAGCACGTTTCCGCGCTCGTCTCGCCGGAGCTTGTTCAGCAGTCGCAGCATCAAACGCCTCGCGAAATGGGGACACTTCCACCCCATCTAGCTCCATCAAGGTGAGCAAATTCCTCCAAAAGGGGGTTAACGGCCGGTCAACATCGGTTGCGGGTTGAAGCCGAACTGTGCCGTTCATATAACACACCCAGTCCGGCTTGCGCGGCGGCGGGCCTCTCGCCATGCTGGACGAGGAGAAGGAACAACCATGGCGACCAGTGCACCCGAAACGGCGACTCCCACCAAGCTGAAGCTCGACCCGCCCGAGGTATTGCAGCCGGTCGCCCCGCAGGAAGCCGCCGGGCTGGTCCCCCTGAAGGATGCGGAACGGACCGAGCTCGAGAAAAAGGTCGACGGCTTCGTCGCCGAGCTGGTCTCCCTCGACAGCAACTCGCCGGAGTTCGGCAAGAAGGTCGATCAGCTCACCGCCATGGGCCGCAAGGAGATTGCCGAGGCTGCGGGTGCGTCCAACCGCTTCCTCGACCGGCCGGTCAAGGCGATCGACGCCGATACCGGCATCGGCGCCGACCTCACTCAGCTGCGCTCCACGGTGGAAGCGCTCGACCCCAAGCGCAACGGCGCGATGAGCC
>ERZ1066118.2123-NODE-2123-length-10241-cov-11.203809_pt1 | contig 10241 bp, 8 predicted proteins | sample MGYA00382765_ERZ1066118 | MGnify/ENA primary metagenome ERZ1066118 (study PRJEB33369, sample SAMEA5778348) | biofilm metagenome | biome: Industrial cooling water; feature: Water cooling tower basin; material: Biofilm | place: United Arab Emirates | collected...
GCGCGGGCGCGCCCCCGCCCACGCGGGGGAGCGGGGCGACGGCGCGCGCCACCAGTCCGCGCGCCGCCAGGAGCCCGAGCATCCCGACGACGCCGGCGGCGAGCACTCCGGGCGCCCCCCCCGCGCGCGCGCCGACGAGGAGGAGGAGCGCCGCGGCGAGCCAGACGGCCAGCTGCACCCCGGCGCCGCGCCCCCACGCGGCCAGCCACCCGCCCACCGTCGGGCGCGCCCGCACCGCCCACACCCCGCCGAGCACGTCGAGCGGGAGGAGGAGGAGGACCGGCACGAGCAGCGCCGGCACGAGCGCCAGGAGCGCCGCGGCGAGCGGCTGCCCCGGGTCGTCGGGGAGGAAGCGCCCCGGCCAGTCGAGGGCGAGCGCGACGACGGCGAGCACCACCTGCGAGCCCACCCCGGTGATCCCGAGCCAGAGCCGCGCCCGGGCGAGCGTCATCCCCGCCCAGCGGGGCCCTTCGCCGACGCCCGCCCGGCCGGCGTCGCCCCGCCCGTCGGACCGGGCGGGGCGGCGGGCGGGCGTGGCGGCGCGCGGCGGGGTGGAGGACGGCGGGACGATCGCGGCGGCGCGCGACGGGGACGGCACCGGAGACGGCACCGGAGGCGGCACCGCAGGCGCGCCCTGGCGCGACGGCTGCGGACGGGATCGGATCGACACGGCGGGTTCTGCGAGTGACGGCGGGACGGCAGCGGGGGCGATCGCACGCCCCCCGGCGCCCGAACGGGCGACGCCCGACCCGCGGTTCCGCCGTCCGCCTTCCCCCCTCTGCTGGCCACGCGCATGCCGACGCGTCCTCCCGACGAGCCGCACGACGAGCCGCACGACGAGCCGCACGACGAGCCGCACGACACGCCGCACGGCGGGCGCCCCGACGAGCCGCGCGCCCGCTACGGCTGGGAGTCCGACTTCCCGGCGTTCTCCGACGCCGGCCCGCGCGTCGTGCGCGAGGCGCTGCAGCGGTTCGTCGTCGACGCCTCGCCCGAGCAGGTGCGCGCCTGGCGCGACGCCATCCCGCCGCTGCAGGCGGAGGTGCAGGAGGTGCTCGTGCGCGACCGGCTCGCCCGCGCGTACTCGGCCATCCTCGAGTACGAGCTGCCGATGGAGGCGCGCCGCCCCGACGTCGTCCTCCTCGTCGGCGCGGTCGTCATGGTCGTCGAGCTCAAGGGGAAGCTCCACCCGTCGCAGGCCGACGTCGACCAGGCCGCGGCGTACGCGCGCGACCTGCGCGCCTACCATCGCGAGTGCGCCGACCGCCCCGTGGTCGCCGTGCTCGTCCCGACGCGCGCGCGCGGCTACCAGCAGCAGCTCGACGACGTGCACGTCGTCGGCCCCGACGCCCTCGACGCCCTCGTCGCCCGGCTGGCCGGCGAGCACCCGGAGCCGCGCGTCGACCGGGCGCGCTTCCTCGCCGAGAGCGCCTACCGCCCGCTGCCGACGCTCGTCGCCGCCGCGCGCGAGCTGTTCGAGTCGGGCGAGGTGCGCGCCATCCACCGGGCGCGCGCCGCCACCGACCCGGCGGTCGACCTCGTGTCGCGCGTGGTGCACCAGGCGGCGCTGACGCGCTCGCGCCACCTCGTGCTCGTCACCGGGGTGCCCGGCGCCGGCAAGACGCTCGTCGGGCTGCGCACCGTGCACGCGCGCTACCTCGACGACCTCGCCGTGCCGCGCGCCGGCGCGCGCCCCACCGCCCCGGCCGTGTTCCTCAGCGGCAACGGCCCGCTCGTCGAGGTGCTGCAGTACGCGCTGCGCGGCGCCGGCGGCGGCGGCAAGGCGTTCGTGCGCGGCGTCAAGGACTACGTCACGCGCTACGCCTCGCGCCCCGGGGCGGTGCCGCCCGAGCACGTGCTCGTCTTCGACGAGGCGCAGCGCGCCTTCGACGCCGGGATGATGGCCGCGAAGCACGGCGGGCGTGCCCCGGGCTCCGAGCCCGAGCAGTTCGTCGCCTTCGCCGACCGCATCCCCGAGTGGTGCGTGGTGGTCGGGCTGATCGGCACCGGGCAGGAGATCCACGTCGGCGAGGAGGGGGGCGTGGCGCAGTGGCGCGACGCCGTCGAGCGCTCGACGGGCGCCGGCGAGTGGACCGTGCACGCCCCGCCAGCGCTCGCCGCGGCGCTCCCGCCGGGGCGCGTGCCGGTGCTGGTGGAGCCGGCGCTCGACCTCGACGTCGAGCTGCGCTACCACCTGGCCGCCGACCTGCACGGCTACGTCGACGCCCTGCTGACCGACGCCGAGCCCCCGGCGGCGCTGGCGGCGCGCGCTCGGCGCCTGGCGGCGAGCGGCTTCCACCTGCACGTGACGCGGTCGTTCGCGGTGGCCGCCGCCTACCTGCGCGAGCGCTACGCCGACGCCCCCGCGGCGCGCTTCGGGCTCGTCGCCTCCTCGCGCGACCGCCACCTGGCCGACGTCGGCATCCCGAACGACTGGCGCTCGACGCAGCGCGTGCGCCTGGGCCCGTGGTACGGCGACCCCGAGGACGCCCCCGGCGGCCACAGCTGCCGCCACCTGGACGCCTGCGTCACCGAGTTCGGCGCGCAGGGGCTGGAGCTCGACGCGACGCTGCTCGCCTGGGGCACCGACTTCCGCCGCGACGAGGAGGGACGCTGGTCCAACGCCCTCGCCCGCAGCTACCAGCGCCGCGCCCTCGTCCGCGACCCGCTCACCCTGCGCCGCAACGCCTACCGCGTCCTGCTCACCCGCGCCCGCGACGCCTGCATCGCCTTCGTCCCTCCCCTCCCCCTCCTCACCCCCACCCACACCCACCTCCTCGCCTCCGGCTGGCGCCCCCTCTCCCCCCCACCCTGACCCCCGCCGTCTCCGCCCCGCAGTAGCCGCCCCGCCGTTGCCGCCCCCGCCCCATCCGCCCCGCGGTAACCGCCCCCGCCCCACCCGCCCCGCAGTATCAGGCGCCGCCCCACCCGTCCGCCCCACCCGAGGACGCCCCCCCGGTCCCGCCCCTCCCGCTCGCGCCCCCCCCGCTCGCGCCCTTCCGCAAAACGCGCATCTCACCCGACACTACGCCCCCTCTCCCCAGCTTCACCTCGTGCAGCGCATCGAGTTGACGAACCCCTTGCCGCGCGGCACGTGGCACTCAGGCGCACGCCATCCCGCACCCGTTGCTCGCGCCGGGGGCGATGTAGTCGGCGCTGCGCCCGTCGGGGCGCACCTCGAGCGTCCCTCGTACGTCTTGCGCCCGCCGAGCACCAGCACGTCGCGCTCGATGCGCCCCCAGTCGCGCACGTTCGCCGCGTCGCCGTGCAGCGCCGGGATGCGCCGAGATGCGCCGAGATGCGCCGGGATGCGCCGAGATGCGCCGAGATGCGCCGGGATGCGCCGGGATGCGCCGGGATGCGCCAGTGCGAGGCCACCTCGACCTGGCGGGCGTCGGCGACGCGCGCGAGGATCTCGCGGCCGCGCCGTCGCTCGCTCCCCCCCCATCGCCCCCCCGGTTCCGGCCCCCGTCCGATGCCCACCGCCCGCGCCCACCTCGACCGCCTCGCCCACCTCGCCGACGCCAACGCCGCCGAGGTGCGCCGCGTCGTCGCCGGGCTGCGCGACGCCCAGCTGCTCTGGAGCCCCGCCCCGGCGCGCTGGTCGATCGCCACCTGCCTCGAGCACCTGATCGCCACCGGCGCCGCCTACCATCCGCGGATCGCCGCCGCGCTCGCCGCCGCCCCTCGCGATCCGGCGCACGCCGAGGCGGCGTGGCGCCCGTCGTGGTTCGGCCGCCTGTTCGTCCGCTACGCCGGCCCCGAGACGCGCAGCACCCGCGTCCGCACCCGCGGTGCCTTCCTCCCGCCCCCCGCGCGCGCCGACGCCCCGGCCCGCCTCCTCGCCCAGCAGGGGGAGCTCGGGGCGCTGCTCGCCGACGCCGTCGGCGCCGACCTCCGCGCCATCCGCATCACCTCCCCCATCGCCCGCCTCCTCTCCCTCCGGCTCGGCGAGGTGCTCGAGGTGCTCGTCGTCCACCAGCAGCGCCACCTGCTCCAGGCCGACGAGGTCCGCCGCGACCCCGCCTTCCCCCGCTGACCCGGGCGGATCCGTGCCACGCTCCGCCTTTCGATCGTCTTCCGGGTATCATCCACCGGCACCGGCCCGGACCCTCGGGCCCGGTTCTGGCATCCCGACGCTGGGAGTCTCCCCGTCGATCTCCACCCGTTCGCTGTGAAAGAGAGCCGTACCCATCAGAAGGGCCCCCGCCCGGTCGGCCGGGTCCACCCGGACACGCCGGCCCGCCACGCCCACCGCACGCCCGCCCCGACCGGGGCGCCCCGCTCCTCCGCCGCCGGCCCCGCGCCGAAGCGCCGCAGCAGCCGCCGCCGAGGCGGCTCCCCGTATGCCGCCGCCGCCGAACCGCGCCTGACCTCGCTACCGACCGGGCGGCGCGCCTACGTCGAGACGCGCGAGTGGCTGCTCGCCCGCCACGGCCCGGTCTGCGCCTACTGCCAGCGCCGCGGGGACGCCGAGGAGATCACCCTCGACCACGTGACCCCGCGCCGCGGGCAGACCGCCTACGACCGGCGCGACAACCTCGTCCTGGCCTGCAGCAGCTGCAACGCGGCCAAGAAGGACACCCCGATCCTCGCCTTCCTGCTCGGCCGCCGCGAGCGCGCCGCCAGTCTGCTGCGCTACGGGCTGCACCTGAGCCCGATGCTGCTCGACCTCGCCCGCCAGGTGGCCGGCCCCGAGGCCGCCGCCCGCGCCGAGCGCCTGGCCGACCCCGACTACCCGTACGCCGACTGACGGCACCGCCGACTGACAGCGAGCCCGGCGCGATCGCTCGGCGGTCACCGCGTGGCTCCTCCGGCAGCACGCCGAGCGCGCCGGGCCGGTGACGCCCCCGGCCCCGCGCGCTCCCCAACGAGGCGGGGCTATGCCTCCTCCGCGTCCTCGACGTCGCCGACGTCGGGCGCCGCATCCGCCCCGCCGGGGCCCGCCGGCACCCCCTCGCGCACGCGACGGAGATGACGCCGAGCGGGCGGTAGCTCGATCCCCGCGTAGAGCTCGGCGAGCGTGAGCACCAACTCCGGACAGGGGATCGTCACCACCGCGGAATCGTCGGTGATGGTCTCGCTTCGCCATCCGCCCTCGCCATCTCGCCAGTAGCGCGTCACCTGCCGGAGTGCCTGCTCGACGACGAGATAGAGCTGCAGCATCGGCAGCTGGAGGTAGGCGTCGCGCTTCTCCTCGTGATCCGTTCGCCGGGTACTCCGGGAGGTGACCTCGGCCACGAGGCACGGCGCGGCCGCGAGCACCCCATCCAGGTCGTGCGGCCCGCAGAGGACGAGCACGTCGGGGTAGTAGATGCGGTCCCCCCCCGCGCGCAGCTTGACCGACTCGGTGTACGGCTGGCAGGGGCCGCCCCGCGCCGCCGCCCACAGCCGGGCGAAGAGGTTACCGACGATGCGGTTGTGCCGCATCGTCGCGCCCGCCATCGCGTACACGCGGCCCGCCACGTATTCGTGGCGGCGCGTGGCGCGCTCCTCGAACAGCAGGTACTCCTCGACGGTCATCGCGGGCAGCGGGAGGTACTCGCTCATGCGCCGAGCATACGCTCGGCGGCGCGCCGGGCACAAGCCCGCGCGCCGCTCACCGCCCCTGCGCCTTCGCCCAGCTGTCGCGCAGCGTCACCGTGCGGTTGAACACCGGGCGCTCCGGCGTCGAGTCCACCACGTCGCTCACGAAGTACCCCGTGCGCTCGAACTGATAGCGCGTCCCCACCGGGTCCGCCGCCACCCCCGGCTCCACCTTCGCGTCGCGCACCACCACCAGCGACTCGGGGTTGAGGTGGCGCACGAACTCCGCCTGCGCCTCCGCCCGCCCGTCCCCGTCCGCTCGCCCCGGCTCGTCCTCCGCGTCCGCTCCGCCCGCCTCGCCGGCGTCCGGGTTGGGGACGGTGAACAGCCGGTCGTAGAGCCGCACCTCGGCGCTCAGCGCGTGCTCGGCCGACACCCAGTGGATCGTCCCCTGCACGCGCCGCCCGTCGGGGGCGTCGCCTCCGCGCGTCGTCGGGTCGTACGTGCAGCGCAGCTCGACGACGCGCCCATCGGTGTCGGTGACCGCCTCCTGGCAGGTGATCAGGTAGGCGTAGCGCAGCCGCACCTCGCGCCCCGGCGCCAGGCGGTAGAACTTCTTCGGCGGCGCCTCCATGAAGTCCGCCCGCTCGATCCACAGCTCGCGCCCGAACGGCAGCGCCCGCGACCCCTCCAGCGGCACGTCGTGCGGATAGAGCGGCGCCTCGATCCAGTCGGTCTCCCCCTCGGGATAGTTCGTCAGCACCACCTTGAGCGGGTCGAGCACCGCCATCACGCGCGGCACGCGCATGTTCAGGTCGTCGCGCACGTAGTGCTCGAACGTCGAGAGCTCGACGCGCGCCGGCTTGCGCGCCACCCCGATCGCCTCGGCGAAGGTGCGCAGCGCCTCGGGCGTCACCCCGCGCCGGCGCAGCCCCGCCACCGTCGGCATCCGCGGGTCGTCCCACCCGCTCACGTGCCCCTCGTTCACCAGGCGCAGCAGCTTGCGCTTCGAGAGCACCGTGTAGTCGAGCTCCAGCCGCGCGAACTCCACCTGCCTCGGCGGGTCGACGAAGCCGGCCTCGCGCACCAGCCACTCGTAGATGTCGCGGTTGTCCTTGAACTCGAGCGTGCACAGCGAGCGCGTGATCCCCTCGATCGCGTCCGAGAGCCCGTGGGCGAAGTCGTAGAGCGGATAGACGTTCCACGCCGTGCCGCGCCGGTAGTGGTGCGCCCCGCGCCGGATCCGCAGCAGCAGCGGGTCGCGCATGAGCATGTTCGGGTGCGCCATGTCGATGCGCGCCCGCAGCACGTGCGCCCCGTCGGGGAACTCGCCGCCCTGCATGCGCCGCAGCAGGTCGAGACTCTCCTCGACGCTGCGGTCCCGGTACGGGCTCGGCGTCCCCGGCGTCGTCACCGTACCGCGCCCCTGGCGGATCTCCTCCTCGCTCTGCGAGTCGACGTACGCCCGGCCGCGCCGCACCAGCTCCTCGGCGATCGCGTAGAGCCGCTCGAAGTAGTCGCTCGCGTAGCGCTCCTCGCTCCACTGGTAGCCCAGCCACTCGACGTCGCGCCGGATCGCCTCGACGTAGCGCACGTCCTCGGTGAACGGGTTCGTGTCGTCGAAGCGCAGGTTGCACCGCCCGCCGAAGTCGCGGGCGATCCCGAAGTTGAGGGCGATCGACTTGACGTGCCCGATGTGCAGGTAGCCGTTGGGCTCGGGCGGGAAGCGCGTCGCCACCGGGCGCCCGAAGCGTCCGGTCTCGACGTCCTCGGCGACCAGGTCGCGGATGAAGTTGGAGCGGGGCGCCGGCGCCGGGGCGGGCGCGGGCGCGGCGGGTGGGGCGGACTCGTGGGACACGGCGGAGCGTCGGCGTGAGGGGGCGAGCCGTCTAAGTTACTCACCCCGGCGCCGCCCCGGGCCCCGCCCGTCGTGGTCGCCCGTCGTCGCCGCCCGTCGTCCTTCGCGCCGACGCCCGCGCCCGCGCCCCGCGCCCGCGCGCCGCGCACGCACGCCCCGCACGCGCCCCTCGCTCCCGCCCTCCGCGCCATGCCCGAGCCCGAGATCCTCTGCGTCGGCGAGCTGCTCTGGGATTCGCTCCCGGCGGGGCTCTTCCTCGGCGGCGCCCCGTTCAACGTCGCCGCCCACCTGCGCGCCGCCGGCCTCCCGGTCGCCCTCGTCAGCCGGGTCGGCGCCGACCGGCTGGGCGAGGAGGCGCTGCGCCGCGTCGAGCGCTGCGGCGTCGCCACCGACCTCGTGCAGGTCGACCCGGCGCGCCCCACCGGCTTCGTCCACGCCCACGTCGACGCGGCCGGGCAGGCCACCTTCGAGATCGTCGCCCCCGCCGCGTGGGACGCGATCGCCGCCGACGCCGGGCTCCTGGCGCGCGCCCGCGCCGCCCGCGCCGTCGTCTTCGGCCCACTGGCCCAGCGCGACGCCGTCTCCCGCCGGACGATCGAGCGGCTCTGCGACGCCGCCCACGCGGCCGGGGCGCTGCTCGTCTGCAACCTCGCGCTGCGCCCCCCGCACGACACCCCGGCGCTCGTGCGCGGCGCCCTGGAGCGCGCCGACGTGGTCAAGCTCACCGAGGCGGAGCTGACGCGGCTCGCCGGCTGGTTCGCCCTCCCCGGCGGGCGCCCCGCCGCGCCCGCCCCGGCGCGACGCCGCGTCCGGACCGCCGAGTCCGCCGCCGACCCGGTGCCGACGGTGCGCACGGCCGCCGCCCTGGCCGAGTCGTTCCGCTGCCACACGGTGTGCGTCACCCGCGGCGCGGCCGGCGCCGGGCTCTGGCGCGACGGCCGGTGGACCGAGCACCCGGGCTACGAGGTCGAGGTGCGCGACCTCGTCGGCGCCGGCGACGCCTTCCTCGCCGTGCTCCTGGTCGGGCTGCTGCGCGGCGCCGACGACGCGACGCTGCTGCAGCACGCCGCGCTGGCCGGCGCCTACGTCGCCACGCAGTCGGGGGCGGTCCCCGCCGAGCAGCCGACGGTGGCCCCGCCCCCGCCGCCGGCACCGCCGCTCCCGGGCTGAGCGTCGGGGCGGGCGTCTCCGCTCCCCTGACGGGAGCGTCACGCCGCGCGATACCTGCCGAGTATCGACGGGCACCGAAGATGTCTTGGACTCGGCGCTCCGGATTCCGTACCTCTCGAACACGGGAAGAACCATCTCGGGCTGCGCGACGTGCTCCATCCGGCGCGCCCCACCCGTGACACGATCCGGACACGATCGCGCTCCCGGGCGCGACACGAGAGGAATAGAGATCATGGCGAACTTCGGCGCACGACTCGCTTACCCCACCCCCGAGCGCCCCGCCACCCCGGCGGTGCACGCGGCGGGCACGACCTACCGTCCGACGCAGGCGACGGCCACCCACGCCCGCGGCGACGCCCCGCTCCCCCCGGCGCCCGGCGCCGCGGCGCGTCTCGGGCACGCTCTTCGCCGCCTCGCGCGCCTCTGGGCGGAGGGGCTCGCGGGGGCCGCCGCCCCGGCCGCGGTCCAGGGGTGGGCCACCCCCACCGCGTACCTCCCCGGCACCCGGGAGCGCGACGCCGCGCCCGGCGCCCGGTGAGCGGCGTCGCATGACTCTCCCGGGGGGGCGGCGCCCCGGCTCGCCGAGCCGCCGCCCCCCCGTGGGATCGTCCCCCCCGACCGAGCGCGTCATGTCCCGGCACTACCTGTTCGTCAGCGACTTCGACCAGACGCTCAGCTACAACGACTCCGGGCGCCTGCTCAGCGAGCGGCTCGGGATCGCCCGCTTCGACGAGAAGGTCGCCGGGCTCGCCCGCCTCAACCTGGTGCAGGCCGGCGCCGAGCTCACCTACCTGCTCCGGCACGACCCCGAGTACCGCCGCGTGCGGCGCGAGGACCTCGTCGCCGTCGGGCGGACGATCCGCCTCAAGCGCAACATCGACCGGCTCCCGGGGCTCCTCGCCCGCGGCATCGACGGACACGACTTCGAGATGTACGTCGTCTCCGCCGCCCCCGAGGACATCGTCCTCGCCGCGCTCGCCGGGATCGTCCCGGCCGACCACGTGATCGCCACCCGCCTCGCCTTCGACCCGCACTCGGGGGAGATCTGCGGCGTCGAGCGCGTCGCCGCGGGCCAGGGGAAGGTCGCCGCCGTCGACGCCCTGCGCGCCGCCCGCGGCGTGCCGCGCGAGCGGGTCGTCTACGTCGGCGACGGCAGCTCGGACCTGCACGTCATGCTGCACGTCAGCCGCGCCGACGGCCTGACCATCGCCGTCTCGCAGGCGCGCTCGATCACCCAGATCGCCCGCCGCACCGTGCTCAGCGACGACGCCCTCGCCGTGCTCGTGCCGATCCTCGAGGAGCTCGTCGGCCACGACCCGCGCCAGGTGCGCGCCTTCTTCGAGCGCCACGCCCTCGAGATCCAGGAGTGGGACCGCGTGCGCACCGACTGGCTGACCATCCGCGACGGCGACGCCCCGGCAGCCGCGCCGGAGTCCGGCCGCGACGCCGACGACGGGCCGACGCTCGCCGTCGTCGCGTGAGCCGGGGCGCCCCCCCCGCCCACTCGGCCCCCTCCGCTCACCCGGCCGCGCCGGCCCCGCCGTCGGCGCCGCGCTCCCCCACCCCCCGCCGCCGCGACCGGGCCACCGCCCGCAGCGCCGTGACGAACCGGTCGCGCACCGGCGAGCGCTCTCCCTGGCGCCACACCGCCGCCATCGTCAGCTCCACGCCGAGGTCGCGCACCGCC
>ERZ1066118.2124-NODE-2124-length-10237-cov-5.959045_pt1 | contig 10237 bp, 10 predicted proteins | sample MGYA00382765_ERZ1066118 | MGnify/ENA primary metagenome ERZ1066118 (study PRJEB33369, sample SAMEA5778348) | biofilm metagenome | biome: Industrial cooling water; feature: Water cooling tower basin; material: Biofilm | place: United Arab Emirates | collected...
ATCGCGCGAACGTGCTCGCGGTCGGTCTGGCGCGGCGCGGGCGCGAGCATGCGGGCATGGCCATTGGGATAGATGGTGTTGTAGTTGCGCGTGGCATCGACCAGCGGGGCAACGGTGTTCGGATGGATGAAGGGCACATGGTAGACTTCCATGTTGGCCTCCATCGCGACCTTCCAGTTGCACTTGAGATCGAAGCTGTGCCGCGCGGCGAGCCTGATGCGGTCGAAGGCGAATTCGTCCCATTCATTCGCAACCGGGCCGAGCCAGTCAGTGAGCGGCATCGCGCCTTGATCGAAATTGACGAAGATCACCTTGCCAAAAAGCTCGCAGCGCACCGGCAGCAGCCCGCGGCAGGACAGGTCGAACCCGGCGGGGAAGTCGCGCCTTTCGGGCACGCCCACCAGGCTGCCGTCGGTCTTGTAGGTCCAATTGTGATAGCCGCACATCAGGCGGGCGGACTTGCCGCGATCCTCGGTCACCACCGGCGCGCCGCGGTGGCGGCAGGTGTTGTGGAAGGCGCGCACCACCCCGTCCATGCCGTGGACGATCACGATCGGATCGCCCGCATTGTGCCAGCGCATGTAGCATCCCGGATCGGGGATCTCGTCGAGATGGCCGGCGAAGAGCCATGACTTGCGGAAAACGTGCTGCTGTTCCAGCGCGAAATATTCCGCGCTGGTGTAGCGCCCTGCGGGCATGTCTGGCAGGGCGGGGAAGCCTTCGGGGGGCGCGGTGCGACGGCCCTCCCATTCCATCAGCGCTTTCAGCCGCTCGACCTCTTCGGCGTCAATCATCCCGCTTCTCCCTCGGGGCGCGAGCATACAGCCCTGCGCCGATCCGGCGCCCTCGCGCTTTCGACAGTGGCGGGGGCGAGCCTGCCCGATAGGCTGGCCAGACAGAACAAACGCTTTTGGGAGAGAGCCGATGGCAGGACGGGTAGCGGGCAAGGTTGCGCTCGTGACGGGCGGGGCAATGGGTCTGGGCAAGGCCGATTGCGAGGTGCTGGCGCGCGAAGGCGCCAAGGTGATCGTCACCGACCGCGATGCCGAACTCGCCCACAAGGTCGCCGACGCCATCGGCGGCGATGCGATGGCGCTCGATGTGACCAGCGAAGAGCAGTGGATCGAAGTCATGCGCGCGGTCGAGGAACGCCACGGCGGGCTCGACATCCTCGTCAACAATGCCGGCAACGTGATCTTCGAGAGCATCGAGGATTGCAGCCTCGCCCACTTCAAGCTGCATCTCGATATCCACGTGGTAGGTACGTTCCTGGGGTGCAAATATGCCGTGCCGCTGATGAAGCACCGCCACGAGAAAGTCGGCGGCGGCGGCTCGTCGATCGTCAACATGGCCTCGACCGCGGCGCTGATGGGATATGGCAACATCCCGGCCTATGCCGCGTGCAAGGCGGGGATCGCAGGGATGACCCGCAGCCTCGCAATCGACTTTCAGGACAAGGGCTACGGCATCCGCGTCAACGCGCTGGCGCCGGGCGGGATCGAAACGCCGATGGTGATGGGCATTTCGGGCCGCGGCGGGCAGACGCCGATGGACATTCCCGAAGGCCCGCTCCCTGCCAATGCACTCGGGCATCCCAAGGACGTGGCGGGCTGCGTGCTGTTCCTCGCCTCGGACGAGGCGCGGTTCCTCAACGGGTTGACGATCCCGGTCGACAACGGCCTGTGGGCCCGTCCGCATCACTAGGGGCCCCATCACTGAGGCGTCCGCCACTGGCGGGCGGCCCGGCGTTTACCGCTGGTATGTGCTTGCACTTCTCACGCTGACGAGCGCGTTCAGCGTCGCCGACCGGCTGGTGTTCTCGATCCTGGTGCAGGACATCAAGGCCGAATTCGGTCTCAGCGACACCGAATTGGGCCTGCTGGGCGGAGCGGCGTTCTCGGTGATCTATGTGCTCGCAGGCTTCCCCGCCGCGCGGCTTGCCGACCGTTCGACCCGCAAGAACATCGTCGCTGCCGCGATCAGTTTCTGGAGCCTGATGACCGCGGCCTGCGGGATGGCGACGGGGTTCTGGACCTTGTTCCTCGCGCGCACCGGCGTGGGGGTGGGGGAGGGGTGTTCCGGGCCATCCTCGCAAAGCCTCGTCGCGGACTATTTCGCCCGGAACGAGCTCGCCAAGGCGATGGGGTTCCTGACCATCGGGGCGAGCATGGGCACGGCAGGCGGCCTGCTGATCGGCGGCCAGCTTGCCGAAATCTTCGACTGGCGCTGGGCCTTCGTGCTGATGGGCCTTCCGGGTTTGGTGCTGGGCGCGATCATCTACCTCACCATGCGCGAACCGCCGCGCGGACGTTATGCCCCGGCGGGCACCGACATGGCGCAGCGAGCACTGGGCGAGACGATCCGCAGCCTCGTCACCAACCGCGTCTTCATGGGGCTGGCGCTCGGCTGGGCGGTGCAGATCATGATCGGCTATGCGCTCGCCTTCTGGATGGCGCCGATCATGCTGCGCGGGTTCGCCATCTCCACCGGGGATGTGGGGCTCTATCTCGGGCTCACTTTCTTCCTCGGCGGCATCCCGGGGCCGATCCTCGGCGGCTATGTCACCCACTGGCTGTGCCTCAAGGACGAGCGCTGGCGCGCGTGGCTGCCGGGGGTGACGAGCCTCGGCGCTGTGCTGCCGCTGACTTTGAGCCTCACCTCGGGCGACTTCACCACTTTCCTCCTGTGGTTCGGCTTTGCCTATGCGATCTATGTCGCTTCGCAGGCGGGGATCATGTCGGGGATACAGGCCGCGGTCGAACCGGCGAGCCGGGGCTTTGCGGTCGCCATCGCGCTGTTCTTCAACAACCTCATCGGGCAGGCGCTGGGCCTCGCCGTGACCGGCGCGCTGAGCGATGCGCTGACCCCGACGCAGGGCCCCGCGGCGCTCGCCATCGCGGTCTTCGCGGTGTGCCTGGCGGCGGGCATCGCCGCGATGGCGATCTTCGCCTGGACCGCCCGCCAGATGGGGCCGAGCGGCTATCTGGAGAAGATGAAGGGCGGTTAGAAGCCGGGGTGGATCGCCAGCGCGCCGCCGTCGACCAGCATGTCGGCCCCCGTCATGAACGGGCATTCGTCGCTCGCGAGAAATGCGATGGCGGCGGCGGTTTCAGAGGGGTCTGCCAAGCGGTTCAGCGGTGAGGTTTTCGCCACCATGGCGAGAAATCCCGGCATCTGTTGCTCGGTCGCGTCGAGAATGCCGGTATGGGTCGCGCCGGGGATCACCGTGTTGCAGCGGATGTCGAGCCCGGCCTGCGCACACCATGTCGCGACCGACTTCGACAGCGCCCGCACCGCCGCCTTGCTCGCCGAATAGCCGACATCGGTCGGCAGCGGGGTGATCGCGGTGGTGGACGCAATGTTGACGATCGCACCTTTCGCGCCGCCGGGGTTGTCCCGCATCGCGGCGATGGCGGCGCGGCACCCGGCCATGGTGCCCGTGAGGTTGACGGCGAGCACCTTGTCCCACGCGCCAAACATCGCCGCGTCATCGTGATCGCCGATCCCCGCGCCCGAGACCATTCCGGCATTGTTCACCAGAATGTCGAGCCGCCCGAAGGCTTCCACCGCCTGCGCCACGATCTGTGGCCACAGCGCGCGGTCGGACACGTCCTGCACCGCAAAGCGCGCGCCGACCTCGTCGCAAAGCGCCTGCCCCCTCGCTGCATCGAGGTCGGTGCCCAGCACTTCGACCCCGTCCGAGCGCAGCCGCCGCACCGTCGCCGCGCCGATCCCGCTTGCGCAGCCGGTGACGATCGCGGCCTTGCCGGACAGGCCCTGCATTATTCGGCTTGGCTCCAGATCGCGGCGCAGGGCCGCTGGTTGTGGGTGGCGACGAACCGCGCGAGGTTGTCCGTTTCTTGCGGAAGTTTCCACCCCACGGTGAAGCCGAAATTGGCGAAGGCGAAGATCAGGAGGTCGGCAAAGGTGAAGCGGCCCAGCGCGATGTTGTCGCTGCCACCGAGATAGGAATCGAACAGCCGCCACTTCTCGTCCGCCATCGCCGAAAGCTCCGCGCCTGCCTCCGCAGAGACGACGCTCATGCGCGGCGCGAACATCGGGCGGCCCGCACCGGCGCGAAAGCCCATCGTCATCGGCACGATCACTTCCTGATCGAACAGGCGCGCCCACTTGCGCACCGTGGCGCGCTCCACCGGCGTTTCGCCGAACAGGTTGGGGGAAGGGTGCAGCTCCTCGACATATTCGCAGATCGGCCAGCTTTCGGTCAGGCAGGTGCCGTCTGCCAGCTCAAGCGTCGGCGTGGTCCCTTGCGGATTGCGCGCCATGTAACCGGCATCCTGACGGTTCTGTCCGGTGATGATGTCGTAATGCACCCGCGCGAAATCGCGCCCCTCCTCAAGGCCCTTTTCGATCATGAACATCCGCACCAGGCGGGGATTGGGACCGAGGCTGGAATGGAGCGTGAGCATGTGATTGTCCTCCCGTCAGGATTTTGCCGGAAGTTCTAGGGGCGCGGGGGCCGCCCGTCGCCCTCATAAATGCGCTAGGGGTCTTGCGCAAAAGCGCTTGCGTGCGGGTGCTGTATTGCGCAGATAAGGCACCATGGACCAGACGCCCGTTCCCCAGCCACCCGGCGACGATGATGCTCTGACGAAGCTCCATCCCAACTATTCGCACGCCCTGCGCGTGCAGACGACGCTGACCGCGATCCCCTTTCTCGTCGGCGCGCTGGTGCTGGAGGCCGTCTTCCGCAGCGAGAACCTGTTCCCGAGCGGCGTCATCGCAGGTCCCGTGCTGCTGATCGCGCTGGCGCTGATCATCCGCATCCCCCAGACCCGCTTCAACGCCCGCGGCTACCAGATGGGCGCCGACCGCCTGCGGGTCGTGCGCGGGCTGATGTTCCGCGCCGACACCGTGGTGCCCTTCGGGCGGGTCCAGCATATCGACGTGAACCAGGGCCCGCTCGAGCGTTTCTTCGGCATCGCCACGCTGACGCTGCACACCGCCGGGAACCACAATGCCAGCGTCTCGCTGCCCGGGCTGGGCGAGGAACTGGCGCGCGACATGCGCGAGGACATCCGTGGCCATATCCGCCGCGAGACGCTGTGAGCTGCGCACCATGAGCGAAACCCGCCGCACCGCCCCTCTCGGCGTCGTGATCGGCGCGCTGGGAAGCCTCCAGAACGCGGTCGTCCCGGCCGCTGCCATCGCGTTTTCCGGCGTGGGCGGCAGCGGGCGGTATCTGCTCGCGCTCGGCGTGGGGATTGCCGCGGCGCTGATCGGGATCGGCTTCAGCTATCTCGGCTGGCTGCGCACGACCTACACCATCGGCGAGGCCGACATCCGGGTCGACAGCGGGCTGTTCAGCCGCGCTGCGCGATCGGTGCCCTATGAGCGCATCCAGGACGTCAGCCTCGAGGCCCAGCTGCTGCCGCGCCTGCTGGGGCTGGTGGCGGTCAAGTTCGAGACCGGGGCGGGCGGGGCGGACGACCTTGCGCTGACATATCTCACCGCCGAAGAGGGCGAGCGCTTGCGCCAGCTGGTGCGCGAACGGCGCGAGGATGAGGAAGCGGTCCCATCTCCCGCCGGGACGGATGCTGCTGCGCCGCCTGCCGCGGCCGAGTCAGGCGAGTTGATGTTCGCAATGGACACCAGGCGTCTCGTCACCTTCGGCCTTTTCGAATTCTCGCTGGCCGTTTTCGCGGTGCTCGGCGGCGCGCTGCAATATCTCGACAACGTGACCTCGATCGACGTGTGGAACGTCGACCTGTGGTATGCCTGGCTCAAGGAGCAGGGCAGCACCGTGGCGACGCTCGGTCCCTATGCGCAGGCGCTTGCGGCGGCGGCGGGGCTGGTCGGGTTGCTGCTGATCGGCTCGATCACCGGGGTGGTGCGCACGGTGACGCGGGACTGGGGCTTTGCGTTGACCCGCAGCGCGCGCGGGTTCCGGCGTCAGCGGGGCCTGTTCACCCGGACCGATGTGGTGATGCCGGCGCACCGCGTGCAGGCTCTGGAGATCGGCACCGGGCTGCTGCGCTACCGTTTCGGCTGGCATTCGCTCGGCTTCGTCAGCCTCGCGCAGGACGACAAGCAGCAGAGCCACGTGGTCGCACCCTTCGCGACGATGGCGGAAATCGCCCCCATCGCTGCCGCCGCCGGGTTCCGCCTGCCGGACGAGACGACCGCATGGCACCGCGCCAGCACCCGCCATCGCACCGATCTGGCGCTGCGCGATGCCGTGATTTTCCTGCTGGCCGCGATCCCCACCGCGATCTTCGCCCCTGCCGGTTTCGCCCTGATCCCGCTCGGCCTGGCCGTGCTGGCGGTGGGGGCTAACATCTACGCCTGGAAATTCCGCCGCCACGCGATCGACGACGGCCAAGTCTATGCCAGCCACGGATTTCTTTCGCCCAGGCAGGAAATCGCCACGCGGCTGAAGCTGCATTCGGTCGAGATCGCGCAGGGGCCGATCGCCCGCATGAGGGGCTATGCAACCGTCCATCTCGGCCTTGCCGGAGGCAGCTTCGCGATGCACGGCGTGCCGATCGCCCAAGCGCGCGCGCTGAGGGCGCAGGTGCTGGAGACGATCACCGCGACCGATTTTTCACGGCTCGATGCGCCGCCGCCGGGTCAGGCTTTGAGCGGAGCCCAGTCCGGGTTCTCGGCAAACTTCTTCGCCACGTAGGAGCAATCGGGGCGAATCAGGAAGCCCTGCCGCTCAGCGTCCTCGACCAGCCGGTCGACCAGCGCGGCGGCGATCCCGCGCCCGCCGATTTCCTGTGGAACGATGGTGTGCGCGGCGATGCGGACTTCCTTGCCGTCCGTCTCCTCGCCCGGCTCCCATTCGAGATAGCCCTGTTCCGCCGCATCCTGGACCGCGGCGACATAGCGCCCGCCCGCGCCTTGCACGTGGTGCGTGATTGTCGGCTTTGCGCTTTCTTGGTGCATGGGTGGTTCCTCCCGCTTGTCAGACCGGCCTGTGCGGCTAATGGCGATTTTTGATGACGACGTTCAAGCCCTTCCTGTCGGACAATGCCGCTGCCGTCCACCCCCGACTGTGGGATGCGATGCGCAGCGCCGACCAGCCGGACAATCCCTACGACGGGGACCGTCTCTCGGCCGAGCTCGACGCCCGCTTCACCGCGCTGTTCGGGCGCGAATGCGCGGCGTTGTGGGTGGCGACGGGGACGGCGGCGAATTGTCTGGCGCTCGGCACGCTTGTGCAGCCCCATGGCGGGGTGGTGTGCCACCGCGAGGCGCATATCGAAGTGGACGAGGGCGGGGCGCCGGGCTTTTTCCTCCACGGGGCCAAGCTGATGCTGGCGAAAGGCGAGGGGGCGAAGCTGACGCCGGAAGGCATCGCGGCGCTGATCGATCCGATCCGCAACGATGTGCATCAGGTGCAGCCCCATGCCATCGCGATCACGCAGGCGAGCGAATATGGGCGCAGCTACACGCCTGCCGAACTGGCGGCGCTGGGAGCTTTCGCCAAGGAGCGTCGCCTCGGCCTCCACATGGACGGCGCGCGCTTTGCCAATGCCGCGGCGTTCCTCGGCGGATCGGCGGTGGAGGCGGCGCGGGCAGCGAGCGGCCCGGTCGACAGCCTTGCCTTCGGTTTCATCAAGAACGGCGGCATGGGCGCCGAAGCCGTCGTGCTGTTCGATCCCGAACGTGCGATCGAAGTCCGCTATCGCCGCAAGCGCGCCGGGCACCTGCAATGCAAGGGCCGCTATCTGGCGGCGCAGATCCTCGCGATGCTCGAGGACGACCTGTGGCTCGCCAACGCCGCGCACGCCAATGCCGCCGCGCAGGAGGTGGCCGCGGGCTGCGCCGACCGGCTGCTCCACCCGGTCGAGGCCAACGAACTGTTCGTGCGCCTGACCGCCACCGAGCGCGAGGCGCTGCGCGCGCAGGACTTCGCCTTCTACGATTGGGGTGCGGACTCCGCCCGCTTCGTCACCGCGTGGAACACCCGCACTGAGGATGCGCAGGCGCTCGGCAAGGCGATTGCCGCCCTATGAGCGGGGACGGGGCGCCCACCATGCTCACCCCCCGCGTGCTCGTCCCCTTCATGCTTACGGGGACCGTCTGGGGTTCGACCTGGTTCGTTATCACCGGACAGATCGCAGGCGTGCCGGCCGCGTGGGGCGTGTTCTTCCGCTTCATGCTGGCGACGCCGGCGCTGTTCGCGCTGGCGGTGGTGATGGGCAACCGGCTTAAGCTGAACCGGGCCGAACAGATGCTGGCGCTTGGAGTCGGGATCGCGCAGTTCTCGGGCAACTTCCTGTTCGTCTATCACGCCGAACATCACATCACATCCGGCATCGTCGCGGTGATGTTCGCGTTGCTGATGGTGCCCAACGCGATCTTTGCGCGGGTGTTCATCGGGGAGCGGGTGCAGGGCGGCTTCATCGGCGGCAGCCTTGTGGCGATTGCCGGCGTGGCGCTGCTGCTGGTGCACGAATGGAATGCCGCCCCGCTCGGCGGGAACGTGTTGCTGGGGATCGCGCTGGCGGTGGGCGGAATGCTCGCGGCGAGCCTCGCCAATGTGGTGCAGGCGAACCCGACGGGCAGGGGCGTGCCGATGGTGAGCCTGCTGTCCTGGGCGATGCTTTACGGGACGGGCTTCGACCTCGTCTATGCCGTGGCCACCGAAGGCCCCCCGCAGGTGCCGACCGCTTGGCAGTTCTGGGCGGGCACGGCCTATCTCGCGATCATCGGTTCGGTGGTGACCTTCCCGCTGCATTACAATCTGGTGCGGGAGATTGGCGCGGGGCGCACGGCCTATAACGCGATCGTCACTGTGTGCGTGGCGATGCTGCTCTCGACCCTGTTCGAGGGGTTTGTGTGGGACGCGCTTTCGGCAGGCGGCATGGCGCTGGCGCTGCTGGGGATGGGGCTGGCGCTCAGGGCGCGGCGGGTGAAGGCGGTGCAGGTGCAGCAATCGGGCGCGCTGCGGCGCTGAGCTACGTCAGGGCCGCCAGTCCTTCACGATAGGTCGGATATTTCGGCGACCATCCCAGCACCCGCTTCGCCTTGCCGTTCGCGACCCGGCGGTTCTCCATGTAGAAGCCGCGCGCCATTTCGGAGAGGTTGGCTTCCTCTAGCCGCTCCATCGGCGGCACGGGCAGGCCAAGCAGGCGGCAGGCGTGTTCGGTCACCGCGTTGCCGCTGCACGGCAGGTCGTCGCCGAGATTGTAGGCACCCGCAGGCGCATCTATGATGAGCGCTGCGACCACCCCGCTCACGATATCCTCGACATGAACGCGGCTGAACACCTGCCCGGGAATATCCATCCTCCGCGCCTTGCCTTCGCGCACCCGGTCGAGCGCCGAGCGTCCCGGACCATAGATGCCAGGCAGACGGAACACCCGCGCGCCCATGGTGAGCCATTGAAGGTCAGCTTCGGCCCGCGCGTTGCGGCGGCCCTCGCCGCTTTGCGCGATGGTCGGCGTTTGTTCGTCCACCCACGCCCCCGCGCGGTCGCCGTAAACGCCGGTCGAGGAGAGGTAGGACAACGCTTTGCCCGCCAGTGCCTCGCCATAGGCATCGAGCACGGGATCGCCGCCGGTGGTCCTGTCCGGCGGGGCCGAGGAGAGGATATGCGTCGCCTCGCCCAGTGCCGCCAGCACCGCCTCGCGGTCGGCAAAGGCGATGTCGCCCGCGCTTCCCGTGGCGCGAACCTGCCAGCCCTGCGCCTGCATCGCGGTGGCTATCCGCCCGGCGGTGTAGCCGAGGCCGAAGATCAGCAATCGTCCCATGGCTGCAACCTAATCATTGGACCCGCGCGCAATACAACCTAAATCGGCAAGCATGGATATCGCCACCACCCCCCAGAACCCCGAAGGCAACCCCGAGATCGCGGATGCCGCCCCCACACCGCACGATCCGCCGGTGATCCGCCGCGAGGATTACCGGCCTTATCCGTGGCTGGTGCCCACCACGCGGCTCGATTTCCGGCTGGGGCTTGAGGCCACCCGCGTCACCGCGACCCTGACGGTCGAGCGAAACCCCGCTGCCGATGCTTCGAGCGAACTGCGGCTCAACGGCGACAGCCTCACGGCCGAAAGTGTGACCGTAGATGGCGCTGCGGCCGATTGGCGGATGGACGGGCCCGATCTGATCGTGACGCTTCCGGGCGCGAAGCATGAGGTCGAGGTGATCACGCAGACCGACCCCAGCGCCAATACCCAGCTGATGGGGCTCTACGCCTCGAACGGGATGCTGTGCACCCAGTGCGAATCGGAAGGCTTCCGCCGCATCACCTTCTTCCCCG
>ERZ1066118.2126-NODE-2126-length-10225-cov-11.761160_pt1 | contig 10225 bp, 5 predicted proteins | sample MGYA00382765_ERZ1066118 | MGnify/ENA primary metagenome ERZ1066118 (study PRJEB33369, sample SAMEA5778348) | biofilm metagenome | biome: Industrial cooling water; feature: Water cooling tower basin; material: Biofilm | place: United Arab Emirates | collected...
CCGGGAAGGATGCCCTGCGCGGCGCGGATCAGTTCGACGCCCGTCATGCCGGGCATCAGGTGATCGCTGACCAGGAGGTCGGGCCTGAGGCCGCCGTTGAGCAGCGCCAGCGCCGCTTCGCCGGAACCCGCTTCCGCCACCCGGTAGCCAAGGTCGGCCAGCATGTCCGCCGTGCTTGCCCGGACGATCTCCTCGTCGTCGACCAGCAGCGCCACGCCCTTGTCGCCGTCAGGCTCGGCAGGCTGCGGCGGAGGCTCGTCCGCTTGCGCCGGGGAGTTGCTGACCGGCAGCCAGAGCTCGACGTTGGTGCCGACGCCAAGCCGGCTCCGGATGGTCAGCGTACCGCTCAGCTGGGCGGCAAGGCCGTGCGCCATGGACAGGCCGAGGCCCGTTCCCTTGCCGATCCCCTTGGTCGAGAAGAACGGCTCCACCGCCCTGGCGAGCGTCGCTTCGTCCATGCCGGTGCCGGTATCGGCTACCGACAGCCGGATATAGTGGCCCGGCTTCAGGTCGCCGCGCTGCGTGTCGAGGCTCTCGCTCGTCGCACTGATGCGGAGCGTGCCGCCGCTGGGCATGGCATCGCGGGCGTTCACGCCAAGGTTGAGCAGCGCCATCTCCAGCTGGTTGAGATCGGCTCTGGCCGGCGGCAGGCCCTCGGCGACTTCGGCAACGACCCGCACCTGCGGTCCGGTGGTGCTGCGGAGCAGGTCGGTCATGCCCTCGACCACCCGGCCAATGTCGACCGCGGTCGGCTGCAGCGGCTGTCGCCGCGCAAAGGCCAGGAGGCGCTGCACCAGGGTCTTGGCGCGTTCGGCCGATTGCAGGGCCCCGTCGATCAGCCTCTGCTCGCGTTCGCCGCCGAGGCCCTTGCGCTGAAGAAGGTCGAGACTGCCGACAATGGGGGTCAGGAGGTTGTTGAAGTCGTGGGCGACCCCGCCGGTGAGCTGGCCCATCGCTTCCATCTTCTGGCTTTGGCGAAGCGCTTCCTGGGCGGCCTCCAGCTCGGCCTGCCGCTCAATCTGGGCCGTGATGTCGCGGCCCGTGGCGTAGGTCGTGCCACCGGCCGGCGCCGCTACCCAGGAGATCCAGCGTACCGAGCCGTCCTTGTGCCGGTAGCGATTGACGATACGGGGCTGTCCGCCCGACCCCGCAAGCTCATAAGCGTCCACCGTGACGGCGTGATCGTCGGGCAGGACGAACTCGTTCACATGATGTCCGACGAGCTCGTGCGGCTGGTAGCCGAGCAGCGCCGTCCAGGCCGGATTGACCCGCTGGAAATAGCCCCTGAAGTCGATAACGAGCATGAGGTCGGGGGACGTGTCCCACATGCGGTCGCGCTCGGCGGTGCGAACCGCGACTTCCTGTTCCAGCGTTTCGTTCAGCTCGCGCAGACGCTCCTCCGCGGTGCGCTGCTCCGTAATGTCCCGCGACACGGACAGCAGGCGCTCGGGCTGGCCGTCGGCACCGTTGATCGGGGTCACGGCCACGTCCCACCAGCGCGGCGTGCCCTTCATGGTCGGCGCAAAACCCTGAAAGCGCCCGCTGCCGCCGCGTCTCGCCGCTTCGATAGCGGCAAGCGCCTTGTCGCGCTCCTCGCCCTGCCAGAAGTCGGGCCAGGCCCGGCCGCACACGGAGTCGAGATTGTCGACCTCCATGACGCACATGCCACCCGTCGACATGAACTCGAGCCGGGCGTCGAGATCGAGCACCTTGATGCAGTCGGCGGAGGCGTGAAGGATGCTTCGGCTGAACTCCTCGCTCGCCCGCAGCGCCGCTTCCGCCGAGCGTCGCCTGCGGTCGGCGAGCACCTGCCCGGTGATCTCCACGCAGGCGCAGAAGAAGCCGGCGACGACGCCGTCATTTCCGCGCACGGGCGTGTAGGAGAAGGAGAAGTGCGTCTCCTCGGGATGGCCGCGCCGTTCCATCCACAGTTCGATGTCGTCCATGTGGACGGGCTCGCCGGCATAGGCCTTGGCGACGATGCCCTCGAGATCGCCCCTGATCTCGTGCCAGACTTCGAGGAAGTCGCGGCCCATCGCCGCCGGGTGCTTGTTGCCGAGGATCTCGGCATAAGGGTCGTTGTAGATGAGCGTCCGACTGTCGCCCCAGGCCACGAACATCGGCTGGGACGAGGCGAGCATTACCCCGACCAGGGTCGCGAGCGGCTGCGGCCAGCTTTCCGGCGCACCGAGCGGCGTCGCGCCCCAGGCATGCGCGCGGATCAGCGCCCCCGTCTCTCCGCCCCCGGCAAGGTATTCGAGATTGCCCGGCCGAGCGGCGTCGTTACGCACTACCATAAGGGAAGGTCATCTCCTCGCCGGCGGCCACGCCCCCGTGCCGCACTGCGCCCAACGCCCGCACAACGAGCATAGGTCATCGATCCATGTTGGGAAAGGTTCCCTGCCGGAAGGCCGGGAAGACCTGCCGCCGATGGCCTGTTGGCCGCGCCCGTTCCGGCCAGGCCATCCGGACGATGGACCGGGCCCACCCATGCTGGCCTTGTAGGCATTTCTCTGCTTAGTCCGCTCCGATGAGCGGCGTTCGGCACCAGTCTGTTCTAGTGGCAGGGTCACAGGCTGTCGCCTTTCCAATGATCCGCGGGATTGCCGCTGGCCGAGGGGCCGGGCAGCGGTGATGGATCACGCGCAAGGGGCGTCGCCGCGACAAGATCGTGACCTCGTGACTCACGAAGCGCCGGCGCCCGGCAGGCGCCTCTGGCTCTACAAGCGTCCGTTCCGGCTCGGCGTCGAGCATGAATGCTGGCTCCTGGTGGAAAGCCGCATGTCGGGCCTGACCAGCCGCCTGTTCGTCGACGGGGAAGAGGTCGCGTCCGACCGCACGCCGGTCAGCGGCGCCGAGGCGGTACGCAATCACTGGCTCGCCGCCGTGCTGCCCGACGGTCGCCGGCTGGAGGTTGAGGCCGGCTACATCAACTGGTGGAACGTCGGCATTGCCGCTTATCTCGACGGCCGGCTCGTGCACGAAAGCCATCCGGGCCGCCGCATCGCCTTTCCCGCCAAGCTCGCCAAGGCCATGCGCGAGCAGAACAAGGACGGCGACCCGGCCTATGATCCGGGCAAGCTCAAGCGCAACAAGGTGCCGATCCTGGTCGACCTTGCCTGCATGCTGCTGTTCTTTGTCGTCGCCAAGCTGACCGACCTCACCACCGCTGCGCTGGTCGGCGCCGCGGTCGGCCTGGCGCTGGTGGTCGCCCAGCGCTTCGTGCGGGTCGACCTGGTCGGCGGGATGATGCTGTTCGGAGTATTCATGCTGCTCCTCTCCGCAGGCTTTGCGCTCGCCTTCGAGGATGAGGAGATCATCAAGCAGCGCTCGACTATCATCGGCCTGATCGGCGCCTGCTGTTTCCTGTTCGACGGCCTGGTGCTAAAAGGCCGCAAGCTCGGCGCCGCCATGGACCGCTACATGGCCTATACCGACATCGACGTGCGCCGGCTGGCGATCGGCATGGGGCTGGTCGGCCTGTTCATGGCGGGGAGCAACTGGGTCGCGGTGAAGCTGCTCTCGACCGACGCCTGGCTCATCTACACGACCTTTCTCGACCTGCCTTTGTCGTTCGTGCTGCTGCTGGTCATGATCAACTGGGCGCGCAAGGGCGGCAAGGCACGGGCGCGGGAGGCGATTGCGGGAGCCGTTCCCGGCGCCTGATGCTCGCCCGCCTGACCCTTACCGACTTCCGCAACCACTCGTCGGTCGAGCTCCAGCCCGGGCCGGGGTTCGTCTGCCTCCACGGCCAGAATGGCGCGGGCAAGACCAACATCCTCGAGGCCGTCTCCATGCTGGCGCCCGGCCGCGGGCTTAGAGGCGCGGCGCTGAGCGACATGGCGCGGAGCGATGGGGCGGGGGGATGGAGTGTGTCGGCCAAACTGTCCTCGTTCTCCCTGAGCGAAGTCGAAGGGCGCTCGCGCGAAGGTGCTTCGACTTCGCTCAGCACGAACGATCTTGATGGCCCGGTCTCCATCGGCACCGGCACCCTCGCCGCCGCGCCCGAGCGCCGGCTGGTGCGGATCAACTCGGCCGCGGCCTCGGTGAACAGCCTTGCGGAATGGCTCGCCATCCTGTGGCTGACCCCCGCGATGGACCGCCTGTTCGCCGGGCCGGCGAGCGACCGCCGCCGCTTCCTTGACCGGCTGGTCCTCGCGCTGGAGCCCGGTCATGCTCACCACGCAGCCCGCTTCGAGGCCGCCATGCGCGCCCGCAACAAGCTGCTGGCCGAGCCCGACGGCGCCGATCCGCAATGGCTCGCCGCGCTCGAGGCCGGCATGGCCGAGCATGGCGAAGCGCTGGGGAGCGCCCGGGTTCGCACCGTTGCCGCCTTGTCCGAGCTCCTCGCCGCGACGCCGGAGGATCGCTTCGCACGGGCCGCCATCGCGCTCGAAGGGCCGGACAGCGGCGACCTTGCCGCTCGCCTCCGCGCCAACCGTGGCCGCGATGCCGCTGCCGGTCGCACCACGGAAGGCCCACACCGCCAGGACCTTGCCGTTACCCACGCTGCCAAGCGCCAGCCCGCGGCGCGCTGCTCGACCGGCGAGCAGAAGGCGCTGCTCCTCGGCCTGGTCCTCGCCCACGCCGACCTCGTCGCCCAGCGCCGCGGAAGCCCGCCCCTGCTCCTCCTCGACGAAGTCGCCGCCCACCTCGACCCTTCGCGGCGGGCGGCCTTGTTCGAACGGCTGCAAGGGCGCGGGCAGGTGTGGATGACGGCAACGGAGGCCGCGCTGTTCGAGGGGGTGAGGGGAGCAACGATGGTGGAGGTGGGGTAACCCGCGCTTCGGCCTTTGCCGAGCACGATGGACCTCGATTGGACAAAGTGCTCCTCACCCCCTACATGGCCTTCAGCGAGACGCCACAAAGCGGCGTGATCGGCGGCCCCTGGGCGCCGGCCCGCGTCTCGGTTCATTTCCGAAGTTCTCCACATCACGCGGGGACCTTGTTCACCCGCCTCCCGGCCAGCTCTTCGCTCGCCGGGCGCTTGCATGTTGGATGACTGATGACCTTTGAACAACTCGGCCTCTCGGCGCCCCTCCTGAAGGCGCTCGCCGCCAAGAATTATACCCAGCCCTCGCCGATCCAGGCGCAGGCCATTCCCCACGTCCTCGAAGGGCGGGACCTGCTCGGCATCGCCCAGACCGGGACCGGCAAGACGGCGGCTTTCATGACCCCGTCGCTGCAGCGCCTCGCCGCCAACCGCCCGGCGTTCCTCAAGCCCGGGCAGATCCGGATGCTGGTGCTTGCCCCGACGCGGGAGCTCGCCTCGCAGATCGCCGCCAACGCCGAGGCCTATGGCGCGGGTCTCAAGACCACCGTCGGCGTGATCTTTGGTGGCGTCGCCAATGCCAAGAGCGTCCGCACCGTGCAGCGCGGCCTCGACGTGCTGGTCGCGACTCCGGGCCGTCTGCTCGACCTCGTCGATCAGCGCGCGGTTGACCTCCGCAACCTCGAGATCCTGGTCCTGGACGAGGCCGACCAGATGCTCGACCTCGGCTTCATCCATGCGCTGAAGCGGATCGTGAAGATTATCCCGGCCAAGCGCCAGACCCTGTTCTTTTCGGCCACCATGCCGAAGTCGATCAGGCAACTGGCCGACGAGTACCTCAAGAACCCGGCGGAAGTGGCGGTGACCCCGGTCGCGACCACCGCCGAGCGGGTCGAGCAGCGGGTCACCTTCGTCAACCAGGCGGAGAAGACCGCGCTCCTCACCCTCTTCTTCCAGAACGGCAAGGACATCGAGCGCACGCTGGTCTTCAGCCGGACCAAGCATGGGGCCGACAAGATCGTCCGCATGCTGGGCGCGGCCGGCGTGGCGGCGAATGCCATCCACGGCAACAAGAGCCAGCCTCAGCGTGAAAAGGCGCTCGACGCCTTTCGCGACGGCAGCGTGCCGATCCTGGTCGCGACCGACATCGCCGCGCGCGGGATCGACATTCCGGGCGTCAGCCATGTCGTGAACTACGACCTGCCCAACGTGCCGGAGCAATATGTTCACCGCATCGGCCGCACCGCGCGGGCCGGGGCGGACGGGATCGCCATTGCTTACTGCGACCGCGAGGAGCGTGCCTACCTCAAGGATATCGAGAAGCTCACCCGGCAGAAGCTGGCGGAGGAAGCGCTTCCGGCCGGCTTCATGCAGGCGGTCGAGGCGCTCAAGCGTTTGAAGCCCGAACCCCGGCGCGAACCGCAGCCGCAGCAGCGCAACAAGCGCAACGAAAGCGGCGCGCGCGGCCATGCCCGCGATCCGCAGCGCCACGGCTTGCCGCGCAACGATCCCCGGCAGGACATGCCGGAGGAGCGCAATGGCCCGCGCGAGGGCGGCCGCTCCATGCGCGGGGTCCCGGGCGCAGCCCGTGGCCCAGTCGCGAACCCGGCCCGGGCCGGAGCGCCTTCGGGCGGGCAGCAGCAGCGTCACGGCGGCCAGCGTCCGGGCGGCGGCGGCCAGCGCCGTCGCGGCGGTGGTGGTGGCGGGCAGCGCCGGGCTGGGTAAGTCTCAGACCCCCTCGGTGGCTTCGCCACCTGTTCCCTTACTGCGTGGGGGCACGGAGATCATCCTCGGTGCCCCCGCTTGCGGGGGAACAGGTTCGCGCCAGCGAACCGAGGGGGCCTGTCGCTCGCGCGTACGCACGCGCATGCGCGTGACATCTCCCTCTACGCCGCTATAGAATTCCCATGGCAGAAGAAGCGAACCAGAACAGCTACGGCGCCGACAGCATCAAGGTCCTGAAGGGCCTCGACGCGGTGCGCAAGCGGCCCGGCATGTACATCGGCGACACCGACGATGGCTCGGGCCTGCACCACATGGTGTTCGAGGTTTCCGACAATGCCATCGACGAGGCGCTGGCCGGCCATTGCGACCGAATCCTAATCCAGCTGAACCCGGACGGGAGCTGCTCCGTCGAGGACAATGGCCGCGGCATCCCGACCGGCATCCATGCCGAGGAAGGCGTGTCGGCGGCCGAGGTCATCATGACCCAGCTCCACGCCGGGGGTAAGTTCGAGAATACGTCCGATGACAACGCCTACAAGGTGTCTGGCGGTCTTCACGGCGTTGGCGTCTCGGTGGTGAACGCGCTCAGCGAATATCTCGACCTCACCATCTGGCGCGACGGGGAGGAGCATTACATGCGCTTCCGCCATGGCGATGCCGAAGCGCCGCTGAAGGTCGTGGGCACGGCGGAAGGCAAGAAGGGCACGCGCGTCACCTTCCTTCCGAGCCCCGCCACCTTCAAGATCGTCGAATTCGACTTCGACCGGCTCGAGCACCGCTATCGCGAGCTCGCCTTCCTGAACTCGGGCGTTCGGATCGTGCTTGCCGATGCCCGGCACGAGGAGCGCAAGGAGGTAGAGCTGTTCTACGAGGGCGGGATCGCCGCCTTCGTGAAGTATCTCGACCGCGCCAAGACCCCGCTGGTCCCCGACCCCATCGCCATCACCGGGCAGCGGGACGCGATCGGCATGGACGTCGCGCTGGAGTGGAACGACTCCTATTACGAGAACGTCCTCTGCTTCACCAACAACATCCCGCAGCGTGACGGCGGCACCCACCTCGCCGCCTTCCGCGCCGCGCTGACCCGCACCCTCAACGCTTATGCTGAGCGCTCCGGCCTCCTGAAGAAGGAAAAGGTGAGCCTCACCGGCGACGACATGCGCGAAGGTCTGACCGCCATCGTCTCGGTCAAGCTGCCCGACCCCAAGTTTTCGAGCCAGACCAAGGACAAGCTCGTCTCCAGCGAGGTCCGGCAGCCGCTCGAGGCTCTGATCGCCGACAAGCTCGCCGAATGGCTGGAGGAGAACCCCCAGTCCGCGCGGATGATCATCCAGAAGGTGATCGACGCGGCTGCCGCACGCGAGGCCGCCCGCCGCGCCCGCGAGCTCACCCGCCGCAAGGGCGTGATGGACATCGCCTCGCTGCCCGGCAAGCTTGCCGACTGCCAGGAGCGCGATCCCGCGCTGTCCGAACTCTTCCTGGTCGAGGGCGATTCGGCCGGCGGCTCGGCCAAGCAGGGCCGCAACCGGCACAACCAGGCGATCCTGCCCCTGCGCGGCAAGCTCCTCAACGTCGAGCGCGCGCGATTCGACCGGATGCTTTCCAGCCGCGAGATCGGGACCATCATCCAGGCGCTTGGGACCGGCATCGGCCGCGAGGAGTTCAACCTCGAGAAGCTCCGCTATCACAAAATCGTGATCATGACCGACGCCGATGTCGACGGCGCCCACATCCGCACGCTTCTGCTGACCTTCTTCTACCGGCAGATGCCCGAGCTGATCGAGGCCGGGCACCTCTTCATCGCCCAGCCGCCGCTCTACAAGGTCGCGCGCGGGCGGTCGGAAGTCTATCTCAAGGACGACGCGCAGCTCGACGAATATCTCGTCGACGCCGGGCTCGAGGGGCTGCAGCTGGAGACCAGCGGCGACGTCCGCCAGGGCGCGGACCTGAAGGCGCTGGTGGACCACGCCCGCCGCATTCGCACCCTGCTTCGCTACGCGCCCAAGAAGTATGATCCGGCGCTGCTCGAAGCGCTGGCGCTCGCTGGTGCGCTCGACCCGGAACTGGCCGAGCCGGGCCGCCGCGCCGCGATCGAGAAGGTGGCGAGCTGGCTTCAGCAGGGCGATGCCGAAGGGCGCTGGTCGGGCGAACTCGCGAGCGAAGGCGGCTACCTCCTCCGCCGCCTGTGGCGCGGCGTCACCGACGTCACCATCGTCGAACCGAGCTTCATCACCTCCGCCGAGGCGCGCAAGCTGCACGGCCTCGCCGGCGAGCAGCGCGAGACCTATGCGCGGCCGTCGACGCTGCGCACGCTGAAGAAGGGCTCTGGCACCTCATCTTCATTCGCCCTGAGCGAAGTCGAAGGGCGCTCGGACGAGCAGGAGGCAGGTGCTTCGACTTCGCTCAGCACGAACGAGACCGGGACTGAGGCCGCCGACATCAAGGGCAAGCCGATAGAGGTGACCCGCCCGTCCGAGCTGCTGAACGCCGTCCTCGCCGCCGGCCGCAAGGGGCTGTCGATCCAGCGCTACAAGGGCCTTGGCGAGATGAACGCCGAGCAGCTGTGGGAAACCACCCTCGACCCCGCCAACCGCTCGCTCCTCCGGGTGGAGGTCGGCCAGGCCGACGTGGCGGACGAAATCTTCTCCCGCCTGATGGGCGAAGTCGTCGAACCCCGCCGCGAGTTCATCCAGGACAATGCGCTGAGCGTGGCGAACCTGGACGTTTGACGCCGCCCATGAACGAGAATGTTCTCGTCTTCGCGGGCATCATCGTCGGGGTTGCCGTGGCGGACCAGCTCGCGAACCTGCACCGGCTGCTCCGCCAGCGGGAGACGGTGCGGTGGGACTGGCTTCTGCTGTGGGTCGCGGCCGCGGTCCTGATGACCCAGATCCAGGTCTGGTGGGGACTTGCCGGCCAGCCCGAAGGGGCGATCACGATCGGCAAGTTCCTCCCGCAAGTCGTGCTGCTGATTTTGCTCTTTCTTCTGTCCTGTGCATCGCTGCCGGATGTGGGCGACAAGGCCGGCATCGATCTGCGGGCCTATTACGATCAGCACAGCCGTTACATCTGGATCCTCTTCACGCTGGCCTTCGCCTGGGTGCTCGGCACCGAGCTCGTGAGCCGGGTGTCGAGCGGCAGCCTTCAGGGTTTCGGATGGGTGGCCGAGCTCGTGATCCTGGGGATCATGGCCTCCATGGCCGTCGTGAGAAAGCGCTGGTGGCACGTCGTGGGGCTTGCCATCCTGACCTATACCGGCCCGCTCGGCTGGCTGGCGCGCAGCCTGGCGTGAGCAACTGGGGCTTGGTTGTGCATAGGCCTGCCGGCATTGCGAGTTATCCCGATCGATGACTGCGCCTAACCTTACGCTCGCCTCCTACAATATGCGCAAGGCCGTGGGCACCGACCGGCGGCGGGATCCGCACCGGATCCTCCATGTTCTGGAGGAGGTCGGGGCGGACATTGTCGCGCTACAGGAGGCGGACAAAAGGACTGGCGGGCGGGCGTCGGCGGTGCCGCACGAATTGTTCGAGGCGCACTCGCCTTACCGGCCGGTACCGCTGGGGGTGAAGAACCGGCGGGCGCTGGACCGGATGCCGCGGGTGGGGGCCAAGGTCGATGAGTGGCTCAAGGTCGATACCCGCAACATCGGCTGGCACGGCAATGCGATCCTGGTGAAGCCGCACATCGGCTTGCTCGACGTGGATGCGCTCGAACTGCCGACGCTCG
>ERZ1066118.2127-NODE-2127-length-10217-cov-5.612871_pt1 | contig 10217 bp, 9 predicted proteins | sample MGYA00382765_ERZ1066118 | MGnify/ENA primary metagenome ERZ1066118 (study PRJEB33369, sample SAMEA5778348) | biofilm metagenome | biome: Industrial cooling water; feature: Water cooling tower basin; material: Biofilm | place: United Arab Emirates | collected...
ATTCAAGCCAAAGCGAATCATCGCCGAATACGCCGAGTGTTTTTCCATGCTTTGAAAGGTGAAGGGGTTGTTGAGCAAGTAAACTTTATTCACTAAGGCGGCTTTTTTAAGCCACTCCCTCGGGTTCACGTGCCACCAAGCTAAACGGTCAATGACTAGGTTATAGGTCGTTTCATCATAGAGGCTGAAGGGGTGGATGCGGACGCGCTCCAGGACGACCTCGAGCGTCTTACCTTTCACCTTCATCGGTCTAATAAACCGCCTTGCCAAAGCTTCGAGTGCGGCAGGCCAGTCGTCTTCATCACTCAGGAGCAAACCAATTTTCTTCTTCACCACATTGTTTTTTGAAAGCGTTGCTTTGGTTAAAGCTGCCACGCCACACCACCTCCCAGAAATGTTCGTGAAGCTATTTAACCACGTCTTTTGTCTCTTAGATAGATGCTAAAGTTCAAGACGATTTTGTAAACGTCGAGCCTAAAAAGACAAAGCCTCGAGCGAATTCATCAACGCGCGCTTTGGTCATTACGAGGTTGCCGTAGACAAGACTCGAGCTAGGGCAAAACCCTTAACAAACTTTTTCGTGCTTAGCCTTATAGCCTCGACTCCTACACGTCACACCAAGCATTCCGAACTCGGCTAATGAGGTAGTTGTGTAACTGGCTCTAATTGCTGATGTGCCAACGCATAATGTGGAAATTCTCGTTGCCAGTTTTCGTGGTTGTCTGCCATACTGGAAGACTATGCGCTTTTTTAGCTTGCTCTTGGTTTCGCTTGTTTTGAGTTTCGGTTCGGCACAAGGAATGGTTTACGTGCGTGTTTTGTTAGAGGAAGTTCCTGGCAACTTGACGATTAACATGTCAGGTGGGCATACAGTTTATGTAGACGGTGTGCAGCGTTCTGCCACGAACCTTGGTTTGAACTGGCCCGTGCAAGCGATTAGTGGCCAGCTCTATGTAGACGGGCAAGTTGTTGGTAAAAGCCTCACGCTCGAGCCAAGTGACGGCAGCCTCACAGTTTGGGATAACACCAGCTACCGAGGCGCACTAAGGCTAACGGCAAAGGGTAACAATTTTCAAATCATCAATGTTGTTGATTTAGAATCCTACTTGCGCGGTGTGGTCGCGGCGGAGATGCCTGGAAGTTGGCCGCTCGAGGCCCTCAAAGCTCAAGCCGTTGCCGCACGCACTTACGTGCTCTACAGCATGAAGCCCACCAACACCTATGATATTTGTGCTACGACAGATTGCCAAAAATATAGGGGAGTAGCCGAAGAACATCCCAACAGTGACCAAGCTGTTTTCGAGACCGCAGGGCAAGTGTTGACTTACGGTGGGGCGTTTGCAAAAACATACTTTCACTCTGATTCGGGCGGAGTCCTCGCCTCGCCGCAAGAAGTTTGGGGTGGCGTGGTTGACTATTTACCCGCGCATAATGATGTCGTATACGACACGCCGCACCGCAACTGGGAGAAGACGCTCGAGCCTTCCTCTGTCGAGAACATGCTAGCTGCTTATGGTAAAAACGTGGGCACGGTGGGTTCAATGCAAATTATTAGTAACACCGCCTCGGGGCGCGTTTGGGAGATGACCTTTACAGGTTCATCGGGTAGCGTGACAATGGCAGGAACCTCACTCACCAAAATGCTGAGAGACATGGGGCTAAAATCCACCCGCTTTTCGATGACGGGAAATTTATCTATGGTGGGAAGTGGCTTCGGGCACGGTGTGGGAATGAGCCAATACGGTGCAAAATTTTTATCGGGTCAAGGCTACGCCTATTCGCAGATATTACTTTTTTACTATCCAGGTACGAACTTGCAGATGATGCCTTACGCCGTTGCTCAGGCACAATAGAATTACTCGAGCGGGAGTGTCTCTTAGCTACTTTGACTTGAAAATCTATTGTTACCAGAGAATGCAGTCAAAGTTTAATAGGCAGCAAACCCCTGACACCAAGCCTTTCTCACGAGCTACGTTTCTCTCGGGTAATGAAATACACGTAGCAAGGCGTGATGTCTTCCCCTGCGTTGCAGGGGAAATGCTGTGCTTGGCTGCATTTTCTTTGACTTTTCTTTTTTAACCTTTTGTTAAACTGCGTTTATGAACGAACTCCTAACAATCATGCGTCGCCTGCGGGGGCCTGGAGGCTGCCCTTGGGATCAAAAGCAAACACACGAATCACTGAGACCCTACTTGCTCGAGGAAGCTGCCGAAGCCGTTGATGCCCTTGCCACCAACGATCCACAACACGTGGCAGACGAACTCGGTGACGTGCTCTTACAAGTTGCTTTTCACGCGGTAGTTGCCGAAGAAGCAAAGACATTTTCCTACGACGATATTGAACAGGCCATCGTGCAAAAACTGATTCGCCGTCATCCGCACGTGTTTGGCGAAGTTCAGGTGTCGGGGGCGGACGAAGTGGTGGCGAATTGGCAAGCGATAAAAGAGAAGGAGAAAGGAGGAAGGAGGAAGGAGGAAGGAGTTCCTCAGTCATTACCTGCTTTGATGCGTGCTTATGAACTCGGGAAGAAGCTCGAGTGGGAAGCACTTCCCCTTGACGTTGACAAAGAAAAAACACCAACCCCTGAGAGCATTGGTGAATGGTTACTAGCTGTGGTCGATTATGCGCGTGGTCACGAGATTAACCCTGAACTGGCCCTGCGTGACGCGGCGAATAGAAGAGCAGAAAGGCAGAATATAGAAGACAGAATATAGAATGCAGAAGGCTACAAACTTCTACCTCCTACCTTCTATATTCTGCATTCTCACCTTATGCCGTGCAGTACTTCCTCGAGTCCTTGAATGTCGGTAATAATAATTTCTTTCGGTTTGGTTTCTATCACGCCTTCGTTTTCTAAAACTTTCAGGGCGCGTGTCACCGTTTCGCGGCTCGTGCCTGCTAGGTTGGCGAGTTCTTGGTGAGTCAGTTTGACGATAGCAAAGCCTTTGGCATCAAGCTCGATGACACCACTGCGGTAGAGCCTTAAAAGAACAAAAGCGACTCTTCCCTGAGCATCTTTATAGGACAAAATTTGCGCCTCGTCACCCATCCCGCGCAGGCGTTGGGCCATCGTCGTGGTGAGGTTGAGGCTGACGGTGGGGTAGGTTTGAATGAGCTTGGTAAAGTCATCGGCAAAGAGCAAGTAGGTTTGAATGTGACCGATGGAAATGGCGGTGGCACTGCGGTTCGTGTTGCCAAGAAGGGCCATTTCACCGAAGAATTCTGGGGGCTGCAAAATGCTGAGGGTTTTTTCGTAACCACCCAAATCTACTTTGGAGAGTTTCACCATGCCCTCAATGAGAATGTAGAGGGCTTCGCCTCTGTCGCCTTCTTGAAAGATGATGGTTTCTGGTTCGTAGTGGCGTAGCTGAATAACAGAAGCGGCCACGTCGAGTGCTCTGTCTGGTGCTCCCTTAAACAGTGGTACATTGGTCAAAAAATTTTTGAGATTCGGTGTGACGAGTTGTTGAGCCATGACTAACCCTCCAGGGGCGAATGCCGCAATAGGTCAAGCCTAGCATGAGGGGGTGTTTGTTGGGTGTTAAAGGTTTAACTTGCGAGAGGAGTTAGAAGGTTGGCACGTTTGAAGGTTGGAAAGTTAAAACCTTCAAACCTTCAAACCTTCAAACCTTCAAACCTTTCAACTTTCTAACCTGCTAACCTTCCTGTATAGTTACTTCTCGTGGTACTCGAGTCCCGTGACCTTCAGCGCAGCTTTGTAACAGCAAACCAGACCGTTGATGTACTAAAAGGTGTTTGGTTGTCCGTGAGTAAAGCCGAAGTGATTGCTATTTTGGGGCCGTCTGGCTCGGGGAAAAGCACACTTTTACATCTTTTAGCAGGGTTAGATAAGCCCACCAAAGGTGAGATTTACTGGGAAACGGTTCCCGTTCACGCTACACACAAGAATAAATTGGCTGCCTTGCGACTTCAGCAACTGGGTCTCGTTTTTCAGCACCATTATTTGCTCGAGGAACTCACCGTTATGGAAAACGTGACGCTTTCCGGGCGGTTGCGCGGGACGATTGACAAAACCAGGGCAAACGAAGTGTTGGAGGCCGTAGGACTCGTCAACCGTCAGGATTTTCTGCCCCGAAAACTCTCAGGCGGCGAGCGGCAGCGTGTAGCGGTAGCTCGCGCTTTGTACGGCAAACCGAGCCTCATCCTCGCCGACGAACCCACAGGCAGCCTAGACCGCGAAAATGCCAAAGTCGTCTACGAACTCCTAGCGACCCTTGCCAAGCGAGAAGGTAGTGCGGTGATTATGGTCACGCACGACGAGGGCTTGGTGCGCGATGTGGACAAGCGGTATTACTTGCGAGACGGGGTATTGAATGTTGAAAATTAGAAAATTTGAAGATGGGAGATTAAAAATTTGAAAAATTTGAAAATTGAGGTTTATCGGCGACTGTAAGCTACTGTAAGCTACAGCTATCAATTTTCAAATCTTGTAATCTTCAAATTTTCTAATTGTTTCGTGAATGCGCTTTTGCAAGTTTGTATGGTACTATCCAAAGTCAACGCGGACAGGGGGTATCATCCCGTTATCTATTGGATGTTTGCCGCTCATGTTCTGTGTGCTTCTCATATTTCAGGAGGATATAGATGAAAAGATTCGTGGTGATGGTGAGTGCTTTGGCACTCCTGACGTTAGGTGCTGCGAACGCCCAAACACTCATTTTTGGACAGAGTGGCTTGCCTGCTTCCCTAGACACAGCCCAAGACGGCAACTCGCTTACCGTGAGCTATCAAGTCGTCGAAAACTTAGTCGCCTACGCCCCAGGAACAGCCGATGTCGCCCCAGGTTTGGCTCTCTCGTGGGAACCCAACGAAGATGCCACCGTCTGGACGTTCAAGCTGCGCGAAGGCGTGACCTTCCACGACGGCACAGAGTTTAACGCCGAAGCTGTGAAGTTCAACTTTGACCGTTGGAACAATCAAGATAACGAGTACGCTTACGCCGCCGAAGGCAAAGACCTCTCTGCTTGGACGTATGTGTTTGGCGGCTATTACGGTGTGGAAGGGTATTTGCTCGAGTCCGTCGAAGCACCCGACCCGACGACGGTTGTCATGACCCTAACCAGACCCAATGGTTTCTTGCCACAAGCTCTTGCGGCAAGTTACTACGGAATGCACAGCCCCACCGCAATTATGGAAGGTGGTTTGGAGTACGGAACCCCCGCAGGAACGGTTGTTGGTACTGGTCCTTTTAGTTTTGTCGAATGGATAGACGGAGACCGCGTAACCCTTGCCCGTAACGACAACTACTGGGGTGAACCCGCTCAGGTCGAAGGGATTGTTTTTAGAGGTATTGAAGAATCAGCGACCCGTTTAGCGGAACTCGAGGCTGGAACTATTGACATTGCCACGAACCTTTCCCCCGACGACTACGAAACAATCACCTCCAACCCAGACCTAAAAATTCCGCCCAAGACCGAAGGCGACCTCCGCCTTGGCTACATTGGAATGCACCAGGGTAACGCACCCTTTGATAATCTTTTAGTGCGCCAAGCGGTTGCTTACGCCATTGACAAAGAGGCTATCATTGATGCCTTCTACGGCGAGTTGGGTCAAGTTGCTGCCGAGTTTATTCCTGCTGCCCTGTTCGGTCACGCAGGTTTAGAACCTTACCCTTATGACCCAGAAAGAGCAAAGGAACTTTTAGCAGAAGCAGGCTTCCCAGACGGTTTTGACACCCAATTCTGGTACATGCCTGTGTCCCGTCCTTATTATCCCAACCCACAAGACTTGGCCGAAGCCGTTGCCACCTACCTTGCTGATGTCGGCATCAACGTCGAACTCATGACTGAGGATTGGGGTATTTATCTCGATAACTATAAACAAGGTAAATACCCTATGTACATGTTGGGCTGGAGTGCGGATTTTGCCGACCCTGACAACTTCATCACCCCGTTCTTTAACCCTACCGAAGCTGTGGGTGCGTTTGGCTGGGACAACCCAGAAGTAGGAACGCTCATCGAACAAGCTCAGAGTGCTGGCGACCCGAGTGAGCGGGAAATCTATTATCGTGAACTCGCCCAAATCATCTACGACGAATTGCCCGCCTTGCCGATGGTCAACCCCACAGCCCTTGATGTAACCCGTGCCAATATTGACGGCTTCTTGCCCAGTGCTTTAGGCAGTACCGTTAGTTTTGCTTCGGTTACCAAAACAGAGTAGTTGCAAAAGTCTGAGTTGGCTTTCACCAACTCAGACTTTTTACACTTCGTCATTGCGAGGCGTGTTTAGGGAAACTGTAATAAAGTCAGCAGGTCATTTGCAAGGAGCTACCGACGAAGCAATCTTCCTTTACTGCACCAACTGAGCGGAGATTTTTCAGGAGCGTTTATAAAACTCTCTACTGCAAAACCAGTATGAGGAGATTGCTTCGGGGATGCAGGAACAATTTTCTGAATATTCGGTTCGTAAGTTCTTCACCGAGCCGACCCGTTGCTTCGCACACGCAATGACGAATTAAAGTAAAAACGGTATCCATACGTTGTTTAAGTAAATCTAAATATTTTTAGAATGATGTTTATGTTATGACCAGATATATTTTTCGTCGTTTGTGGAGTTTGATTCCAGTTTTGTTTGGAATTAGCCTGCTCGTCTTTATTATTCCTAGGATGATTCCTGGCGACCCTGCTACCCTTATTTTAGGTCAACGTGCCACGCCCGCCGCCCTCGCACAACTGCGCGAACAACTCGGACTTGGCAAGCCTTGGTTTTTGAACTTTGAAGCTGCTGGGGAACGCGGGATTCCTGGTCTCTTCGATTCCCAATATCTGAATTTTGTTAGCAACGCCCTAACAGGTGATTTGGGCCGCTCTATCCAACGCCGTACTCAGGTGTTGCAAGAACTTCAGAACCGCTTTCCCGCGACCTTTGAACTGGCCATAGCTGGAATGCTTTTTGCCCTTCTCCTCGGGATTCCTGCGGGGATTTTAGCAGCACTTAATCGTGGCAAGTGGCCGGATACGGCTTTGATGTTTGTGGCCTTGTCAGGTGTGTCGTTTCCTATTTTTTGGCTCGCGTTAATTCTTATTTATATTTTTGGTGTTTACTTGCGCTGGTTGCCCCCGTCAGGCAGGATTGATCCACAGCTCGACATCAACGCTGTTAGAATTACAGGCTTTTATGTTTTAGATGGGCTTTTACGTGGTCAGCCTGCTTTTTCTTGGAATGCCATAAAACATCTGGTTCTTCCTGCTGTTGCCCTTGGCTCGATTCCGCTTGCCATTATCGTTCGCATGACGAGAAGTTCAATGTTAGAAACGCTTTCCCAAGATTACATTCGCACGGCAAAAGCAAAAGGTTTAGTGCGTTCTGTTGTCGTCAATAAACACGCTTTTCGTAACGCGCTTTTGCCAGTCGTCACGGTGATTGGTTTATCCTTTGGTGGGCTGTTGTCAGGTGCTATTCTCACGGAAACAGTTTTCGCTTGGCCAGGTATTGGTAAATGGGTCTACGACGCGATAGCCTCGAGGGATTACCCCATCATCCAAGGCGGCGTTTTATTTGTAGCCTTCATTTTCGTCATCGTCAATTTACTCGTTGATATTTCGTATGCTTTTATTGACCCGAGGATTCAGTATTCATGAAAAGCAATTTGAAAATCAGAAAATTACAAAATTTGAAAATTAAAAACAATTTTCAAATTTTCAAATTTTCAAATTTTGTAATTTGGTGTTTTTATGGCTAGCCTCTCCCCGACCACGCGAGCCGCAACCTCCGCGAAGGGCCGCTCACTCACGCAAGATGCTTTGCGCCGTTTGTTGCGAAATTCTACGGGGATGCTCGGGCTTGTCATCATCAGTTTCTTCGTGTTGGCTTCGCTCCTTGCGCCACTTCTTTATCCTTACGACCCGTCCAGGGACCGCAATTTACGTCTGCGGGAATTACCGCCTACTTGGACGATGAGTCAAGAAGAATTGCAAGATGAAGATCTAACAAGGTGGTCTCACGTCTTTGGCACGGACTCACAAGGGCGTGACGTGCTCATTCGCGTGTGGCACGGCGGGCGCATCAGTCTCAGCGTCGGGCTTTTGTCTGTCCTTATTTCGGCAGTCGTTGGTATCGTCTTGGGGCTTATTGCTGGCTTTTTTGGTGGCTGGGTGGACGGCATTATTTCCTGGGCAGTAGACGTGCTCTTGGCGTTTCCAGGGATTTTGCTGGCGATTGCAATTGCTGCTGCACTCGGACCAAGTTTGCAAAATTCGCTGCTGGCGATCAGCGTGACACAAATTCCTGTTTATATTCGCATTGTCCGTTCTGTTACGCTTAGTCTACGTGAAGCTGAGTACGTGCAAGCAGCCCGTTCACTCGGTTCTAAGTCACCACGTTTAATTTTTCAGCACATTTTGCCTAATGGCTTATCACCTTTAATCGTGCAACTCACGCTCTCCATCGGCACGGCGATTCTCGACATTGCTGCCCTTGGCTTCTTAGGGCTTGGTGCTCAACCACCTACACCCGAGTGGGGAGCGATGATTAGCGATGGCTTTAGCAAGTTTCGCAACGCACCTTGGATGTCGTTTTATCCTGGCTTGGCGATTTTCTTTACGGTGGTTGGGTTTAACTTGTTGGGTGACGGAATTCGGGATGCCTTTGACCCGCGTTTGAAAAATGTTTCATAGCTCGAGCCTCTCCCATAGTTTCTCGAAGGGTGTAAAGAAGACAGCAAATTTGCCGCGCAGGAAAACTCGAGCCTTGTCATTTCCCTCGAGATAAATGGTCTCGAGCAGCCACACGTTGTAAGCGTGCTCAGCCGTGTAAAGTTGCACGGTTGCTTTAAGTTCGCTGTTGTCAATGGGATAATTTTCTATAAACGCTTTTACAAAATTGCTTACGGTTGAAGGTGCAAGTTCACTCAGTAAAAAAGTCGTGGTGCGTAACAGCTCAAAGTAACGCGGCACGACGCGGACTTGATCCCAGTCAATGATGGCAGAGATTTGGTCACGAGCAAAAAACACGTTGGTATCTTGAAAATCACCGTGTGAAACTTGGAAGTGTAGATTCTCGAGACTCGCTGACGGTTTGTGTGTCTCTAAAAATTTTCGCCGCTCTTTTATTTGTGTAAGGGCTGCTTTTTCATCTAAGCCAGGATTTGGGAAACTTTTGACGCGCTGCTCGAGTTCGTCAAATTTCGCTAAGGTAGTTTCTAAATCAAACTGGAACGTGCGCTGATGGATGTCCCGCGTGGGATAATTTTCAAGTGTCAGTGTCAAATCTGCTAAGCATTTTCCCAATGCCCATAGTTGCCAAGGCTCGAGTAAAGCTCGAGGTGTTTGTAAACCTTCGGCTTTCGGAAACAAAAGAAAGTGCTGATTGTCTAAAGTTAAAAAGGGGAGACCGTTGGATAGATGAAGAGGTGCTAAGGCAGGTAAACCTGACGCTACTACAGCATCAATGACATCACACTCTTGCTGTAATACCTGCTTTGTCTTTTTAGGACGACAAACGCGCAGTGCATAAGCCTTTGTTGCAGTCTCGAGCAGTATCGTTCTATTAACACTGCCTGTCGTGGCTAACTCAGCCTCGAGAATAGGACCAATAGTCCAGTAGGATAAAGCCTCGAGTTCAAGGTCAGTGAGTATCGCCATGCGTCTTTCAAGTTTAGCAAGTAGACTGAGGTCGTGATTGACAAAATCCGTGCTGCGTTATTGACATTTCCGACTGCGAGAGGTTGGCTCGAGACCCTTCTTCTCCTCGTTGTATTTACGGTTATTGCTGTGCCTGGTGCAAGCTCGAGTCAATTCTTAGATTTTGCTATTTCATTTAGAGCTTGGTTGCCGATACTCGTGACGACGTTTTTTATTCCTGCGTTACTAGAAGAATTTGTTTGGCGTGTGCTGCTCGTTCCAAAACCGCAAAGCAAATACTTTTGGCGTGTTGGAATTTTAGCTCTGCTTCTGTACGTTCTCTCGCATCCTTTGGGAGCTTGGCTATTCAGACCAACGGCTCGAGATGTTTTTTATGACCCCGCGTTTTTACTTTTGGCAGGACTGCTCGGGCTAGTGTGTCTTGCCGCCTACGCACGTACAAAATCGCTTTGGCCAAGTGTCGTGATTCACTGGTTGGTGGTGGCAATCTGGCTACTTTTTGGGGGCAGATTTTTGCTCGAGACTTAGGCCATTTAAGGTGTCTTCTGCCGCCACGAAAATGCAAGCAGAAACGTAAGTTGCGTATTGCTTTTAGGCGAGCGACTAGGGTACAAT
>ERZ1066118.2128-NODE-2128-length-10208-cov-22.580124_pt1 | contig 10208 bp, 8 predicted proteins | sample MGYA00382765_ERZ1066118 | MGnify/ENA primary metagenome ERZ1066118 (study PRJEB33369, sample SAMEA5778348) | biofilm metagenome | biome: Industrial cooling water; feature: Water cooling tower basin; material: Biofilm | place: United Arab Emirates | collected...
GGCGTGAACTTCATGTAGCCGAACGGCTTGGTCGCGGCTGCGTCGATCACCTCCCAGACGTCCACGCCGAGCTTGTCGCAGACGATGGCGATCTCGTTCACGAGGCCGATGTTCACGGCCCGGAACGTGTTCTCCAGCAGCTTCACCAGCTCGGCTGCCTCCGGCGACGAGACCGGCACCACGGTGTCGATGCACGCCTCGTAGAGCGCCTTGGCCACCTCGACGCACGCCGGCGTCACGCCGCCCAGCACCTTGGGCGTGTTCTTCGTGTGCCAGCGCTCGTTGCCCGGGTCCACGCGCTCGGGGCTGAAGGCGAGGAACACGTCCTCGCCCACCGCGAACCCGGCCTTCGTGAGACGCGGCTCGAACAACTCCCGCGTGGTGCCCGGATACGTGGTGCTCTCGAGGATGACGGCCATCCCCTTGTGCGCCTGCTTGGCCACCGCGTCGGCCGCGGCGAGCACGTAGGCCATGTCCGGGTCGCGCGTCTTGCTGAGCGGCGTGGGCACGGCGATGGAGATCGCGTCGCAGTCGCCCAGGCGCGCCTCGTCGTACGTGGCCTCGAAGCGGCCCGCGCGCACCTGCTCGGCCACGTCGGCCGCCGGCACGTCCTGAATGTGCGACTCGCCGCCGTTGAGCAGCTCGCACACGCGGCGGCTCACGTCGTAGCCGACGACGTGGAAGCCGGCCTTGGCGAACTCCATGGCGAGCGGGAGGCCGACGTAGCCGAGGCCGACCACGCCGACCACGGCGGTCCGGTCGGCGATCTTTGCGAGCAGTTGATCCTTCATCGGAGGGGAGAGCGGGGGGAGGGCCGACGGAGTACCGGGCTTCCGCGTGAGGACGCGCGACCGGGGCCCGAGGTCAGCCCGGGCCGCGAGGCGTCAGCCGGCGGACCGGCCGTAGAAGGCGCGCACCCCGTCGACGACCTCGTCGAGTTGCGCGGCGCTGAGCTCCGGATAGATCGGCAGCGACAGCACCTCGCCCGCGGCCCGCTCGGCCTCGGGGCAGCTCCCGGGCGCGTAGCCGAGGTACTCGAAACACGGCTGGAGGTGCAGCGGCAGCGGGTAGTACACCGACGTGCCGATCCCGCGGTCCTTGAGGAACGCCTGCAGGGCGTCGCGCCGCTCCGCCCGGATGGTGTACTGGTTGTAGATGGACGTGTTCGCCGGGTCGATCACCGGCCGGCGCACCTCGGACACGTCGGCGAGGGCCGCGTCGTAGTGGGCGGCGTTGCGGCGCCGCGCCGCGCTCCAGCCCTCCAGGTGCGGGAGCTTGGCGCCGAGCACCGCGGCCTGCAGCGCGTCGAGCCGGCTGTTGTAGCCCACGATCTCGTGGTAGTAGGTGCGCCGCGAGCCGTGCGTGCGGAGCTTCATCAGCCGCTCGAACAGCGCCTCGTCCTGCGTGACGAGCATCCCGCCGTCGCCGTACCCGCCGAGGTTCTTGGACGGGAAGAAGCTGAACGTGCCGATCGTCGCGGCCTCGCCGGCCATGCGGCGCACGCCGTCGATCATGCGGCTGGCGCCGATGCTCTGCGCCGCGTCCTCGATGACCGGGAGCCCGGGCGCCGCCGCCGCGACCCGCTCGACCGGCGCCATCTGGCCGAACAGGTCGACCGGGACCACGGCCCGCGTGCGCGAGGTGACGGCGGCCGCCACCGCCGCCGGCGCGATGTTGAACGTGTCCGGGTCGATGTCGACGAACACCGGGCGCGCGCCCACGTTGTGGATCGTGCCGGCCGTCGCAAAGAAGGTGAACGGCGTCGTCACCACCTCGTCGTCACGCCCCACCTCGACCGCGCGCAGCGCGAGCAGGAGGGCGTCCGTACCGTTCGCGCACCCCACCGCGTACTTCGTCTGCGAGAGGCCGGCCACCTCGCACTCCAGCCGGGCGACCGGGTCGCCGAGGATGAAGGCTTGCTGGTCCACCACCTCCATCATGGCCGTGACGACGGCGTCGCGAATGGTGGCGTGCTGCGCGCGGAGGTCGAGGAGCGGGACGGACATGACGGGCGGAACGGGAGGCCAACCGGCCGACCAAGGCCGCCCGGAGCAAGCCTAGAAGCTGCCCCGCTCTGGGGGTTAGCGCAACCGGAGTGGGATGGGGACGTCGCGGCCCGTGCGCGCGCTCTCGTAGATGCCCAGGATCAGTTCGAGCGACTTGCGCCCCGCCCGGCCGTCCGTCTCCGGCGGGGCCTCGCCGCGCAGCACGGCGAGGACGTTGCGGTAGTACGGCTCGTGCCCGAAGCCGTACACGGACGTCGGGTTGGTCGCACTCTGTTCGACCAGCTTGTCGTCGTCGTCGTAGTCGGCGAACTGCCAGTGCTCGACCCGGTTGACCGCGGTCCCCCCGATCTTGGCGGTCCCGCGCTCGCCCATGAGCGTGATCGAGCCTTCAAGGTTCTTCGGATAGGTGAGCATGGTCACCTCCATCACCCCGAGGGCGCCCGACCGGAAGCGCATCACCGCCGCGCCCGAGTCTTCGGCTTCGATGCGCCGCGCGAGGGTGGCGGTCTTCGCGACGACGCTCTCGACCGGCCCCATCAGCCACTGCACCAGGTCGACATAGTGCGAGGCCTGGTTCATGAACGCCCCGCCGTCGAACTCCCACGTCCCGCGCCACGGCGCCTGCGCATAGTAGTCCTGAGGGCGCGTCCAGCGGACGGTGCAGTTGGCCAGGTAGAGCCTCCCGAACCGCCCCTTGTCGATCGCCCGCTTGAGGAGCTGGACCGGCGCGTTGAGGCGGTTCTGCTTCACGACGAACAGGTGCACCCCCGCCGCGTCGCACGCGCCCACGAGCGCGTCCGCGCCCTCGAGCGAGATGGCCATGGGCTTCTCGCTGATCACGTGCTTGCCCGCCCGCGCGGCCTGGATCCCGTGCTGCGGGTGCAGGCCGGACGGGGTGCAGATCGTGACCGCGTCGCACGGCGCCTCGGCGAGCATCGCGTCGTAGGCGGTGAACCAGGGCACGTCGTTGGCCTCGCCGGCCGCGCGGGCGCGCGTCGCGTCGGCGTCGCACACCGCCGCCAGCGCCAGTCCATCCACCCGCGCGATCGCGTCGAAGTGGTTGCGACTGATGCGCCCGCACCCGACGAGCGCGATCCGGATGTCTCCGCTCATGGCGTGCCCCCGAGCGGCCGCAGTGCGTCGCCCGCGAGGAGGTAGCGCGCCCCATCCGCCGGACAGGTAACGAGCGTCTCGGCGTCCGGCGCGGCGACCGGCGCGTCCAGCAACTCGCCGCAGGCGCACGCCCACCCGCGCTGCCGCGCCGGCACGCCGGCCACCACCGCGTACGGCGGCACGTCGCGCGTGACGACCGCCCCCGCGCCGACGAACGCGTACTCGCCGATCGTGTGCCCGCACACCACGGTCGCGTTGGCCCCGATGCTGGCGCCGCGGCGCACGAGCGTGCGACGGTACTCGTGCTTCCGCGACACGTGGCTCCGGGGGTTGAGCACGTTCGTGAACACCATGCTCGGCCCGCAGAACACGTCCTCCTCCAGTTCGACCCCCTCGTACAGCGAGACGTTGTTTTGGATCTTGGCGTTGCGGCCGACGCGCACCCCGGCCATCACGACCACGTTCTGCCCCAGCGAGCAGTCCTCCGCGACGTCGCAGCCAGGCATGAGGTGGCAGAAGTGCCAGACCTTGCTACGCGCGCCGACCCGCGCCCCCGCGTCGACATAGGCGCTCTCGTGCACGAAGGCCGTCGGGTCGACGCCCCCGGCCGCCGCGGGCGCCCCGTTAGACACCGGCCACCCGCCCGCCCGAACCGGCCGCGGCGGCGTGCGGGAGGGCGGTGTGCCACTCCTGCAAGGCCCGCACGTCGAGCTCGGACTCGCGCATCGCCTGCAGGGCGTCGGCCGCCGCGCGCGCCGCCGAAAGCGTGGTCGTGTAGGGCACGCGCCGGGCGATCGCCGCCTTGCGCATGGTGTAGTCGTCCTTTTGGGCAGCCTGGCCCAACGGGGTGTTGACGAGGAGTTGCACTTGTCCGTTCACGATGAGATCGATGCCGTGCGGGCGGCCTTCGTGCACCTTGTACACCCGCTCGGCCGGCACGCCGCGCTCGCGCAGGTAGCGCGCGGTGCCGTCGGTGCCGTAGAGCTTGAAGCCGAGCTCGTGGAAGCGGCGCGCGATGCCGACGGCCGCCGGCTTGTCGCGGTCGTTGACGGTCAGGAGGATCGCGCCGCCGGTGGGCAACCCGTTGTCGGCCGCGAGCTGGGCCTTGGCGAACGCCGGCCCGAACGCCTCCGCGATCCCCATCACCTCCCCCGTCGAGCGCATCTCCGGGCCGAGGATCGGGTCGAACTCGCGGAACTTGCCGAACGGGAACACCGCCTCCTTCACGCTCACGAACGGCGGGACCACCTCGGCCGTGTAGCCCACCTGCGCGAGCGTCTCGCCCAGCATCACGCGCGCCGCCACGGACGCGAGCGGCACGCCCACGGCCTTGCTCACGAAGGGCACCGTGCGGCTCGCGCGCGGGTTGACCTCCAGCACGTAGACCACGCCGTCGCGCACGGCGAACTGCACGTTGATCAGCCCCACCACCCCGAGCCGGCGGGCGAGCGCCTCGGTCTGCCGGCGCATCGTGTCGGCGGCGTCCTGGGGGATGGCGTAGGGCGGGAGCACGCACGCCGAGTCGCCGGAGTGGATGCCGGCGTCCTCGATGTGCTGCATCACCGCGCCCACCACCACGCGCTCGCCGTCGCTCACCGCGTCCACGTCCGCCTCGTAGGCGTCCTCCAGGAAGCGGTCGATGAGCACCGGCCGGTCCTCGCTCACGGCCGCGGCGCGCGCGAAGTAGCCGCGCAGCGCGGGCTCGTCGTAGACGATCTCCATCGCCCGCCCGCCGAGCACGTAGGACGGCCGCACCAGCGCCGGGTAGCCCACGCCCTCGGCCACGCGCGCCGCCTCGTCGACGCTCGTCGCCGTGCCGTTGGGCGGCTGCGTGAGGCCGAGTTCGCGCGCGATCGCGTCGAAGCGGCGGCGGTCCTCGGCGGCGTCGATCGCGTCGGGCGGGGTGCCGAGGATCGGCACCCCGGCCGCTTCGAGCGCGCGTGTGAGCTTGAGCGGCGTCTGCCCGCCTAACTGCACGATCACGCCCACGGGCTGCTCGCGGTCCACCACCTCCAGCACGTCCTCGAGCGTGAGCGGCTCGAAGTAGAGCTTGTCGGAGATGTCGAAGTCGGTCGAGACGGTCTCGGGGTTCGAGTTGATCATGATCGTCTCGTACCCCTGGTCGCGGAGCGCCAGCGCCGCGCGCACGCAGCAATAGTCGAACTCGACGCCCTGTCCGATCCGGTTGGGGCCGGAGCCGAGGATGACCACCGAGCGGCGCCCCGAGCGCGGCGCCTCGCTCTCCTCGTCGTAGCTGCTGTAGAGGTAGGGCGTGGCCGACGGGAACTCGCCGGCGCAGGTGTCGACCATCTTGTACGCCGGCCGCACGCCGGCCGCCCACCGGCGCGCGCGCACGTCGCCCTCCGCCTCGCCGCGGAGCGCGGCGAGCTGACGGTCGGAGAAGCCCATGCGCTTCATCGCCTGCACGGCGTCGGCGTCGGGCGCTGGGCCGGCCGCGTACGCCCGCTCCGCCGTTACCAACTCCTCGAGCTGTCGCAGGAACCACGGATCCACTGCGCTCAGCTCGTGCACCTCCGCGACCGACAGCCCGGCCAGCAAGGCGCGCTTGAGCTGGAACACCCGTTCGGGCGTCGGCTGGCGGAGCGCGGCGCGGAGCGCCACCGGCGAGTCGTCGGGGAGCCGATCGTCGGCGGGGGTGGCGCCCGCATGCCAGCCGATGCGCCCGGTCTCGAGCGCTCGCAGCGCCTTCTGGAACGCCTCCTTGAAGGTGCGGCCGATCGCCATGCTCTCGCCCACACTCTTCATCTGCGTGGTGAGCCGCGCGTCGGCGCCGGGGAACTTCTCGAACGCGAACCGCGGGCACTTCACCACCACGTAGTCGAGCACCGGCTCGAACGAGGCGGGCGTGGTCTTCGTGATGTCGTTGGGCACCTCGTCCAGCCGGTAGCCCACGGCCAGCTTGGCGCCGATGCGCGCGATCGGGAACCCGGTCGCCTTGCTCGCGAGCGCCGAGGACCGCGACACGCGCGGGTTCATCTCGACGACGACCAGGTCGCCGTCGGCGGGGTTGAGCGCGAACTGCACGTTGCACCCGCCCGCGTCCACGCCGATCTCGCGGATGATCGCGACCGCCGCGTCGCGCATCCGCTGGTACTCGCGGTCGGTGAGCGTCATCGCCGGCGCGACGGTGATGCTGTCGCCCGTGTGGACGCCCATCGGGTCGAAGTTCTCGATGGAGCAGACGATGACCACGTTGTCGGCGTGGTCGCGCATCACCTCCAGCTCGAACTCCTTCCACCCGAGCAGCGACCGCTCGACGAGCACCTGCGACACCGGCGACAGGTCGAGCCCGCGCTTCACGATCTGCTCGAACTCCTCGCGGTTGTAGGCGATCCCGCCGCCCGACCCGCCTAACGTGAAGGACGGGCGGATGATGGCCGGGAACCCGGTCCACTCGCTCAGTTGCTCGGCCTCCTCCCACGTCGTCGCGATGCGGCCCTGCGGCGTCTTGAGCCCGATGCGCCGCATGGCGGCGTCGAACTCCTGCCGGTCCTCGGCCATCTTGATGGCCCGCGCGTTGGCGCCGATCAGCTCGCACCCGTAGCGCTCCAGCGCGCCCGTCTCGGCGAGCTTCATCGCCACGTTGAGCGCCGTCTGCCCGCCCATCGTCGGCAGCACGGCGTCGGGCCGCTCGCGGGCGATGATCCGCTCCACCGTGTCCGCGGTGACCGGCTCGATGTACGTGCGGTCCGCGAACTCCGGGTCGGTCATGATGGTGGCCGGGTTGGAGTTCACCAGGATCACCTCGTACCCCTCCTCGCGCAGCGCCTTGACGGCCTGCGTCCCCGAGTAGTCGAACTCGGCGGCCTGGCCGATAACGATCGGGCCGGAGCCGATGACGAGGATGCGGCGCAGGTCGTGGCGGCGGGGCATGGCGGGCGGTTAGGCGGGGGCGTCGGGCGCCGCGATCAGCGCGTGGAGCAGGTCGTCGAAGGTGCGGCGCGGGGCCCACCCGGTGTCGGCCGTCAGCCTTGCCGGGTCGCCCACGAGTGCGGGGACGTCGGCGGGGCGCACGAGGGCCGGGTCGCTGACGATTTCGCCCGCCACACCGAGCCGATCCAGGACGAGGCGCGCGACGTCGCCGACACTCCGTCCCACTCCGCTGCACACGTTGTACGCCCGGCCGGCCTGCCCGCGTTCGGCGACGGCAATATAGGCGGCCACGACGTCCTCCACGTGCAGGAAGTCGCGCACGGTGGACTGGTTGCCCATCACCAGGCGCCGCGGCGCCCCCGGCGCGACGTCGCGCAGCGCCCGCGCGCGGCGGACGGTCGCCGGGAGGAGGAAGCGCCCGTTCTGGCCCGGGCCACTATGGTTGAAGCTCCGCGTGGCGACGACGCGCACCCCGTCGGACCGCCACGCTTCGAGCGCCACCGCCTCCTGCGCCACCTTCGTGGCCGCGTAGGGCGTGTGCGGGCGCAGTTCAGCCGTCTCAGCCAGCGGCAGATCCGCGGCATCGTGTCGGCCGTACTGCTCCCCGCTGCCGACCACGACGACCACGGGGTCCAGCGTGCCTGCCTTGCGCCGCACGCGCACGGCGCCGAGCAGCCGGGCGGCGCCCGCCACGTTGACGTCGACGGCGGCACCGGGGTCGCGCTCGGCGTCGGGGACGAACGACACGCCCGCGAGGTGCACCACCAGATCCGGCGCCGCGGTGTCGACAGCGACCGCCAGATGTGCCGGGTCGCGCACGTCCCCCTCCAGCCAACGCGCGGCGGCGAGGTCGGCGTCGCCCGGGGCGCTCGGCGCGCCGCTGCTGCTCGCGCCGGTCACCTGCCACCCCTCGCGGAGGAGGGCCCGGACGAGGTACCGCCCAACGAACCCGGCCGCCCCCGTCACCAGGGCGCGCCGACCCGCCGGCACGCCTACCGCCTCGCCGGCTGGTGGCCCTGCCGGCGGTATCGCTCCAGGTCGGCCTCCACCATCCGCTCGACGAGGCCGTCGAAGCTCACGCGCGGCGCCCAGCCGAGCTGCGCCCGGGCCTTGGACGGGTCGCCGACGAGCAGGTCGACCTCGGCCGGACGCACGAAGCGCTCGTCGAGCGTCACGTACGGCGCGTAGTCGAGGCCGGCGACCCGAAAGGCGCGCTCGCAAAACTCGCGGACGCTCCACGTCTCGCCCGTCGCAACGACGTAGTCGTCGGGCGCGTCCTGCTGCAACATGCGCCACATCGCGTCCACGTAGTCGCCGGCGAAGCCCCAATCGCGCCGCGCCTCGAGGTTGCCGAGGCGCAGCTCGGTCGAGAGCCCGCAGGCGATGCGCGCCACGCCGTCGGTGATCTTGCGGGTCACGAACTCGAGCCCGCGCCGCTCGCTCTCGTGGTTGAACAGGATCCCGCTCACCGCGTACAGGCCGAAGCTCTCGCGGTAGTTCACGGTGATCCAATGCCCGTACACCTTGGCCACGCCGTACGGGCTGCGGGGGTAGAAGGGCGTCGTCTCGCGCTGCGGGACCTCCGCGACCTTGCCGAACTGCTCGCTGGAACTCGCCTGGTAAAAACGCGCCTCCGGCGCCGCCTTCTTGAGCGCCTCGAGCATGCGTGTGACGCCGAGCGCGGTGAACTCGCCGGTGAGCACCGGCTGGGCCCACGACGTCTGGACGAAGCTCTGCGCGGCGAGGTTGTAGACCTCGTCCGGGCGGGCGTCGCGCACGGCGTCGGTGAGAGAGTGCTGGTCGAGCAGGTCCGCGCTCACCAGCTCCACCCGGTCGAGCAGGTGGCCGATGCGCTCGAAGTAGGACGTGCTGGAGCGCCGGACGACCCCGACGACGCGGTACCCTTTCTCGAGCAGGAGCTCCGCCAGGTACGAGCCGTCCTGGCCGGTGATGCCGGTGATGAGCGCGGTGGGCATGCGCCTAATATCGCCGGGCCGGACGCAAAAGAGGGGGCCCGGGTGGGCCCCCTCCGTGCGCCGCCGGGCGGCGGGCGTTAGGCGACGGCGGCCGCGCCGCGGGGCGCGCGCTGCACCTTGCCCGCGTTCAGGCAGCCGGTGCACACCTTCACCTTGATCACCTTCCCCTCGGCGGCCACCCGGGCCACCTGCAGGTTGGGGCGCCAGGTGCGGCGCGTGCGGTTGTTGGCGTGCGAGACGTTGTTGCCGAAGGCCACGCCCTTGTTGCAGACGTAGCAGCGGCTCCGGTTGATGGCCATCGTGGGGTCTCCCTCAGCTCACGAACTCGATGCGCGCCATCTCGGCGCCGTCGCCGCGGCGCGCGCCGATCTTCAGGATGCGCGTGTACCCGCCCGGCCGGGCGGCGAACTTGGGGCCGAGCTCCTGGAAGAGCTTGTCCCCGATGGCGCGCTGCTGCACGTGGCGCGCGGCGAGCCGGCGCTTGTGGAGCGTGCCGACCTTGGCCTTGGTGACGAGCTTCTCGACGAAGGGCTGGAGCTCCTTCGCCTTGGCCTCGGTGGTCTCGATCGCGCCGTGCTCGATGAGCGACGACGCGAGGTTACGGAGCAGCGCGAGGCGCTGCTCGCTGGTGCGGCGGAGCTGCCGGCCGGCCTTGCGGTGGCGCATAAGTGGGTCCCCTACTCCTCGTCGTCGTCGTCGGGCGCGTTGGCGGCGGCTCGGCTCGGCGCGGTCCCCCAGTCGGTGATCCGCACGCCGTCCCCAGCTTCCTCGTAGCGCATGCCAAAGTTCAGCCCCTCGCGCTCGAGGAGATCGGCGATCTCCTGGAGGGACTTCCTGCCGAAGTTCTTGACCTGGAGGATCTGCCCCTCGGTGAGGCGCACCAGGTCGCCGAGCGTGCGGACGTTCGAGTTCTTGAGCGAGTTGACGCTACGCACCGAGAGCTCGAGGTCGTCGATCGGCTGGCGGAGCAGCTCCGCCGTGCGGCGGGCGTCGCCGCCGTCGATCGGGCCGGCGCCGTTGCCGCCGGCCGAGTGCGGGCCGAAGCCCGCGAAGTACTGGAAGTGCGTCTGCGCGAGGGCCGCGGCGTAGCTCACCGCCTCCTCGGGCGTGAGCGTGCCGTTGGTCTCGACCGTGAGCGTGAGCCGGTCGTAGTCGGTGCGCTGGCCGACGCGCGTCTCGGCGACCGCGAAGTTCGCGCGGCGCACCGGGTTGTAGATCG
>ERZ1066118.2131-NODE-2131-length-10193-cov-6.347504_pt1 | contig 10193 bp, 11 predicted proteins | sample MGYA00382765_ERZ1066118 | MGnify/ENA primary metagenome ERZ1066118 (study PRJEB33369, sample SAMEA5778348) | biofilm metagenome | biome: Industrial cooling water; feature: Water cooling tower basin; material: Biofilm | place: United Arab Emirates | collected...
CGCCCGCATCGCATAGGGGCAGCGGCGGAAGGAATAGAGGACCGGCGGCCTCATTCCGGCGGCTTGCGCACCGCGCCGACATGCATCTGCCCCCGCGCGCGGGCGAGCGCCTCCTGACGCTTGCGCTCGGCATAACCGGCGCGCTGTTCGGGGGTACGCTCGGTGATGCAGGCGGGGCAGCTCACACCCTCCTCGTAATCCGGGTGGGCGAGGGCTGCCGCATCCAGCGGGCGGCGGCATGCCCGGCACAGCTGGAACGTGCCCTGTTCAAGCCCGTGGCGCACGGTCACCCGCTCATCGAAAACGAAGCATTCGCCCTGCCACAGGCTCTGTTCTTCAGGCACTTGCTCGAGATATTTGAGAATGCCACCCTTGAGGTGGTAAACCTCATCCACCCCCTCGGCGCGCAGGAAGCTGGTGGATTTCTCGCAGCGGATGCCCCCGGTGCAGAACATCGCCACACGCTTCTTGCCCGCGAGCAATGCCTCGCGATTGTCGCGGAACCAGGCGGGAAAATCCCGGAAGGTCGGCGTCTGTGGATCGATTGCGCCCGCGAAGGTGCCGACCGCGACTTCATAATCGTTGCGGGTGTCGATCACGAGCGTATCGGGATCGGCGATCAGCGCGTTCCAGTCGTTCGGGTCGACATAGTGGCCGACGCTCAGCGAAGGATCGATGTCGGGTTCGCCCATGGTGACGATTTCGCGCTTGAGGCGCACCTTCATGCGGTAGAAAGGCATTTCGGGCGCGGCCGAGAATTTCACCTCGAGCGTATCGCATCCCGGTAGCGCGCGGATATGGGCGAGGACAGCCTCCAGCCCCTCGGCACTGCCCGCGATCGTCCCGTTGATCCCCTCGCGCGCGAGGAGCAGCGTGCCCTTGATGCCATGTGCCTCGCACAGCGCGAGCAGCGGGGCTTGCAGGGCTTGCGGATCATCGAAGCGCGTGAAGTGGTAGAGCGCGGCGACCGTCACCGGCATGGGGATCAAACCCGCATCACCCAGCCGTGGGTGTCGGTGATGCGGCCGGTCTGGATGCCGACGAGCTGTTCGCGCAAGGCTGCGGTGGTCTGGCCGATGCCGCCTGCGCCGATGGTGAACTCGCCCTCGGGTCCGGCGACCTTGCCGACTGCGGTGACGACCGCCGCGGTGCCGCAAGCCATGACTTCGACGAGATGGCCACTGGCGGCATCGGCGCGCCACTGGTCGATGGAATAGGGGGCTTCGGACACGGTGAGCCCCTGCTCGGTCAAGAGCGCGATCAGGCTGTCGCGGGTGATGCCGGGCAGGATCGTGCCGGTCAGCGGCGGGGTGATGACGGTGCCGTCGGCGAAGACGAAGAACAGGTTCATCCCGCCCAGCTCTTCGACCCACTTGTGCTCGGCGGCATCGAGGAACAGTACCTGATCGTGGCCCTTGGCAAAGGCCTGTCCGGTGGGGACGAGGCTGGCGGCGTAGTTGCCGCCGCACTTGGCCGCGCCCGTCCCGCCGGGGGCGGCGCGGGTGTAATCGGAAATCCAGATGCTCACCGCCTTCGCGCCCGATTTGAAGTAGTTGCCGGCCGGACTTGCGATGACGATGAACTTGTATTTCTTCGCCGGACGCACGCCGAGGAAGGCCTCGGTCGCGATCATGAAGGGCCGCAGGTAAAGCGAGCCGCCCTCGACCGCCGGATACCACTCGCCGTCCACTTCCAGCAGAGCGCGGATCGCGCCGAGGAACAGGTCTTCGGGCAACGCAGGCATGGCCAGCCGCTCGGCCGAGGCGTTGAAGCGCGCGGCGTTGGCCTCGGGCCGGAACAGACCGAGCGCGCCATCGGGGTGGCGATAGGCCTTGAGGCCCTCGAAAATCTCCTGCGCGTAGTGCAGCACGCTTGCCGCCGGATCGAGCGGAATCGGCTGACGCGGGCCGAGGACGGGGGTCTGCCAGCCGCCGAGCGCTTCATCATAGTCGATGATGACCATGTGATCGGTGAACACCGTGCCGAAGCCCGGATCGGCGACCAGAGCATCGCGGGCGGCATCGGGCGTGGGCGAAGGGTGGGGCAGGCGGGTGAGTTGCATGGGTTGCGCCTAATCCTGCGCGCGGGCGAGGGCAAGATGCGTGTTAGGGTGACAATCCCAAGGGAAGAGCATCGCGCTGGCTCGGTCGCGCAGCGACCGCGAGCGCACGCGCGCGAGCCGCAGGTGCTCGATCCCGGAGGGATCGAATCGCACCGAGGACGAGCGGGCGGACGCCCGCTCGAAACCAAATGCGCAAATGAAAAGGGCAGCTTCGCCCGTCGGGAAGCTGCCCTCAACATGGTCAGCGGCCGGAAGCGCCGCTCACGGTGCCTTACTCAGAAGGATGATTACCGAGTATGCTCCGTAGGGATCTTCACCGACCTCGCTACTGAACCATGAGACATCGGATCACCTCCTTTCGCGCTTGTGAGCCAGACCCCGCGTTTCACCGGGGGCCGAGAGCCGCGTTCGCCGCTGGCCTCGGTATGCAATGTGAGTCATCGCGGGGGCTTCGACAAGACTTGAATAAAACTTTTCCCGCGTCATACTCGCCCATCGCTGCGTCACGGCGCAGGCTGGCCGCCCGGGGGAGACCTCGGGCGTTTTTCGTTTCCGGGGCACGGTGTGGACAGGCTGGGGATGGCTTGTGCATGGGCCTGTGGAAAACGCAGGGAGAATCGGAGAGAGTCGGCACGGTCGCTCAGCCACAGCGAGCGCACGCGCGGAGTAGAATTATCTGCAATCCTCGATCACGCGGCTGACCTCGGCATAGCTGGGGAGGTATAGCGGCGGCTGGCCTTCGACCTCCACGGCAAAGCGCCCCTTGGAGAGCGCCATCGCGTCGAGCAGCGGATCGGCGGGCGCGATGCCGGCGACGAGATAGGGGTTGGTGTCCTCGGCCTGCACGGCGCTGAAGGTGCGGGTCGCAGTCTCGGTGCGGATCGTCATGGCACGCGGGCCCGCGCTCGTCCCGGCGCGCCACAGGCCGAAGCGGCCCTTCGCGCTTTCGCAGGACATCACGAATTCGCCCCTGCCGCCCGCGCCGACGAAGACCGCGATCGGCCCGCTGGCATTGACCTGATAGCGCCAGCCGCCCGGCGTGATCGCGGCGTCGGCCCAGCCGTTCTGGACGGGGGCCTGCGCGACCGGCGCAGGCGCGGGGCGCTGCGGCTGTGGGCGTGCGGGCGCCGGCGCGGCGGTGGCTACGGGCGAGGTCTTGGCGGCTGGCGCGCAGGCGGCGAGCAATGCGGTGGCGGCGAGCGCCGGAAGCAGGAGAGCGGCTTTCATGCCGGCACTTTGCGCGCTAGGAGCCGGTCTTGTCCATGCCCGACCATCCCTCTCGTCCCCCGAAAGCGCAAAAGCGCCGCGTCGATCAGCTGCTGGTCGAGCGCGGGCTCGCCGAAAGCCGTGCCCGCGCGCAGGCGCTGGTGATGGCGGGGCTGGTGTTCGCGGGCGAGGTGAAGATCGACAAGCCCGGCCACCAGATCGCCGAGGACGCGCCGCTTGACGTGCGCGGGCGCGATCATCCCTGGGTGAGCCGGGGCGGGATCAAGCTGGCCCATGCGATCGAGCAGTTCGGGCTCGATCCGGCAGGTGCGGTGGCAATGGACATCGGCTCATCAACCGGCGGCTTTACCGATGTGCTGCTGACCCACGGGGCCGAACACGTGTTCTGCGTCGACAGCGGCACCAACCAGCTGGCGTGGAAACTGCGCGAAGACCCGCGCGTCACGGTGCTGGAGCAACTCTCCGCACGGTTGCTGACCCCCGAACAGATCGACCGCCCGTGCAACTGGGTGGTGTGCGATGCGAGCTTCATCAGCCTCGCCAAGGTGCTGGAAGTGCCGCTCCGCCTTGCCGCGCCGGAGTGCCAGCTGGTAGCGCTCATCAAGCCGCAGTTCGAAGTCGGGCGCGAGGAAGTGGGCAAGGGCGGCGTGGTGCGCGATCCTGCGCTTCATGCCCGCGTGTGCGAGGAGGTGCGCGGCTGGATCGAAGGGCTGGGCTGGCAAGTGCAGGGCGTCGCCACCAGCCCGATCACCGGGCCGCAGGGCAATGTCGAATTCCTGATTGCCGCTACGCGCGGATAGCGCACAAAAGAAAAGACCGGCAGCAACCCAGGGTTGCCACCGGCCTTTCTTTCTTAACCTGGCACCTGACGCGAGGTCAGGGCCGATAATCCGTCAGGATTATTCGGCAGCCGGGGTTTCGACAGCCATCGGCTCAGCAGCCATGGCGTCGCCGGTTTCGGCAGCCATCGGGGTTTCAACAGCCATCGGCTCTTCAGCAACGGCCATGGCGTCGGCTTCGGTCGAAGCTTCTTCAGCGGGCTTCGAGCAAGCGGCGGTGGCGAGAGCGAGGCCGGCGACGGCGACGAGAGCGATCTTCTTCATGGTCATTTCCCCTATGGGTCCGGCTAGGCCGGGAATGAGCAAAAGCGCGATTTTTGTTACATCCCGACGCTACTGCGCTTCGAATCACGGCAGGAATGTGGCAGCCTCTAGCAGAGGTTTCGGCAGACCCCAAAGCGTTTCGTGCGCCTGTGCCCAAATTTCACCACATTTTTCGCACGCCCTCGCGTCTGGCCCTGCTGGCGTGGCTCGTTACGGGGCAGGGGGCGGGGCAATCCTTGCGCGGCTGGTTGGCGATGCCGCGAGGCTCTGGTAACGCCTGTCTCGCCCGCCGGGATGGCCGGGGCCAATGACGGGAGTCGTGATGAACCTGCTTGCTTCCCCCGCCCAGCTGCGCGCCAGCTTCATGCGCTGGGCGCTGTTTATGGTGCCGCTCACGCTGCTGATCGGGTTTTTCGCCGGGCAGCTCGGCGGGCCCGACACGGCGTGGTTTGCCGGGCTGACCAAGCCCGCGATCTACCCGCCGCCGATCACTTTCGGGATCGTGTGGACGGTATTGTTCGTGCTGATCGGGCTGGCGATGGCGCTGGTGGCGAGCGCGTGGGGCGCGCCGGGGCGGGGCCTCGCGCTGGCGGTGTTCGGGGGGCATTTTCTGATCTCGCAGAGCTGGAGCGCGGTGTTCTTCGGGATGCAGGACATGCAGCTGGCGCTGATCGTGATCGGCGTGGCGATCGCGACCCTGCTGATCGCGCTGGCGCTGGTGCTGCGCGTGCGCCGCACGGCGGGGCTGCTGTTGCTGCCCTACTTGGCGTGGCTGTGCTTTGCGGGTGTGCTCAATTACCAGTTCATCGCCGAAAACCCCGACGGCGGCGATCGCGGCAACGACGGCGCGGCCACCAAGGTCGAGTTCTGAGGCGCGCGGTGTTCGATGAAGCATGTGGCGGTGAGCGGACGGCACAGCCGTCCGCAAGCGCGAACGCGCGCCCGCAGCTATGCGGCCCTTGGGCCGCGTGAGCGAGGATTTCGCAGGCCGGATGGGCTGCGGAGCACAAAGACTCGCTTGCACATCGGTGCAAGCCTCCCCAAGAAGAGACCATGCAAAGCCAGAACCCGATCATCGCCGACCTCGTCAAGCTTGCCAACAGTGCCGCGGGGACCATGGCGGGCATGACCCGCGAAGCCCGCGAAAGCGCGCGCGAGCGGATGCGCGAAGCTTTCGGCGGGATCGATTTCGTCTCCCGCGAGGAGTTCGAGACGGTCAAGGCCATGGCGCAGAAGGCCCGCGAACAGGCCGATGCGCTCGAAGCGCGCCTCGCGGCGCTGGAAGCCAAGTCCTCCAAGTAGGCGCGGGCGCGCGGGCATGACCTCGCGCGATCTCTCCCCCACACCCGCAATCGTGCTCGCGTCCCGGCCGCAGGGCGAAACTGGGGCGATGGTGCGCGTATTGACGCCGGCTGCCGGGCTGATGGCGGCCTATGTAGCAGGCGGACGCGGGCGGCAAATGCGCGCGGTGATGGTGCCGGGCAACCGCGTCGCGGCGGAATTCACCACCACACCCGGAAGCCAGCTTCCCTTTGCGCGGCTGGAGCTCGAACACTCCCGCGCCGCGCTCATCACCGAGCCGCTGCCCGCCGCCGCGATCCAGTGGGCCTGCGCGCTGACCGCGAGCGTGCTGCCCGAACGCCAGCCCTATCCGGGCCTCTATCAAGCGCTCGACGCGCTGCTCGAAGCGATCGCCATTGCCCCCTCGGCGCGCGGGTGGGTGAGCGGGCTGATCGCCTACGAGACGCTGCTTTTGTCCGAGCTCGGCTATGGCGGCACAGCGCCCGAGCCTGCGCCCGACCTTGCGGGGCAGCTCGCCCAGCTCGCCACGCTCGAACGCCGCATCGCGCACTACCTGCTTGCAGGCCCCAAGAGCGATGTTATGGGCGCGCGAAAGCTGCTGACCGAGCGGCTCATGCGAATGGGGTGAGAATGAAGATTGCAGTCCTGCCCGGCGACGGGATCGGCCCCGAAGTCACCGCCGAGGCGGTCGCCGTGCTCGAATCGCTGGCGCTGCCGGGTCTCACCCTGTTCACCGGCGATGTCGGCGGGGCGGCCTATCATCGCCACGGCCACCCGCTGCCGGAAGAAACGCTGACCATGGCGCGCGCAGCCGATGCGATCCTGTTCGGCGCGGTGGGCGATCCCACCTGCGACACGCTGGAGCGGCATCTGCGGCCCGAGCAGGCGATCCTCGGCCTGCGCAAGCATCTCGGCCTCTTCGCGAACCTGCGCCCGGCGCGGGTGTTTGCCGGGCTGGAGCATCTCTCGCCGCTGCGCGCCGACATCGCCGCCGGGCTCGACATGCTGATCGTGCGCGAGCTGACTGGCGACGTCTATTTCGGCGCCAAGGGCCAGCGCGTGACCGATGCGGGCGAGCGCGAGGGGTGGGACGCAATGTCCTATTCCGAAAGCGAGGTGCGCCGTATCGCTCATGTCGCTTTCCGGGCGGCGGCGGCGAGCGGGCAGAAACTCACCAGCGTCGACAAGGCCAATGTCCTCGAAACCAGCCAGCTGTGGCGCGACGTGGTGGTGGAAGTGGCGGCGGAATACCCGCAAGTCGCGCTCGATCACATGTATGTCGATAACGCCGCGATGCAGACCGTCAGCCACCCCGAGCGTTTCGGCGTGGTGCTGACCGGCAACCTGTTCGGCGACATTCTGAGCGATCTGGCGAGCGCAGCCGTGGGCTCGATCGGGCTCTTGCCGAGCGCCTCGATGGGCGAGCGGCAGACCGATTTCGGCACATTCGGCCTCTATGAACCGATCCACGGTAGCGCGCCCGACATCGCCGGGCAGGGCAAGGCCAATCCCATGGCGACGATCCTGTCGGCTGCGATGATGCTGCGCCATTCCTTCGGGCTCGACGAGGCGGCGGAGCGGATCGAGGCAGCGATTGCGCGCACCCTCGCCGACGGTATCCTTGGCGGCGATCTGGGCGGCAGCCACGGCACTGCGGCCATCGGTGCTGCGGTGCGCGAACGGCTCTGATCCCCTGCGGGCACGCCAGTTATGGTTTATAAAGAATTATGGTGCACTAGGGGGGCATGGATAATGCCTCTTTCCCGCACCTCGATACCATCCACGAAGAGCTCGCCGACCTCTGGCCGGCGCCTGCTGCGCCCGTGACGCTCGATCTTGCCATCATCCTGCCGACCTTCAACGAGCGCGGCAATCTCGCCCCGCTGGTTGAGCGGATCGACCGCGCGATCGGCACCGCGGCGGCGTGGGAGGTGATCATCGTCGACGACGACAGCCGCGATGGCACCGCCGACGAGGCGCGCGCCATCGCGCTCGCCGACAAGCGCGTGCGGGTGATTCAGCGCATCGGCCGCCGGGGCCTGTCGAGCGCGGTGATCGAGGGCTTCTGCGCCACCGCCGCGCCCTTTGTCGCGGTGATGGATGCCGACCACCAGCACGATCCCGCGCTGCTCCCCGGGATGCTCGCCGCATTGAAGAGCGGCGAGGCCGAAATCTGCGTCGCCAGCCGCTTTGCCGAAGGGGCGAGCACCGCCGAATGGGCCGCGCCCGAGCGCGAGAAGCTGTCGACCTATGCCAACGCGCTCGCCCGCAAGATGACGGGCGTGGAGCTTACCGACCCGATGAGCGGCTATTTCATGCTGCCCGCCGATGCCGCCCGCGCGCTGGTGCCGCGGCTTTCGGCGATCGGTTTCAAGATCCTGCTCGATCTGCTCGCCACCAATGAGACGGCGATGCGGGTCAAGGAATTCCCATTGAATTTCGCGGCCCGCCGCGAAGGAGAAAGCAAGCTGGACCGCGCCATCCTTTTCGATTTCCTCGCCGGGCTTTACGACAAGACCCTGGGCAAGGTGATCCCGACCCGCTTTGCCCTGTTCGGCACCGTCGGCGCGCTGGGCGTGGTGGTGCACTTCATGGTGCTGACCAGCCTGCTGTTCTTCTTCGACCACGCCTTCACCCTTGCCCAGAGCGCCGCGGTGCTGGTGGCGATGAGCTTCAACTTCTGGCTCAACAACTGGCTGACCTACCGCGACAAGCGGCTGACCGGTGCGGGCGAACTGCTGCGCGGCTGGCTGGGCTTCATCGCCACCTGCGCGATCGGCGGCTTTGCCAACGTCGCGATCGCGACTTTCCTCGAAGGGCAGGGCGTGTTTTGGGTGGTGGCCGCACTGGCGGGGATCGTGGTCGGCTCGGTATGGAACTACGCCCTGTCGAGCCGGTTCGTGTGGGGAAGGTTCTAAGGCCCTACCTCCACCCCTTGAGCCACGCCCAGATCAGGTAATCGCCGCCGCTGCTCAAGGGGAGGGACGACAGGATCGGGAAGTAGAAGGCCAACACCGCCACCGAGGCCGTCGGGATGCCCCATGCGAGCCAGTTGCCGCGGGGCAGCCGCCGCATGTCGCTGCATGCCAGCGCCAGCGCGGCGAGCAGGAACAGGCTCGGCGCGAAATAGTGGTAATAGAACTGCACCGGCTTGGGCGCGATCAGCCACAGGCCGAGGCTTAGCGCATAGCCGAGCGATGCCGCCAGCCGCGCCGCATCGCGCCGCACCGCGCCCGCCAGCAGGCACCACGCCAGCGCCGGTAGCCCCAGCAGCATCGTCAGCGGATTGCCGATCAGCAGCACCCCGCGCCAGGCGCCGCCTGTCTCCTCGTAGAGATACCAGATCCCGCGCGTGTTCAGCACCCATTGGCCCCACTGGCTCATGTAGCGGTGCGGGGTGACGAGGTTGCTCTGAAGCGCGAAGATCTCCTGATGCAGGCCGATCAGGCCTTTCTCCGCGAGCGGTGAGGGGTGCAGCGGCTCGGCCAGCCAGTAGCCCGGAATAAAGGTCGCGGCGTAAACCAGCAGCGGCAGGATGCCGAGCCACACGAACGCCTCGACCAGCCGGATCCCCGGTACCGGCGAGCCGCGGCGGCTGAGGAACAGGCGGCGGCGGCCCGCGCCGAGGCGGGCGAGGAAAAAGGCGATCCCCGGCGCCATCGCAAGGGAGATCGCGTTCCACTTCGATCCCAGCGCAAGCCCGAGCGCGATCCCCGTCAGCGCCAGCCGCCAGCGCCCCTGTTCGGGCCGCGCGGTGGCGGCGGCGAATTGCCATGCGGCGATCGCCAGCGCGGCGATCATCACGATGTCGAGCATCGCAATGCGCGTGTGGATGAACAGGTGGAAGCCCGTCACCGCCAGCACCCCGAAGGCAAGGGTGGCGAAGCCGTCATGGCTTGCATGCCACAGCGCCCGCATGCTGGCGAACAGCGCGGCCACCCCCGCAATCCACGGCACGATGCGCCAGCCCAGCGGATTGTCGCCGAAGGCCCACATGCCTAGCGCGATCAGCTCCTTGGCGACCAGCGGATGCTCGCGGTTGCGATAGCCGCCCGCCCCTTCGGTGAAGGCGGCGATCATGTCGCGCGCGGCGGGGAGGTAGTGGACCTCGTCGAAATAGGGCTTGGCCGGAACGCCCAGCCGCCATCCGGCGATCAGCGCGAAGGCCCCGGCGATCGCCAGCGTCCACGCCAGCGGATCACGCGGGCGCAGCGGCGGGGCGGCGGCGGGAGAGGGGGAGGGATGCGCCTCGTCCATGACTGGCCCCGCGTTAGGCAGGGCCAGCGCACGGAGCAAGAAGGATTATGCAGCGTTGTGCGCGCCCGATTGCCGTTCGAGCCAGAACAGCCGCGCGCACATGGCGAACAGGCCGATGCTGGCGGTGGCGAGGACGAACAGGATCCACGGCCACAGGTTCATGCCCGCCGCTTTGGCGCGCGGGGCGATCAGCACCGTCGCGATCGTCACCGAAGAGAGCAGGTCCCACCACACCTGCACGC
>ERZ1066118.2132-NODE-2132-length-10181-cov-9.499802_pt1 | contig 10181 bp, 11 predicted proteins | sample MGYA00382765_ERZ1066118 | MGnify/ENA primary metagenome ERZ1066118 (study PRJEB33369, sample SAMEA5778348) | biofilm metagenome | biome: Industrial cooling water; feature: Water cooling tower basin; material: Biofilm | place: United Arab Emirates | collected...
CCGTCGCCCCGCGTCGTGTGCCAGGCCAGGTGGAACCGCTGCCCCGGCGCGAGGAACGGCATCAGGTTGCCGGGTCGGTGGGTCCAGGCCCAATCCGCCTCAACGAAGGCGGCGTTGCCGGGAATCCCGACGTCCACCGTGTAGCCCAGCAACTCGCCGGGCGCCCCCGTGTCGGTCAGCAGGTAGAGCGCGTAGTGGCCGCGGGAACGGTTCTCGGTGTTGCGGATGAACCCGCCGAGCTTGCGGACGAACACGCCGCCCGTCGCCGGCGCGGCGTTTTCCGCCGGCGCGTTCGCCACCATCGACGACGTGCCGCCGCCCGCCTTTGGCGTGATGAACCCGGCGCCGGCGCCGCTGGCCTTGACGCCGAGGATGACCTCCGCCATCAGTAGCGGTCCTTTCGCTTGCCCGTGCGGTCCATGGCGACCCGAACCGGGGCGATGGACTTGCCGATGACGTAGCGGCCCAGGTCCCGCTCGTTCAGGACGGACTCAACCGCCACCTGGACGTTGATGTCGCCGCCGGAGAATCCCAGCCCGGACAGGACCTCGTTCCGCTTCGCGTCGATCATCCCGGACACGTCGATGCCCCGCGACGACTCGCGCGCCCGGCCCCCGCCGTCGCCCCGCAACCCCTCGATGGCCTTGCCGGCGAGCGCCGCGGCGTTCGCCCGAACCCGGTCCGCCCACTCCAGGATGCCGTTCGCGTAGCCCTCGCCGGTCCAGCCGCCCATCTCCGTGGTCGTCTTGGACGGCGAGCCGAAGTTCATGACCGCATCCAGCCCGGCGGACGCCGCCGACGCCAGCGCCGACGCCGCGGCGGACACCGCGCCCTCCATCGACGAAATGCCGTCCGCGAACCCCTGCCCGACGGCGACGCCCGCGTCGTAGGCGCCGTCCGCCGCGCTTTGCAGCGTGCTTTGGATGGTCGCCACGTTCGTCGAAACCGAGTTCGCCGCCGACACCATCCCGGACTCAACCGCGGTGGCGATGGACTGGAAGGCGGACGCCATCGCCGCCGACGCCTCCGACCCGAAGGTGGCGAAGGCCGCCGTCATCTGCGCCGTCTGCGTACTCACGGTGTTGTAGGCGGCGACCATGCCCGACTCAACCGCGGTCTGGATGGACTGCATCCCGGTGGACACGGCCGCCGCCGCGTCGGTAAAGGTGTTCGTGAACGCCGGCGCGATGGTCTGCAACTGGCTCGAAACGATGGTCACTATCGTCGTCATCGCGGAGACGACGGCGCTTTGGATGGTCGCCATCCCGGTTTGCACGTTGGCGCCGGCTTGGGTAAATGCGTTCGTAAAGGCCGGAGGCAGGGTTTGGAGTTGGCTCGAAATGACGGTGACGAGGGTCGTCATGCTGCTCACGACGATGGCCTGCATCGCTTGAAACGCGACCTGCACCTGCGCGTTCATCGCCGTGTTGAGGGTCGTGCTTACGCCGGTCCAGTCGGCGCTCGCCATGCCCGAGACGATCTGCCCGACGATGGACTGGCCGATGCCGGCGCCGCCCGCCGGAGCCGCGCCCGCCCCCTCGCCGGACCCCATGCCGCCGCCGCCGGAGAACGCGCCCTGGATGGCCCCGGTGAGTCCCTGGCCGATGGCGAACGACACCGGCGACCAGTCCGCGGTCCCCAGCGACGTCGCAATCGACGCGACCAACCCCTGCCCGAGTTCGGGCGGGACGGTCAGCGTCATCCCGGTCAGGTCCACCCCGGACACCGCCGGCCCGGTCTGGCCCGGCCCCGCCTCGCCGCCGCCGATGCCCAGCGTCGAGAGCAGGTTGTCCTTCAACCCGCCGACGGCGCCGAGCGCGTTGCCGATGGCTTCGGGAATCGCTTGGATGATGGCGACGGCGGCGTCCACCGCGTCCTGCGCCCAGGTGGTGAGCGCGCCCTTCAGGTCGCCCAGCTTCTCAACGATGGTCGCGGACACGTCGGTGATCCCGTCCGTGATGACGGTTTCCCAGGCGATCCCCGACGCCGCCGTTTCCACCCACGTCTTTAGCTCCGCGGCCAGGTCGCCCAGCTTCGTGACGATGCTCGCGGCAATCTCGGTCACGCCGTCGACCATCGTTTGCAGCCCCTCGCCAAGGCTGCCCGCGGCCTCCGACACCCAGGTCAGGATCGCCGCCCCCAGGTCCCCGAGCTTCGTGACGATGGTGAACGCGACGGGCGCGACGGCCTCCACCATCGACGTGATGCCGGCGGCGAGTTGCGGAGCCGCCTCCGACACCCACAGCGCGATGGCGCTCCCCAGGTCCCCGAGCTTGCTGGCGATGGTGCTGGCGACGCTGGTGACGCCGTTGACCATCGCCGTGATGCCCTGCGCCAGCGACGGCGCGGCCTCCGACACCCAGGTGGCAATCGCGCTCCCCAGGTCCCCGAGCTTTTGCACGACGGTGAAGGCCACGCTGGTCACGCCGTCGAAGATGCCCCGGATTTGCTCCGGCACGCCCGCGGCGGCCTCCGAAATCCAGGTGCCCAGGGCGGCGCCCAGGTCCCCGAGCTTTTGCACGACGGTGAAGGCGACCGGCCCAACCGCGTCGAAGATGCCCCGGAGCTTGTCCGGGACGGCGGCCCCGGCCTCCGAAATCCAGGTGCCCAGCGCGGACGCCAGGTCCCCGAGCTTGCTTACGACGGTGTTGGCGATGGCGGTGACGCCATCGAACAGCCCGGCGATCAGCCCCGGAACCTGCCCGGCCGCGTCCCCGATCCAGGTGGCGACGGCGGACGCGAACGAGCCGAGCTTCATGACGATGGTGTTGGCGATGGGTCCAACCGCGTCGAACAGGCCCGAAATCAGCCCCGGAACCTGCCCCGCGGCGCCGGAAATCCAGGTGCCGACGGCAGAGGCGAAGTCCCCGAGCTTCGCAATGAGATCCGCCGCGGTGGTGGTCACGCCGTTCCAGATGCCGGCCCAATCGACGCTGGCGATGGCGTCCGCCGCGGCCTGCAACGCCCGCGCCCCCAGGTCGGAGAGCCCTTGCAGCGCGTTGCCGATGCCGGTGCTGATGCCCTGCGCCACCGCGCCCCAATCGACGCTGCCGAGCGCGTTGCCCAGGTCCGCGAACACGCCGGCGGCCAACCCGCCGAGCGCCTGCAAGTGCCCGACGGCGCCCTCGGCCATCGCCCCGATGGCCTCCCCGAACTTGCCGAACGCGCTCCCCAGGTCGCCGTCCAGGATCGCCCCGAACGCATCCCGCAGGGCGCCGGCGACGTTGCCCAGGGTGTCGAACAGGTTCTGGACCACGCCGCCGATGCCGGTCAGCGTGTTGGAGAGTCCGGGGAACGCGCCCTGGAGCGCCAGGACCGCGGCCCGCACGGGCTCGACCCCGTTGCCGATCAGCAACTGGAAGTCGGACACGACGGCGCCGACGGCGTTGCCCAGGACCTCGGCCCCGTTGCTCGCCAGCCGCATCGCGTCCGCCAGCCCGGTGAGCACGGCGTTGTCGGGCGCGATGGCCTGCAACCCGGAGCCGATGGAATCCAGCAACGCCGGCAGCGCCCCCGCCCCGCCGTCGACGGCGTTGGCGAACGACTCCGAGAACGCCGCGCCGAACGACTGCGCCGCGGCGCCGGCGGCGTCGAATCCCTCCGACAACCCCGCGGTCAGCCCGGTCACGTCGATGCCGGTGGTTTCCCGCAAGGCTTCGCCGGCGGCTTCGATGCTCCGGCCCCACTGCGTGGTCGCGTCGGAGTTGCGCTCGTAGATGTTGTACTGCGCTTGGAACTTGCGGCCCGCCGACTGCACCGCGCCGGCCACCCGGTCAACCGCGTCCCCGAACCCGAGGAAGTTCGTCTTGTAGGCCAGGAACCCCGCCGCGGCGATGCCCGCGGCGATGCCGACGGGACCGAAGGGGATGGCGCCCAGGACCCGCGCGACCGCGCCGGAGTTCCGCAGGACGTTGATGGCATCGACGGTTTCGCGGATTTTCAGCACGGCGAAGATGGCGCCGGCCCCCAGGGTGCCGAACGCGGCGACGAGCGCGGTGATCGCGGCGACGGCCGCCTGGATGCCCGCCGGCGCGTCCGCCAGCGCGAACAGCAGGTCCCCGATGGCGGTGGCAACGGCCTGGATCGGCCCAAGCGTCGATTGCCCGAACGTCGTCATCAGGGTTTGCCAGGCGGCTCCCATGCGCTTGATGGCGAAGCTCGCGGTGTCCTGTTGCTTCGCCAGGGCTTCCTGCGTCGCCCCCGCGCCCTCGCTGGCCCCCTTCATCTTCTCAACTTGGTCGGTGTAGCCGGCCACGTCGTCCTGGCCCAGGACCATGGCGGCGTTGACGGCCTCCTGGGTGCCCAGCAAATCGAACAGCGCCGCCGAGTCGCCCTGCGCCGCCTGGTTCACGGCATCCAGCAACCCCGGCATGCCCTCGGCTTCGATCAGCGCCTGCGCCGATTCGTAGCCGTAGGCTTGGATGGCCGCGGTCATGTCGTCGGTGGGGTTCAGGGCCGCCTTCATCAGCCCGGCAATCTGCGTCTCAGCCGCGCTGGCGTTGATGCCCTGTAGCGTCATCTGCGCGTAGGCGGCACCCAGTTCCTCAAAGCTGACCCCGAGGGAGTTCGCCATGGGCAGCGTGTTGCCCATGTTGTTCGCCAGTTGGTCGAAGGTGATGACGCCGTCGTTCACGGTTTGGAACATGACGTCGGAAACCCGCCCGGCCTCCGTCGCGTCCAGCCCGTAGGCGTTCAGGACGGACGACACGCCCCGCGCCGCGGTTTCCGTGCTGGTCAGCCCGGCGTTGGCGGCGTTCGCCGCCGACTCCAGGACCATGAGTCCTTCCTCGCCGGCGAACCCCGACGAGTTGATGTCGTAGAGCGCCGCGGCGAGTTCCTGTGGCCCTTGCGCGGTGGAACTCGCCAGCCCGAGCACGGACTGGCTCAGGCTGGCGAGTTGGTCGTCGGAGAGCTTGAGGATCGAGTTGACGTTCGCCATGTCGGCCTGGAAGCCGATGGCCTGGTTCGCGGCCAGCCCGAGCGCGGCGCCGGCCGCGGCGCCGACGCCCCCCAGGACGCCGCCGACGTTCTGCATCGCCTGGTTGGTTTTGCCGGACGCCCCGTTGAGACGCGCCATGTCCGCGACGGCGGCGTCAACGCCGGCGCCGTCGTAGCCAATGATGATCTTCGCGGACGCGCTCCCCAGGTCAACCACGGTCCGTCAACTCCCAGCCGCCCTCGTCGGGGTCCTCGGCGCCCTCGGCGGACGCCATCGGGTTGAGCAGCCAGTCCGGGGTTCCCTTGCGGAGTTGCTCGACGAGTTCCTGGACTTCCGGGTCCTGGTCCGGCGTTTCCGGTTTCAGCAGGTGCAGCGGCAGCGACAGGAATTCGTTGAGCCGTTCCCGGCTGTGGTACGGGACCACCTTCGTCCGGCGCCGGCGGCGTGGCGCCGTGTCGGAGACTTCCTTCGTCCGGCGTTGCTCGGACTCGAAACGCTCCCCGAAGGCGTTGACCGCCAGGTCAAAGTCCAGGCGCTCCCACGGCGTGTAGCCCGCCTCGCGCATGTCCAGGTTGTCGCTCGGCTTCCCCCCGCCGTTCCGCATCAGCCGGAACAGTTCGTAGACTTCCCACCCCCGCGACAGGAAACGGGGTCAGCCGGTCGGCCAACTCCTTCGACGCCACCCCGTTGCACCACGACAGGTAGGCGATGCGGTCGTCGGGGTGGACGTAGCCGACGTAGAGCGCCTCGGGGTCGCCCTCGGTTTCCTCCGGGGTCAGCACGACCCGCGGTTCGATGGCCCCCAGCACCAGCATGGCGTTCGCCAGGTCCAGGTTGCCGGACACCTTTTCGGCAAGCTCGTCGTAGCTGCGGAAGTTGACGAAGTTCGCGCCGCCGGCGAACTCCTTGAAGGCCCGCATGACCGTGGCGTGCATCGCCGCCGGCAGCCCCTTCGCCACCGCAAGCTCCGTCATCGTCAGCCGGCGGACCCGGATGGTCAGCGGCGGATCGGCGTTCGGCGCGGTGTTGGAGAGGGGAAACAGGACGCCGGCGTTGCGTTGCTCCACCGCCGCGGCGATGGCCGCCGCGGACGCCGCGAACGGGGTGGCCGCCCGTGGCGGCTCAGGATGCCCCACGTCGGGCGAAACGGGCGCGAACGATTCCCGGTACTGCGTGTCCAATACGGACGCTCCTAACGGCCTGCAAACGGCCCGTAGCGCCATGCGCCGCCGGAAGGTCCCGGCGGCGCCAGTGGCCCGATTAGGTGATCGCCACCGAGGTCTTGTAGGCGGCGACTTCGTACAGGTAGGACGGCGACCCGCGGCCCACCCCGGTGAAGGTGAGTTCGGGCTCCAGCCACGCCCCCTCGCCAAGATCCCAGTTGGGTCCGCCGGTGAGTTGCGCCTTCAGCACGGTGAGCCGGAGCGCGGAGTTGTTGGCGTCGCGCCCGGCGGCCTGGCCGGTCAGTTGGACGTAGGCGGTGTTGGGCGCCGCCGGGTCCTTCCAGGTGGTGATTTCGTTCGACGTGCCGGAGCCCGACACGACGGGCGCGGAGCCGGTGACGACCCCCAGGAAGTCGAGGTTCGCGTAGGCGCTCGACACGGTGATTTCGAGCGTCTTGTTTTCCTGAACGACCATCAGCACCGCGTCGTCGCCGCGCTGTTCGTCGTTGTCGGCGGCCACTTCGACGGTGAACGCCTTGACGCCCACGAGGTCGGTGTTGCTGCCCGGAACGTCCGCGGCGAGCAACGCCCCCCGCAGGTCGGAAATGCCGCGAACGCCCTGCCCGTAGCCGAACGCCATGCCACACGCTCCCGCCGCCGTGTCTGCGGCTTCTTCGATGGCGTGACGCCCTGTGCCACGGGCTGCGCCTCAGTCCTGGTCGGGTTTCGGCCGATGCACGGTGACGTGCCGCCCGTCCGGCCCGAACAGGTGGCGGGCATCGAACCCGCGCCTGCGGCAGATTCTACACGAGCAACGTAGCTCGATGGTGGAATCCTCCGGGTAGAACCACCCGAAAACGACGTTTCCTTCGCATTTGAGCTTGACCGGACCTGCGCCGGGATCGAACGCGGGCTGCTGTTCCGGGCGGTGGTTGGCGCCCATGCTCAGGCGCCCCGCGCCGTGCGGGCGACGGTCTGCCCAATCTCCAGGCGCTCGTCGGCTTGCTTGTACCGATCCTCCGTCAGCACGATCACCTTGACCGGCGGGACCGCCAGGGTGAAGGGGTGCGGCGCGTCCGGGTCCAGGTCGGTCACGTCGCGGAACTCGTGCCCCACGTCGGAGCCGAGCAGCACGTCCACGTCGGAATAGTCAACGTCGCAGACGAACCCGGCTTCTTTCGTGAAATGGTAGGTGCGGTTGAGGTGCTTGAAGCTCGCCATGGCGTGCTGGTGGTCGTGCTCCGCCAGGCGCGAGCGGGTCAGGCGGGTGTGCGCCGTCGCCGCCATCCACCGGATGGCTTTGAGTTGCGTCTCGGTGTAGAGCCCCAGCGCGACGTTGTAGGACACGATGGGGTTGTCGAACGGGGACTGCTCCCCGATCCATTCGATGCGCCGGGTTTTCCGCGGCGCCGGGTCGGACGAGGCGGCCAGGAGGTCGTCCATCCGTTCGTGCCGCAAGAGGGCGGGTGGCGGCGCCGACACCGCCACCCGCTGTTCGTTCGCCATCGGGTGCGCCCTACTTCGCGCGGTTGGTCCGCGCCGGCTTCTCGCCCTCGTCGGCGCCCTGGCCCTCGTGCGACGGCGTGCCGGGTTCGTTGCCCACCGGCGCGTCCGCCACGGTCACGACCGGCCCGCCGCCGGTGAGGCGGTCGGCGTCGCTGCCCTCGGGTCGGCGGTCCCCCGGCGCGGGATCTCCCTGCGCCTGCGCGACGTGCTCCGCGACCTGCGCGTCGCTCGCCGGGACGTACTTCGCCAGGTAGGGGTCGTAGGCGAGCACGCCCTTGGTTCGGTCGATCCCGTCCTTCAGTTCCGGCATGGCCCGATCCTCCTACGCGCCGTCGAGGCGCAAATACTCGATCTGGAAACGCCGAAAACAGACGAGCGAGCCCGGAAACGCCTCGGACTCCAACGCCGGCGTGCGCTCCAGCGCCGTGATTATGGCAGGAGTGGCCCATTCGGTCACGGGCTGCCAGTTCTTTGGCGAATACAGCCACAGGATGCGCGCGTCGATGGCGAGCAGGGCGGCCTTGCCGTCGGCGGTCGCCGGGACGTGGATGTAGGCCCGGACGAAGGCCACCTTGTTCTGGCGCGGCCCGCCGATGCCGGGGTTCTCGTTCGGGTCGTCCAGGTAGATCGACGGTTGGAGCCGGCGGATTTTGGCCGGGTCGCCCGGCTTGACGTAGAACGCCGCCGGCGTCCCGCCCTCCCCCGCGGCGTCTTTGAGCGGCCGGTCGTAGATGCCGCCGGGGACCAGCGACGGGTACAGGTACGGCCCGTCGTTCTGCAACCGTTGGAGCAGCATCGTGCGGAGGGTCATGCGGCAAGCCTGTCCAGCGCGTTCCGAATCTCCCCGATGTACGCCTCCAGGGCGGGCAGGATGATCGGGCGCGCACCCATGCGCGAAGTGCCGAGTTCCAGGTATACACCGTATTCGACGGTGTGGATCAGATAGAGGATGACGTCGTTCCCGCTCGGCTTCGGGACCGCTTTGAGTCCCTGGCGCGCGTTGGACGTGCGGTCCGTCCAGGGCGCGTTGTCCTGCATGTACGCCTGGATGATCCCGGCGTATCGGTCGGCAAGCTCCAAGACGGCGGCCTTCAGCCGCTCCCCGTAGGCGACGATTTCGCCGGCCAGGTCGTCGGGCGACTGCCCGCCCTGCCATTCGATCCGCGGCGCGACCACCTAGCCCCCCGTCCGCAACTCGAATGCGGCGCGGACGATGCCCAACCGCGGCTGCTCCACGTCCGTGACGCGCCCGGTGGCGCCGCTCGGCAGGCTGAACAGGTCCTCAACCCGCACGTCGAACGGCTCCGGGCGGGACAGGTAGCCGTAGACCGCGGCGGACGACCCGGACGCTTCCTCGCGCCGGAGCGGCTGGCGGTTCTGGTACTCCACCAACACGTCGGCGGGGAGGTGGTCGTATGCCTGCGCCACGGCGTTCCACCGAGCAAGCACGACCTCGACGGTGCCGCCGGCGACCTGCACGCGGGTTGCCCAGCCGCGCTCGGCCGCGGCGCCGATGCGGGCGAGTTGCCCCGAGTTCAGGTAGCCCCGCGGGTCGCCCATCATTCGCCCCCGAGGAAGTTCAGGTCGAACGTGGTCACGCTGGTTTGGGTTTCCGTGCCGTCGCCCACCGGCCAGAACGGCGCGCCGAACAGCGTGCGGAGTTCGGCCTCGGCCCGCGCCAGCGCCTTTTCGGCGTTCGCCACCTGTTGGGAGAGCTTGAAGGAATCGCCCCCCGTCGAAACGTCGAACGTGTCCGCCAGCCGATCCAGCACGAGCAGCAGCGCCCGGTGCCGGACCAAGGCGACGAACCCGGTGGAATCCTCCACGTCCGCCGCCGCCAGGTCCTCGGCCCGAACGCCGAGTTGCCGGAGCGCGTCGTCGATGGGTTCCCGCAGGTTGCCCGGCGTGTCCGTCGGCGCCAAGCCGGCGCCGGCCAGGGTGTTCCCCAGCCGGGCGCCGACCGCCGCCGCCACCTCGGCGCGGTCCATCAGCGGGACTTCCCGCCGCCCTTGCCCGCGGCGGCCTGCGACTTCGCCCGCGGCTTGGGCTTCGCCTCGGCCTGCGCCCGTTCCGCCTCCACCGCCTCGACCGGCTTGCCGTCCTCAACCGGCAGGGTGTCGCCGTCCGGGGCGCCCTGTAGGCCCTTGACGCTCGGCTCGTCGCTCGGCTCCACCGTGCCCTCGACCTGCGCTTCCTTGCCCTGGTCCATGTCGGTTTCCTCCGGCGCCCCCCGTGGCGCGTCAGGGTCGCCCACAACGGGCGGAACCCCCGAATCGGTACCCGCGCCCGCGTCGGGCGCGTCGGGCGCGTCCTGGCCCTCCTGTGGCCCCACGGCGGGGTCGCGGAGCGACATCGGCGTCGGGAACGGCGGGATGCCCGCCGGCAGGTCGCCCACGGGCGCGTCGTCCGCCGCCTCGGCGTCCTGGTAGGCGCCGATGGTTTCCTCGACGGCCGCCACGGCGTCGGTCAGGTGCGCGAACCTGCCGTCGTCGGTCACGGCCTCGGAGAGCCGACCAAGCGCCCGCTCCAGCGCGTTGACCCCGCGCTCCAGGTACTCGGCCAGGAACTCCAAC
>ERZ1066118.2135-NODE-2135-length-10162-cov-5.869002_pt1 | contig 10162 bp, 8 predicted proteins | sample MGYA00382765_ERZ1066118 | MGnify/ENA primary metagenome ERZ1066118 (study PRJEB33369, sample SAMEA5778348) | biofilm metagenome | biome: Industrial cooling water; feature: Water cooling tower basin; material: Biofilm | place: United Arab Emirates | collected...
CATCGCTCCCGAAGACATCGATGTCCTGACGGCGGAGATCGAAGCGGGTCAGCCGACGGTGCGGGTCGAAATCGAACTGGTCTTCCGAGAGAATGCCGAGGTTGCGGAGCGCGAGGCGCGTGCCAGCGTCGCTGCCGTTCGCGGCACTATCATTTCCAGCTCGCGGATAGTGGGCGCTGGCTACCATGCGCTGCTCACCGACATCCCGGCTGCGGCGCTGCGGGACGCTCTCGCCCGAGATCCAGCAGGCCTCGCGGGATCGGAAGCAATTCTACAAATTCGTCCGCAGAGCATCTTCCAGTCAGTTTCGCTGGAAGAGGTCCCCGGGTTTACCTCAGGCGGGGCGCCCAACCTTGCGGGCGACCCGATCGCTGCCGTCTTCGATGCCGTTCCGCTTTCCCAGCATCCGCTCCTAGCTGGCGCTCTGAGCGTCGATGATCCCTTCGGGCTCGAACCGCTCGCCGTCGGACCGCGCAAGCATGGCACCGCGATGGCGTCGGCGGTGGTTCACGGCGACCTAAACCACGGCTGGGACCGCCCGCTTGAACGCCCGGTCCATTTCGTCAACATGCTCTATGCGACGGCCGATCCGGCGCACCCAGAGCGTTTCCCCGATCGGCTACCAGCCGATATGTTCGAGGAAGCACTAGTGCGGATGCGGGAAGGGGACGACGCCACCGCGCCCCATGTGATCGTCATCAACGCATCGCTGGGCGATCCGAACAAGCCCTTCGCCAATCGCATTTCCGGGTGGGCGCGTGTTGTCGACTATCTCGCCAGCAAATATGGTGTGTTGTTTGTTATCAGCGCAGGCAACCATCACGCCTATATCGAAACGCAGGACATGACTGCCAGCGCGTTCGAGGCGTTAGACATGCCTCAGAAAATTCGCGTCGCGCTCCGCGCCAGTGCCTCGCAGATAACCAAGCGGCGCATCCTCGCGCCGGCCGAGGCGATCAATGCCATCACCGTCGGTGCGCTGCACGCCGATCACTACGTTTATCCGCACCCGGTCTCACCCCCGACGTTCGATCTTTGGAGTGAGACCGGCCTCAGCACTATATCGAGTGGACTCGGCCCCGGTTATGGCGGAGCGACCAAGCCGGAGATTCTGGCGCCGGGAGGCCGGCATTATGTGCGGGTCCATCCGGCCGGCGATAACCATCGGCTGCAGCCGCTGACCGCGAACGCGGCCAATTTTGGCGGAATCGCGGTCGCAGCACCACCGACCGCCACGTCGCTCAGTTCAAATGTCGTGGCGCGGACGGTCGGCACTAGCGTCGCCGCAGCATTGGCGACGGGTGTCGCTGCGCGCGCGCATGAGGCGCTGGAGGCGGCCTATCCCGACTTTGTCGGACTTCCGAGCGCACAAAGGGCCGTGCTGCTCAAAGCCCTGCTGGTTCATGGCGCCCGGTGGACGGAAGCGCGCGACTTGTTGATCGAGATCCTAGGGCCTGCGGACAACAAGAAGCACTACCGCCAGAAAGACAATGTGCGCCGCTATATCGGCTTCGGCGCCTACGATCCAGAGCTGATCGTCAACTGCGCCAACGATCGGGCGACCTTGTGGGCGGTCGGCACGCTCAACTCTGATCAGGGCAAGCGCTTCCGTATCCCTTGGCCGGCTGCGATGAGTGGCAAGGCACAGCCACATGGGCTGTCGGCGACCCTTGCCTGGTTCACACTGCCGAAGCCCAGCGCGGTCGCCTATCGCGGAGTGCGGATGAAGATCGTCGAGCCGGATCAACTCGGCGCGGCTGGCGTGAAGGCCTGCGGCGCGCAGCCCGATCCCAAACAGGCCCACAAAGGAACGGTAGTGCATCGCCGCTGGGACGGAGAAAAAGCTGCCGCAATTGCAGGCGATGGATTCTTCGAGTTGGATGTTCAACGTGAAGTGGACGATGTCGACGCGGGTGCGAATTTCGCACTGGTGGTGACACTGCAAATGGCGGGCGAAACTGCGATCTACACGCAAGTACTCAACCGCGTTGCAATCAAGCCACTCGTGCCGGTGCCTGCCTAAAGCGTTTGTACAGCGGTTCCGCTGGTGACATCTCACAGGGCAGGCGAGCGCTGAACGGCGGTTTACCACACGAGCCGCCGTTCAGCCTGTCGCATTCGAACGGCAGTTAAGTCCCACACCCGGCCGGAGGGCTTTTCGATGATCAGTTTCCATGTGGGCCGAAACGCTTGGCCGAGATTGAGGCGCCAATAGCTTCCGCCACTCATGCGTCGCCTGAGCGTCAATCGGACCGCCAAAGGAACCGGGTCGATCTGCATCTCCCGAGGGGGTTTTCAGTAGGTTACTCGCATGATCATTGGGGGTAAGCGCAGTTCGAGTTGCACTTACATTTCACTTACGGCCATTGCGGCCGAAATTGTGCGTCGCGGTATATCATTGAAAACAATGGCGCACCCGACAGGATTCGAACCTGTGACCTCTGCCTTCGGAGGGCAGCGCTCTATCCAGCTGAGCTACGGGTGCATGGGTGGCCATGCGGCGCGCATTGTCGCCTGCGGGGGCGCGCTTAGCAAGAGGTGCGGGGCGGCGCTACACAATTGTTCCTGTCCCCCCTGCGCGCCACGGCGGGGAGGGGGTTTAACCTTTCGGCAAGCATGCCGCCATAGGCTCGCCCCCATGGCATCGCTTCCGCCCGAGCCGATTCTTCCCCTCAGCCCCGCACTCGATGCGGCGGCGCCCGAGGTGCTCGCCGAGGCGCTCGTCGCCCTTCACGGGCAGGCGGCAAGGCTGGCGCCGCTGGCGCGGCTCGCCCCCGAACGCACCGAGATCGGCGGCGAGCTGGGTGCGGTCATCGCCCGCGCCGCGCCGTGGCAGCGCGCGCTGGTCGCCCGGTCGGTGGCCGATTGCGCGGCGATGCTGACAAGCGGGCTCGCGGCTCTGGCCACCCTCACCCGCCGCGGGCAAGATACCTCTGCCCCGGCGCTGGTGCTGTGGCGCGAATTTCACGCCGCGCGCGCTGCGATGGTGCGCGTGCTGGAGACGTCTGCCGCCGAACCGGCTTGACGGCGTTCCACTTTCGTTCCAACGCTGGCGCCATGTCCGGCGCTCCGTTCCTTGCTCCCGATTCGCCCGTGCTTGCCGCCAGCGATGTCGCGCGCGGGATCGGGCGGCTGTTTGCCCGCAACGATATCTGGTGCTTGTCCGAAGTGCCGCTCAGGAACGGGCGGCGCGCCGATCTGATGGGGATCGACGCCAAGGGCCTGATCGTGATCGTCGAGATCAAGGTCGCCCGCGCCGATCTGCTGGGCGATGCCAAGTGGCCCGATTATCTCGATTATTGCGACCGATTTTACTGGGGCCTGCCGCCCGCGCTCGACCGCGCGCCGCTGGAGAGCGAGGCCTACCGCCCCTGCACCTGCGGGGTGATCGTGGCGGACGGATACGATGCGGAAATCCTGCGTCCCGCCGCGCTCGAACCGCTCGCCGCGGCGCGGCGCAAGACGCAGGTCGAGCATCTCGCCCGGGTGGCGATGCGGCGGCACATGGCGCTGATCGATCCGCTGGCAAGAGCGCTGGACGCGCACGGTTGAGATAGGGCTGTCTTGCGCTCGCGGATTGCGGCATAGCGGGCGTTGCGATGCTGCCACCTGATACCCCCGTCCCGCTGGCGCTGCTGTTGGCGGCCTGCGCCGTGACGATTATCGTGGCGCTGCGCTACGTGCTGACCAGCGGGCTGTTCGCGCTCGCCACGGCGAGGATCCGCCCCGGCCTTTATGAAGGCAAGCGCCAGCAAATCCTGCGCGAGATCCGCTGGTCGTTGCTGTCGGCGGCGATTTACGGCGTGCCTGCGGGCATGGTGATGTGGGGCTGGCGCAATCTCGGCTGGACCCAGATCACCGCCGACTGGGCAGCCCTGCCGCTGTGGTATCACCCGCTGAGCGTGCTGATCTACCTCTTCGTGCAGGACACCTGCTTCTATTGGAGCCACCGTGTCATGCACCGGCCCCGGTGGTTCCGCATCGCCCACGCCGTCCACCACGACAGCAAGCCGCCGACCGCGTGGACCGCGATGAGCTTTCATCCGGTCGAGGCGCTGACCGGCGCGATAGTGATCCCGTGCCTCGTGTTCCTGGTGCCGATCCATATTGGCATGCTCGGCCTGGTGCTGACCATCGCCACGGTGATGGGGGTGACCAATCACATGGGCTGGGAGATGTTTCCGCGCTGGCTCGTTCACTCGGCGTTGGGGGAATGGCTGATAACGGCCAGCCATCACGAGCGCCATCACGAGGAATACCGATGCAACTACGGGCTCTATTTCCGGGTCTGGGACCGGCTCTGCGGCACGGACAGGGGACTGTCGAAGCGGATCGTGGCCGAGGCGGGACACGTCCGGGCGTGAAGCTGGCGCGCGCGCTCGCGCTGGCGGGCCTTGCAGGCGGGGTGGCGGCGGCGGCCGCTCCGGCGCAAGCGGGCGAGGTTGTGATCACCGTCAACGAAATGCGTTCGGCCAAGGGCGTGATCCGCGCCTGCATGACCACCCGCGCCGACATCTTCCCCAAATGCGTCAACGATCCCCATGCCCACCGCACCGTGGTGCCCGCCGGCACGAAGGAGATCCGCTTTACCGGGGTCAAGCCCGGCGCCTACGGAATCGCGCTGCTGCATGACGAGAACAACAACGGCAAGGCCGACCGGGCGATGGGGATGATGCCCAAGGAAGGCTACGGCTTCTCGCGCGATGCCCCGGTGCGCATGGCCCCGCCCAAGTTTCAGGACGCGGTGATGCAGGTGGGCGAGGGCACCCAGCGGGTCACGATCAAGATGAGGTATTTCCTCTAGGGGCCACTTTTGGTGGCGCAGACCCCCCGCCCCGCCTCCCCACCCGGCCACCAATAGTACCACTATGTTATGGTGGCCGGGTGGGGAGGCGGGGCGGGAGGTCTGCCTCGTGCGCCAGCACGAGCGCGAAACAAAACCTCCTCCCCCCCTTAACGCGATCTTTACCACGCCGCGCCAGAACGGGCGGACATAAGGTTCACCAAGGGGCGGAAAGACAGCCATGGACACTCTGCGCGGCACCTTCGGTTCCGATTCGTCCGCGGATCGCAGCTGGGAGGAAAGCGAGGACGACGGTGCCGAACCGGCCCGCGTGCGCGATCTTCCGCCGCATGCCATCGGCCAGGACGAGCGTCGCATGCAGGTGCGCGCCTACAACCATTGGGCAAGCCTGCTGGGTGAGCACTCTTTTCCGAATATCGAGGATCTCGATCCCGCAGCCCTTCCCGATTTCGGCCCGCATTCGGTGCTGCTCGATTTCTCCTTCGGGATCGACAACCCGGTGGTGCGTTTCCTGGGCGAAAAGCTCGCGCATGAATGTCACACGCATGGCGCGGTCATCACCCGGCTTTCGGACGTGCCGCCGCGCTCGCTGCTGAGCCGCATCACCGATCACTACATGCAGATCCTCGCCAATCAGGCGCCGATCGGGTTCGAGGCCGAATTCGTCAATCACGCCGGGGTGGCGATCCTCTATCGCGGGATCCTGCTGCCTTTCTCAAGCGACAATGCGACGATCGATTTCATCTACGGCGTGATCAACTGGAAGGAAATGGCCGACCAGCTGACCGCCGACGAGCTGCTGCTCGAGATCGATCAGGCGCTCGAGCTCAATGACGAGCTCGAACTGGACGACGCCTTCGCCGAGGAGCCGGCCCCGCGCCAGGCCGACCCGGTCACCGACTGGGCGGATTCGCCCGCGCACGAGGACGAGGACGACGCCGCGCTTGCCGCGTCCGGCTACGATCCGCTGTCGGCCGAATTCCCGTCCGAATTCGACAGCCTTTCCGCCGCCGATCCCGCCGCGCACGAGGATGCGGTGCTGCCCGATTTCAGCCAGTATTCGCTCGACGATCCCGACGAGGAATATGACGAGGACGAAGGCGAGGGCGATGACGCGGGCTACAACTTCGCGTCGCTGGCCGATTACATCGAGGCTCCGGCCAAGAAGGCGATCGACCTGACCGCGCTCGAACCGCTGCCCCTCACCGAGGATGCGGCGGAGGCCGATTACGGCTTCGTGCCTGAGACTGAAGCCGAACCTGAATCCGCCCTCGAACCCGAGTCGCAGCCGGTCTTCGAGGACGCCGCCGAAGCCGTGGAAGCCGCAACCCCCGAGGTCGAGGCAGAAGACGAACCCGCATACGAGGTCGAAGACGTAGGCGAAGAAGCTTTTGCCGCCTTTGCCGACGCCTTGTCCGATGACGCCGGCCTCCACGATTGCCTTGCCGCCGCGCGCGAGCTTGCCCGCGCCGCCGACAACACCGAAGACCGTAGCCGCAGCGCGCTTTATGCCGCAGTCAGCCGCGCCTATGATTTCAGCCTCGCCGCGGCACAATCGCCCGAGGACTATGCCGAACTGATCGCCGACGCGGGCCTCACCGTGCAGGAACGCGCGCCGATGACCCCGGTGGTCAAGCTCGTGTTCGGCCATGATTACGACAAGACCCGGCTGACCGAATATGCCGCCGTCCTGACCCACGCGCACCGGCTGAGGCTGGATCGCGGATCGCTGGCGGAATATCTCGCCACGACCGAGGGCGGGGTGAAGGCGATCGTCAAGGCTGAACGCCGCCTGCGCCGCGAGGAGCAGGGCAAGCCGGTCGAGGATGCCCACGCCATGCGCGAGGCGCTGGCCCAGGCGCTGCGCGCGCTGGAGGCGATCACGCTCGAAGAACTCGATGGCGCAGGCCCCGAATTCGCGCTGGCGCTGATCCGCCGCGACGAGATTGGCTGCGCGGAGATCCTCGGCGAGATCCCCGAGGATATTGCCCTGATCGAACGAGCCGCGCGCAAGATTGTGGGATAGGGCCGGGCGACTCGCCAGCCACCTTCAGTTTGCGTTCAGCGGCGATCGCTTTAGGGTGGCGCCGATGCGCGCCTCGCACCAACCTTTCGCCTACGTGCTTGCGCTGCTGGCGAGCCTGATCTTCGCCGCGCACCCGGCTGCGGCGCAATCGATCCTGCGCGATGCCGAGACCGAACAGCTTTTGAAGGACATGCTCGCCCCGCTGGTCGAGGCGAGCGAATTGCAGCCCGGCAATGTCGAGGTCGTCCTCATCAACGATGGCTCGGTCAACGCCTTCGTTGCGGGCGGACAGGCGATCTATGTCCATTCCGGCCTGCTCGGGACCGCGGATACCGCCAACGAAGTACAGGGCGTGCTCGCGCACGAACTCGGCCACATCACCGCCGGACACGCGGTGCGTTTCGAGGAGCGCACCAAGGCCGCCAACGGCATCTCGATCCTGTCGCTGCTGCTGGGTGTCGGTGCGATGCTGGCAGGCGCGGGGGATGCCGGCATGGGCATCCTTGCCGCCGGGCAGCAGGCCGCGATCGGCAGCTTCCTGTCGTTCAACCGCGATCAGGAAGCATCGACCGATCTTGCCGGCGCGCGCTATCTTTCGGGCGCGGGCATTTCGGGCAAGGGGATGATTTCCTTCTTCGAAAAGCTGCGCGGCAACGAAATCCGCTCGGGCTACAGCCAAGCGGACGAGGCCGCCTATTCGCGCACCCACCCGCTGACCGGCGACCGTATCCAGGTGCTGCGCGGGCTGCTCGACAAGGATGCGGCGTGGGATACCCCGCCCGATCCCGACTTGCAGGAACGTTTCGTGCGCGTGCGGGCCAAGCTGTTCGGCTTCCTGTCCGAGCCGCCGCGCACGCTCGCCGCCTATCCGCCGACCGACACCAGCGTGCCCGCCCGCTATGCCCGCGCCTATGCCTATCACAAGGACGCACGCATCGACATGGCGATCGCCGAGACCGATGCGCTGCTGGCGGCCGAGCCCGACAATCCGTGGTTTCTCGAGCTGAAGGGCCAGGTTCTGCTTGAAAGCGGCCGCCCGAAGGATGCGCTCGCCCCCCTGCGCCGCGCGACCGAGCTGACGCTGGCTCAACCGCTGATCGCGGGCCTGCTGGGCCATGCGCTGATCGCCACCGAAGACCCGGCCAACTTCGCCGAGGCCGAAGGCGTGCTGCGCGCCTCGGTGCAGAAGGATCGCTACAACCCCTTTGCGTGGTATCAGCTTGGCGTGGTCTATGAAGCGCGCGGCGATATCCCGCGCGCGCGGCTGGCCAGTGCGGAAGTGCAGGTAATGAACCGCCAGTATCCCCAGGCGCTCGCCAATGCGCAGGCGGCCGAGCCCTATCTGCCCTATGGCTCGCCCGACTGGATCCGCGCGCAGGACGTGGCCTTGGAGGCGCGCGCAGAGCTGGAACGCGTCAAGAGCCGGCGCTAGGCGGGCTGCGCTTTAAGCGCTATCGACACCGGCCATGACCTCATCCACCGACACCACCTCAAGCCTTCGCGGCACCCTGCTGACCGCGCTGCTGGCGCTCACCTTCGGCTTTCTCGGCGCCGCCGCCTGGTCGGGATCGGGCCTCGCCGACAACCGCACCCGCGCCTACCTGCTCTCGCACCCCGAACTGCTGCCCGAAATGGCTGCTGCCTACGAAGAGCAGGAAGCGGCCAAGCGGCTCGCCAAGATGGGCGGTGCGGTGTTCGAGGAGTTTCCCGGCGTCGTCCTCGGCAACCCCAGGGGCACCCGCGTGCTGGTCGAATTCACCGATTACCAGTGCCCCTATTGCGAGGCGAGCCTCAAGGACGTGAACCGCCTGATCGCGGAAGACCCCAACCTCAAGGTGGTGATCCGCGAATGGCCGATTTTCGAAGGCAGCGACGCGGCATCGCGCATGGCGCTCGCGGCGGGCATCCAAGGCAAATATCCCGCCTTCCATGATGCGATGTTCAAGATGAACGATGTCGAGGCTGCGGCCAAGGCCGCGGGGCTCGACATGGAGCGGGCGGCGCGCGATGCCGTATCGGAGGCGGTGTCGAACGAGATCGCGCGCAACATGGAACAGGCGCGCGCGCTGGGCTTCACCGGCACCCCGGCATGGGTCGCCGGCAAGACGCCGTTCGGCGGGGCGGTGGGCTATGAGAAGCTCAAGGCCGCGCTTGACGCCAAGGACGGCGCGGGCTGAGGCGTGGCCTTGCGTGCGCTGATGCTGGCTGCCTTGCTGGCGTCCCCGGCTGCTAAGGCTCCCCCTCCCCTCGATTACGCCGCAGAGCGCGCGGCGATCGCGCGCTATCAGGATGCGAACCAGCGGTTGCAGGACGCCGGGTGGCGGCTCGCCCGCGCCAATGCTCCCTTCTGTCCGCAGGTTATCCCCGCGATCGGCCTGCAGCTTCAGGACATGGCAAGCTACGGCGCGCCCGATGTCGCCCGCGCGGCGCTGGGCCTGACCCGCGATTTCGCAGTCAACGCGGCAGCGGCGGGCTCTCCCGCCGCGCTCTCGGGTGCTTTCCTCCGCAACCGCGAGATCGTGGGTCTCGAACGGTTCGATCCCAATGATTGGTCCGCGACCCCGCCGATGGCGTGGGAGCGCACCACCCGCGCGCATGACCATATCGACGCGATGCTCACCGAACATGGCGGAATCACCATCGCCTTCGCCGATGGCACCGAGGCGCGCGTCACCCCGGTCGAGGTCTGCGCCACCCGCTTCGATCTCTACGCCGGCGAACACCGCGCCTTTGCCAATGGGGCAAGGGTGATCTTCGGAATCGATTCGCCCGCCTATGCCTATGACGAGCCCGTGTTCGCGGCGCTGCTGGCGCATGAGCTTGCGCATAATGTGTTGGGCCACGATGCATGGCTCGACCGCAATGGCCGAAAGCCGAAGAACGTGCGCCTGATCGAGCGCGAGGCCGACCGGCTGGTGCCCTGGCTGCTCGCCAATGCCGGTCACGATCCGGCAGCGGGCGAGGCTTTCATGCGGCAATGGGGCAAGGCTTACGATGCGGGCCTCAAGCTTCGCCGCACCCATGATGGCTGGGACGAGCGCGCCGAGCACATGGCCGCCGAAGTCCCGCTGGTGCGCGCCGCGATGGCGGCGGAAGGCAAGGCCGACTGGGCAAGGCATTTCAGGCGCGAAATCGACGCGCCGTCGTGATTCGGCGCCGCCTGTGTTCACGGCCGCGATGCGACCGCGCTTGCGCCGGGCCGTTGCCCTGTCGAGGCGGCACGCCCGATTAGCCGTGTCGTTTGCGACGAAATGAGTTAGGACTGTCGGGCTATGGCAGTGCTCCAGATCCAGGCGGCGCCGTTCTTTGCGAGCAAGAACCGGGCGTTCTGG
>ERZ1066118.2138-NODE-2138-length-10148-cov-6.509264_pt1 | contig 10148 bp, 9 predicted proteins | sample MGYA00382765_ERZ1066118 | MGnify/ENA primary metagenome ERZ1066118 (study PRJEB33369, sample SAMEA5778348) | biofilm metagenome | biome: Industrial cooling water; feature: Water cooling tower basin; material: Biofilm | place: United Arab Emirates | collected...
CGGGCGCGGTCGGCCTGACCCCCGCCCAGCTCGGCGGGGCCTGCGGAGACGCCGCCACCCGCCTGCCGGCCGGCCTGCGCATTCCGGCCTGCTGATCACGCGCCGGCTGAATCACGGGAAAGCCAGCGGGCTTACGGGGATTTAAGTGGCCTCTCCGCGCCCGGCCCGGCACAGGGGAGCCAGGGCGTCCGTGTCGGGGCGCCGGAGACCGCCCACGTTGAAGTTCGCCGCCGCGTTCCTGTCCGCCGCCCTGCTCGCCGGGCCCGCCCACGCCATCGTCGGCGAGCGGGACGTCGCCCGACTGATGAGCTTCGGCGGCTCCTGCCCGAACTGCCAATTCTCGGGCAAGCGCCTGCAGGACGCGGTGTTCGCCGGCGCTAACTTCTCCAGCGCCGCCCTGGTGGGCGCCGACCTGCGCGGGGCGGAGATCATGGGGTCCAACTTCGCCCGCGCCGACTTCACCCGGGCGGACCTTCGCGGGGCGGAGGTGATCGGCTCCAACTTCAGCCGGGCCCTGTTCGTGAACGCGCGGCTGGACGGGGTGGAGGCGCAGGGCGCCAACTTCGCCGCCGCCGACCTGAGCGGGGCGCGGCTGACCTCGGCGCAGATGGTGGGCGCCAACTTCAGCGGGGCCGCCCTGCTGAGGGCGCAGCTGAACGGGGCGGAGCTGGCCGGCTCCAACCTGGGCGGCGTCCGCGCCGCGGCGGCCAACTTCGAAGGCGCCGAGCTGGACGGCTCCAATCTCGGGGGCGGCTCGTTCGAGGGCGCGAACTTCCGAGGCGCCTCGTTCGCCGGCGCCAGGCTGGCGGGGGCGCGGTTCCGCGGGGCCGACCTGAAGGGCGCCGACCTGGACGGGGCCGATCTTCGCGGCGCCGATCTCAGCGGGGCGAAGAACCTGAAGGCCTCCCAGCTGGAAGACGCCTGCGGCGACGCCTCCACCCGGTTGCCCCCCGGCCTGTCGGCGGGCGCCTGTCGTCAGGTGCGCACCATCCGCATCGGGCCGATGAGCTTCCCGCGCCCGCCCGCGCCGCCCGCTCCCCCGCCGCCGCCCAATCGCTGAGGCTCAGCCCTTCAAGGGCGGCGCGATGCGCAGGTGCAGTTCGCGGAGCTGCTTGTCGCCCACCGGCGAGGGCGCGTTCATGAGCAGGTCCCGCCCCTGCTGGTTCAGCGGGAAGGCGATGACCTCGCGGATGTTCTCCGCGTCGGCCAGCAGCATGACGATGCGGTCGATCCCGGGCGCCGAGCCGCCGTGCGGCGGGGCGCCATAGCGGAAGGCGTTCAGCATGCCGCCGAACTGCGCCTCCACCACCTCGGGGCCGTAGCCCGCGATCTCGAACGCCTTGAGCATGATGTCGGGGCGGTGGTTCCGGATGGCCCCCGACGACAGCTCCACCCCGTTGCAGACGATGTCGTACTGGTAGGCCAGGATGTCGAGCGGGTCCTGCGTCCGCAGCGCCTCCATCTCGCCCTGGGGCATGGAGAAGGGGTTGTGGCTGAAATCGATCTTCTTCTCGTCCTCGTTCCACTCGAACATGGGGAAGTCGACGATCCAGCAGAAGCGGAAGGTGTCGGCGGCCACCAGGCCCAGGTCGGTCCCCACCTTGGTCCGGGCTGAGCCCGCGAACCTGTAGAACGTCTTGGGATCGCCTCCGACGAAGAAGGCGGCGTCGCCCACCCGCAAGCCGAGCTGCGAACGAATAGCCTCCGTCCGCTCAGGGCCGATGTTCTTGGCGATCGGGCCGGCCCCGCCCTCCTCGCCCTCACGCCAGAATATGTAACCCAGGCCCGGCTGGCCTTCGCCCTGAGCCCAGGCGTTCATGCGGTCGCAGAAGGCGCGGGAGCCGCCGCCCGGCGCGGGAATCGCCCAGATCTGGTGGGCGGGCGAGGCGTCCAGGATGCGGGCGAAGACGCCGAAGCCGCCGCCGCGGAAGTGCTCGGACACGTCCTGCATCTCGAGGGGGTTGCGCAGGTCGGGCTTGTCGCTGCCGTACTTGGCGACGGCCTCCCGGTAAGGGATGCGCGGGAACGGATGCTGGGTCACCGCCCGCCCGCCCGCGAACTCCTCGAACACGCCGTGGAGCACGGGCTCCAGCGCGGCGAACACGTCCTCCTGGGTGACGAAGCTCATCTCCAGATCGAGCTGGTAGAACTCACCCGGCGAACGGTCGGCCCGGGCGTCCTCGTCGCGGAAGCAGGGCGCGATCTGGAAGTAACGGTCGAACCCGGAAACCATCAGCAGCTGCTTGAACTGCTGAGGCGCCTGAGGGAGCGCGTAGAACTCGCCGGGATGCAGGCGCGAGGGGACCAGGAAGTCGCGCGCGCCCTCGGGCGAGGAGGCGGTGAGGATGGGCGTCTGGAACTCCACGAAGCCCTGATCCACCATCCGGCGGCGGATGGAGGCGATCACCTGGCTGCGGAGCACGATGTTGCGGTGCAGCCGTTCACGCCGCAGGTCGAGGTAGCGGTGCTTGAGCCGGATGTCTTCCGGGTAGTCGGGCTCGCCAAACACCGGCAGGGGCAGCTCGGCGGCCTCCGACAGGGTCTCGAAAGCGCGGACCCGCACCTCGACCTCGCCGGTGGGGATGTTGGCGTTCACCGTCTCGGCCGAGCGGCGCACCACCTCCCCGTCCACGCGGATCACGCTCTCGGCCCGCAGCCGGCTGAGCTCGTCGAAGCCGGGCAGCTCCGGCCCCGCCACCAGCTGGGTCAGGCCGTGGTGGTCGCGCAGGTCGATGAACAGCAGCCCGCCGTGGTCCCGCTTGCGGTGGATCCAGCCCGACAGGCGCACGGTCGAGCCCGCGTCTTGGGCGCGGAGGGCGCCGCAGGTGTGGCTGCGGTAGGCGTGCATGGCGGGGCGCTCGGAACTGTCGGAAGAGGCGATGTCGCGGAAAGGCGGGCTAGTCGCCCCGCCCGCGCCGCCCTGTCAAGGCGAGCGACTCGCGCTTATCTTGCCGCCATGACCGAAGCCGTTTCCGTGGTCCTGTCCGACGACCTGGGCGAGCGCGTCCGCGCCGCCGCGGCCGAAGTCGACGTCTCGGTCGGCGACTTCGTCGAGCAGGTGCTTGCGACCTGGCTGCTTGAGCCGGAGGACACCGAGGAGGCGCCCTCGATCGAGGCCACGCTGGCGGCGGAACGAGAGGCCCACGCATCAAACAGCTGGGTACCGGTTCGAGCGGGTCCGGCCATGGTTGCAGTCCTGGGGGACGGACCGCGAGCTGCCGCCGCCTGAGTGAATGGTGGACGTCCAGCTCACGAGGCGCGCCGTGCGGGACCTCTCACGCCAACTTCGTTGGCTTAAGGCTCGCAGCGACGACGCGGCTGAGAAAGCCGACGTCGCGATCGACCGAAGCCTTCTCACCTTGTCGGAGCACCCCTTGCCCGGAACCCCCGTCGGCTCGGGCGTGCGCCAGATGGTGGTCCGCTTCGGCGAGTCTAGTTTCGTCAACCAAGACCGTCCGCTCAGCGATCGCGTGCTGGTCCTGCGAGTCCACCATGGCCGGCAGGATCGCTGACCAGACCGGGCAGCTGCGGCTCGCCTTGAGCGCCGCACGACCGTTCTCGCGGGCGGACTTCATCGTCTCGCCGAGCAACGCGGCGGCGGTGGCGGCCGTGGACGCCTGGCCCGATTGGCTGGGCGGAGCGCTCGCCCTGGTCGGGCCGGAGGGGGCGGGCAAGACGCACCTGGCGAACGCCTGGGCCGGGCAGGCCGACGCCGTCGTCCTGAGCGCCGCCGCGACCGCCGCCCTGGACACTGAGGCGCTGGGGCGACGGCCCGTGCTGCTGGACGATGCGGAGGGCGCGACTGAGGAGGCGCTGTTCCACCTCATCAACCGAGCCGCCGCAGGCGACGGCGGGCTGTTGCTGACCGGTCGCCTGCGTCCGGCGGGCTGGACCGTGCGGCTCCCCGACCTGCGGTCCCGGCTCAACGCCCTGCACGTGGCCGAGCTGGGCGAAGCGGACGACGCCCTCCTGACCGCCGTGCTCCAGAAGTTCTTTCGAGAGCGAAGCATCACGCCGGTGGAGGACGTTCTGGACTATCTGGTGAAACGGATCGGCCGCTCCGTCCGCCACGCGCGGACCGTGGCGGACGCGCTGGACGAGGCCATGGACGCGGCGCAGCGGCCGCTCACCCGGGTGCTCGCACGGTCGGTGCTGGAGCGGCTTGGCGGAACAGCCGACCTCTTCGACGGGGAGGACGAGGCGCCCTGACGCTTGCCCGTCCGCATGGGAGCGGGCAAGAAGCGCCGACCTCAGGGCCGTCCCCTCGCGTGAGCATCGCATGACAGAGGCCGTACTGGCCGCCAGCGACGCCGCCGCCGCGCTCGCCGCGGCCGACGCCCTGCCCCCGCCGCCGGTGACCGCCGCCGCCGCCGATCTGCCCGTGGACGACGCCCTGCTGGCCTCGCCGCGACGGTTCATCAACCGGGAGCTCAGCTGGCTCGCCTTCAACCGCCGGGTCATCGAGGAGTCGGAGAACCCGAGCCATCCGCTGCTGGAGCGGCTTCGGTTCCTGTCCATCAGCGCCAACAACCTGGACGAGTTCTTCATGGTCCGCGTGGCCGGCCTAAAGGGCCAGGTTCGTGAGGGCGTGCGGGTGGTCAGCCAGGACGGCCTGACACCGGCCGAACAGCTGGAACAGGTCACCGCGGCGGCGGCGGCGTTGATGGAACTGCAGCAGGCGCGCTGGCTCCAGCTCCGCAAGGAGCTGGCCGCCGCCGGGCTCGTGCTGGTGGACGCTGAGAGCGTCACCGCGAAAGAGCGCGCCTGGCTGCAGGAGCAGTTCCAGTCGCAGCTGTTCCCGGTGCTGACGCCGCTGGCGATCGACCCCGCCCATCCGTTTCCGTTCATCCCGAACCTGGGCTTCTGCCTGGCGCTCAAGCTGCGCAAGAGAACCGACGGCCGGACGCTGTATGCGCTCATCCCCGTGCCGTCCCAGGTCCAGCGTTTCTGGGCCCTGCCCGGTCCCGAACGGGCCAAGGAGCGCCGGTTCATCCCGCTGGAGAGCGTGCTGGCGCTGTTCACCGACCGGCTCTTCCCCGGGATGACGGTGGAGGCGCGCGGCGCCTTCCGGGTCATCCGCGACAGCGACGTGTAGATCTCGGTGGTCGCCGTATCATTAAAAAACGAGTTCGAGGCGCTGCTGAAGCAGCGGCGGCTGGGCTCGGTGGTGCGCATCAAGATGGAGGCCGCCATGCCGGCCGACCTCCGAAGCTTCATCACCGAGCAGCTGGACGTGGACCCGCACGACATCGCCGTGGTGAACGGCATGCTGGGCCTGGCCCAGCTGTCGGAGCTGGTGGCGGCGGGCCCCCGCGCGCTCAAGTACAAGCCCTACGAACCGCGCTTCCCCGAACGCGTCCGCGACCACGGCGGCGACTGCTTCGCCGCCATCCGTGAGAAGGACATCCTGGTCCACCACCCCTTCGAGAGCTTCGACGTGGTGGTGCAGTTCCTGCGCCAGGCCGCGCGGGACCCCAACGTACTGGCGGTGAAGCAGACGCTCTACCGCACCAGCAAGGACAGCCCCATCGTCGCCGCCCTGATCGAGGCGGCCGAAAACGGCAAGAACGTCACGGCGCTGGTGGAGATCAAGGCCCGCTTCGACGAGGAAGCCAACCTGAAGTGGGCCCGGGACCTGGAGCGCGCCGGCGTCCACGTCGTCTTCGGCTTCATCGAGTACAAGACCCACGCCAAGCTGAGCCTCGTGGTCCGGCGGGAGGGGGAGGCCCTGACCACCTACTGCCACTTCGGCACCGGCAACTATCACCCGGTCACCGCCCGCATCTACACGGACCTGTCGCTGTTCACGACCGACCCCGCGCTGGGCCGCGACAGCGCCAAGGTGTTCAACTTCATCACCGGCTACGCCCAGCCTGAAGCGCTGGAGCGTCTCGCCTTCTCTCCCCTGACGCTGAAGTCCACCCTGCTCCGGCACATCGAGCGGGAGGCCAAGAACGCCCGCGCGGGTCGGCCCTGCGGCATCTGGGCGAAGATGAACAGCCTGGTGGACCCGGTCGTGATCGACGCCCTCTACCTCGCCTCCCAGGCCGGGGTTCCGGTGGAGCTCGTCGTGCGGGGCATCTGCTGCCTGCGGCCCGGCGTGCCGGGGCTCTCCGACAACATCCGGGTCAAGTCCATCGTGGGCCGCTTCCTGGAGCACAGCCGCATCGTGGCCTTCGCCGACGGTCAGCCGCTGCCGAGCCCCCAGGCCAAGGTCTACATCTCCTCGGCCGACTGGATGCCACGCAACCTGGATCGGCGGGTGGAGTCCCTGGTGCCCATCGAGAACCCGACCGTCCACCAGCAGGTGCTCGACCAAATCCTGGTGGCGAACCTGAACGACGACGCCCAGAGCTGGCGGCTGGACGCCCAGGGGCGCTACGCCCGCATCATTCCCGAAGACGGGCACGCGCCCTTCTCGGCGCACGAATACTTCATGACCAACCCGTCGCTCTCGGGCCGCGGGCGGAGCGTCAAGGACCTGCCGCGCGCCCTCGAGTACGTCGGCCCCAAGCGCCGCAAGACGGCGCGCTGAACCCATGCAGCAGGTCGAGCGTCTGCGGCCGGATCTCTCGCCCGCTCCGGCTCCGGCTCCCTCCCCGCCGCTGCGCGACGTGGCGGTGGTGGACGTGGGCTCCAACTCCGTCCGGCTGGTGCAGTACCGGCTCGAGGGCCGGGCCATCTGGACCGTCTTCAACGAGAAGGTCCTCGCCGGACTGGGGCGCGGCGTGGGAGCCGCCGGCCGGCTTGATCCCGAGGGCGCCGCGCTGGCGCTCGCCGCCATCACCCGGTTCGCCGCCATGCTCGACGGCGGACCGGCGACGACGGTGTTCACCGCCGCCACGGCCGCCATCCGCGAGGCGAGCGACGGCCCGGCGTTCGTGGCGGAGGTGCGGGCGCGGACCGGACTGCGCCTGCGCATCCTCAGCGGCGAGGAGGAGGCCCGCTACGCCGCCCTGGGCGTCCTGGCCGGCATGCCGGGCGCCGAAGGGTTGGTCGGGGACCTCGGAGGCTCCAGCCTAGAACTGACCCGGCTGGGCGGAGCACAAGCGCACGAGGGCGTCAGTCTTGCGCTCGGCCCGTTCGCGCTTGGGGCCGGCGCCGGGCCGCTGGACGTGGACGCGGTGCGCCGGCGCATCGAGCGTCGCCTCGCCCGTGTCCAGGTCGATCATCGCGGCGAGACGCTGCACGCGGTGGGCGGCGCCTGGCGCAACCTGGCGCTTCTGCACATGCGGCTGAGCGGCTATCCGCTCGCCATCGTCCACGGTTACGGCCTCTCGGCGCGCGAGGCCGTGGAGGCCGCCCGCTACGTGGTGCGCCAGCCCAAGGCGCTGGAGCGCATGGACGGCGTGTCCAAGAAGCGCTCCGAGACCCTGCCCTACGCCGCCCTGGTGCTGGACGCGCTGGTGGAGCGGTCGGGGGTGCAGAGGGTGGAGTTCTCGGCCTACGGGGTGCGTGAGGGGCTCCTCTACGAGGCCATGTCGCCGGGTCTCCGCGCTCAGGATCCGCTGCTGGCGGGCTGCGACGCGCTGGCGCGGCGGCATGGGGTGGTGCAGGACTTGGGACCGCGGCTGGCGGACTGGCTGCGTCCGCTGTTCAGCCCGGCGACGGCCGCGTTCCCCGGGGATCGCGAGCAGGTGCTGCTGGCCGCGGCGGCCGCCCTCGCCGACGTCGGCGCCCGGCTGCACCCCGACCACCGCGCCGATCTCGTGGCCGACAACGTGCTGCGCGCGCCCCTGGCGGGGCTGAACCACCCCGAGCGCGCCTTCCTGGCCCAGGCGGCGTTCGCCCGCTACTCCGCCGCCGAGACCCCGCCGAGCGCGGTCCTGGCGGAGCGCCTGCTCTCGGGCGAGCAGCGCCGGCGCGCGCGGGCGGTGGGCGCCGCCCTCCGGCTCGCCGTGGAGCTGTCGGGTCGCAACCCCGCCCTGCTCGCCCGCGCCTCCATCGGCCTGGAGCGACGCGGCGTGGTGCTGTCGGTCGAGCCCGGATGGAGCGGTCGGCTGCTCACCGAGCAGACCCGCAAGCGGCTCGCCACGCTCGCAGCGGTGCTGGGCCGCGACGCGGTCGTGCGCGAGGTCTAGGCGAGTTCGGCCTGAACGCAGACGCCCGGGATGACAGGCCGGGCTCGTCTCGCCGAACGCCGTCTTAGGCGACCGCCGGCCGGGGCGCCCAGGCGGGCGCCATGGTCCCGGCGCGGACGAGCACGCCGCTGAGCTTCCAGATCAGGGGGGTCAGCAGCAGTGAGAGGTAGCCGTCGATGGCGTAGTGCCAGGCCAGGTGGACCGACCCGAGCTGGATGACCAGGAGGAAGGCCAGGGCCGCGGCGCCCCACCAGCGGGACGTCTTGCAGGCGAGGATGGCCAGGAGCGTGCTGATGGCCACGTGCAGGCTCGGCATGGCCGAGATGCCGGCCCCCAGCCCGGGTTCGTCGGCCTTGAGGCTGACCAGCAGGTCCTGCTGGATCTGCAGGGACCAGACGGGCGAGGTCTCGTGGGCCTGCCGTAGCAGCGCCATCTGCTCGGCGAAGGGGTCGGGCAGGCCGGGATAGAAGTCGCCGAAGTAGCAAGGCCCGACCGACGCCAGCAGGGTGGCGAGCACCCCGCCCAGCAGCACCCAGCAGAGCACGAAGGCGGTCAGGAACTGCGCCCGAAGCTCCGGCTTGCGCGTGGCGATCGCCATCCAGGCGAGCACGCCGTAGAAGATGAAGAACCACAGATTGTAGAAGAAGTTCACGCCGCTTGTGACGTAGGGCGAACCGAGCAGCGGCTGCAGCAGCCGCCAGGGATCGACGCCGCCGTGCAGGGCGCGGTCCAGCGCCACGAACGCCGGGTCCCAGCTGAACGGGTTCAGGAGCGACAAGGCGTTCTTCGCCGACGTGAAGGCGGAGATGAAGGCGGGAAAGGCCACGAACACCGGCAGCCCGAACAGGACGCGCCGGCGCAGACCGGCACGGTCGCTGACCAGGTAGTCTCGCAGGTGGTCGAGGGGCCGTTCAGGTTTCGCCGCCAGCAGCTCGCGGACCACGAGCGCGCAGAGGCCGACCACCGCCAGCAGCAGGCAGCCGGCCCACCAGAAGCTGCTGTAGAGCTGCAGCCTCACCTGGAAGCCGACGGCGGCGCCGAGCATCGCCACGCCCAGCACGTAGGCCAGCATCAGCCCGACCGGCCAGGCGTTCCATCGCAGGCTGTCCAGCGCGTCCCGCCCCAACCCGACTCGCCGCCCCATGCCCGCGCTCCCGTTCCGCCGCCCGCTTCTGCATCAGGGCTGATTTCGGAACGGTTGCTTCAGGGCCGGGCCATCTCCACGACCCGCACCCGCTGGCCGCGCAGCACCAGCCCGAACTCGCCGCGCTTGAGCCGCAGCGCGTCTTCTCCGAAGACCTCGCGCCGCCAGCCCTTCAGCGCCGGGGTGTCGGCCTCATCGTCGGCGGCGATTCGTTCGAGGTCGCCGACGGTGGCGATCAGCTTGGAGGCCACGCCCGCCTCCTCCGCCCGCGCCTTCAGCAGCACCTTGAGCAGCTCCACCACGGCCCCGGCGTTCTGCGGCGGAGGCGGCGCGCGCTCGATCACCGGCGCGTAGTCCTCCGCGTTGGCCACGGCGGCCGCCACCGTATCCGCCAGCTCAGCGCCGAAGCGGCTGGCGCCGAAGCCTTTGGGCACGCTGCGGAGCCGGTTGAAGGCCTCCGCGTCCATCGGCAGCTGAGTGGCGATCTCGTCTATGGCCTCGTCCTTCAGAATGCGGCCACGCGGCTGGTCGCGGGTCTGCGCCGTCCGCTCCCGCCAGGCGGCCGCGGCGCGGAAGGCGGCGAGATAGCGCGGCGTGAACTTGCGCGGCTTCAGCCGCCGCCAGGCGATCTCCGGGTCCATGTCGAAGAGAGCCGGGTCGGCCAGATCCTGCATCTCGTCCTCGACCCAGGAGAGCCGCCCCTTCTTCTCCAGCCGCTGCAGGAGCTGCGGGTACAGCTTGGCCAGGTGGGTCACGTCGGCTAGGGCGTAGGCCAGCTGCGCCGCCGACAGGGGACGGCGCGCCCAGTCGGTGAAGCGGCTCGACTTGTCGATCTCCACCTTGAGGAACTGCCGGACCAAGGCGTCGTAGGCGACCTGGTCGCCGAAGCCCGCCGCCATGGCGGCCACCTGGGTGTCGAACAC
>ERZ1066118.2141-NODE-2141-length-10135-cov-12.422718_pt1 | contig 10135 bp, 7 predicted proteins | sample MGYA00382765_ERZ1066118 | MGnify/ENA primary metagenome ERZ1066118 (study PRJEB33369, sample SAMEA5778348) | biofilm metagenome | biome: Industrial cooling water; feature: Water cooling tower basin; material: Biofilm | place: United Arab Emirates | collected...
CTAGCAATACCGTGACATTCCGCAACGCAAGCAATCAGACTATAGGCACATTTACAGGTCAAAACCTTTTTAATACAGGGCAAGTGACAGACCAAGGTAGTAAATACGTCAATTTCTTTGCCGGAACTAACGAAACAATTAGTCAAATTATCCTTAGCGATGCAAGTGGCACTAATGGATTTGAAACAGATAACCATGCCTTTTCCTACAAAGTTCCCTTTGGCTTCTCTCCAGGGCTAGGAATTGTGGGATTGGGAGCTTGGGGCGCTATAGTTCAGTTCAAGCGTCGCTGGCAAGAAGAAAAATCTATGAAGAAACCAGCTTTAGCTGAATAAAGTTGTGGATCTGCCAAATGGGTAAAATATATAGCTTTTAAAAGACTAGTCCGCTTACGCGGACTCTTTTGTATAAATACGAATAGAACTTTTGTATAAATACGAGTAGAATTCGCTGCCCGATCTTTTTACGAAAAGTTTATTGTTGAGGAAAACGATCGCTCCACCATCTATACCAAGACCACCACGCCTGTTCCAAAACTGGATAGGTACTGGCGGCATCTCCATCCATCGTCATAGATAAATTTACCCAAAGACAGCGATTATCGAGCAGGCTGACTTTACCTAGTAATACAGACATCATTCGTTGAGGCAGAAGATCGTAACTATAGCGATTAGCGAGAAATTGTTCTTTGGTAGCAGTACTCCTACCCTGAGGGTTAATACAAGCAGCTAAGCGCGATCGCCCTTTCTCTGTAAATAAGCTATAGTAACCAATTCCCTGTTCCTGTCGCATATTCTGCAATAACTGACCTGGTTTTAATTTAGTTGCAGTATGACGCATCAAGTAGCCTTCTAGATCTCCTGAATTCGTTGCCGTATAGCGCATCTCAATTTCTAGCAGGCGTTCTCGATTACGATAATGATATTTTTGACTAGCTAAAACAGCATTATAGGAGTTAGTAGTACTATCTAAGACTGCTTTTATAGCTTGACTCTCTAACGTCTGCCATCCTGGTAACGGTACGGTTTGAGGAAAGGTGAAAGTCGCTAAAGAACGCTTACCAATTGTAGAATCTGTACTTAATCTTAAGAGTGAAAAAAATACACTCCCTAGCGCGATCGCGAGAATTATTTGTCGCTGTTGTTGCCATTTAAGCATGAGTATTTAACTGCTTGTTTTTTAGGCGATCGGTGTGTTTAGCAAAAAGAAAATGATTACAGAAAACGCCAAAACAAAGAATAGAAATAGTAGAAAATATTTGATTTCCAGCTCCACCGTGCCAATAGTGAAAAGCTGCACTATCTGAAACGACGGTGACAAGCATAGTAACCCGTATCGTACTAGTTATAAATGAAATTCCTATAGCGCCACTAATCCCTAAAATTCTTTCGCGCCAGCTGGTAGGAAATATGAGGATATAAATTATTGCTAGTTTTATTAATAATAGTGCCGTGCTTATACCAGTACACTCAGGCGTTACCATAACAGCACCATTATTGAGAATCATAGTATCGCCCTGACGAGAAAGAGTAAATCCTAGATACCAAAGAATAAAGGTAGAGACTTTTGCCGTTAAGACTGTGATTTGTAATAAATGATTAATAATAGAAACAAATAAACTCGGAGGTAATGAGAGTAAAAATAAAATAATTAACTCCTTCCAATATTGTTTTAATCCTCTCATTCCAGAGGCTAACAAAGCCAAGCCGCACGCAGTAGTTAGAGGGATAACCCTTAAAAACGATGTTTCAAACCAAAACAAAGAAATACTTTTAGATAGTACTAAAACAATGAGTAAGAGACCGAGAAAACTAGAAAACATATCGCTTTCTAAGCTAAGTTTACTCTGCTTGCCCCATAATGAATAAAGAATCGCTCCCAAGAACAGAGCATTAATTGTCAGTTGGTCAATGTCATTACTAATTTGCCAAGTTAGTAGTAATTGGTATACTACTAAGCCAACTGCTATACCAAATAAGTAAAATTTAGAGCTGTGTAGCAGTTGAACTGGAACAAGAGATAGTACTTTCATCTTAGATCTTGCACAAAGTCCTAACAATTAGAAATCATGGAATCATACAAACGCACAAAAATTGAGGACTTTAACCCGCGTTAGCAATTTGTGTCTGTGTAGTCGCGAGTTTCATTTGCCAAATGCTTTTGAAGAGTTTTCTACTACCAAATATTATGCCCAATGATACAATTCCCAGACTAGGGGAAAATTTAAAGGGAACACCTTGAGAAACAACAGTTCCCTGCACCTTGAATTGATCGATGTCAATTTTTCCTCCATTGGTATTTTTTTCATCAAATGCAAAAAGGCGAAAAAACACCTCATTAGAAACATTGTCATACTGCGAACCAGAAGTGTTTATCGTTAAAGGTTTGTAGCCGCTGTTATGAGTGTAGGAACCAAGCTGAAGAACTGTATAAGTACCATCAGCCGTAGTGCTTGCAGCGACACCAAAGGTATTAGGAACAGCTCCTTGACCATTTGGTCTTACCTGAAACGTAATGTTATCTAAATTTAAAATTGCAGAATTTTGAGGTTTTATCGAAAACTGCCAATATTTCGGCACAGAAGTTGAAGCTGAAGTGATACTCTCGCCCACAGTCACAACTTTGTTAGCAGTCCAAGGACCAGATTGTAAGCCTTGATCGGGGCTACTACCAACACCAGCAACGAATTGAAAGTCATCTCCGTTATCGCGCTGACCATTACCGTTGTAGTCAAATGGACCAACACCCCAATTACTATAAGTGACGTTGGGGACATTGCTATAAGAGTTCAAGTTACCATCAAAGTTATAACCACCAAGATCGTTAGCTTGGCAAGTTTTGCTTGGTAGACAAATTGATAGTAGTAAGAGCGTTCCGATTTGTAGTTTTTGCAGTTTCATACTTTTTCCAGTCAGGAAAAATATACTAATTTTGTTGATTTCGCGCCCAATCAGTCAAATGCCAAGTTAAAACAAACAAACTTCCAGCGATCGCTACTCCTAGGAGAGCTTTAACTGCATTTTTGAGTAATGTCTTAGCCTGGTTGCTGCGTGCATTCTTAGCTTGAATACGGATATCTTTTTCAAACTTTTCAATTTGATTGGTAAAGTTATTTTTTGAAGTTTGAAGATTTCGATCTACTATTAATTTTTGTTGTGGTGCAACACTAGATAGCACTTGCTGAAGTTGTTCGGGAGTTTTAGCTGCGTCTAGTTGACTTTTAATTTGCTGAATCTGTTGCGACTTTTGGGATAGCTGCAATGAGATTTGATTATTCGTGATTTGATACAAACGCCAAGTATCATTTATCCCCAAAGGCAGCATTAAGAAATACAATATTCCGATTGAGAGGCTAATCCAAGAGATTGCTCCCAACAGTTTTCTTTCTAGTTCCCAAATCTCGCCTTCATAACGATAAAAAACGAGTACTAACCCAATTAATGGAATTACAGCGCGTTCGGCCAACTCTGCAATTGCCTGTAATTCCCACACTGGATCGGTAAAGTGTGGTGGAAAGATAATGTTAATGAAGTCGATCGCACCAAATATAATTAAGCCATAGCCAACTAAAGTCAATAATAAATGGGTTCGTTGTTCTACAACGGCTGGTAAGTATATTGCGCTCGTCAACCTCTGCTGTCGGTAGATTTGCTGTGATTTTGGTTGTGCCAAATCCCTATTTGAACTAGCGTTCTCTGGTCGGTCGGATGGCATTTGAGGCGAGTGGTTTTGCCGATCCGCTGAATGATGTCTTTCCTGCATGGCTGTACTCAAGTTATTTTTGACTGAAACGCTCAAAGATTTATCTTTTGCGAGGACATCTAGAAGTTAGCAATGGCAAATTTTAACTTAATTTAGACTCTTGTCTCGGTCTTCAGTAAATTTAACGAAATTAATTATTCTGGATGATTTAAATAAGTAAAAACACGGAGGGATATGCTTGAGTTAGCAGTTTTATGCAGTGTTAATATTTAGAACATTTTATAAAAATTACTATCTGTATAAATGCGGAATTCCTCTGTATATTCACTGAAGTAGTGCTGCAAGACTCTTAAAATTGAACCTGAGTTCAGTAAAATTACACTTGGAGTTACAGTTAAGCCGAGGCTAGATTTTGTCAAGCTTGACTTGGCAAAGCTATCGTAAAATCATTTTGCTTCCTTTTTTTATAACCAACAAAAAAGCTAAGGAGTAGTTTCAATTTGATAGCGTGGCTTTTCCCAACATCAAACTAAGGTGCATTCTACTAAATACTCCTTACTTTTATGACACGATATTGCACCGATACAGCTAGGCAGGGTTGTTTATGCTAGATAAGTATGTGCAAAAAAAAGAGCTGGGCAAACTGAGAACTTTTCTACCTAGCTTAACTACAAATTCAGGGTTACTTAATAGTTTGAAACTAACTATAATTACACAGTTTTTTCCGCCAGATTATGCTGCGACTGGACAACTGATCGAAGAGTTGGTGACAAATTTAGCGCAGCAAGGCATTCAAGTCAAAGTTTTCACAGGACAGCCTGGATATGCATTTCAAAAACATTCAGCTCCCAGTATAGAGCGTTCGGAAAAATTACTGATTCGGCGATCGCGTGCTTCCCGATTGTGGAATGCACGGATTCGTGGCAAAGCAATCAACGGGATTTTATTTCTGATCCGGTCTGTATTACACTTATTCAAAGTAAAAAATCGCGGTGATATTCTTTTAGTCACCACTGCACCGCCATTTTTGCCACTTGTAGGTTATCTAGGCAAACTGTTGTTTAATCTCCCCTACGTTTGCTTAGTATATGATTTGTATCCCGATGTCGCAGTCCAGCTCCAGGTAATTTCACCTTGCCACCCACTAGCTAAATTCTGGCACTGGCTCAACTGTAAAGTTTGGCAGCAGGCAGAGCGGATTGTCGTTCTCAGTTCGACAATGAAAGAGCGCATCCAATCTCATTGCCCAGAAATTGGTGACAAAATTGTCGTCATTCATAGTTGGGCTAATCCAGCACAGATCGTACCCATTCCTAAGCAAGATAACTGGTTTGCACGGAAATACAACTTAGTCAATACCTTTACCGTGCTTTACTCCGGTAACATGGGTCGATGCCACGAAATGGATACGATTCTAGCAGCAGCTAGCCAATTGCAAGATGAAGCGATTCAATTTGTGTTCATTGGCGGGGGTGCGAAGCTACAAACTTGTATCGATCGGGTAAAAAAACTGGGTTTAGAGAACTGTCTCTTTTTGCCCTATCAAGAGAAGCAGGATCTTCCCTACTCTTTAACAGCATGTGACTTATCTCTAGTCAGCATCAGTCCTGGTATGGAAGGAGTCGTTGTACCTAGCAAACTATATGGCATCCTGGCAGCTGGTCGTCCCGTCGCGGCAATTTGCGAATCTCACTCCTATCTGCGTCAATTGATCGCCGAAGCAAGTTGTGGTGCTGCATTCAATACTAGCGATAGCACTGGTTTAGCCAAGTTTATTCGCCGTCTTGCCGAAGATAGAGAACAAGTGCATCAGATGGGAATGGCTGGTCGGCGCTACCTCCAGTTGCACTTTACGCCAGAAATTATTGCCAGACAGTACTCCAACTTACTGCAAGAAGCATTACTTGCTTTCAGACAATCGCTTGCTCTGCCTAAAACCGCCAAGGTAGCAGCGTGCGAAACGAACACGATCTTAGATTAATTCAGCGCTACGGCGATCGCTTTACTTGGTCCTCTACAATCACAGACTACTAGTTAACTTATGGAAGATCGGGAAAGAACTCAACAGTTCGCATCAGACGGAAACGGCAGATATCTACAGCCAGCATCACCAGTTTACGTGGCTAACGTGCCGTACTCCCAGACAGATGTAAACGAATGGAATTTGCGCCAATTATTGACTGTGGTACGTCGCCGTGCATTTGTGATGGGAAGTGTAGCGATCGCCCTTTCCGGTGCTGTGTGGTTGTGGACGTTGACTCGCGAAGCAAAGTACGAAGGACAATTCTCTCTTTTAGTGGAGCCAGTCAATGCTGAGAATAAGTTGTCGAAAGTGTCAGAATTACCAATTGCACCTCCTCGCAACTCTCAGGAGAATTTAGATTACGGTTCGCAAATAATAGTTTTACGAAGTCCGCAAATCTTAGCTCCGATTGCCAAACAAATTTCGACTCGCTATCCAGAAATCGACTACGGAACGCTAGCGAGCAATCTAAAAATATCTCGGTTTGCAGATACAAAAATTTTACAAGTCAGTTATGAGGATTCAGATCCACAAAGAATTCAGTTTGTTTTGGAGCAGCTAGCAAAAGGATTTTTAAAGTATTCTTTACAAGAGCGCCAAACTAACCTACAAAGGGGAATTGATTTCGTCGATACCCAAATGCCACAGCTACGTGGACGAGTTAACAGCTTGCAAATTCAGCTGCAAAGGTTTCGCGAGCAATACAACTTATCCTCTCCAGACGATCGGGCTACAATCCTTTATCAAAGGGCAAATGCTCTAGAAGCACAACGATTAGATATTCAGAGACAGTTAGCCACAACTCGCCAATTGTATGCGACGTTGCAGGGTCGCTCGGGAGCGCAACTAGCACTTCAAGCTGAAGCGGGAGCGTTAGATCTGTCCGCTCAATCGACTGAATCAAATAGCTCTCTAAGTGGAGCCTTGCAAAATCGTTCTGGAGCGCCGGAAGCACAAGACAAAGCTCCCATCTACCAGTCTTTGGTCAATCAGCTACGCGAGATTGAAACTAAGATTGCCTCAGCTGCTACGGTCTATCGACAAGACAGCCCAATGGTACAAGCGTTGCAAAGAAAACGCGAGAGTTTGTTGCCAGTATTGCAACAAGAAGCAGCGCGGGCATTGGGCAATAAACTTGTAGAAGTAACCAATCAGATCTCTCTATTGGAAGTGCAAGCAACCAAGAACGCACAGGCAATCCAGAACTCAGATCGAGAAATTGGTAAATTGCCCGGTCTAGCTCGTCGTTACTCTGACCTGCAACGGGAACTGGTGATTGCTACTGATAGCTTGACTCGATTTCTACAAAGAAGGGAATCTCTACAAATTGAAAACGCGCAAAAAGAGACTCCTTGGGAGATGATTGCTCAGCCTGGGGTTTCCACAGATCCAGTTTCTCCGAAGGTTCCCCGCAATCTAATTTTAGGCGCGATCGCCGGTCTGTTAGCAGGTATGGCAGCAGCACTGCTGACCGAAAAGTTAGATAACGGTTTTCACTCTCCTGAAGATCTCAAAGAGGCTACAAAACTACCGCTATTGGGAACAATTCCTTTTCACAAAAATTTGCACGTCACTGAGGCGGAGCAGCAGACTAATGCAAGAGACAACAGTTCTAGATCTCGGAGAAATAGAAGTTCTTACGGCTACAACTATTTTCCCTTCTTAGAATCCTTCCGATCGCTGTACACTAACATCGGCTTTTTAGGTTCCGATACACCAGTGCACTCTCTCGTCATCAGCTCATCTGTCCATGCCGAAGGTAAATCCACGACAGCAAGCTTCCTCGCTCAAGCCGCAGCAGCGATGGGACGTAGGGTGTTACTGGTTGATGCAGATCTACGCCTACCGCAGATCCATCGCATCCTACAACTATCTAACGAGACTGGACTAAGTAATGCAATTACAACAAACGTACCAGTTGCCGATCTAATCCAGCGATCGCCTGCTTGGGAGAATCTATATATTCTAACTGCAGGTACAATTCCTCCCGATCCGACTAAACTGCTATCTTCCCACAAGATGCGTAACATTATGGAACAGTTGCGACAGCAGTTTGACTTGGTAATTTACGACACTCCACCTATGTTGGGCTTGGCAGACGCGAGCCTGATTGCTCCCTATACCGCAGGGTTAGCGATCGTGACCCGGATGGACAAAACCGATCGCGCTATGCTGACTCAGGCTCTCGATCAGTTAAAACTTTCTCGCACTCAGATTTTGGGTGCAATCTGTAATGGCGTGAAAGATTACAAAGCCACCACCTCTTACTACCAATACTACTATCAGCCTCGAACTCAGAGTGCCGGCTAGGAAAGTGGCTAGGTAGGGGTTAAAGGGTGGATAGCGATCGCCAATCGGGATTGACCGATCGCTATCTTTATGTTAGGAATAGCTACTTGTGCTACTGCACCCAAATTCCTGCTTGCTTCTGGCTCCTGTTGTGAAACGAAAATTCTGTTTGCTGCCAACTTCAGCATTGTTATGGTTGCTAACCGCAGCGCCGTGGCTTACCTCCACTACTGCCACTGCTCAAATTCAACCGCCTGCGCTCCCACCTGTCGCGCCGTCATCCGTGCCGCAAAATGCCCCTCGCCGTCCTACGAATCCAACTGGGCTACTTGCAGCAGGCGATCGCGTTTCCTTAAACGGTCGCATTCTCCCTGCTAGTTGGCAACAATGGAACGCACCATCAGCTACAAACGCAGTCCGAACGGTAGTCAGCGATCTGGGGCTGATGCAACTGCTAGGTGTAGATTTACTGAATACTCAGGATGTGACTCGGCAGCCGATTCGGTGGTTTACTACCTCTAACGCTCCACCACTCGTCTCAAGCGTCTGGCACAACGGTGCATATCGTTTTTTAGATCTATCTCAACTAGTAGCAAAAGCAGGTTGGCAACTGCAAAGCGAAGGTGACATGCTGCGGATTACCACGCCAGCGGCAAAGATTACAGGACTGCGCCAGGGTAAACAAACTTGGGGCGATCGCTTGGTGGTAGATTTAGATCGCCCTACGCCTTGGCAGCTAACGCAACAGCGTCCGGTAACGAAACCAAAAGTACCGATTGCCGAACTTCCAGACGATCCAAAACAGCAATTACCGTCCCAGGCAATCTCCAGCCTCTCACCTCCATATCAACAATGGACTGTCACGATTGATGCTGCCACAACCCCTGAATTAGTCCAGCAGTTAAACACCAATTTGTCCGTCCAATTGCCAGAACAGAGCCAGATTTCACCGACTCCCCTGGTTAAACTAAGAACGACTGCCAGTCTCACCACAATCGATCTCAGCTTACCTGTAGGCATCGCTCCCCGCGTCAGTACTCTCAGCCAACCCAACCGCATCATCATCGATTTGCGTCCCGATCCGCTGGTAGAACGCGATATCTTGTGGGCTAGAGGCTTGCGCTGGCAACAACGATACGTTAACCTGGGTCGCGATCGCTTTCCCGTGACTTGGTTAGAAGTCAACCCCCGCACCGCGGGACTAGCCCTCAGACCAATTTGGAGTACCGCAAATTCTCTGATTGGGATTGCTCCCATTCTCACCACCGCGCAACGCTACACTGCTGCTGCTGCCATTAACGCCGGATTTTTTAACCGTAACAACAAATTACCCTTAGGAGCAATTCGCCGCGAGGGGCGCTGGTTGTCTAGTCCGATTCTCAACCGAGGCGCGATCGCTTGGAATGATGCCGGACAATTTAAAATCGGTCGCCTGCAACGACAAGAAACAGCGATCGCTTCCACGGGGCAAAGTTTACCAATTGTCAATCTTAATAGCGGCTACGTTCAAGCCGGAATTTCCCGTTATAACTCTAATTGGGGAGCTACCTATACGCCCTTAACTGATAATGAAGCGATCGCTGTCGTTCAAAACAATCAAGTTACTGCTAATCTTCCAGGCGGGTTAGCAGGAAAAACTGCCTTTCCCATCCCGCTCAACGGTTACCTACTCGCATTCAGGGCTAGTAGTACTGCTAACCTACTACCTATTGGTACGCTTGTGCGAGTGACAGATGGGACTGTTCCCACTGAGTTTGCCAAATATCCTCATGCGATCGGTGCTGGACCATTATTAGTGCAAAATCGCCAAATTGTTCTTAATGCCAAAGCTGAAGGATTCAGCGATGCCTTCAGCCGTCAAACTGCCGTGCGTAGCGCTGTTGGACTCGCGGCAACAGGTAACTTACTTATTGCTACGGTTCACAATCGAGTTGATGGGACTGGTCCCACTTTATGGGAAACTGCCAAGATCTTACAGCAATTGGGTAGTATCGATGCTCTCAATCTCGACGGTGGTAGTTCTACCAGCCTCTACCTAGGAGGACAACTCATTAATCGATCTCCTGTCACCGCAGCCCGCGTCCACAATGGGTTTGGCATTTTTTTAGACAAGGAGTAGTG
>ERZ1066118.2143-NODE-2143-length-10125-cov-6.510824_pt1 | contig 10125 bp, 6 predicted proteins | sample MGYA00382765_ERZ1066118 | MGnify/ENA primary metagenome ERZ1066118 (study PRJEB33369, sample SAMEA5778348) | biofilm metagenome | biome: Industrial cooling water; feature: Water cooling tower basin; material: Biofilm | place: United Arab Emirates | collected...
AAAAGGTGGAACACAAGCTGGGTCAACAGGCCTCGGACACCTGCGCCATCCGCCTCGACGATGTTCTGGTGTCCGATGACATGATGCTGGGCAGCGAGGGTGATGGCTATCGCATCGCGCTTTCGAACCTCGAGGCTGGTCGTATCGGCATTGCCGCGCAATGCGTGGGCATGGCGCAGGCCGCACTGGAGATCGCGATAGGCTATGCGAGGGAGCGCCAGAGCTTCGGTCAGGCGATCATGGCGCATCAGGCCGTCGGCCATCGGCTGGCAGACCTTGCTGCCAGGCTGGAAGCGGCGCGCCAACTTGTTCTTCATGCCGCCGCAGTTATGGACAGCGGCGGATCATGCCTCACCGAAGCGTCGATGGCCAAGCTGGTGGCATCGGAAACTGCCGAGGAGGTCGTGTCGGGCGCGCTGCAGACGCTGGGGGGCTACGGCTATCTTGAGGAATACGGCATCGCTCGCATCTATCGCGATGTACGTGTGTGCCAGATCTACGAAGGCACTTCTGATATCCAGCGAATCGTTATTGCCCGTGCGCTGGCGGCCTGATGGATGCGTTGCTGCATGTGTGATTGCGCGCTGAGGTTGGGCCCCTGCTAGGGGGGCAACCGCGCGAGATCGGATCCTCTGCTGCGCGCTGGTAAGTTCTGGCATATCGAAGGAGCGATCCTGTGCATGTGAATGCTGGCAGCAAGAAGGGCGACGACCTCGCTGCGTCCGATAGCGGCGCAGGGAAGGTGCGGATCGCGATTGACGAGACCCGCCTTGGCCAGTGGATGGCAGCCCATGTCGAGGGCTTTTTCGGGCCGCTGACGGTCGAGCAATTCAACGGTGGGCAATCCAATCCGACGTATCGGCTCACCACGCCGGGCGCGCGCTATGTGCTTCGCCGCAAGCCGCCGGGCCCGTTGCTGAAGGGCGCCCACGACGTTCTCCGCGAGGCGCGCGTCCAGCAAGCACTGGCCGGGACCGACGTGCCGGTGGCGCGCATTTACGGCGTTTGTGACGATGAGAGCGTCATCGGCAGCGCATTCTATGTGATGGAGATGGTGGATGGCCGCATCTTCTGGGATGCTGGCTTCTCCGAAATTCCCGCGCATCACCGCGCAGCCTATATGGACGAGATGAATCGCGTGATCGCGTCGCTGCATTCGCTCGATCCACGAACGGTAGGACTTGGGGATTACGGTCCTCCGGGCAATTACTTTGCGCGTCAGATCACTCGCTGGTCACGACAGTATCTTGAAGACGATCTGGCCGGCCGCCTGCATGACATGGACGCGCTGGTCGAATGGCTCCCCACCGCGATCCCTGCCAGCGACGAAACAGCCATCGTCCACGGTGATTTTCGCTGCGACAACATGATCTTTCATCCCACCGAGCCACGCGTGCTGGCCGTGCTCGACTGGGAATTGTCGACCTTGGGCAACCCGCTGGCCGACTTTGCCTATCACGCCATGCTGTACCGAATGCCGGGCGATATAGTGGCAGGCCTCGGCGGTGCCGATCCGGTGGCGCTCGGCCTGCCGACCGAGGAAGATTATGTCGCGCGATACAGCTGGCGCACCGGTCGTAGCGGGATTGCCGATTGGGACTTCTACGTTGCGTTCAATTTCTTCAGGCTGGCTGCGATCTTCCACGGCATCAAGGGGCGCGTTCTGCGCGGAACGGCCAGCAATGCAAGGGCAAGGGAACGGGCCGAAGCCTTGCCGCGGCTCGCTGCCCTGGCGCGCGAAGCGATGGAGAAAGCAAGATGAGCACCATCGTATCGGATCTTGATGATGGCGTCCTCACGATCACGCTGAATCGGCCCGACAGGGGCAATGCGATCGACATGGCGCTGGCCGAGGCCTTGCTGGACGCGGCGCGGCAGGCCTCCGACGACCCACAGGTGCGCTGCGTTGTGCTGACCGGCGCGGGGCGTATGTTCTGCGCGGGTGGCGATATCAGCGCCTTCATCGCAGCAGGCGAGGCGGCGGGGACCTTCATCAGGACGCTCGCAGATGTGCTGCATGAAGCCGTGCTCGTACTGGCACGCATGGAGAAACCCTTGGTCGCGCTGGTCAATGGCCCGGCAGCCGGTGCAGGCCTGAGCCTGGCCATGGCTGCTGATATCGTGCTCGCCAGTGAAGCGGCCCACTTCACGGCTGCTTACACCGCCATTGGGCTAACTCCGGACGGCGGGCTGACCTGGTTGCTGCCGCGGCTTGTCGGACTGCGCAAGGCGCAGGAGATGATCCTCACCAACCGCCGCGTTCATGCCAGCGAGGCGTACGAGACAGGGATGGTCACGCGGGTCGTTGCCGCTCAACTGCTCGCCGATGAGGGGCGCAAGCACGCATCGCAGCTCGCCGATGGGCCGACTGCGGCGTTGGGTGCGGCACGCAGGCTCCTCGCGGAAGGGCAACTCGCGGCGCTCCGCCAGCAGCTCGATAGTGAGGCGGCATCGATCGCCACCCTCGCGGGCAGTCCGGAAGGGCATGAAGGCCTCGTCGCCTTTTCCCAGCGCCGGCCACCTGATTTCCAATCGCTTTAAACACATCTGCCCCGCAGGCCACGCGAAATCGGGCTTCTCCTTGGCTGAAGCCACGCCCCATTCGCGATCGTCACACGACAGCCGAAAGGCAGCTTGCACGCGGACTGCGCCGATACCGGCATTCAATGAAAGGTCGGCGGACGAAATCCGGGTGGCAGGTTTTGGCGAGAGGACTGTCGTTGAGGATTCCCAAAGGGAACGACCGCCAACATCCTTTTTTAGCCGCTTCGCACTCGATGCACGGGCGACCGCTTTCAGAAAGTCGCAGCTTGCGAGCGCACGTCTTAATTGGGGTCGATTGTTGAATGTCGGCTGCTGACGCAAATCCCCTTAAAGCGGACTTGGCCCTTTGCCAAAAGGGGGATAGTTCCGCCCCCGCCCTTGCCCCGCCGCGCCGCATCGGGAATCCCTCAATCATGGCGATTCTCTCCGACAAATGGATCCGCGCGCAGGCGCTCGAACACGGCATGATCGAGCCTTTCGTCGAGGCGCAGCGGCGCGACGGGGTGATCTCCTATGGGCTCTCGTCCTACGGCTACGACGCGCGGGTCGCGCCCGAATTCAAGATCTTCACCAATGTCGATAGCGCGGTGGTCGATCCCAAGGACTTCGCGGCGAACAGCTTCGTCGACCGGGAAACCGATGTCTGCGTGATCCCGCCCAATTCCTTCGCGCTCGCCCGCACGGTCGAGTATTTCCGCGTGCCGGAGGATGTGCTGGTGATCTGCCTCGGCAAATCGACCTACGCGCGCTGCGGGATTATCGTGAATGTTACCCCACTCGAGCCGGGCTGGGAGGGGCACGTGACGCTCGAATTCAGCAACACCACGCCGCTGCCTGCTAAGATCTACGCCAATGAAGGCGCGTGCCAGTTCCTGTTTTTGCAGGGCAACGAGCGCTGCGAGACCAGCTACAAGGACCGCGCGGGCAAATATATGGGCCAGCGCGGCGTGACCCTGCCGCGGCTTTAGGGCCGAGGCTTCAGGACGCTTTCCTACATCACGGGGATCGCGGTAGGCTCCCGGGATTGGCCCCTTGGAGCCCAATGCATGACAAACAGCCCCTCATACCCCTGTCCGTCCGCTCGCAATTTCGAGCGCAAGCCCCTCTATCCGCGCGGAAAATCCGCGTGTTGGGAAGTTGACACGGTGTCAACTTTGTCACCTTCCCTACAGGCGTTGCGATGGCCTTTGACACTCGTGCCGCACGATTGCATGGCTGCGTAAATGCCAAGGGAGACCACGCATGAGCACCCGCGAATTCGACATCATCGTCTATGGCGCCACCGGCTACACCGGCCGCCTCGTCGCCGAATATCTCGCCCAGCATTACGGCAGCCGCGATGACGGGCCGAAGTGGGCGATGGCGGGCCGCAGCCTTGCCAAGCTGGAGGAAGTCCGCGACCTCATCGGCGCGCCTGCATCGACGCCGCTGGTGGTCGCCGATGCCGATGACGATGCCGATCTGGAAGCGATGTGTGCGCGCACCCGCGTCGTGCTCACCACGGTCGGACCCTACCAGCTCTATGGCGACAAGCTGGTCGCCGCCTGCGTCAAGACCGGCACCGACTATGCCGACCTGTGCGGCGAGCCTGCATGGATGGCGGCCAAGATCGCCGAGCACCAGTCCGCCGCCGAGGCCTCGGGCGCGCGCATCTGCTTCTCCTCCGGCTTCGACTCCATCCCCTTCGATCTCGGCGTGATGATGACCCAGAAGGCCTGCGTCGAGCGCTTCGGCAAGCCTGCCCCACGCATCCGGGGCCGCGTCCGCGCGATGCAGGGCACCTTCTCCGGCGGCACCGCGGCGAGCCTCGGCGCGACGATGAAGGCGGCGGCCAAGGACGTCTCGGTGATCGGCGTGCTGCGCAATCCCTTCGCGCTCACCCCCGGCTTCGAGGGACCGGACCAGCCTTCGGGCATGATCCCTTCGTATGAGGACGACCTCGGCAAGTGGTCCGCGCCCTTCGTGATGGCACCGATCAACACCAAGAACGTCCACCGCACCAATTTCCTGCTCGGCCACCCCTATGGCGCCGACTTCCAGTATGACGAGATGATGCTGACCAGCCCCGGCGATGTCGGCAAGGCGGCGGCCACGGCGGCGGTGGAGTTCATGAAGAACCCCTTCGGCGCCAAGCCCCCCAAGCCGGGCGAGGGGCCGACGAAGGAAGAGCGCGAGAACGGCTTCTACGATGTCGTCTTCGTTGCCGACATGCCGGGCGGCGAGCGGCTGCAATACGGGGTCAAGGGCCGCTACGATCCGGGCTACGGCTCGACCAGCCGGATGCTGTCGGAGACGGGGATCGCGCTGCTTTCCTGTGATCGTCCGGGCGGGATCGGCACGCCGGGGGCCTTCCTCGGCGAGGATCTGGTCAAGCGGCTTGAGGAGCACGCCGAGCTGACCTTCGCGGTGGAAGCATAACGAAAAAAGGGCAGTCGGCCATCGCGCGGCCGACTGCCCTTTTGCGACCCTCGGCGGGCCTGAGCGGGGACTAGAAACTCAGGCGCACGCTGGCCCGCACGTTGCGGCCCATCAGGGGCACGAAGTCCTTGGTGAAGCTCGCATGGCGGCGGCCGACCACGTCGAAGAGGTTGTCGGCGGCGAGCTGGACGGTGACGTTGCGGTTGTCTTTGAGCGGGCGCCAGGCGACGAGCGCGTTGACCAGCGTGAAGCTGTCGGTCGGGGTCTCGAAAGCGGTGACGCGGTTCTGGCTGTCGAACCACTGGACTTCGCCGCGCAGGTCAATGGGTCCGGTCTGCGCTTCGAGCGCGCCGATCAGGCTCAGCGGCGGGATGCGCGGGATCGCGGTGCCATCGTCAAGCTCGGCCTCGGTGTAGGACGCGCCGAGATCGGTGACGAGGCGGAAGCTGCCGGTGTCGATGACGGGGTAGCTGAGCTCGGCCTCGATGCCCCAGAAGTCTGCATCGCCCTGGAGATACTGGAACACGGGCAGGTCATCCTCCTCCGCGCCGGTTTCTTCGAGGAAGATGTAGTCCGAGAACCACTGGCGATAGGCGGCAAGGCTGAAGGTGCCCTTGCCGATCGCGCCGCGGGCATAGGCTTCGAGGCCCCATGCGCGTTCGGTGGAGAGCGCAGGGTCGCCGATTTCGAAGGCTTGCGTGGCGATGTGGGGGCCATTGGCGAACAACTCCTCGGCCGAAGGTGCACGGGCGACGCGCGAGCCGTTGATGCCGAAGCGGACCCCGGGAACGCCCTCGTAGACGAGGCCGAGCGCGCCCGAGAAGGTGTCGAAGTCCCGCTCGATCCCGAGGGTCTGCGCTTTCACCTTGGTGAACTCGCCGCGCGCGGCAGCCTCGATCTGGAACGGGCCGGTGCCCCATTCCTGCAAGGTGAACAGCGCGACCTGATCGGTGAGGTTGGGCGGGATATAGGCTTCCGCACCCACGGCGAAGAAATCGCGGTGGGTGTATTGCACGCCGCTCGATCCGCGCAGGGCACCGCCGGTGTTCTGAACGAGTTCGAGCCGCCCCTCGAGGCTGGTCGAATCGAATACCGTGCCGACCTCGGTGCCCTCGAATTCGGTGTGGGTGTAGTCCGAATAGCCGGCGCGCAGCTTCAGCCGTTCGAACGCCCCGTCGCCGAGCGCGATGTCGCCCTTGAAGTCGGCGCGGAACTGCTTGAGGCCGATCGAGACGTTCTCCTCGCCGCCGCCTTCGGTCTCCTCTTCGCCCTCGCCCTCGCCCTCACCGTGGTGATGGCCGGCGCCGGGGCGGGTGGGGACGCCGTAGCTGGTGTCATACCAGCCGATCGATGCGCCGAAGGTGCTGTCGCCCAGGATCAGGCCGAGGCCGGCGTTGACCGTCCAGCTTTCCATCGCGGTGTTCGGCACGGTGCCGCGCTGATTGGCGGCCTCGCGCAGTTCGGCGGCTTCCTCAAGCTCGCCCTCGGCCTCTTCCTCGGCGGCATCGGCGAGCAGGTCCGCGCGCAGGGCCGGCGCGACCTGGAAGCCGCCGATGTCGATGTCGCCGGTCTTGCGCCACGACCCGTCGACGTGCGCGACAAGGTTCGATCCGATCCCGACATCGACCGATCCGGCCGCGGTGCGCAGGTTGCTCGCGCTGTCGATGCCCGCGAAACCATCGACGTGGAGGTCATGGTCGGGCATCCGCACGGGAATGCGCTTGTCGATCACATTGACCGCGCCGCCGATCGCCTGGCTGCCGTAGAGCAGCACCGCGGGGCCGCGCAGCACTTCAATGCGCTCGATGGTGATCGGCTCGATCGTGGTGGCGTGGTCGACCGAGGTGTTCGAGACATCGGCCGTGCCCACCCCGTCGACCAGCACGCGCACGCGTTCGCCCTGCTGGCCGCGCAGCACGGGACGCGAGGAACCGGGGGCGAAGCTCGTGGCCGAAACACCGGGGAGCTTGGCGAGGAGGTCGCCGATCTGGCCGCTCGCCGCGTCGCGCTGCACATCGGCGATGTCGAGCACGCTGGTCCCGGCAAGCAAATCGAGCTGCTTGAGGCCCGAGGCGGTCACGACGATCTCGCCGGTCGCGTCGGTCTGGCGGTTGTGGAGGTCATCCTCGGGCACGCCATCGGCGGCAGCGGGCTGCGCTGCGGCGGCTGCGGTGTCGTCGGCAAGTGCCGGGCTTGCGGCAGCGGCAAGGCCGAGGGCGGCCACAAGCGCGAGGCGCGACGATGCAAGGGAGAGCTTGCGCGTGTTCATAGCGGTTCCCGTATATTTATGTGATAACGTATCACGCGCCTAGCGCCGCAGCCGCACGATGCAAGCGCAAAATCGGATAAATGTAGCCGGGAATCGACGAACAGCAGGCGCGCACAACAAAATGGCCCGGCCGCTAGAAGCGACCGGGCCATGATCCGGCTCAGGAAGTCCGATCAGAAAGCGTAGCGGGCAACCACCTGGAACACCGGCCCGGCACGCTCGCTTTCGAGTTCGTATTCGTCGAAATCGCGCGAGATCTGGTCGCCGGTGGTGGCGAACTTGTTGAACTCCTCGTCCTTGGTCCCGTCGAGCAGGTTCGAGCCCACCGCACGGATTGTGAAGCTGTCGCCGAAGCGCTTCTCGACGAACACTTCGAGGTCGGCGCCGTAGCGGGTCGTGACTTCCTCGCCGACCAGACGCCCGAAAGCGGTGCCCTGCTTGCGATAGGTCGCACCGAACGCCGCACCCAGCTCGCGCAGGTTCTGGATCGCGCCGAAGTTGTAGACATATTCCGACTGGTCGTTGAAGCGCCGCTCGCCGAATTCGTCGGTGATGTTGCTGTCGAGCAGCGCGAGGTTCCCGAACACGCCGGTATCGGGCAGGCCAAGGAAACCGAGGCTGAATGAGGCGTCGAATTCGATCCCGTAGACCTCGCCGTCGCCCGTGTTGCGCGGGGTGTAGATGAAGGTGCCGGGGCCTTCCGAGCCTACCGCCGGGGTGCCGCCGGCGGTCAGCACGGTGGAAAGCTCGGTGAGGTTGCTGACATCACGGTAGAACACGTTGACCCCGATCACGCCGGTCTTGCCGATCCTGTGCTCGTAGCCAAGGTCGCCGCCCCAGGCGGTTTCGGGCGCGAGGAAGGGGTTGCCGAGGAAGTCGTTGTCGCCGAATTCGGCCTCCAGCAGCCCGGGGGTGATGAAGTCGAAGCGCGGACGGCGAACGGTCCGCGCGCCCGAGGCGGTGATCCGGCCCTCGCCCACCGCGATCTTGACCGAGGCCGAGGGCAGGAGGAAGTCGTATTCGTTCTCGAAGGTGCCCAGCCCGCCAGCGGTGAGATCGGTGACGGTCGCAGAGGTGTTTTCCCAGCGCACGCCCGCCTCGAAGGTGACGTTGCCGGACTCGCCCTCGATCAGCGCGTAGAGGTCCTTGCGCTCCTCGGAGATGGTGTTGTCGGCGCTCACGCCCAGCGCGGGGAAGGGGTCGGGCGCGAATTCGCCGGGATCGCGGGCGAACTGGTCATAGCCCTGACGGTTGGCGGCGGTGAGGTTGAAGCGGCTGCGCACTTCCTCAAGCAGGAATTCGCGGTCCTTGTCCTGATAGAAACCGCCGACCGCGAATTCGAGATTTTCGCGCAGGTCGAATGCGTGTTCAACGTTGAAGAACAGTTCCTCGTCGAGCGTGTCCTGCAGCGTCAGGTCGCCCGTGAAGCGCGGGGTGCTGCGGTCGAAATCGACCTCATATTCGAACTCGTCCTGGAGATCGTCGAAGCGCGAGAAGCCGACGCGCAGCTTGGTTTCGCCGAGGCTCCACTCCTGATCGAGCTTGGCGGCGATCGACCAGCTTTCGGTGGTGATGTCGTTGATGTTGCTGTTGTCGGTCAGCAGGTTGCCCGCAGGGGTCGCGCGGACGGGGCCGTTGATCGCGGTCTCGTCATTGTATTCGAACGAGCGCTCGGTCTCGGTGCGCTCGGTGCGGACGTAGTTGCCGAGGATTTCGAACGTGGTGGTCTCGGTCTCGATCCCCCAGCTCGCGTTGAAGGCATAGTCGGTGCCGTCGCGGGTGTCGGTCTGGTCTTCGCGGTTGTCGAAATCGTCGGCCGCGAAGTCGGGGTTGTTTTCCGGGCTGTCGCCATAGCGCAGCGAGCTCTTGATCTTGGGGTTGTAGCGGCCCTGGGCGTTGGCGCCCAACAGCACGCGGCCCCCGGCCAGCGCGCCGCCATAGTAGAAGCCGCCCGAGGGCTTCACTTCACCATCGTCGAAGAACAGCCCGCCCGCGCGTACATAGCCGCCGTCGAGCGTGTAGCCGTCGCGCAGCTCGATGTTGAGCGAGCCGGCGACCGCATCGCCGGTGCGGCGGGCCGAGGAGGAGCGCACGATCTCGACCCGTTCGATCAGTTCGGCCGGGATGCGGTCGAGGAAGAACGAACGGTCGGACTGGCCGCCGGGCACGCGCTCGCCGTTGATGAGGATCTGGGTGTAACCCGGATCGAGGCCGCGCAGCCGCGCGCCGTCGCTCTCGATCACGTCCGAGAGGAAAGTGACGCCGGGCACGCGCTTCAGCGCATCGCCCGCGGTCAGCGGCTCGAAGCGCTGGAAATATTCCTCATCATAAATGAGCACCGGCTCGGCCGAATCGGAACGGTTGCGAAAGCCGATCGAGCCCTGGACGACGATTTCCCTGGCGGACTGGATGTCCTCCTCGCTCTGGGCGGGTTCGGCGGCGAGGTCTTCGGCAAGCGCGATCTGCGGCATCGCGGCCAGCGTCGCCAGCAAGATCGCCTTGTGCGAAATACGCAGGCGGAAGGAAGTGCAATCGGTCATCGGGGCCCCCATTGGCGTGGTGTGTGCCGGGGCCGCTATGAGGGTTCGATGACGCTTTGCCGACAGCGGAAGCGATAGCGTCGCATCACTGAAATATAACAGTTTTGTTGCAATTGCGGTGTGGCGGCCAAGCCATTGATCGGAGACGCGATCCTGCGCCGATGTGACGGGCGAGCGACCTTTTCGCTACTATGGGCCGACAAGCATTCCGGCGCAGGTGTTGCGCTTCTGCCGCACGCAAACGGCGGCCCGCCGCGCCTTGAGGCGACCGGCCAAATGCAGGAATGTCGATGAAATAATGGAGCGGGCGAAGGGATTCGAACCCTCGACCCCAACCTTGGCAAGGTTGTGCTC
>ERZ1066118.2144-NODE-2144-length-10124-cov-6.471447_pt1 | contig 10124 bp, 6 predicted proteins | sample MGYA00382765_ERZ1066118 | MGnify/ENA primary metagenome ERZ1066118 (study PRJEB33369, sample SAMEA5778348) | biofilm metagenome | biome: Industrial cooling water; feature: Water cooling tower basin; material: Biofilm | place: United Arab Emirates | collected...
ACCAGGAAGACCGGTTCCCGATCCTCGACATCCTGGAGCAGACGCCGCCGATCCCGGACAACTGCCAGTGGTGCATGTTCCTCCGCAACCACGACGAGCTCACCCTGGAGATGGTGACGGACGAGGAGCGGGATTACATGTACCGCGAGTACGCAGCGGATCCGCGGATGCGGCTGAACCTGGGCATCCGGCGCAGGCTCGCACCTCTGATGGAGAACGACAGGCGCAAGATCGAGCTCCTGAACTCGATCCTGTTCACGATGCCGGGTACGCCGATCATCTACTACGGCGACGAGATCGGCATGGGGGACAACATTTATCTCGGCGATCGGGATGGTGTTCGCACTCCAATGCAGTGGTCGTCCGACCGGAACGCGGGCTTCTCCCGGGCCGAGCCGGAGCGTCTCTACGCCCCCGTGATCAGTGACTCGATCTACGGCTTCCAGGCAGTGAACGTCGAGGCGCAACAGCGCTCCCCTTTCTCACTGCTGAACTGGATGAAGCGGCTGATCCAGGTCAGGAAGGCGCACCGCGCGTTCGGCCGCGGCTCGATCGAGTTCCTGAAGCCGGACAACCTGCATGTGCTGGCCTATCTCCGGGAGTACGACGGGGATGTGATTCTCGTGGTGAACAACCTCTCGGGAAGCGCTCAGCCCGTCCGCCTCGACCTTTCGAAGTTCGCTGGATATTCGCTGATCGAGATGCTCGGCCAGACCGAGTTCCTCCCGATCCATGAGACACCGTACGCGCTGTCGCTCAGCCCCTACTCATTCTTCTGGTTTGCGATCCGGAAGCCTGCTGCGGATCAGCGCGACATGAGCGAAGCCGAGCTGATCGCGCTCGCAAAGGAGTGGAGCGAGCAGGACAGCCTGCTGATGGCGAACTCGGAGGATGCGGCGCGCCTTCTCGCGGGTCTCTCGGCCGAGTGGTTCCAGCAGCAGCGATGGTTCCGCAGCAAGGCGCGGACGATCGCGAGCATCGAGCACTTCGATCACTCGAGTATCGCTCCGGAGACTGCGCCCAGAGTCATGCTCGCGATCCTGCGGGTCCGCTTTTCCGAGGGCGATCCGGAGTTCTACCTTCTTCCCCTCTCGCTGCGGCCGCCTCTTCGCGCCGACACAGAGCCGATTGCGATTCTCACCGTCTCGACCACCTCGCGTGAGGTATCTCTATATGAAGCGCTGAGCGATGGAAGCTCGGCAGCGGCGATGATGGAGATCATCTCTGGTCGGAGTGAGCTGGGGGGCGTCGCCGGAACTTTCCAGGGTCATACGACCGCCGCGTGGGATGAGCTGGAGGGGAGCGCTACACCTATTCGCCGCATCTTCGGGGAGCAGAGCAACACCTCGGTGATCTTCGGCGAGCGGTCGATGCTGAAGGTTTACCGCAAGCTCGAAGCGGGCCTCAACCCCGACATCGAGATCTCCCGCTTCATCGTCGAGAATACTGACTTCAAGGCGATTCCTGCTCTCGCAGGCTGGCTGGATTACACGGCGGATGACGGCCTCCAGACCTCGGTGGCGGCGGTGTACCGCTTCATCCCGAACAAGGGTGATGCCTGGGAGTACACGCTGACGAGTCTTGACCGCTTCTTCAATGCGGCGAGCCGCAGCGCGGCAGATCCGTTCTCCCCGTCGGGTCAGGCTTCACTTAAGCGGATGGCCGGCGAGTACTTCGCTGAAGCGGCCGAGCTCGGGCGGGTAACCGGCGAGCTCCACCTTGCGCTCGCAACGGCGACGGCTGCACACCCGGCCTTCATCCCTGAGCCGGTCTCCCCGGTTGACGCTCATCGCTGGATCGAGGGGTACCAGCGCGCGGCTGCAACGATGTTCGATGAGGTAGGAAGGCGCCTGGACGTAATCCCCGGCTCGTTCCCGGCCGGGATCCATAACGAGCTGGCGACACTGGTTCGCGAGTCGGCTGATCTTCGGCAGCGGATGGAGGAGCTCCAGCTGCTGGCCGACGAGCGCGTCTCGAAGATGCGGATCCACGGTGACTATCACCTTGGCCAGGTGCTGCGCACACGTGACCCGAAGCAGGCTGGCGCGCCGTGGGTGATACTCGACTTCGAGGGGGAGCCTGCGCGCCCACTCGAGGAGCGTCGCGAGAAGCATACTCCGATGCGCGATGTCGCGGGGATGCTGCGCTCCTTCAGCTACGCCGTTCACGTCGCCATCCGGAACTTCCATACGGATGACTTCATGGTTCGCAACGCGGTGCGGATGTGGGGCGGCGTATGGGAGATGTCAGTCCGAGGTGAGTTCCTCAATGCCTACAGAGCCGCAGTCGGGAAGGCTTCGTTCGTGCCGCAGGACGAGGATGCCTTCAACCGGGTCGTGGCCGTCTTCGAGCTCGAGAAGGCGATCTACGAGCTGGGCTATGAGATGAACAACCGGCCCGACTGGATCTGGGTTCCGGTGAATGGCATCCTCGCGATCCGTGAGCGGACCAAGTGAACCCTCCGCTGATCTACAATCTCTTCCAGCGGCTGGTCGGACCAACGACGAAATGGGGAGAACACGCGCGGCGGGCGAAGGAGATGGGGTTCAACTGGCTCTACATCAACCCCTGGCACTACCCGGGGTTCTCGGGGAGCCTGTATGCGCCGAAGGAGCTCCGGAGGCTGAATCCGCTTTACCTGCCCGCAGGTGCCGATCCGGAATCGCTCGAGCCGCTTAAGGCATTCCTGTGGGAGATGAAGGAGCTGGGGATGCCCGTGCTGATGGATCTCGTCATCAACCACACCTCGAAAGACTCTCCGCTCACGCGGGAGCACCCCGACTGGTACGTCCGGGACTCCAATGGTCAGGTCGTCAGCCCTTCCGTCACCGATCCGGACGATCCCACGAAGGTGACCGTATGGGGAGATCTCGCCGAGATCGACAACGCGCACTCACCCGACCGGCAGAAGCTTTGGGGCTTCTGGGTGTCCCTGGTGCGCGACTCGATGGAGCTCGGATTCGATGGCTTCAGGTGCGACGCGGCCTACATGGTACCCGCCGAACTCTGGCGACTGCTGATCGAGGAGGCGCGGGCGCTGAATCCCCGCGCACTCTTCATGGCCGAGACGCTGGGGGCCAGGGTAGAGGCGGTGCTGGCACTGAAGGAGGCAGGGTTCCACTACTTCTTCAACTCCAGCAAGTGGTGGGATTTCCGCGAGCCGTGGGCGCTCGAGCAGCATGAGAAGTTCGGTGCCGTCGCCCCCTCCATCAGCTTCCCGGAAACTCACGATACCCCTCGTCTCGCGGGCGAGACCAACGGCGACGAAGCGATCCAGAAGCAGAGATACGCCTTTGCCGCCGCCTTTTCGGCGGGGTTGATGATGCCGCTCGGCTACGAGTTCGGTTTCCGGCGTCAGGTAAACGTCGTGGAGACGATGCCTTCGCATTGGGAGCGGAAGTCTTTCGACCTCAGACCCTTCATCACCCGGGTCAATCGACTGAAGCTCGAGAGCCGCGCCCTTCAGACGGAAGGACACCTCGCCACGCCAAGGGGACTTGTGACCGACGTGCTGGTGTTGGAGCGCCGAGTTGACGATTCGCCTCCGGCGTACATCCTCGTCAACACTGATCCCAATCTCCCCCGTGGCGTGGATCTGAACGATCTGGAAGATCCGGGCGGCTTACGTCTCCACCGGGTCTGCCGGGAAGATCGCGCAGCGGAAGGCGAGCCGGTCCCACCGAAGCTCGCCCTGGACGGAGCGGAGGTGGCCTATCTCCTCCCATCGTAGCGATTCTGAACTACGGCAGTTCATTAGAGGCTTATAGTGGTAGACACATTCAACGAGTTCGGACGTTCCAGCGGAGTACTCGTTCATCCGAGCTCTCTTGGTGGCTTGGGTATTGGTGATCTCGGCCAACCCACTATCGACTTCATCGACTGGCTGGCCGAGGCGGGACAGCGCTACTGGCAGATACTCCCCCTCGTTCCGGTAGACTCCGGAGGGTCACCCTACAACGGATTGTCTGCGCTCGCCGGAAATCCCCTGCTTCTCTCCCCGGAGCTCCTCAGGGATGACGGACTCCTCAGCGAAGATGACCTGGTGAAAGGGCAGAATCTTCCCATAGACCGCGTCGATTTCGCTGCAGTGTTGGAGTGGAAGGAGGAGATCCTCGTCACCGCTTACCGGAACTTCCTTTCCGGCTCGGCAAGGAACCTGGCACAGCCGTTTGATGCCTTCCACGCCGCGAACGAAGAGTGGCTCGCGGACTACACTCTCTTCCGCGCTGCGCGTGACTACCACCGCGGCATCCCCTGGACCGAGTGGCCGAAAGATCTCCGCAACCGGGAGCCGCTGGCCCTTGACCGTTGGAAGCAGCTGCTCTTCGACGAGGTCGGCGGTTACGCCTTCCAGCAGTTCCTCTTTGCGCGGCAGTGGGGACAGGTTCGCGAATATGCGCGTGAGAAGGGGATTCGGATCATCGGGGACCTTCCGATCTTCGTTGCCTACGACAGCTCGGACGTCTGGGCCAATCGGGATATCTTCAAGCTGGATGAGCAGGGTTCTCCGTTGGTGGTCGCGGGTGTCCCGCCTGACTATTTCAGCAAGACCGGCCAGCGATGGGGTAACCCCCTCTACCGCTGGGATGTACTGAAGGAGCGGGAATATGACTGGTGGGTGAAGCGGGTTCGCCGGACGCTCGAAATGGTGGACATCGTCCGCATCGACCATTTTCGGGGATTCGAAGCGTCGTGGGAGATCCCTGCAGATGCTGAGACGGCTGTCGATGGGGAGTGGGTGAAGGGGCCGGGGACAGCTTTCTTCCGCTCGCTCGCAGAGCAGCTGGGGACACTGCCGCTCATCGCTGAAGATCTTGGACTGATCACCCCCGAGGTTGAAGAGCTCCGGGATGAGCTGGGTCTTCCGGGGATGCGGGTGCTGCAGTTCGGCTTCGATGGTGATCCGAAGAACACCCATCTGCCCGACAACTACACCAGTGTCTCGGTCGCATACACCGGCACCCACGACAACGATACCACGGCTGGTTGGTGGCAGACTTTGCCGTCAGATCAGCGGCATCAGGTGAAGCGATGGATGAAGGAGCAGCACCCCAGCACCTGGGACCTGATCCGAGCAGTCTTCGAGTCGAGCTCACAGCTGGCGGTTATACCAGTCCAGGATCTGCTTTCGCTGGGCAGCGAAGCTCGCCTGAACACGCCGGGCGAAGCGAACAACAACTGGACATGGCGCATGGGTGGTCATAACCTGACGCAGGCGGTGGCGGATCGGCTGCGTCAGCTGACACATGCCACGGGTAGAGCTTCCCTACCAGATGAATAAGGTCCTCCGAGCTGATCGCCGGCCCAATCGGAAGTCGGGGCCGCGGTTTCCATGACTGTAGGACGCGTATGAAAGACAAGGTAGTGCTGGTGACGGGCGGTGCGGGGAACCTGGGCCAGGCGGTTTCCCGGGCATTCATCGCTGCGGGAGCGAAAGTCGTTGTTCCTGTATACAGGACAGACCACGCAGCGCCGGTAGAAGCCCTCAAGGCGGAGTTCGGTGACAGCTTCCACAGCTTTGCTCTCGATCTGACAACCGAGCGGGGAGCAGAGCAGGCGGTTCGGCAGGCGGTGGAGTGGGGCGGCACGCTTTCATCTGTCGCGCATCTAGTGGGAGGCTACGCTGGCGGCGTTCGCCTCGCCGACACCCCTCTGGAGATGTGGAACCGTATGGTCGATCTCAACATGACATCGACCTACCTGATCACCCGTTTCGCGACGCCTCAGCTGCTTGCAGCAGGAGGGGGATCGTTTGTGTTCGTGTCATCGAGGGCCGCGTTTGAAGGAAGGGCGAACAGGGCGGCGTATGCGGCTACCAAGGCTGGCCTCGTCAGCATGGCCAAGGGTGTGGCGGAGGAATACGGGCGCGAAGGCATACGCTCGAACGTAGTCGTTCCAGACACCATTGATACCGAGGATAATCGGGCCGCGATGCCTGACGCAGACTTCTCCCGCTTCATCAGCCCGGACTCCATCGCGCGGGTGATCGTCTTCCTCGCCTCGGATGACTCCAGCTCCATCAACGGTGCCGCGGTTCCGGTTTACGGCGGCGCGTAGGACGGCACCGCTCGTCCGGATTCTTTCTGGCGAAGGTGGGCTGTCGCTTCTGCTGGGGCTCGTCGCCTGCGGATCCTCAGGAGAGGCGAACCACGAGGGGGATTTTACCCTCAGTACCGCGCAGCCGGGTGGCAGGGAGGTTGCCCTCTCCAGCTCTATCGGCACCGCACAGTCAGGAATGGTCAATTTCACGGCCGAGGGTGATTCCCTCATGGTTTCGGTAGAGCTGAACGGGTTGGGAGCCGGCACGCACCGGGGGTTCATCCGCCACGGCGAGAGTTGTGACTCTCCGGGGGCAGCCATAATCGAGCTGCCGGCGATCACCGGCACCGCAGGAGCAGCAGCAACCGTGAATCAGCGAGTCGCGGCTCCGGATTCGATGGGGGAAACGGCAGTCGTTGTATATCACGAGCCCAACCAGACACCCGGCCACGTGATTCTCTGCGGTCTGATCGCCGCGGACGCCGTGCGGTAGGGCGATCAGCAGGAGTCCGACGCCAAAGTTCTGGTTACGCGATGACAGTCGTCCCAGCAAGTGGGACGAAGGTACGGAAGCCCCGACCCTGTTCGCGGCTCCGGGGAGGAGAGAGGGAGATATCCCTCTGCAGGCTCACGCAGTCCAACATTCACCGAAAGTGGAGAGAGCCCGATGAGATTTTCGACTGGCCTGGTCGCACTGCCCCTTGTTCTCGTGCTGGCCGCCTGCGGGGGAGGCGATGCGGAGGAAGGCGATATCGCCTCGGCAGACCTCGACACCACCTCCGTGCCTGCGATGGGGCCGGGCTCGGCAGTCGGAGTGAATGAAGTGGGGAGCGGTCAGACGGCCACCATGGTGCCCGTCCAGAACTCGGGTGTGGGCGGCGACGCTACAATCACTGACCGCGGTGAGCAGACGGAGATCCTCGTTCGCCTCACCGGCACACCGGCCAACGGGAGTCACCCGGGCCACGTCCATACCGGCACGTGCGCCGCAATCGGCAGCGTCGTTCAGGCCCTCCAGCCGATCACCACCGACGCCACCGGCACCGGCACGATGACGACGACGATCACCATCCCGGCGATGACGATCATGAACGGGCAGCACGTCGTCGTATATCACGGCGATGGCGGCACCCCCGTCGCATGCGCAGACATTCCGACGCACGCGATGTAGAAGCGGGTTGCCGGTTGCCGGTTCCGGACCAAGCCTGGATATCGCCTCCGTGAATGAAAAGGGGGCGCCCCGTTGGCGCCCCTTTCTCATTCCCGATAACTGGTTTAGCGCTATCAACGATGCTCCGGACGGTTGCATTTACCGGTAACTGGCAACCGGTAACCGGTAACAGCAGTCAATATCCCACCAGCTCCTCGCACGCTTTCGCCACATCTTCCGCTTCTGGGAGAATCGCGCGCTCGAGTGCCGGGGCGTATGCGACCCAGGTGTCCATAGAGGCGACGCGGCGGACGGGGGCGTCGAGCCAGGGGAAGAGTTCGTCCGCGACGCGGGCGGCGAATTCCGCTCCGACGCCCCAGGACAGTGCGTCCTCGTGGACGATTAGCACGCGGTTCGTCTTCTTCACCGATGCGGCGATGGCTTCCATATCGAAGGGGCTGATCGTCCGGAGATCCAGAACCTCTGCGGAGATCTTCGACCGCTCCTGGAGCATCTTCGCTGCGACCAGGGAGCGGTGAACGAGAGCGCCACACGAGATGATGGTGATGTCCGTGCCCTCCCTCACCCGCTTGGCCTTGCCGAACGGGATCATGAAGTCCCTGCCTGGATAGGGGCTCTTGTTGTAAACCTGCCGGTACAGGTGCTTGTGCTCGAGGAAAAGCACCGGATCGTCAGAGCGTATGGCCGTTCGCAGCAGACCGGCAGCATCCAGCGCGGTGGATGGGAGGACAACCCGCAGTCCCGGGCAATGGGCAAAGATCGATTCGCCGGTCTGCGAGTGGTAGAGAGCTCCGCCCTTGAGGTAGCCGCCGTAGGTCACACGAATGACGACCGGGCAGCTCCAATCGTTCGCCGAGCGGTAGCGGATCATCGCCAGCTCATCACGGATCTGCATCATCGCCGGCCAGATATAGTCGAAGAACTGGATCTCGACGACAGGCTTCAGACCTCGCGCCGCCATCCCGATCGCGCGCCCCACGATGTTCGCTTCAGCGAGCGGCGAGTTGAACACCCGCACCGACCCGAACTCCCGCTGCAGGCCCGCCGTTACCTTGAAGACGCCACCCTTGCCGGTGACCTTGTCGAGCAGCTCCTCCCGAGATACGTCCGCCACATCCTGTCCGAACACCACGATTCTGCTATCCAGCCTCATCTCGTCCTTCAAGGTCGAGTTGATCAGGTCTACCATCGTGGTTTCACTCCCCTGAAGCATCGGAGAGTCTTCTGTATCGAAGTCCGCCGAACGGGGATCGACCTCAGGCGAGTAGAGGTACAGCGCGGCTGTGGATGCGTCGGGTACCGGGGAGGCTAGCGCTTCGTCCGTCGCACTGATGACGATCTCCCGAACCTCCCGCTCGATTGCATCGAGCTCTTCCTGCGTCACCCCGTACTGCTCACGGAGGAGCGTCGCGGCCCTGGCGAGAGGATCGCGCAGACCCTCCTCCTCCCGCATCGCTTCCGTCTTGTAGAAGCTCTCGTCGTCCGACAGCGAGTGCGAGTACGGGCGGATCACGTGTGCATGTACGAGCGCGGGGCCGGCGCCCGAACGGGCGTACTCGACTGCTTCACCGACACACTCCCACGCCTCGACGAGATCCGTCCCATCGCACTCGACGATCTTCAGTCCGGGAAATCCGGAGACCAGCCGCGATATGCTCCCCCCAGCCGTGTTCACTTCAGCCGGGACCGAAATCGCGTAGCCGTTGTCCTGGACGATGTAAACGACGGGCAGCTTCAGGTTGCAGGCGGTGTTGAGGCTTTCCCAGAACTCTCCCTCCGACGTCGTGCCCTCGCCGGTGGTGACGAAGACGACCTCATCCCCCTTTGCCTGTGTGCGCTCGACGATCTCCTCCTCCCCGAGTTCCAGCGCTCGTCGGCCCGCTTCGGCGGTGCCGACTGCCTGCAGGAACTGCGTTCCCGTTGGAGATGATGTCGTGGCGATGTGCAGATCGTGGCTGCTCCAGTGCGAAGGCATCTGGCGGCCCCCCGACATGGTATCCGCCGCTGCGCCCACCGCCTGCAGCATCTGCTGGAGAGGCGTAATTCCAAGCTGAAGCGAGAAGGCGCGATCGCGGTAATAGAAGTAGAACCAGTCGTAACCCGGCCTGGCGTGAGCTCCCGCCACCACCTGGATCGCCTCGTGGCCAGCGGCCGATATCTGGAAGAAGATCTTGTTCTGACGCTTCAGCTGGATCTCCTTGTCGTCGATCCGGCGGGAAGTCAGCATCGTGCGGTAGAAGCCCAGGATCGTCTCGCGGTCGAGACCCGTCTCCGTGGCCTGCTGCTCGATATCCGTCTCCATAATCTTCATCTTCTAGGAAAGACCGGGACCTTTGTTATCCCTGGTACCCACCTTTGCGAGTATAGTCGCGACCCGGAGGGCCGACCAGACGGTGGTATTACATTGGGGCAGCCAGGAAGGGCTCCGCCATTGCTTCAGCAAGTGAGCGAGAGGTACGCGGGGATCGGTAGGATAGTGATACCCCCGCCCGTACGGCCGGGTGCGGTCAACGCTTATCTCATCCCCCTGGATTGCGGCGGCTCCTCGCCCTCGATCCGGGCGTGATGCTCGGCGGCCACGGCGGGCCGCCTGGGGGAACTGGGCGAATCGAAGCGTCCCTCGCCGCTCTCCTTGGCTCAGCCCGCCTGGTCCTTACTTCGGTCGGTTCCCCAGGAACGGTCTGGGAGATCAACCAGCGAGTTCATGCTACACGCAACCTCAGCCTGAGAGGTCTACTGCACGAGCTGAGAGGGACACTCGCACACCTGGAGCACCACTGCGCCACAGGAACTCTGAGGGAGTACGTGGAGGATGGTAACCGCAGATTTGCCCGTGATATCAACTTGTAGTGCAGCAACAAGCCTCGCGCGCCCGTTTTTTGACGATCATTATTCAAAGTCGTGATCGGCTCGT
>ERZ1066118.2146-NODE-2146-length-10110-cov-11.140328_pt1 | contig 10110 bp, 12 predicted proteins | sample MGYA00382765_ERZ1066118 | MGnify/ENA primary metagenome ERZ1066118 (study PRJEB33369, sample SAMEA5778348) | biofilm metagenome | biome: Industrial cooling water; feature: Water cooling tower basin; material: Biofilm | place: United Arab Emirates | collected...
CGGGGGCGGCGGTGGCGCAGGAGAGTCCACGGGCACGCCCCCCGCGAGGGCGTCCGGCGGGCCCGGATCGGCGAGGGCCATCGAGGGCGAGCGGCTGGCGTGACGCAGGATCGACCGGCACCCCGGCCGCGGCGTCGGCGGGTGCGTCGGGCGAAAGGTAGCACGCGGGCACCGCGCCGGCGGGGGTCAGCGGGCGCGGCGCACCGCCATCGCCAGCCGGATCTGCTCGGTGAGCTCGCGCTCGATCGCCACCGGGTCGAGCGGCTGCAGCATCTCGGCGAGCTCCGGGTCGTCGGCGACGCGGTGGCCCAGGCGGGCGTACAGCCCGGCCACCAGCTGCAGTACCTTCGTGACCTCCTCCTCGGCGCGCAGGTTCACGGCGAGCGTGACCTCCTCGCGCACCTCGGCGATGGCCGCCTCGCGGTTCTGCGTCATCAGCACGAAGATCGACAGCACGATCGCCTCGAGCGAGACGACCATCGTCAGGAAGCCGAACGGATACGGGTCGAAGGCGCGCGGGCCGGCGGCGACGTTCCAGGCGATCCAGCCGACGAACCAGATCGCGTGCGCCGCGAGGAACGGCGTCGAGCTGGCCACGAGCGTCAGCCGGTCGGCGAGCCGCTCGACGTCGGTGCGCTCGGCGGCGTGCTGCGCCTTGACCGCGTGGAAGGCGCGCCGGGTGCTCTCGCGGCGCTGCCGCCGCTCGCCGCGCCAGCGCTGCGATGCACGGTCCGGGGTGGGCGCCTCCGGGGCGCCGGAGGGCCGGTGGGACGACACCATGCGGCCTCGGGTGGGTGTGGAGGGGCGCGCCGCCGGCGCGCGGCGCGCGGCTGCCGGCCAACGCTCCGTCCGGCGCGCTCCGGGCGCAAGGTCGACCCCGCCGCCGCCCCGCGCGCTGGCGCCGTCGGGGCACCGCTCTAGCTTGCGCGGATGAACGTCCGCCAGCACCTCCTGACCGGGCAGGTGATCCCGGCGCACCCGCTCGCCCTGACCCCCACGCGCACCCTCGACGAGCGGCACCAGCGGGCGCTGACGCGCTACTACGTGGCCGCCGGCGCCGGGGGGATGGCAGTGGGGGTGCACACGACGCAGTTCGCCATCCACGACCCGCAGGTCGGGCTGTACCGCCCGGTGCTGGAGCTCGCCGCCGCCACCGCGGACGCGGCGCTCGCCGCCGGGGGAACCGGGGGCCCGACGCCCCGCCCGTTCGTGAAGATCGCCGGGCTCGTGGGCGACACCCGGCAGGCGGTGCACGAGGCGGAGGTGGCGCGCGCCCTGGGGTACCACGCCGGGCTGCTGTCGCTCGCCGCGCTTGCCGACGCCCCCGACGACGCGCTCGTGCGCCACGCGCGGCAGGTGGCCGAGGTGCTGCCGATCGTCGGCTTCTACCTGCAGCCGGCGGTCGGCGGGCGCACGCTCGCGCACCGCTTCTGGCGCGAGCTGGCGGAGATCCCCAACCTGGTCGCGATCAAGATCGCCCCGTTCGACCGGTACCGGACGATCGACGTGGTGCGGGCGGTGACCGAGGCGGGACGCGACGACGTGGCGCTCTACACCGGCAACGACGACAGCATCGTCGTCGACCTGCTCACCCCCTTCCCGGTGGTCGCCGGCGGGCGGCGCGTGCTCCGCCGCATGGTGGGCGGGCTGCTGGGGCAGTGGGCGGTGTGGACGCGGGCGGCGGTGCGGCTGCTCGAGGAGCTGCGCCACGCGGTCGCCGGGCAGGGGACGGCGGGGCACGGGCCGCTCGACGCGCACTGGCTGTCGTACGCCGCCGCCCTCACCGACGCCAACGGCGCCCTCTTCGACGCGGCGCACGGCTACGCCGGGTGCCTCCCGGGGATCCACGAGGTGCTCCGCCGCCAGGGGCTCGTGCGCGGCGTCTGGACGCTCGACCCCCGCGAGCGGCTCTCGCCGGGGCAGGGCGAGGAGATCGACCGGGTGCTGCGGAGCTACCCCGAGCTGACCGACGACGCCTTCGTCGCCGAGCGGCGCGACGCCTGGCTGGCGGGGTAGCGCGGGGCGCCCCGCCGTCGCCGCCGCCGTCCGGCGACCGCGCTCAGGTGGGCGGGATCATCAGCTCGACCTGGTCGCCCGGAGCGACGACGATCTCCTCGCTCACCGGGCCGCGCTGCCCGCCGATCGGGTCGGCGACGAAGCGCAGCGGGGTGACGCCGGCGAGCAGGTAGGCCGGGATGCGGAGCACCTGCGTCGAGTTGCCGCCGACGGTGCCGAGCCGCACGGGCTGCCCGCCGCGGACGACGAAGACGTTGACGTCGAGGAAGTTCTGGTTGCGGATGCGGATCGTCGTCGGCTGCTCGTCGCCGGCGGCGGCCCCGCCGGTGCGGCGGGCGCACGCGGTCACGGGGACGACGCCGCCGACGAGGGCGAGCAGGAGGGTGAGGCGGACCGCCGCCCGCGCGGCGGGGCGGGGGGCGCGCGCCGTCCGGCGGGGTGAGCGGCGATCCGGCGTCGGGTCGGGCATGGTGCGGGCGCCTCCGGGCGCGTGGAACGGAAGGGGGCGATCCGGGCCGGATCGCCGCGGGAAGCTCGACGGGGGACCGCGACGCCGCCAGGGGACGCGCGGCGCGTTCGGAGGCGGGCTCGCGCGCGGGCGGGGCGCCGACGCACATTCATTCCGCCGGGCGCCCGCGCGCCCCTGTCCTGCCTTGCACCCCCCGAGCCCCGGAGCGTTCCGATGCCCCCCGTCCGTCGCTGGCGCGCCGCCCTCGTCGCGGCCGCCGTGGTGCTCCCGGCCGCGCCGTCGGTGGCGCCCTCGCTGGCCGCCCAGCCCGCCGCGCCCCCGCCTCCCGCCGGCGCCGAGCCGGTGCCGGTGCGTGAGTGGGCGGTGCCCTGGAAGGACTCGCGCCCGCGCGACCCGGTGGCCGACGCGGCCGGGAAGGTGTGGTTCGTCGGGCAGGCGGGGAACTACGTGGCGACGCTCGACCCGGCGAGCGGGCAGTTCCGCCGCTACGAGATCGATCCGGGGACGCACCCGCACAACGTCGTCGTCGGGCGCGACGGGCACGCGTGGTACGCGGGGAACCGGAACGGGATGATCGGGCGCATCGAGCCGGCCTCGGGGGCGGTGACGCGCTTCGCGATGCCCGACAGCGCCGCCCGGGACCCGCACACGATGCTGTTCGCCCCCGACGGCGACCTGTGGTTCACCGTGCAGTTCGGCGGCTACGTCGGGCGGCTGACGCCGCGCACCGGGCAGGTGCGGCTGGTGAAGATCCCGACCCCCGACGCCCCGACCGGCACCCCGGCGTCGAGCGAGGCGGCGTCGGCGCGCGCCCGGGCGCCGCGCCCCTACGGGCTGGCGACCGACTCGCGCGGGCGCCCCTGGTTCGACCTGTTCGGGACCAACGCGATCGGGACGATCGACCCGGCGACGATGCGGCTGCGGACCTACCCCCTGCCGCACGAGCGCGCCCGCCCGCGGCGGATCGCCGTCACCTCGGACGACATGGTCTGGTACGTGGACTACACGCGCGGCTTCCTCGGCCGGCTCGACCCGCGCTCGGGGGCAGTGAAGGAGTGGCCGAACCCGGCGGGCGCCACCTCGCTCCCGTACGCGATGGCGAGCGACGACCAGGACCGGCTGTGGTACGTCGAGACCGGGGTGCGCCCGAACCGGCTCGTGGGGTTCGACCCGCGCACCGAGCGGGTGTTCTCGGTGACGCCGATCGCCAGCGGCGGGGGGACGGTGCGGCACATGACGTTCGACCGGAGCACGGGGCAGCTCTGGTTCGGCACCGACGTGGGGACGATCGGGCGCGCCACGGTGGGCGGGACGAAGCGCCCGGTCAGCGACTGACGCGGCCGACGCGCCCGACGCGCCCGACGCGCCTGACGCGCCTGACGCGCCTGACGCGCCTGACGCGCCTGACGCGCCTGACGCGGCCGACCCGATAGCGGCCGGCGCTCGCCGCCGCGCCCCCGCCCTCCGTGGCCTCCCTCCTCGCCGTCGACCTCGGCGTGCGCACCGGGCTCGCCTGCTGGGGCGACGACGGGCGGCTGCGCTGGTACCGGTCGCACAACCTGGGGAGCGCGGCGCGGCTGCGGCGGGCGATCCCGGGGCTGCTGGCCGCCGAGCCCGACCTGACGCGCGTCGTCGTCGAGGGGGGCGGGCCGCTGCTCGCGCCGTGGCAGGCCGAGGGGGCGCGCCGGGCGCTCGTGGTGCAGGCGGTGAGCGCCGAGGAGTGGCGCGCGCTCTTCCTGCTGCCGCGCGAGCACGGCAGCGGCGCGCAGATGAAGGCGGTGGCCGACCGGCTGGCCCGCCGCGTGATCGCCTGGGCCGAGGGGCCGCGGCCGACGTCGCTGCGGCACGACGCGGCCGAGGCGATCCTCGTCGGGCTGTGGGGCGCGCTGTCGGCGGGGTGGATCCGTCGGCTCCCCGCCGAGCTGCTGCGGCAGGGGGCGGCGGGCGCCGCCTGGCCTAACTGATCCGCCCCTTCCGCACCGCGTCCAACACCATCCCGGCGAACCGGTCCACCTCGTCGCGGGTGGTGTAGACGTTCGGCGTCACGCGGATGCCGCTGAACTCGGCGTGGACGATCGGGGTGGTGACGATGCGGTGGCGGGCGAGCAGCCAGTCGCCGAGCTTCACCGGGTCGAGCCCGTCGACGGCGAAGAAGCCGATCGCGCCGGCGCGTGCCGGATCGTCGAGCGGCGTCAGCACGCGCACCCGGTCGCTCTCGGCCAGCAGCGTGCGCGCCCAGCGGTCGCGCAGCCAGCGCAGCCGCGCCGCCTTGCGCTCGACGCCGATGGCGCGGTGGAAGGCGAGCGCGGCGGCGACGGCGTTGTGGTTGGCGGCCGGGTGCGTGCCGATCTCCTCGTACTTGCGGATGTCCCCGGTCATCTCCTTCGGCGCGGCCATCAGCGGCCAGAGCCCCGGGATGCGCTCGCGGCGCACCGAGAGGAAGCCCGTGCCCACCGGGGCGAGCAGCCACTTGTGCAGCGACGTGCCGTAGTAGTCGCACCCGAGGTCGTCGCGGGTGAAGGGGAAGTGCGCGTAGGCGTGCGCGCCGTCGACGAGCACCGCGATCCCGAGCGGGCGCGCCAGCTCGACCAGGCGCCGCACCGGGAGCACCTGCCCGGTGAGGTTGGTGATGTGCGTGACCTCGATCGCCCGTGTGCGCGGCCCGATGGCGGCGCGAAAGCGCTCGACCACGTGATCGTCGGTCGACGGCACGTCGAAGCGCACCGCCTTGACCACGATCCCCTCGCGCCGCACGCGCTGGTCCCACGTGGTGAGCATGCGCCCGTAGTTCTGCGTGGTGACGATCACCTCGTCGCCGCGCGCGAGGTCGAGGCCGAGGATCATCGTCTCGTTGGCCTCGCTGGCGTTGCGGACGATCGCCATCTCCTCCGGGTCGCAGCCGAAGTCGAGGGCGAGCTCGCGGCGCACGCTCTCGATGCGCGGCTCGAGCACCTTCCACATGTGCTCGACGGGCAGCTCGTTGCTGAAGCGCAGGTCGCGGATCATCGCCTCGAGCACGTGCGTGGGCGTCGGGCTCACCCCGCCGTTGTTCAGGTTGATCATCGTGCGATCCGCGTCGAAGGCGCGCTGGATCTCCCCCCAGTAGTCCTCGTCCCCGGCCAGCTGCTCGGCGGACCGCGCGCCGGCGACCGCCGCGGCGCGGGCGAGCGCGTGCCCGGCCCCGTCGGCGAAGGGGGGGACGGGGGCGCGCGTCCCCCCGGCGCGCCCGGCGGCGTGCCCGACGCCCGCCAGCGGCCCGACGGTGAGCGGCGCGGCGACCGGCGCCGCGGCGGCGGCCCCGGCGAGGGTGGTGAGGAAGCGGCGGCGGCTGGGCATCGGTCGGCGGGAACGGGACGGAACGGCGCGGGGTCGCGACCGGCGCAACGCTACGTCCGGACGGGCGACGGAGCGAGAGGAAGCCGGGGCGTTACCTTGGTCCACCGCCCGGCCGTCAGCCCCCCGCACCGCCCCGCCCCCGGCCCTGGCCGCCCCGCACCCTCCGCCCGCACCGGCCCGCCCCGCGCGCTCGATGTCGTCCAGCCCCGAAGCCCCTCCTCCCTACCCAGCGGCGGTGCGCGCCGCGGCGCACGCGCACGCCGCGCTCGGGGCGCTCGCGGCGGCGGCTGGGGAGCCGGCGGCGGGCGAGGGGGTGCCGGCGGCGGCGCTCGTGGCGCGGGTGATCGACACCGCGTTCTGGGCGAGCCTGCGGCGCGAGGAGGGGGTCGCGCCGACGATCTCGCTCGCCTTCCTCGCGGCGGCGCGCGCCGTGGAGCCGCTCACCTTCCGGCGGCGGATCCCGCTCACGGCGGTGACCCTCACGCGCCTCGCCCCGGCGGTCAAGCGCCCGGGGATCCACCTCGGCGTCTCGCACCACGGCGGCGTCCCGGCGCTGTGGGGGACGACGCGCCGCCTGCCGCCGTTCACCCTCGTGCTCGAGGTGGTCGAGCCCGGGCTCCTCGTGCTCAAGCACAGCCAGCCGGGGGACCGGGCGAAGTTCGTCAACCTCGTGGTGCTCGAGGGGGAGCAGGCCAAGGTGATCGACCACGGCGCGGGCGCGGGGCCCGGATGCCCGCCGCCGCTCGCCAGGCAGTTCGGCCTCGACGTCGCGGGGGGGAGCTGGGCCCCAGTGGCCGAGCGCCTCGCCCCGCTCCTCCTCGAGCTCGCCGTGTCGATGCGCGCCCACGGCCACGGCGGGACGCTGCTCGTCGTCCCCGACGCGAGCGAGACGTGGCCGCTCTCGCTCGCCCGGGCCAACCCATACGCGCTGACCCCGCCCTACCGCGCGCTCGCCGCGGCACTCCCGGCGCTCGACGCCCCCGGCGACGCCGACGGCGACGCGGACGGCAGCGCGGGCGGCGACGGCGCCGAGCGCCGCCCGGCGCGCCGTCCCGGGCTCGACGCGCTCCGCCCGGCGATCGAGGCGATCGCCGGGCTGACGGCGGTCGACGGGGCGACGGTGCTGCGCGGCGGGCGCGAGGTCGTGGCGTTCGGGGCGACGATCGTGCGCCGCCGCGGCAGCCCGCAGGTGCGCCACGCCCTCGTCGGCGAGCCGGTGGTGGGGAGCGCGCCGGCGCTGATGCCGCTGGCGCAGCTGGGGGGGACGCGGCACCGCTCCGCCGCGCAGTTCGTCCACGACCAGCGCGACGCGCTCGCCCTCGTGGCGTCGCAGGACGGCCGCTCCACCCTGTTCGCCTGGCACCCCGAGGCCGGGGCGGTGAGCGCCCGGCGGCTGGAGGCGCTCCTGCTGTGATCCGCCGTCCGCCGACCCCCCGGCGGCGGCGATGCCGGCCCGGCGCGCCCCCGCGCATCTTGTAGCGATGCGCTGGCGCCGCGACAACGGGAGCTACGGGCTCCCCGGATCGAACACCGAGTGGATCGCCGTGGCGACGTTCGCCAGCGGCTTCGAGGCGGACGTCGCCGTCGCCGTGCTGGGCGCCGCCGGCATCCCGGCCCGGGCCGCGGGGAACGACCTGGTGGGGATCTTCGGGCCCGGGTTCATGGGAGCGAGCGCCCGCGGGGTGGACGTGCTCGTGCCGGCCGACGCGGCCGACGAGGCGCGCGCCCTGCTCGACGCCCCCCCCGACCTGGCCGGCACCGACGCGGACGACCGGGCGCCGTGAGCGCCGCGCCCCGAGCGCCGCGCCCCGGGCGCCGATGGCGCGCCCGGGCGTTCACCGGGCCGTCGCGCCGTCGGTGACGCCCAGGGAGAGCGACCCCGCCCAGTTGGCGGCGACGATCCGCACGCGATGCGGCGGGCGGCCGCGTACGACGGTGTTCCCCTGGGCGACGTTGCCGGCCAGGTCGCGCGCGAAGACGACCGTCCCCGCCGAGTCGGTGACCGTGACCGAGCCGGTGCCGCCCCGATACCCGCCCACCGCCAGCCCGACGGCGAGCGTCGCGGCGCGCAGCTCGGCGGTGTACGTCTGGTCGAACGTCCAGCCGCGCGCCTGCACGGCGAAGCCGAAGCGCCCGGCGCTCTGCCCGACGACCGCGGCGTTGGACCCCGGGGGCTCGGCGACGACGTAGGCGTCGTCGCCGCAGGCGGCGAGACCGGCGCAGGCGAGGAGGGCGAGGGCGGCAATACGGCGGACGGGGCGGGAGCGGCGGACGGACGGCATCGGCGGGAGAGGCGGGAGGACGGGAGGACGGCGCGGGAGGGAGGAAGGGGGGCGACGGGCGGGGGTGGCGGGACCGGCGGCGCGCCGGTGCCCGGGCGGTCAGCGCCTGGGCGCCCGCCACACGTAGGTGCGCAGCGGATGGCGCGGCCCCGCGCACTCGCCGAGGGGGACGAAGCCGGCGCGCCGGAGCATGCGGTCGGAGGCCAGGTTGGGAACGTCGGTGACGCCGGCCAGCCGGTCCAGGCCGAGCGCCTCCACCGCGTGTCGCTGCGCCGCGGCGAGCGCCTCGGCGGCGTAGCCCCGCCCCCACGCCCGCGGGTGGAGTGCGACGAGCGGCTCGACCAGCCCCGCGAGGCGCGGCTCGAAGTCGGCGGCGGTGCTCACCGGGAGGAGCGCGGCGCACCCGACCGGCTCGTCGGGCGCGGGCGCCTCCGCGTCGGCGGCCAGGGGGTGCACGAGCCAGAGCCCGAGCCCCCGCTCGGCCAGCGCGACGCATTCGGCCAGCGTGGCCGCCGCCTCGTCGCGCTCGACGATCCGGTCGTCCCAGAGGAAGCGGCGCACCGACGGCTCGGTCCAGAGCGCCCACAGCGCGTCGAGGTCGCCGGCGGCGGCGGGGCGCAGGGCGAGCCGGGGCGTGCGGAGGGCGGGGAGCATGGCCCGAAGATCGGGCGCGGGGCCGCCCCGAGCAACGGCGTTCGGCGCGGCGCGCTCCCGCGCCCGACGCGGAGTGCCGGCGGCCGGCAGGGGAACCGGGCGGCGTGCAGGTCATCGGCTCACCCGGCTCACCCGGCGCGCGCGGCCGGTCGCCAGGGGCGGGGGGGGGACGTTCGGGCCGCGCGTCGGGCGGCAGAATGTGCCCGACCGGTCGATCCTGCCGGCCCGGCGACGGCGGCCGCGGCGCTCCGGCGATCGACGCATCTCGTTGCATGACAACGGCTTCCGCTCACGGTCGGGAGCTCGGGCGGACCGGCGCGGCCGTTGCCCTCACACGGAGCGCACCTCCCGCCCACCCACGGCTCCGCCCGCCAATGTTCGGCTTCATCAACCGCGTCTCCGCCGCCGGCTCGCTGCGCGCCTCGCTCGAGGCGAGCGCGCTGCGCACGCGCGCGATCGCCGACCGGGTGTCCAAGGCGTCGCTGGGCAACGGCGACGGCTTCGCCCTGGCGGCCACGACCGCCGAGTCCGCCAACGGCGCCGACCCCGGCCCGCCGGTGGATCTGGAGGCGGAGATGGTGTCGCTCGCCGACGAGCAGCTGCGCTACGAGGCGACGGCCAAACTGCTCGAGGGGACGTACCAGAAGATCCGCCTCTCGATCCGGGGTGAGCGCTGATGCCCGGCCCGATCAAGCTCGGCCTCCTGCCGACCTACGGGCAGCAGTCGCCCGTGCGGCCGATGTTCCGCTCGCTGGCGATCTCGGCCAGCGGGCTCTCCGCCCAGCGCCAGCGGCTCGAGACGATCGCCAGCAACCTGGCGAACGCCGAGACGACGCGGACGGAGGACGGCACCCCGTACCGGCGCAAGGTCACCGTGCTGCAGAGCGCGAACGCCGAGACGCAGCTCTTCGGGGCGACGACCCCGGGGGGGCAGAGCGGGACGATGGCCAACCCCGTCCCGCCGTTCGGCTCGGCGGCCTTCCGGGTGCCGGCGCTCGCCGCCGCGCGCGGCGACACCGGGGCGACGATGCTCCCGCTCCTCGGCAGCGACGACGGGCAGCACGGCGTCCGGGTGGCCGAGGTCGCCGAGGACCGGACCGAGGGCCCACTGGTCTACGATCCCGGCCACCCCGACGCCGACGGGAACGGCTACGTCCGCTATCCGAACGTGCGCGTCAGCGACGAGATGATCGACATGCTCGACGCGCGCCGGATCTACGAGGCCAACGTGACGGTGTTCCAGTCCACGAAGGCGATGCTCAAGAAGGCCCTGGAGATCTGAGATGGCACTACCTGGTGTGACCAATCCGCTCACGAGCTCGCTCGCCACCGTCGGCCGCCCGCAGCAGGGAG
>ERZ1066118.2147-NODE-2147-length-10095-cov-5.207171_pt1 | contig 10095 bp, 5 predicted proteins | sample MGYA00382765_ERZ1066118 | MGnify/ENA primary metagenome ERZ1066118 (study PRJEB33369, sample SAMEA5778348) | biofilm metagenome | biome: Industrial cooling water; feature: Water cooling tower basin; material: Biofilm | place: United Arab Emirates | collected...
CCAGTTTGGGCGCGATGGCAATGACTTTTTCTTCGGCGTTTTTGTCGGCGAGGCGCGTTTCGAGGAGCGAAAACATCGCTGCCGCGACTTCGGCGGGATCGACTTCGATGAGAATCAGCGATTCCTCGAAGGCATACAGCAGGTGCGAGCCTTTGTTGGAATGCGTGGCGACATGAACGTCGTGACCGGCGCGAACGCCGCGTTTGTTGAATTCCGCGAGCGCGCCGAGCGTGAGTTCGTCGTCGAGCGAAACGATGCCGTCGGCTTTGAGCGTGTCGAGCGCAGCGGCAGCACCAGCGCGGCCCTGCAAACGCACGTCCTGCGTTTCGGCGTCCTCTTCAACGTGCGCCGAAAGTGCCGACAAATTGAAAACGAGATTTTCGTCGTATTTCAATTTGGCCGCGCTCAGCGCCGTTTTGTAGGCTTCGAGCTCCGCGAACGATTTGCCCGCCGAAGTCGGGCCGATGCCGTAGCCCGCCGGAATCAGCAACGCGATGTTTTTGCAGCCTTTTTTGGCCAACGCTTCAACGCCGAGCGCAATGGTTTGCGTGTGGTCGATGCGAACGCGGTAAGGCGACACATCGCGGTGCGAAAGCGCCACAACGGGAATGCGCTTGTCGAGCCAGTCGATGACTTTGGGATGACGCGTCACGCAGAGCGCGCCGGTGATTTTGCGGGTGTTAACCGCTTCCGCGAGGTCTTCGTGAACGATGTTGCCCGCCGAACCTTCAGCGAGATACAAAGAAAAACGTTCGCCCAGTTCATTCGCACGAGTCTGCGCTTGTTGCAACAGCAAATCCCCAAACGGCGAGGCCGGAGCGCCGATGAGTTCGCGGTCGCAGACAACGCCGATCGAAGAGGCGAATTTTTCTGTGACGTAAGTGCCCGATCCCTGACGACGCACCAAAATTCCTTGCGCTTCGAGTTCCGAAAGCGCGCGGTTGAGCGTCATCACCGAAATGCCCAGCTCTTCGGAGAGCTGCTGCATTGTCGGGAGGCGAGCGCCAGGCCCCAGTTTGCGGGCCATGACTGCCAGGTGAGCGGAGAGTGCTTGGGTTTTGGTCGTGTAAACCAATGGTTTGGATTTGGTTGCCATATGCTTAATGATAACAGATTAGCCGACGAGTTGTGCAAATTCTTTCATGAAATTTACAAGAGATTTCACCGAATTTGTCTCCACAGCGTTATAAATCGAGGCGCGAATGCCGCCGACGCTGCGATGACCTTGCAATCCACTAAATCCAGATTCTAAAGATTCTCGCACAAATCGCGCTTCCAGTTCGGGATTTTCGAGCTGAAATGTGACGTTCATTTGGGAACGCGCCCCTTTTTCTGCGAAACCGCTGTAGAAAGCTGAGGAATCTATCAGCGAGTAAAGAAGTTCGGATTTTTCCCGCGCGCGAGTCTGTGCGCCTTCGATGCCACCTTCGCTTTGCAAATATTCACAGACGAGCGCGACCATGTAAATGCCAAACGTGTTTGGCGTGTTGAAGAGCGAATTGTCCTTAAGGTGCGTGGCGTAGTCGAGCATCGTGGCCAGGCGCGGTTGTTTTTGCACCCAATCGCGGCGCACGACGACGACGGTGACTCCCGATGGGCCGATATTTTTCTGGGCGCCCGCGTAAATCATGGCGAAGCGGCTCCAATCGAGCGGATACGACAAAATATCGGACGACATATCGGCGATGATGGGAACGCCGTTCGTGTCGGGAAGCGCGGGCCACTGCACGCCTTCAATGGTTTCGTTGGTCGTGAGGTGAACGTATTTCGCGCGTGGATCGATTTCGATTTCGTCGGCGTGCGGCACGCGGCGAAATTGCGCGTTTTGCGTTGTGGCGGCCACGCGCACGGCGGCGCCGTTGTTTTGCGCTTCTTTTTGGGCTTCCTTGAAGGCTTTTTGTCCCCACGAGCCGTGAATAAGATAATCGGCGCTTTCGCCGCGTCCCAGAAAATTCATCGGCGCCATCGAAAATTGCAGGCTCGCGCCGCCTTGCAAAAACAAAATGGCGAACTCGTCGGGGATGTTCATCAAGGCGCGCAAACCGGCCTGGGCGCGCGCCAAAACCGCTTCAAATTCGACCGAGCGGTGGCTCAGTTCCATCACGCTCATGCCCGCGCCGGGCAGTTCCAAAAGCTCGCGTTGCACTTGCTGCAAAACCGGCAGCGGCAAAGCGGCTGGCCCGGCGTTGAAATTGTGGATTCTCATGGGTGGTCAATCGTGGAAAACGATTTGAAATTTCTTGTCAAAACCGTTGCGCCCTGAGAATTGTTTTTTTCGGCTCAGGGTTTCATACTGGGGTTTACAACCAGTAGGATGTGGTCCAAATAAGTAGTAGTAAATCTGGCCGAGGTGAGCGCGAGTCCTAAGCTCGCACTTTCCCTTGGAGTTTTGAAAAAAGCTCCGCCAAGCGGAAGCGCGAAATCGGGAGACATCCCCGCTTAGGATGACTCCCACGCGCTCACCGAATCTGTGAAAAACGCCGCGAAACTCTCGTTTCGCGGCGTTTTTGTTTTGTTTTGGAGCCAATTTTTGACCTCGCGCCCCAAAACTCCCACACTTTGCGCACAGCGTCTTTTTTGATGTTGCCCCAAATTCCATGACGACGGATGCTTTTTCGCTCAATTTCGCGTTTGCCGATGACGACAAAAAAGCGGATGAACCCACACCCGCCCGCCCTGCGTCCTCGAACGACTCGCCCGCCGAGCCAGTGAACGAAATCCCAGACGGCAACTCTCCCGACAGTTCCGGCACCGACTCCACAGCCGAAGCCGATGCCCTCGATCCGTTTGCCGGTTTTTCGTTCGGTTTTGAAAATCAGGCCGCCGAGGACAACAGCGGTTTGCCCGATTTCACCGCGCCGGATGCGACAAACGAAAACGGACACGCGCCCAGCATTCCCGAACTCGAAATCGTCGAAATGCCCGCAACGTCGTCGTTCGACCTCAGCGATATGCCCGAAGCGACGGGCGTCGAAGCGACGGGCGTCGAAACCGCAGACCTCGAAACAGCGAACGTTGAAACATCGGGTATTGAAACGGACGAACCGCGAACTGCGCAAACGCCCGCTTTTGATTTGGAAACTCCCGCGAGCGAAGCCGTTAACGAAGCGGAAGTCGAGGAAATCGCGCCCATTGAAATCGTGGTGCCCGCTTCGGCTGTGGTTATGGCGTCGGCTTTGGCGAGCGATGGCGAAGCGATTGACGCGAACGACCCGTTTGCGCCGTTCATCAAAAAACCGCCGCACGTGGCGACGGTGGCGATTTTGGGAGCGGGCGGCATCGGCAAAAATCACGCGCGTTGGTTTGCCAAGCACGGCTGCCAAATCGTGTCGTTTTTGGGCACGTCGGAAGAATCGAACGAAGCGACGCAGCGCCAGTTGAATCGGGAATTTGGTTTCGAGGGGCAGGCGTTTACGAGTTTGGAAGTGTTGCTGCGCGAAACGCGGCCCGAAATCGTGTGCGTCGCCACGCCCGCGACGTTTCATTTTTTGCACGCGCTGGAATCGCTCGAATCGGGCGCGCACGTTTTGTGCGAAAAACCGCTGACTTACGCGCCGGGCCGCAAACCGCGCGAAAATGTGGCGGGCGCCGTCGAGCTGATCAAAACCGCCAAAAAACGCAATCTGCTGCTCGGCGCGCAGCTTCAATACGGCGCCGCAACGCCGATTTTGACGAAATTGGCCGATATTACGCCCGAAGAAGTCGGCGATTTCGCTATGGAAATTGAGACGACCAACGCGAGCGCGCCACGCGATCCACGCGAGTTGTGGGTCGATTTGGGGCCGCATTCGGTAGCCGTGACGCAATTTCTCGCGGGCGAAGGCGCAACTCTCGTCGAAGATTCGATTCAGTTTTTCGAGCGCATCAACGGCCCGATGAGCGAAGCCTCCGCGCGCTTCACGGTGCGCCGCGCCGACGAACGTTTAGTGACCGTGCGCTCGATTGTGCGTTTCGCGCCCAAAGACGCGATGTGGCGCGCGCCGCATCGCCGTTTCGCGTTCAATGGCCGCGTGGTTTCGTATCGCGGCTACAAAATGCCTTCGGGCGAATACGCCGCCCAATACACGGCGCCCGATGGCTACGACAGCCATTATCCCGACCCCGTCGACTATCTCGTCGGCAATTTCGTGCGCGCCGTGAAAGGCGAGGAAGAGCTGATTATCGACGGCGAATTCGGCAAGCGAAACCTCGATTGGCTGCTCAAAATCAACGCGCCGAAATCATAAAACACGCAACGACAAACCAAAAAACCGCCTTTTCAGGCGGTTTTTGTGGTTTATTGGGTCAGAAAATTTACTCAATGACGAAGCGGATACTGGACGAGGGAATGGTTTTTCCGTCTTTTGTCCACACCACGATTTGCGCGGTATGTTCGCCTTCGACAAAGCGTTCGCGCGGAACGGAAACGCGAAACGGCTGCGTATTTTTGATGGCGATGGGTTTGCCGTCCACTTGCCACACGATGCCGCGCGCTTCCATTCCGTTGGGAAGTTGTGCCCACAGTTCGAGGTCGCCGGTGATGACGTCGCCGTTTTTGAGGCCGCGCAAAAACGGTTCGGTGATGGTGCCCGCGATGGCGTAGGAAATTTCGAGGGCGTCGTCGTTGCCGCGCCGCAAAACAGTTCCGGCGTTTCCGAGCGTGGTGCCGGATTTAATCGGCTGATTCCACTGGTTGGGATTGAAATAAACCTGACTCAGAAAGTGTTTATCGGACACGATTTGCCGATAAGAGGCCAACATGCGCCCGTCGGCGAGCAGGGAATAGTTGTTGTTGGCCAGTCCCGCTTTGATGGCGTCGAGGCAAAACCAGTTGATGGATTTCACGCGCGGAAACTCGTCACGAATCGCGTTGTAGAAGCGCCGCGATTTTTCGATGGCCCAATCAACGGTTTCTTTTCCGGTTCCTTTGCACCAAATCGTGGCGGCGTATTCCGAAACGTGAATCGGTTTGCGCGGCGAGTATTCGCGGTAAATGGCGCGCAGCGAATCAACCGGGTCTTTTTCGGCGCTGGGCTGGTTCGGGTCGCCGTTGTGAACGTAAACGCTGTAGATATTGACTCCGACCCAGTCCACCCATTCGTCGCCCGGATAAAATTCGGGAATCAGGCGCGCGGGTTCGGGAAACGGCGTCCAAACCATGGCCACGTTGGGCGCTTCTTCGCGCATGATGCGCGTGACCAAACGCCATTTTTCCTTGTAAATATCGGTGGTGCCGCCGTAGCGCCGCGTAACCCATTGGCCGTTCATTTCGCTGGCCCAGCGCAGAAAAATCGGCACTTTCGAGCGCGCGGCATCGCGTGCCCAGGCGCGAAGATAAAGCGAGTCCTGCACTTCGTCGAGGCCGTTGTTTGGCTCGAAGGCGATGTGCGGCGCGCCTCCGGCTCGCGCGACTTTGCGCACCCATTCGGCGGGAAAGGGGCGGCCATAGCCAACGTAGGTGAAATAAGAGGCGTGTTTGCGTTTGGTGAGTTCTTCAAACGCGCCGATGTTGCCCATGACGTGCGTGTCGCGTTCGATAAAGGCGCCGATATAGCAGCCGTGCGCGGGTTCAAATTTCGCCAGATTGCCCGAGTTGGGAAATGCGGCGGTGTTGCGGCCTAAATTGGCAAAAGCCGCTCGGTTTAAAGCGAGGACGGCGGCTCCTGAGAGAAGAAAATCGCGGCGTGAAATCATGAGAAAGGGGGTGAGGGGGCGGGGAAAACGGGAAAAATTCGACGAAATGACGTCCAAAAGTCGTCAGAGTTGGAGTTTTACGCGTGGATTGGGTTCCGTCGCGCTTTGACGAATTCTGTAGAGCGCGTTGGCGGTTTGCTAAAATGTTCGCCACTTTCAAATTCCAAAAATTCCGATTCTCGGCAAATTTTGTCGGAATTGTGCTTGGTTTCATGGCTCCCACCAATTCTCCGGCTGTTCAATCGTCTTCGGTCGCCTCGCCCCCGTCTGAATTACGCGAAAAACCCCTCGGCCTCACACTGCGCGCCGTCATTCTCTCGCTGAGTCTGGCCGTTTTCTTCGGCTATATCATCCCGATTGTCGACATGAAGATGCGAAACACCTTTTTGGGTGCGACGCACCTTCCGCCCGGCGCCATCGCCGTGCTGTTGGTTTTGCTTCTGGCCATCAACCCCCTGCTCAAACTCATGGAGCGCAAAAGTTCGGTGGCGGGCATCGTCGCAATCGGGGCTTTTGCGACGGGGTTGCTTTCGTTTGGCGCCTTTCGTTTTTGGGGCGGCATGGAAAGCCTCACGTTTTGGCTTTTGCTGGCGGCCACCGCGCTTTTGGTGCTGTCGCTGGGACTTTTTGTTTCGCGCAAACCGCTTTCGCGCAACGAAATTCTCACCGTTTATATTTCGTGCCTTTTTTCGTGTCTGGCTCCGGGGCACGGCGCCGAAAACGTGTTCGTGGTCAACCTGATTGGCCCGTTTTACTACGCGACGCGCGAAAATCGCTGGCTCGAATTTCTCGAACCCTACGTGGCGCCCTGGATGACGCCCGCCCTCGAACGCACCGCCGACGGTTCGGTGCGCTACACCGATGCCGCGCGCGAAGTGGTTTCGGGCTGGTTTCTCGGTTCGCCCACAGGCGAAGTGCCCTGGGGCGCCTGGCTCGTTCCGCTGTTGGTGTGGGGCACGGCCATCGCGGTGATGTATATCATGATGGCCTGCTTGTGTGTGATGATTCGCAAGCAGTGGGCCGAGCGCGAAGCCCTGGCGTTTCCGCTGCTCAAATTGCCGCTCGAACTCACCGAAGACGTGGATAAACCCGATTCGGGTCTGATCGGCTCGTTTTTCAAAAACGGTTTGATGTGGGTTGGTTTTGGCATCGCGGTGTTCATCGAAACGCTGCGCGGCTTAAACCTTTATTTCCCCGACGTTCCGACGTTTCCGCTCGACATCAACACCGGCGCGATGTTCACCGAAGCGCCCTGGAACCAAATCGGATGGACGCCGATGGTGGTGTATCCGATGTTCGTGGGCATCGCCTACCTGCTGACCGCCGAAGTTTCGCTGTCGTTTTGGTTTTTCTACTGGTTCGTCAAGCTGCAAATGATCGCGGCTTACATGCTGGGATTCATGCCCAACACGCTGCCAAACGCCATCGGCAGCATGGGCGGCGGCGGCAAAACCTTCACTTTTTACCAGCAAATCGGCTGCTATCTGGCATATGTGGCGATTATCGCATACACGGGCCGCGAACATCTCAAGCACATTTTCATGCGCGCCATTGGCCGCCGCCGTGCCGATTCGGAAGAATCCGACGAGGCGATGAGCTATCCGCTGGCGTTTTGGGGCTTCACGCTGTCTTTCGGCGCGCTCATCGCGTGGAGCATCGCGGCGGGTCTCAATCCGCTGCTGGCTTTTGTGCTGTGGACGCTCTACGTCATCATCATCGTGGCGCTGACGCGCATCATCGCCGAAGCCGGTATTTTGTTCGTTCAGCAAGGTTGGGTGCCGCTGGGAACCATCGGCCAAATCACCAACTCCGGGCCGGGACACACGCTCTTATCCGAATCTTCGCTGCCCTCGGCTTCGCTGATGCAAGGCTCGCTGATGACCGACCTGCGCGGTTTCATCATGCCCAGCTTTATTCAAGGATTCAAGCTGGCTTACGACCGCAAAATCGCTTTGAAACCGCTGCTGGTTTTGATGGTGGCCTGTTCGCTCATCAGCCTGGGATTGGGCATTTACATGAACGTCAAACTGGGCTATCAACAGGGCGGCTTGTCTTTGGACGCATGGTATGCGGGCGGCGCGTCGCGCGCTCCGGCGGATGCGAGCGCAAGTTTGATTCGCGGTGTGAACGATGCGAGTTGGTTCAATATGGGCTGGCTTGGTCTGGGAATGTTGATGACTTATGGAATGATGCTGGCGCGCTCGCGCTTCGCGTGGTTTCCGCTGCATCCCATCGGTTTTCTCATCGCGCACTCTTACCCGATTGGCCAAATTTGGTTTTCGATTTTCCTTGGCTGGCTCGCCAAAGTTTTGGTTACCCGCTTTGGTGGAACCGACGTTTACCGCCGCACGACGCCGCTCTTTTTGGGATTGGCCCTGGGCGCGATTTTCATGATGCTGTTTTGGCTCGTGATCGATGGATGGCAAGGCCGCGTGGGTCACAAACTGATGCCCGGTTAATTTCGTGGTCTGGCGCGTCGCCAAACATTGACACAAATTGTCGCGTCAATCCGAACTCTCGCGCCGAAAGATCGTCTTTCGGCGCGACTTTTTTGTCTTTTTCTCGCAACCCTCATGAATCAAAAATTGCTGCTTTGCGCGTTCGCTGGCTGCCTGGCCCTCCCCCTTTCTTCGCCGGTTCAGGCGCAAACTCCCACCTTGAAACCAACCGCTCCGGCACCGGCTAAACCTGCGGCCAATGGCCCCGCTGGAGTGGCAGCCGAGGTGAACGGCGAGAAAATTCTGCTCGCCGATCTCAATCGGATGTTGGCTTCGGTCAAGGACACCGAACCTTCGCTACAACAAAACACGCCCACTGTTCAGAAGGCTTTAAACGAGATTCGCTCGCAATTGCTCGAAGAGATGATCGCCACCAGAGTTTTGGCGCAGGAAGCCAAAAAACGGCGCATCAACGTGGCGCCCGCCGAAATCGAGCGTTACATTTCGGAGCTGCGCAAAGGATTCAAAACCGAAGCCGAATTTGTGAACTGGCTCAAGGAAGACGGCAAAACGGTCGAAGATTTGAAGCGCACGATCAACGACGAATTGGCGATTCGTGAACTCACGCTTCAACTCACCGCCGAAGTGTCGGTTTCCAACGAAGACATCGCCAAATATTACCGCGAGAATGTGGATTTATTCACCATTCCCGAAATGATGGAAGTGCGCCATATTTTGCTGGCGATCAACGCCAACGCGCCCAAGGAAGAAAAAGATCGCGTGAAGCAGCGCGCCACTGGGCTCATCGCGCAACTCAACAAAGGCGCCGATTTCGCGGCTCTGGCGAAGAATAATTCGGACGACCCGCTCACCAAAAATAATGGCGGCTCTTTGGGACGCGTCGCGCGCAATCAGCTCAACAAAGCCCTGGAAACAGCCGCGTTCGCTGCACAAGTCGGCAAAATCGTCGGGCCTGTCGAAAGTGGCGTGGGAATTCACGTCGTCAAAGTCGAAAAGAAGATTCCGGCGGAAGTCGTTCCGCTTTCCAAAGTGCAAAGCGACCCCAGAATCCGCACGATTTTGCGCAAGCAAAAAGTCGAGAAAAAAATCGAGGATTCGACAAACCAATTCAAAGCGGCCTCGCAAATCAAGCGCTACGCGTAAACGCCTGGCGCGCAGAAGCGGCGTCTCGATGCGAAAAAATGCGTTGACACGCCGAGGGGCAGCCATTACAATTTCTATCTGCCTCTCTGAACGGGTCGCTCGAAATTCGTATTTTTACGAATTTTGAAGGGCCGTGAAGACGAAAAGCCGATGTAGCTCAGGGGTAGAGCAGCTGTTTTGTAAACAGCCGGTCGGGGGTTCGAATCCGTCCATCGGCTCTCGTTGGAAAATCCAATTTTCCAGCGAAGCACTTTGAAAAATCAGTTGCAAGGGTGGCCGAGCGGTTAATGGCAGCAGACTGTAAATCTGCCGACTTTGTCTACGGGGGTTCGAATCCCTCCCCTTGCACTTTTTGCCGCCATGGCGCAGGGGTAGCGCACATTCTTGGTAAGAATGAGGTCGCGGGTTCGAATCCCGCTGGCGGCTTTTTCTCAATGGAACTTTTTGGCTGGTTTTCCGTTGGGAAGGTTTCATTTACCGGTATAGCTCAGTTGGTAGAGCATTGGTCTCCAAAACCAAGGGTCGCGAGTTCGAGTCTTGCTGCCGGTGTTTCATCGCAAAAACTTTCGCCTCAGGCAAAATCTCAGCTTGCCGGGGCGTTTTTGCGTGTGGGAGAGGCATGAATTATGGCCATCGTTAAGACCACAACCAGAGAGAGCGAAGGCGGCGCCAAAAACGGCGAAACCGTTGACCTCGAAAAGCCCATTGACCGCACGAAATCGGTGGTCAATCAGGGCGGACGTCCCACGGCGCGCCCGACGCGCACGCCGGGAATGGTCAACCGTCCCAATCCGCAACAGCAAACCGCTCAGTCCGGTAG
>ERZ1066118.2148-NODE-2148-length-10094-cov-5.342863_pt1 | contig 10094 bp, 10 predicted proteins | sample MGYA00382765_ERZ1066118 | MGnify/ENA primary metagenome ERZ1066118 (study PRJEB33369, sample SAMEA5778348) | biofilm metagenome | biome: Industrial cooling water; feature: Water cooling tower basin; material: Biofilm | place: United Arab Emirates | collected...
CGCCGATTGCGTTGCCGTTGCCGCTTGGTGAAGCCGCCAACGCGCAAATTGTGGCGCGTGAAAATCTGAGCGGATTGCAAACCCGCACGACGTTCAATCGCCCCGCGCAAACCGCGACGCAAACCGCGCCGCGCGATGCCGTGAAAGAGTTTTGGGCGCGCAAGACCGTTCCGCTTGTGATTGCTCTGGCGCCGGGACAAAGCGTGGAACTCGGCGAAAAACTGAAAAATTGGGCGAAAAAATCGGGCCGCGACGCGCAAGTTTTGCCGCTCGAACAAGTCGTTCGCGGATTGCAGCCCACGCGCGCCATTCAACGGTTTCCGCAGTGGCACACGCTCGATGCCGACCTCATTTTGCTCGGAACGCCGCAAACCAACGTTTTGATTTTCGACCAGGCGCGCGGCGAATTGCTCGATGAATCGAAAGCCGTTCAAGTCACCTTTTCGCCGTTTGTTGGCGAAAAGTGGGCGCTCAATCTGCGCGATGAAGTGGCACTTGGAGCGCAATGAAAACTCTCTTTTTGGCCACGATTTTGGCGGCGAGTGCTTCGGCATTTGCCGCGCCACTTCCGACTTTGGAAGTTCCGCGCACGGCTTCGGCTTTCGCGGTTTCCGATTTCGAGCCAAAAAATTGGAAAAACGCTGTTCAAATTTCGCAGCTTCCGCTTTCGCTCGGTTCGGATGCGCGCGACAAAGAGTTTCCAACGACGGTGAAATTGCAGCACGACGGCGCGTTTTTCTGGGTGCGATTCGACGCGCCGCAAATTTACGCGCCGTTTGATTCGCCCGCGCGCGACCAGAATTTGTGGGAAGGCGATGCTGTCGAGCTGTTTTTCGACGCGGCTGGCGATGGAAAAGCGGTCGTCGAAATGCAGCTTTCGCCCAAAAACCAGGTTTTCGACCAGCAAATTCTGCTTTCCACCGAGCCAAAATCCGACGAGTTCGGCAAATTGCGCGACGACGTTTTGAGCCGCGATTTCTGGACGTTTGCGAGTTGGAATTGCAACGGTTTGGAAACCGCAACCGCTCAAACGCCGCGCGGCTGGATGGCGCAGTGGAAAATCCCCGCCGCGCCGATTTTGCGGCGTTTGGGCCTGCAAAACTGGGGCGGCCAAACCGTTCGCGCGCATTTGATGCGTTATTCGCACGTGCCGGACGAAACCGCCAAAAACGCGGCGAAACGGCGTTTGGTTTCGCAGGGTTGGGCCAAAATCAAACACGGTTGCCCGCACATTTCGCCCGCCGCGATGGGATTTTTGCGGTTTGCGCGTTGAAATAATCCACGCGCGAAAAATCGCCTGAGATGAAAGTGCTTCGTCTCAGGCGATTTTTTTGGGTTTTCGTGATTGCCTCAACTTTCCCTTATCCAAAATTGCACATTTTTATCGTTCCGATGTTTAAAACCGCTTTGCGATGGGTATAATCTACCTTGCCGAATAAAAAAGGTAGATTATGAAGCAACTCGTCGAGGAGCGTGGCGCGACGGCGCAAGGTGTAGAAAGCGTTTTGCGCGAACAGATTATCGCGGGCGCTTTTGCTCCTGGCGCGCAGCTTCCGACGCGCGTCGAACTCATCGAGCGGTTTGGAACGACGAACGTCACGATTCAGCGCGCGCTCGACCGCTTGCGCGATGGCGAATGGGTCGAGGCGACGCGGCGCGGCACCTTTGTTTCGCCCTCGCCGCCGCATCTGGCGCGCTATGGTTTGGTTTTTCGCCAGCCGTTGCACGATGTCATGCACCCGCTTTCGCGGCTTTATGGCGCGCTGCACCAAGAGGCGATTCGTTTGGAAAACGAACGCGAAGGCGAACTGCGTTTCGCGGTTTTCGCGGGCGTTGACAACCATTCGGATAATCCGCAGTTGCGCCGTTTGATTGAGCAGGTTCACGCGCAGCGATTCGCGGGACTGATTTTCGCCGATGGCATTTACGAACTGGCGGCGACGCCGTTAATTGGCGCCGATTTGCCGTGCGTTGTTTTGAGCGGCGAAGAATTTAGGGGCGTTGCGCGCTTGCAGCTCGATTGGGATTCGTGGCTGGAAAAATCGCTCGACTATCTGCAAAGCCGAGGCAAAAACCGTTTGGCCGTCATTTCGCATCGCAACGAGGGTGACCCGTTCAACGCGCAAATCGCCGAAAAAGCGCGGGCGCGCGGCTTGGAAATTCCGCCGTTTTGGATGCAATGCACAACCGTTGAATTTGCGCGCGCGGCGCGGCCTCTGGCGCATTTGTTAATGCAAAGCCAACCGCGCCCGGATGCTTTGCTCGTCACCGACGACAACCTGGTCGAAAGCGCGAGCGCCGGACTTTTGGCGGCGGGCGTTTCGATTCCTGAGGAATTGGAAGTTGTCGCGCACTGCAACTTGCCCTGGCTCACGCCCAGCGTTGTGCCCTTCACGCGCATCGGCTTCGATGTGCGCCAAATGCTCGCGCTCGCGCTCGATGCGCTCCAAAGCGCCCAGCGCGGCGAAAATCGCGCTCCGCGAATTCGCCTGGAGGCGACTTTCGCCGCTTGAAACTCGTGTTTTTCCGGCTTCGCGCCGCAACTTCAAACCCAGAAATTTTCATCACCATGCAACTCCAACAACTCACCCGTAACCATTCGCGCCGGAGCGCGTTCACGCTGATAGAGCTTCTCGTCGTCATCGCTATTATCGCCATTCTCGCGGCGATTTTGTTTCCCGTGTTCGGACGAGCGCGCGAAAACGCGCGGCGTGCTTCGTGCCAATCAAATTTGAAGCAAATCGGGTTGGGATTGATGCAATACACGCAGGATTACGACGAGCGATTTCCTGGCAGCCGCATTGGGCCAAACACCTCCGATCCGGGCCAGTTTTATCCCTGGCATTTCGCGGTGCAGCCTTATGTGAAAAGTGTGCAGCTTTTCAAGTGCCCGTCGAATAATTCCACCGGTTTTATGAGCGGCAGTTGGAACGGTTCGCCCAACAACATCCCGCGTTCGTATGTCGCCAATGGCGGTTCGGCTTGGAGCGGCGCCTGCGAGGGTTTGCCGACCGATTGCACCACGCCGATGCCCGAAAACGGCACCAGCATTTCGATTTCGCGCATCGAAAACACGGCGGAACTGATTTTGGTGGGCGAACACGTTGACCGCGCCGATCCCGAATTTTGGACGAGCGTTGCCGCCGATATGCGAATGCAAAACCACCTCGGCAACACCAATTTTCTTTTCGCCGACGGCCACGTCAAAGCCCTCAAACCCTCGCAAACCCGCTCTTACTGGAACTCGCTCAACCGCGTGCCCATCGGCTCGAACCTGCTCAACGCGCTCGCCGATTCGGAATCGTATATGAAATAGAAACCGTTTTGGGTGTCGCCGCACTTTCCCCCAATTTTCCATTCAAAACCATGAACCGCATCACTTTTGTGAAAAGCGCGGCGGGCCTCGTTCCCCTGCTTTGCGCCACTTTTTGCCCCGCACACGCTGCGCCCGTTGCGGCCCGCCCCGCCGATGAGTTGGTCAATTCGATTGGCGTCAACGTGAAACTCGGCTACGACGACACGCCCTACGGCAATCATGCGACGGTCAAAGCCAAGTTGCAAGAATTGGGCATCCGTCACATCCGCGACGGGCTGGCCGGAACAGCCGCCGACGCCAAAACTCAGGGCATCGAAGCGACGATTCGAGATTTGAACGCGCAGGGCGTGAAATTTCTGGCCGTCATTTCCACCAACACATCCACAGTTGCGGGCAAAACCGAAGCGCAAGCCATCAACGATGCGATTGGCCGTTTGAGCGGCGCCGTCGAAGCCGTCGAAGGCCCGAACGAACCCGATAATTTCGGGTTTTCCTACGGCGGCCAAAATTTCCCGCAAAGCATCGTGCCGTTTCAGACCATGCTCTGGAACGCGGTCAAAAACGGGCCAAACTCCGCGCTTCCCGTCCTTGCGCCTTCGCTGGGCAACCCCAATAACAGCTCGCTGGTGATTGATTCCGCGCACTCAATTGGCCAAATGCTCGGCTTCGGTGAAAGCGCGCCACACCAAATCGAGCGGCGCCGCGAGTTCGCGGGTCAAGATGATGTCGTCGGGCGAAAGCTGAGACAGGGTGTTGTGATTGTCGGTGTTCATGGTTCTTTTTCGGTAGAAATTTCCGGATCGGGAGTGGCGAAATCGCTTTGCAAATCGCGCAAATAGGCTTCGAGATTCTCGAAATGGCCTTCCCAAAACTCGCGGTATTGCCCGACCCAATCCGCCACGTCGCGCAGCGGCTGCGCGGCCAAACGGCACGGACGCCTCTGGCCTTCGCGCCCGCGCGTGATGAGCTGCGCGCGCTCCAAAACTTTGAGGTGCTTGGTGATGGCCGGCAGACTCATCGCAAACGGCTCTGCCAATTCGCTCACCGTCGCCTCGCCGCGCGCCAATCGCTCCAAAATCGCTCGCCGCGTCGGGTCGGCGAGGGCCGAAAACGTTGCGTCCAACTGCTTCGACTTCATGACTTAACTCTTTGGTTAATTAACCAGACGGTTAAATTATTTCGCATCGGGCGCGTTGCGTCAAGGGAATGCGCCGAAGAATTTGAAACGGTTTTGGAAATCGAATTTCAGCTTTGCGTGTGCGTTTGTGTCAATTTTCGGGAATATGGAGCAGACTGGCGGCTTTTTGTTTGGCGACTTCGCCTCGTCGGTCGTAGCGCGCGGTGGTTTGCACGCTTGGAATGTCCGGCGAGTTTTTGAACAAACGAAGAACAGAATTTAGAGGGTGTTAGGGACTCAGATGCGAAAAACACCCCCAGATTTGCGTTTTGGGGTGCAAAAGGGGTTTGAATGACCACCAAAGTCGTTTCTTCGGACAAAAAGGAGATTTGGTTGACCCTTGCACACGGATTATCAACCATTTTCACGCTCAAAGTAGTCCCTAACACCCTTTATTCAAGGATGCCGCACAAATGGCTCTTGGCACTGGCATCGAGCGTATCCATCATTGGGACAGGGGGAGTCAATACACCAGCGAAAGCTTTCGCCTTTTGCTGGAAAAAGAGGAGATCTTTCAATGCTTCGACAACTTCCGAAACGGCATCCCAGAAAACGGTGTCCCCGAAACCAAAGCCGATGCCCTACGCGCATTGTTTCACTACACCGAGCTGTTTTACAATCCCAAACGTCTTCATTCGGCTCTGGGATACTTGTCCCCAGTCCCGTTCCAAAATCGATGGACACAAAATAACCTCTCCACATAATCGAGGAAAGAGCAGAGCGGGTGGAACACGAAATTGCGAAAGCGATTTTTACGCGTCCAGGTCGAGGAGCAACACGCGGTGGCCACGCGCCGCCAATGCCGCGCCGAGGTTGATGGTGGTGGTCGTTTTGCCGACGCCGCCTTTTTGGTTGAGAACTGCGATGATCATAGCGTGCAAAATTGAGTTTCTCAAAACTGCGCCGCACTTCCCGTTTCTGCTGACAGGTGCCGATTACGGATTGAGTTGCCAAGCCGGAAACTGCGCGATTCGCAGATTTGTGGCGCCAAAGGGCACCAGAAAAACGGTTTGCGCGGGCGCACGAGTGGCAATTTGCGTTGGAATTAGGCCAGCACCGCCGTTTTCGATTTGCCATTCCACAGTTTCAAGGCCCATCGCCTGCAAAAAGACTTTGAAAACGATGAAAAACGGCCTGGGGGCGAGCGTGAATTAGTCTGCGCCAACGTGCGAATCGTCTTTGGCGCCGCGCCAACCGTAGGCAAATTACCTTTCGAGAATGGTGTCAATCCAAAACTGCGCTTTGTGTTTCAAACGCTCGTTTTGAAGCAAAAACGCGAGCGGCACCAGGCCATCGAGCCAATACGGGCCGCGCTCCCAGCCTTCTTCTGGCCCGCCAATCCAACGCGAATCCTTGACGCTGGGCCAAAACTCGTCGAGGTGGCCGGTGAGTCCCTGCGCCTGGATTTCCAACTGGCGGCGCAGCCAACCGCGCGGCTCGATTTGGCCGAGCGAAAAAGCGCGAAAACGGGGCGAATGCAAAAGGGTGAACATGGTTTGTCTCAAGAAAAATTCGGGTTTGGCGTTGCAACACCATCCAAAACGCGCTCTAAAAACTGCGATTTCGCGGCTTCGACGTTCACCGTCGTTGCGACTTCGCAGTTGGCTTGGCCTTCGATGATTTGGGTGTGGCTGCGGAATTCGGGGCTGAGATTCACCGCAATCTGGCGCGGCGCAAATTCCACGATATCGCTCCAAAGCGTGAGCGCCGCGAGCGGGTCGTGCAGCGTGACTTTGTGACCCCACAACGCGATTAGATCGCCCAGATAACGCGCGACGGGTTTAGGAGATGCGGCAAAACGCGCTTCCTCTTCGGGCGTGAGGACGACCTGATGCGTGACATCAATGCCGACCATGCGCGGTTTTTTGCGCCATTTGTGCGCCTGCGCGAACACAATCGCGCTCGCTTCGGGGTCGCAAAGGATGTTCCATTCCGGCTGCGGCTGCGACCAGTGACCGGCCATCATCACCAGACGCGCCTGCGCCGCCAAATCGGGATAGGTCGAAACGAAAAGCGCGATGTTGGTCATCGGGCCAATCGCCAAAATCGTCAAAATTTCGCCGTTTGAAGCGGCCTCGCGGACGCTTTGCGCCAGAAATTCCACGCCGTGAACGCCGCCGACTTCGGGCAAACCGGATTCTAAACGCTCGAATTGACGCCCGACGGCTACGCCGCCCGGAATTTGCGAGTAGGGAATCAGAAGCGGGTCGCTCGCGCCCGCGTGAACGGGGATTTCGACTCGATTCCAGCCTTTCAACACTTCAACCGCGAGTTTGGCGCGCAGCGGCGCGTCGCGGAAAACGGTTGTCACGCCGCGCAGTTCGACTTCGGGCGAGTTGAGCAGCAAACTCAAAGCGAGCGCATCGTCAATATCGTCGCCAATATCGGTATCCAGAACAACGGGAATCGGTTTTTTGGTCATGGTTTTTCCTGGGAAAGGGCCGTTTTGAGCGGTCAGATTTTAGCGGCCAAAAAGGGTGAGTTGCCAAAGCGATGCGCTCATACCGCGCGGCCATTCGAGAATTTGCAAGCGCACCCAGCGCGCAGTTTGCCCGCGCCAAAATCCAAACGCGATGTGTTTTTCTTCGGCGTTTTGCCGCGCGTCCCACAAATCGAACCAAGTCTGGCCATCGAGCGAGCCTTCCAGCGCCCATTTGTAGGGCGCGGGCACAATTCCGGCGTCGTAATCGAGACCGACATCGCCAAAACAGATTCGCGCCGCGCCGACTTCGCGCGGCCTGTTCAAATCCACGCAAATCCAGGGCGATTTGTCGCCTGGGGCGGCCTGCCACCATGTTCGGATGTTGTTATCAAAGGCCCAAATCGGTTCGCGGCCCGTTTGGAAGCTCGACGCGCGGCAAAATCGGTTGATCGAAAGCGGCAAAAGCCCCGAATCGTTGCCGTTTTCGGGACGGTTTTGGGTTCCGGGCGCGCGTTGCGGCGTTTGCGAGGGGCCGTTCACGAACAAGTTTCCGGCTTCGTCAAAGCCCGCCGCGTCCAGGCCGATGCGCCGCTCAAAGGCGTGCTGGATTCGCACGCTCGTTGAGTAAAAACACCACAAAGTCGGCGTTCCATCTGGCCCGTTCGGGCCGCGAACCAAGCAGTGATGGCCCGTTCCGTTGACGAAATCGCCGTTTTGGGCGCGCAAAATCGGGTTGCGCGCCTGATATTTGAACGGGCCAAGCGGCGAATCGCCCACGTAAGTGCCGACGGCGTAGGTTTTCCACTCGGTTCCGGGCGCGCTGTATTGCAAAAAATAGCGCCCGTTGTGTTTGGTCATCCAGGCGCCTTCGGTCATGGATTTTTGCGCGTCCTCGTTGCAATCGCCGCCGCGCTCCCACTTGTTTTCGGGGTTGAATTTCAAGCACTCCAACGGCTCCGAAACGATTTGCGCCGGATTTTCGCGGTCGAGTTCGACGACCCAAATGCCCCGCGCCCCGATGCCGTTGTAGCAGAATAATCGCTCGTCGTCGTCGAAAAAGAGCGCCGGGTCGTCCCATTTTCCCACTTCGCCGCTTGGCAAGCGAATCGGCCCGATGTTTTCCCAGGGGCCAAGCGGATGGCGCGCGCGCCACATTTCGCTGCCGCTCGCCGTCAGCAAAATCCAGGTTTCGCCCGCCAAATCGCGCCATTTTTCAACCGTCGGCGCGTAGCCAATATCGAAGGGTTCGATAGGACAAAATTCCCAGTTCGTCCAATCTTTCGAGCGCCACACCATGCCCGCCGAGGGAAACAAAAACCACTCGTTTTCCCACCAAATCACCGTCGGGTCGGCCATTTCGCGGAAATCGCGGCGCGTTTCGTGATACCAACCCCACTCATATTTTTCCTTGTCGAAACAGGGCCGCCCGCGCCCATAATTGGGCAGCGCGAGCGGGTTGCAATAAAGCGGCGTCACAGGCTCGCTCCTTCGCGCGTGGGAACGATTTCGAGAATGCGGCCCGCGTCGTCGAAGTGCATCCAATCCATCCACAACCGCCGAAAACCGTCGCCGCCATGCGCGTGATAGCAGACCAGCCAACGGTCGCCTGGAAGCTCCAAAACGCCGTGATGCCCCGGCCCAACGCACCCGATTTCGCGCCGCGTTTGAAGCACCACTTCGGGCGCGATTTGCCAGGGGCCAAGCGGGTTTTGGGCCGTCGCGTAGCGCACGCGATAAGCGCGCTCGTCGCTGCCCATACCGTGATTGCCGCGCGAAAACATCAGATAATAAACGCCCCGTCGCTTGAAAACCATGCTTGCTTCGATGTGGTCGAGGCAGTGCCCCCGGCCCGCGCCAAAATCGTTTTTAATGCCGCCAAACGGCTCGTATTCGACGGTGGGAAACTCCTGACCTTCGAGCGAAATTAAATCGGCGCCGAGTTTTTGCACGCTCAGGGAAGTCGAGATTTTGACCTGCGTCGGGTCGAGCCAAAACGCCGGAACCGCGCCGAAAAACAGATAGCTTTGGCCGTCGTCGTCGGTGAACGCGCACGGGTCAATCGCAGAAATATCGTCTCGAAACGGCAGGAGCGGCGCGCCTAAAGCATCGTGAAACGGGCCGGTGGGCGAATCGGAAACCGCCACGCCGATTTGCGAATCGGCGCAGAAATACAAGTAAAACCTGCCGTTTCTTTCCAAAATTGCGGGCGCCCAATCGTCGTTTTGCGCCCACGAAACGTTGGCGAATTGGAGCGCCATGCCGTCAAAGCGCCATTTTTTCAAATCCTGCGACGACCAGACCGCGAAACCCGCCTCGGTTTTGGCGGCTTTGGTGGCGTAGATATAAAATCGGCCTTCCCAGAACAACAGATGCGGGTCGGCGGCCTCGAAATCGAAAAGCGGATTGCCGCAGGTTTCAACTTCTTCACCAACGGAAAAGCGGGGCTTCATGGCACAAAAAGGGCAAACAGAAACGGTTCGGGAACGCCGAGCGCCGGACAAAGTTTTCGCCTCATCCGGTTTGAAACGCCCCCAAAGTGGGTATAATTTTGACTACATGTTTCATCAAAGCGCAAGTGGGGTGGTGTCGCCAACGCCCCTGGGCTTGGAAGTGGAGGGCGGAGCGGGCCTTTCGAGGCGTGCCACCGTGAAAGACGTGGCGGCTTTGGCGGGCGTGACGCACGCGAGCGTTTCGGTTGTTTTGAACGGCGCAAGCGGCAACACGCGTGTTTCGGACGAGACGCGACAGCGCATTTTAGAGGCCGCGCAGCAGCTCGGCTACAAGCGCAACGGCAGCCTCGTCAGCGCGCGAACCGGGCGTTTTGGCGCGTTGGCGCTGCTGCTTTCGACGATTAATCAACGCTCGAATTTGCCGCAAAAAATGTGGAGTGGCATTCAGGACGAACTCGACGCCAACGACATGAGTTTGACGCTCGCGCGTTTGCCCGAAGAAGAACTGGCGCCCGATGCGACGGTTCCCAAAGTGCTGCGCGAAATGACTGCCGACGGTTTTCTGGTCAATTACACCAATCACATTCCGCCCAAACTTTTGCAACTGATTCACGGGCACAGCGCGCCCGCGATTTGGCTGAACGCGCAGCACGAGCGCGACTGCGTGTATCCCAACGATTTCGCGGCGGGCGCGCAGGTCACGCGGCGGCTTTTGGAGCTTGGCCACCA
>ERZ1066118.2150-NODE-2150-length-10080-cov-4.700648_pt1 | contig 10080 bp, 5 predicted proteins | sample MGYA00382765_ERZ1066118 | MGnify/ENA primary metagenome ERZ1066118 (study PRJEB33369, sample SAMEA5778348) | biofilm metagenome | biome: Industrial cooling water; feature: Water cooling tower basin; material: Biofilm | place: United Arab Emirates | collected...
TTGGCTTACCGGCCCAATCCGATTGCCCAGCGTTTGGCGACGGGCCATTCGAGCAAGCACATTGACATTTTCGCATTGAAACTCGATGCGGGCATCGGCGTGCACAAAATCAAAGCGATTCAGGGACATTTGATGTCGTTGGGCTACGATGTTCCGGTGCATTCCTACGATTTCTACGGAATGCACGCCGACGAAACCGAGCGCAAATTGGAACTGATTCGCGCTTTGCGTCGCCAGCGGCCCCGCGCCATCGTCTGCGCGACGCCGGGCGTGGATCCGGTGGTTTTGGATGAGATTTCCGAGTTCATCAAAGACGGTGGCATTGCGGTTTGCTACGACGACGCGATTCATATCGCGTGCGACAACGTGGTTTTCGACACGCACTACACGATTGAACGCGCGGCCACTCATTTGATGGAGCTGGGGCATCGGCGCATCGGACTTTTTCAGCAGGGCGTGGAGTCGCCAAATCCTTCGATTTTGGAAGGATTTCGCAAGGCCCACGAAAAATTCGCTCTCGAAGTGCGCCCCGATTGGATTTTCGGCTCGCCGCGCGTGGCCGAAGAAGGCGGCTCCGACTTGGCGCAGCAGTTTCTGGCGCTTCCCAAAGCCGCCAGACCTTCGGGAATGGTTGTCATCAACGACCGTAGCGCTTTTGGTTTCATGGTGGATGTGGCCAAAGCCGGAATCCGCATTCCCGACGAACTTTCAGTTGTCGGCCACGACGATTTAGCCGTCGCGCGCTACTGCCCGGTTCCGCTGACAACCGTCACGCATCCCTACTGGCAAATCGCCAGCACGGTGGTTTCGCTGTTGCGCAATCGCCTCGAAAGTCAAAACAACGAAAACCCTCGCCGCGTGCACGTGCGCGGAGAATTGGTCATTCGCCAAAGCACTCAAGTGCTGGGCTAATTCTGTGAGTCAAACATTTTCAAGGAAGAAAAAAAGGAAAACACCAGATGAACACACTGCATCCCACTCGCTTTCGTAGCGCCGCTAAAGCCTTCACCCTAATCGAGCTTCTCGTTGTCATTGCCATTATCGCCATTCTCGCGGCGATTCTGTTTCCGGTTTTTGGAAGAGCGCGCGAAAACGCGCGCCGCTCTTCGTGCCAGTCGAATTTGAAACAGATTGGTTTGGCCATCGCTCAATACACGCAGGATTACGACGAATATTTTCCGACAGGAAAAGGAAGCTGGGGAACGGCAGGGCCGAGCCGGGGTTGGGCTGGAAATATTTTCCCCTACACCAAAAGCGTTCAAATTTTGCGTTGTCCCAGCGCGACGCCCAATGACCGCACCCTTACTTACGCCTACAACGGAAATATGAATGGCAATGGCGCGTCCGCTGTGCCAACTAAAATTTCGCGCGTCAACGACTCTTCGAAATTGGTTTTGATGTTTGAGATGAACGGTTCCAACTGGAATGTGAGCAACTGGCAAAACCCCACTGAAATGGAGTCGCCCGCTGGCAATGGTTACTCTGAAATGTCTTCCAACTGTTACGGCTATCGCACGGGCTGGACGCAGCGTGTCACTTCCAATACCAACACAGGTTGCAGCACCCCAACCTTTCAGGGGCCAAATAATGGCGTCGATGGAATGCACTTCGATGGTTCCAACTATCTCTTCGCCGATGGGCACGTGAAATGGCTTCGCGGCGGCGAAGTTTCTGGTGGCGGCAACAATAACACCGTGAACAACTGCGGTAGCGGCGGCACGGCGGCCCATACCGGCTGCGCGACGGTGCAAGCCACCTTTAGCGTGCTCTAAAATCCCGATTTTAGTTCTATGACTCCCAAACTCCTTTTCACCGCGATTCTCGGCGGCGCGCTCTTCGCGCCGCTTTCTTTTTCCACCGTTCCGGCTCTCGCGCAAGACGCCAACACCGCGCGTTTTCTGAAAAACGCGGATTTTGGCGCGCCGACTCTCGCGGGCTGGAAACTGGCATCGGGCGCGCCTGGCGCAAAAATCTCGCGCGACGATGTGACGTTTCAAGGCGGCCCGGCCAGCTTGAAAATCGAGGTTTCGGGCGGCGCGGCGAGCGTGCAAAGCGAACTCTGGGCGCGCGTTCCGTCGGCTGAATTCACCGTTTCGGGCTTCTACAAAACGAGCGGAACGCTCGAAAAAGCCGATCTTATCGCGCAAAGTTTGGATGCGCGCGCCAACTGGGGCGGCGTGGATTGGGTTTCGCTGGCCTCACTCCAAAACGCGACCGAATGGACGCCGTTTTCGGCCAAAGTTCGGTTCGGCGAAAAAGGCAACACCGCGCTGTTTCACCTTCAACTCAGCGGCAACGGCACGCTCTGGCTCGATTCGCTGCGTTTGCAAACCGCCGACGCCCCCGCGATTTCAGCCAGCGCCGACGGCGTGCCCATCGCTTCGCAGCGCGTGCGGCTGCTGCCCGCGAATTTGCAAAAATTGGGGCAGGTTCAAGTTCACGGCGGCGGAACCGTGACCTATCTCACGCAAAACCCGAATTTTCCCGACCAACTTCTGGCCGCGATGGATGTTTCCGGCCCGATGAGCTACGATTACAAAACGCGCTCCTGGACGCCGCTGGCCGATGCTTGGGGGCCGGAAAACACGGGACTTTTGCACTGCGAACTCATCGCGCTCGACCCGCAAAACCCGCGCAACATCCTTTATAGCGCCGGAAAAGAGTGGCAAAGCGGCGCGCCCTCGATTGTGCGCTCGACCGACGGCGGAAAGTCTTGGAAAAACTTTCCGCTCAAGCGCGCCGATGGCAAAGCCGCGTTCATCACCAACGGACGGCGCGGCGAAGGCTTGCAGTTCGACCCAAACAACTCGCAAATCGCGTTTTACGGTTCGCGCCAAGACGGACTTTTCACCTCGAATGATGGCGGCGCGACATGGAGCCAAAAACTCGATTTTCCGCGCGCCGGAGCCATCGTTGAAAACGTGCGCGCCAACTGGATTGCCTTCGACAAAAAATCCGGCACGCGCGGCGCCGCGACGCCCACGATTTACGTTTACGCGCAGCCTTCCAAAGCCGATGTGCCCTTCGAGCGTGGGATTTACCGCTCGACTGACGCCGGAAAATCGTGGCAAAAGCTGCCCGACACGCCCAAAGCCGCGTGGTGCGGGCGCATTATGCCCGACGGAAAACTTTACGCCTACGGTCAGGGACTTTACCGCTGGGACGACGGAAAATGGACGGATTTATCGCCGCAAAACGCCAAATACGCGATTGAAGCGTTCGCGCAGTCGCACGGAGACCCGAATTTGATGGTCGCCGTCGAAAACCATTGCGGCTGGGGCAACGCGCTGCTTCGCACGACCGACGGTGGAAAATCGTGGGAGCGTTTTTCGGACGACGATGCGTTTGGGCGCGGCAAAAATCTGCTTTCGATTGACTATCCGGGCTGGGAAGGCGGCAACACCGGCAAACACATTTTCGCGTGCGCTTCGAGCGCCAATTTCGACAAAAACAACCCGAAAAAAGTGTGGGTGACGCATTGGCCCGGCGTGATTTCAATTGACGACATCACGGCGCCGCGCCTCGATTGGACGAGCGAGGGCAAAGGCCACGAAGAAATTTGTTTGTTCGACCTGGCCACGCCCACGCGCGGCGTGCCACTGCTTTCGGGTTCGATGGACGTGGGCGGTTTGGTTCACGAAAGCATCCACACGCCGCCCTCGCAAATGTTCGTGGGGCTGGCGATGAGCGAGTTCAACCGCGCGCCCGAAGACCTTTCGAGCCTCGATTTTTGCGAGGCGCAGCCCGAATTTATCGCGGCGGTTGGCGGCTGGAAATACAAAGATTGGGGGCCGCAACCGGCCAACAACGGCGCGGCGGGATTTTCGGCGGACGGCGGCAAAACCTGGCAAAATTTCGCGTCCAAACCGTTTGGCGACGCCAAAAATGGTCGCATCCGCGTGAACAGCGGCAATCCCGACAACATCGTTTGGATTCCGCGCGATTCGCTCGATGGCGCCAACAAAGGCACCACGCCCGCCTATGTGACGTTTGATCGCGGAAAATCATGGAAGTCCGCGCAGGGCGCGCCGTTCGGGATTGTGAACTCGGATTTCGTTTACACGTTTTTCCAGCCGCTCGAATCCGACCGCGTTTTGGCCGACACCTTTTACCTTTACGACCGGCGCGATGGCCGCTTTTTCCGCTCCGGCGATGGCGGCGCGTCGTGGAAACAGACCGCGGAATTGCCTTCGCAAGGCGGCGCGCATTTCGTGCGCCATTGGGTGCGAGCGGCGCCCGGAAAAGCTGGCGAAGTGTGGGTCGCCGCCGATAATCAGGGGTTGTTCCGTTCGAGTGACGGCGGCAATTCGTTCACCAAACTCGAGGGCGTTTCCAAAGCGTGGGCGTTCGGTTGGGGCGCGCCGTTCGCGGGCAACACCACGCCCGTCGCGTATTTGCTGGGCAAAGTCGAAGGCGACACCACACCGCAAACCGTCGCGCTCTATCGCAGCCTGGATATGGGCGCGTCGTGGGAACGATTGAACGGGCCGGAGCAAGGCTTCGGTCAGGGAATCGTCGTGCAGGGCGACCGCCAAACGCCGGGCCGCGTTTACGTGGGAACGAACGGGCGCGGAATTTTTTACGCCGATACTCCCAATCCCAACGCGCCACGCGTGGCCAATCGGCGCAACGACGCCGGAAAAATCGCGCTTGGAATTCTGGCGGGCGTTTTGGTTTGGCGGGCTTTGGATTAGGCGTGAGATGGAGCAGATTTCGTAGAGGCACGGCCCGCCGTGCCCGCTCATCGTGGTTTGGGAAACCCAAAACCGTTTCACCATTCATTGGAAACAGCGGGCACGGCGGGCCGTGCCCCTACGAAACCAGCTTTCTTGAAAATTCAGCCAAGCGTGCGGCGTGTTTCGTCGCTCGTTTGCCTGAGTTGAGACGTCAACTCTCTTTTTTTATTCCAAAAACCAACCGGTTAGTGATTGGAAGTTGTTGGCAGAGAGATGTCGTTTTTTGCCGGATTTTGTAGTTCGCGCGCAGAGAATTTCCGGCTAACGCGCGAACATGATCGACCCTGTTTTTGATGACAACTCGGTATTCTTTTCGCGCCTCTCGAAGCGGCGCACTGGCGCTTGGTCTGAGCGCCCTGACTCTGGCGGCTCCTGCGTTTGCGGCTCCGCCGACAAATTCGGGTTCGTGGAGCCTTGCACTCGAAGACGATTTTGGTGGCACGTTCAACACGACGGCCAAAATCAACGGGGCCACGACGCAAAACGTGTGGAAATCGCAGTGGCCGCAGTTCAATTCGAGCGGCTACACGTTTTCGTCGGAGGAAAAAGACGGCTGTTACTACCCGACTTTTCCCAAATCGAGCGGCGCGACCAACGGCAAAGTCGAAACCGGCTGGGACGGCTCGACTTCGGTTTTGCGCCTCAAGGCGCTGCGCGACAACACGGTTTGGAGCAAATACGCCTGGACGTGCCAAAACGTGCATTCGTATCCGGCGTTTCGCCAAGCTTACGGCTACTGGGAAGCGCGCGTAAAAATGCCGCGCGGCGTGGGGCTGGGCGGCGCGTTTTTCGGTTTTCGAGACGCCGACGAATGGCCACCGGAAATTGATTTTTTTGAAATCAACCACCAAAACGGCTGGCAAAACATTCCCCAGAATTTTCACTTCGTGGACGAAAACGGCAACCGCGATTACGCCGGCTTCGGACGCAACGGCGGCTTTTACCGCTTGCCTTCGGGCGACGCGACGCAAAGCTACAACACCATCGGCGCGCTCTGGACGCCCGGCCAAATCATCTGGTATGTGAACGGCATTCGCTCGCACGCCACGACGCGAAAAGTCGATTCCAACGGCGCGCTCTACCCGATTATGCAAATTCTGGCCAACGGGCAATGGGGCAACGCCGATTCGACCACGCCTTCGCCTTCGTATGTTCTGGTCGATTGGATTCGCATTTGGAAACGCAACGCCTACGAATATCGCTCCGAAGGCGAAGCGCTCACGCTGCTTTCCAACCCGAATAATCTCACGCTCACCTACAACAGCGGCGTAGACGGCGCGCTTTCGTGCGGCGATATGCGCGGCATTCCGTTCACAGCGAGCGGGCAAAGTGTCACGTTCGCGGTGCGCGCGCCCTATTCGGGCAATTGGCGCATGGTCGTTCGCACCAAAAAAGGCCCCGGACGCGGGCGTTTTCAACTGGCGACGGCAGATTGGGGTTCGAGTTCGTTCACTAATCGCGGCTCGGTGCAGGATTGCTACAACTCCAGTTTTTCCTACAACGACCTCAGCATCGGAACCTTTAATTTTTCGGGCGGAATCAAGCAGTTTCGCTTCACCTGCGCCGGAAAAAACAGCTCGGACACTTCGAGCGGAATGGCCATTCCGATTGATTTCATCCAGCTTTTTCCGGCGTAATTTCTCCGCGTGATTTTTCAAGCGGCGCGAAAAAACGCGCCGCTTTCCCCAAAACCATGAAAACCTTTCGACAACTCGCGCTTTGGGCCGCTTTGGGCCTGAGCTTCGCGGGCGCGGCACAAGCGCAAGAGTTCACCGTTTCCGGCTCGAAGATTTACACGCCCAGCGGCGCGGAATACGTGATGAACGGCGCCAACGTTGGCCTCTGGACGGACAACGCGACCGCCACGCACGTCAATCTCATCAAAAATCACTGGCGTTTCAACTGCGTTCGCGTGTTCCTCAAACTCGCCAACAACGACGCCAACACCAATCCCACCGACGCGCTGCTCGATAAATACGTCAACGCCTACACCACCGACACGAACGGCCCGAAAACCGTCGTGATGCTCGAATTTCACGACAAATCGGGCAGCTTTTACCGCGACGGCGAAACGCCTTCCAAAACCGATTTGCGAAACGCCTGGATTCGCATCGCCAATCGTTACAAAAACAATCCTTACGTCTGGTTCAACATCATGAACGAGCCGGGCGGCGGCTCGAACGTCGCGCAAGAGTGGTATGACCTGCACCTCGACATGATCCAGACGATTCGCGCGCAGGGCGCCAAAAATATCATCGTCTGCGACGGCCAGAATTTCGCTTCGGAAGAAAACAACTCGAAAGCCAATTTCGTGACCGACGCCGGAAGCGCCGCGCTCACTTACGGCCAGGCGCTGCGCGATGCCGACCCGCAAAAACGCCTCGTTTTCGGGCTGCACACCTACGTCGGCTGGAATTATCCGGCCTCGAAACTCCTTAATTTCGTTGACCGCGTTCACGCCAAAGGTTTGCCGCTGATTGTCGGCGAATACGCGGCGACGACGGGCAATTCGCTGGGCGATTACGACGTCACCGAAGCCGCGCGCGCGGTTTTTGAAGTCTCGAAAGCGCGCAAAGTCGGCAAATTGGTGTGGCACTATTGGAACTGGGACGGCAACGCGCTTTGCACCTCGTATTGGGGCGGCGCCGATGGCGGCGCCATCAACCGCACCGACGGCACGCGCCCGACAAACCTCACCTGGCTGGGCGAACGGTTGTGGGACGACGCGCGCGGCCTCACGCCGCCCGCGACGGGCATTCCGCTCAATCGTTTCGATTGGGTCGCCACTTCCAACAAAGGCGGCAACGTCGGCGCGGCCATTGATTCCGATCCGGGCACGAGCTGGCAAATCGTCTACGTCAACGGCAAAAACGACGCGCCGCCCACAACTTCGCCCGATTACTTTCAGGTCGATTTGGGCAGCACGCAAAATTTCAATCAAATCGTGATGGACACGCGCAAAAACGCGTCGAGTTTCGTGCGCGATTTCAAAGTTTGGGTTTCGGGCGACGCCAGCAACTGGACGAACGTCGCCAGCGTGGACAACTCGGCGATGGGCGTTTCGCGGGTGAGTTTTGCGAGCCAGAACGCGCGCTACATTCGCGTGACCGGCACGCGCTTTGGCAAAGATTGGGGCGTCAACCGCGACGGAACGCAAACCTACGTTTCGTGGAATATCGCCGATTTTCTGGTTTATCGCAGCGGCACTTACACGCCGCCCGCGACGTGCAACGTCGAACTTTCGCGCACTGGCTGGACGGCAACGGCGACCAAACGCGGCACCTGGAGCGCCGAATACGAAGACAAAGCGCTCGATAACAATCCCAACACGCGCTACGCTTCGAGCGGCGCCGTCGTGGATGGCGATTCTTTCACCGTTGACATGAAAGCGCTGCGCAGCGTTTCGACCATCGAACTCAACACCGGCTCCAGCGCGGCGGATTATCCGCGCAAATACGAGGTGTTTTTGTCGCTCGATGGCACGAATTGGGGGGGTGCCGTCGCGCGAGATTTGGGCAGCCCGATTATCCGCGTGGATTTGGGCAGCCCGCGTTTGGCGCGCTACATTCGCGTGGTGAATCGCCAGAGCGCCAACGTGTGGTGGAGCATTCACGAATTTCGCGTGTTCGGCGGCGGAAGTTGCGGCACGGCGGGCAGCGATTACGACACGACCGATCCGCGCAACGGAGTCATCACGGCGCGCGGCGAAAACGCGCCCAACGAAGACAAAACCAAAGCCTTCGACAACAGCCAAAACACCAAATGGCTCGATTTCGGCGTGCCAACGACGAGCCGCCCGTCGTGGATTCAATACGTCTACCCAAACACAGAAACCCAGGTCGTGCGCAAATATTCGATTGCTCTGCCTTGGGACAACCTGGGCCGCGCGCCGTCGAGCGTGCGACTTTTGGGTGTGCGCAGCGACGGAACCTTCGCCGATTTGGACACGCGCACTCTGACGTGGACAGCAACGGGCCAAAAACAAACGTTTTCGATTTCCAACACCTCGGCTTATCGCGGCTATCGTCTGGAAATCTACGGCGTGCGCGACGGCAGCAGCGCGAACTCGGTGCAAATCGCCGAAATCGAATTTCTGGCGAGCGCTTCGTGATTTGACCCCCTCTGCGCGTTGCGCATCTCCCTCTCCAAGAGGGGGAGACCAACGGCGTGATTTTCGAGTTTGTTTTCCAAGTTGTGAATTCCTTGAAAGTGCCAGTTTGGTCTCCCCCTCTCGGAGGGGGAGATGCGCAACGCGCAGAGGGGGTCAATCACTCGCTAATTCGGGTCAGACCCAAATTAATTCAGGTCTGACCCGAATTAATTTGGCTATTTGGAAACTCACTTCCCGAAAACCGAACTCACTTCCCAAATTTGAAACTCACTTCCCGAAAATCGAACTCACTTCCCAAATTTGAAACTCACCTCCCAAAATCCAAACTCACTTCCCATGAAACTCGCCGCACTTCCCTTTTTCCTCGCCATCTTCGCCGCGAGCGCGCAGGCCGCGCCGCCTTCGCGCGATTTTTCGCTCGTTTGGGCCGATGAATTTGGTTTTCTGGACAAAACCAAATGGTCAACGGCTTTCGCCGCGAAAATTGGCGACGGCAGTTTGAAAAACGTGCATCGCACGCGCGGCATGGCGTTTTACAAGGACGAAAACGTGGAAATTGTGCGCGACAATCGCGGCGATTCGTTCGCGCGATTGTGGACGCGGCGCGAAGAAACCGTCGTGCCCTGGGAAGGCGGCAAAAAATACGCTTTCAGCGCGGGCGTCCTCAATTCGGGCGGACTTTTCGAGCCGAGTTTTGGCTACATCGAAGCGCGAATTCGCACGTTTGGCCCCAGCGCCAACGGCTTTATTTCCGATTTTTGGCTGATGCATCCCGACCCGACGATTTGGCCGCCCGAAATCGACATTCTGGAAACGTCGGGAACGGGAAACGGCCAAAAAGCCCACGTTTATCTGCACTGGAAAGACGCGACATCACCCGAAGGCCGCCGCAACGTCGGGCGCACCGCGAACGTGAAAACAAACGAATGGAACACCTACGGAATTTTGTGGGAAGCGGCCAAAATCCAGTGGTTCGTGAACAACGAAAAAGTCGGCGAGCCGTTTGAAACCGGCGTCCCGCAGGAAAAAATGTTGATGCTGCTTTCAAGTGAAGTCGGCAAAAATTCGTATTGGGGCGACCCAAATCGCGGCGCCTGGCCGCAGAAAATGGACGTGGACTGGGTGCGGGTTTGGCGGAGGAAGTGAGTTTTTTCAGGTTCTGGGTGCTGGGTTCTGGGTGCTGGGATTTGAGTTTTTAACTCTCACTTTGAGTGAGTGCCCCCACCCTAACCC
>ERZ1066118.2151-NODE-2151-length-10077-cov-8.660846_pt1 | contig 10077 bp, 10 predicted proteins | sample MGYA00382765_ERZ1066118 | MGnify/ENA primary metagenome ERZ1066118 (study PRJEB33369, sample SAMEA5778348) | biofilm metagenome | biome: Industrial cooling water; feature: Water cooling tower basin; material: Biofilm | place: United Arab Emirates | collected...
CATCGGGGCCACGCGCCGCCGCCGTCGCGCGCCCCGGCGCGTCACGACGGTGGCCGGAGCCGCACGCCGCGACGGCGGGGCCCGCGGCGCCGAGGAGGAGGGAGGTACGGCGCACGCCCGCAACTTACAGGGACGCGCCCGCGCGGTCAGCCCCGTTGAACCGGGAACGCGCTCGCTCGCTCGGACCCTCGCTGTCGCTCGGGCCTCGCTCCCTCGCTGGAACGCGCTCTCGCGGCTGTCGCCGCTTCGCTGGAACGCGCTCGCCGGCCGCTCCGCGGCGGCTCGCTGGAACGTTGGGCGCTAGCAGCTGACCACCGCTGTTCGGGCAGGGCGGCCGACGCGCCGTGGGCGCGTCGCGGGTGCCGGAGTTCGCTGACACCGGTCGTTCGTTCCAGCGCCGAGCGAGCGGCCCGCCCACGGGGCGGGCCGGGAGCGAGGGCGCGCGTTCCAGCGGAGCGGCGAGCAGCCGCGGAGCGCATTCCAGGGAGCGAGCGAGGCGCCGGCAGCGCCGGCGACCGAGCGAGCGACCGCGTCCCCGGTCTATGGCTTTGCCGTCGTTCAGAAACTCGGGCCGAAGAACCAGGTGCCGAAGGGGCGGCGGTTCGGGGTGTCGAGGGGCCAGGCGTAGTCCCAGCGCAGGATCGCGAAGCCGAAGAGGTTGAAGCGGATGCCGTAGCCGTAGCTGCGCAGCGGGAAGCGCTGCGTGCGCAGGTCGTAGTTGTCGGGGCGCGTCAGCGACGGCTTCTGCGTCTGGATGTCGGGGCGGCCGGTCGGGGCCTGCCCCGTCCAGGCGATCCCCGCGTCGTAGAACACCAGCGCGTCGATCGGCGGCAGCGCGATCGGGAGGACGCCCAGGTCGAAGCGGCGGATCAGCGGGAAGCGCACCTCGGCGTTGGCGAACGCCACGCGGCTGCCGAAGAGCTGCAGCGCGCCGCAGTTGAGCTGCGAGGTGCCGGGGGCGCCGCACCCTTCGACGTAGGGCTCGCGGTTGTAGCCGCGGATCATGTCCGGGCGGCCGATGTACTTCGGGTAGAGCCCCTCGTCGCGCCCGGCGGTGATCGCCGAGGTGAAGCGCGTCGCGACCGTGAGGAAGTTGAACAGGATCGGATCGTAGCGGCGGTAGTCGAGCAGGTAGTTCACCCACTGCCACCCGCCGATCTGCGGCTCGACCTCGAAGCGGAGGCGCTGCCCCATGATCGGGCTCGTGTAGCCGAACAGCGCGTTGTCGCGCACGAAGGCGAACGACGGCGCGACCATCGTCGCCCCGGTGCCGTTGCGCGAGCCGCCGCGGCGCTGCTGCACGGGGACGCCGAACTGGTTGTAGAACGTCTCGATCGGGACGATCGACTGGGCGATGTTCGTCACGCGCGCCCCGAGCTCCATGCGCGTGAACCGGTTGAACGGGTACAGCGCCCGCCAGAAGGCGTCGCGCTGCACGAAGCGCTGCAGGTTGTCGGTGACGATGAAGCCGCCGGGGACGTTCTGGATGTCGGGCGCCGAGCCGAGGAAGTACAGCGGCATCTGCGAGATGCCGGTCGTGTACTGCAGCCGCCGCGCGAGGTTCGTGTAGCCGGCGAAGATCATCGCGTCGGAGATCTGCCCGTTGACCGCGCCGCTGATCGCCAGCTGCTGGTTGCCGAGCAGGTCGCCGAGGACGATCGTCGTCCCGCCGAAGACGCCCTGGCCGAAGTTGTTCTGCCCGTACCCCACCTGCGGCTGGGCGATGTACTCGGGCTGGAAGCCCGCCTTGTAGCGGTAGTCGCGGAAGCGCGCCGTGTCGGGGAGCGCGAGCGCGGCGCTGTCGAGCAGGGCGGTGACGCTGATCGGCTGCGTGCCCGGGCGCGCCGTCGTCCCGGGAAGCGCCGAGGAGAGGCGGAAGCCCGAGGTGGCGTTGCGGTAGAGCGAGCGGCTGTCGGGCGTCGTGTCGGGGGCGGCGGCGCTCTGGGCGACCGCGCCGGGGAGCGCCGGCGCGAGCGCCCGTCGGGCGCTGTCGCGCGTCGCCGGCGAGAGGGCGCCCGTCGCGCCGGGGACGGTCGGCAGGGCGCTCCCCCCCGGCGTGCCGGCGGCCACCGTCGGCGTCGTCGGCTGGTCGCGATACGGCTGCCGCTTGAGCAGCCGCGGGTTCTTGATCGACCAGACGTTGTTCGTCCCCTTCTCGTAGTAGACGAAGGCGAGCAGGTCGGCCTGGTGCGCCCAGGTGATCGCCGGCGAGTACTCGGTCTGCGAGTTCACCGCGCCGATGACGTTCGTGAGCTGGTAGTGCTCCCCGGCGTCCAGGTCGTAGAGGAAGAGGTTGGCCGTGCCGGTGCGCTCGGAGACGTAGGCGATCGAGCGGCTGTCGGGCGCCCACTGCGGGTTGAGGTTGAGCGCCGCCTGGTTGGGGAGCTCGGTCACCGTGCCGGTGGCCACCTCGTACAGGCAGATCTTCCACTTCGCCAGGCGCAGCACGTCGAAGTCCGTGTCGCGGTCGCTCGCGAAGGCGACGTAGCGCCCGTCGGGCGACCAGTCGGGCTGCATGTCGCCGAAGCGGTCGTTCGTCAGCTGCCGGAAGCCGGACCCGTCGAAGTTCACCATGTACAGGTCGGTGATCCCGCCGACGTTCCCGGTGAAGACGAGCTGCTTGCCGTCGGGGGAGAAGGTCGGGCTCAGCACCCCCTCGAGCGGCAGGTCGAAGCGCTTGACCGTCTCGCGCCGGCGCACGTCGAGCAGGTAGAGCACGTCCTTCCCCTGGCGCTGCGCCGTGTAGGCGAGGTAGCGCCCGTCGGGGGAGAAGCTCGACTGCGAGTAGAGCTGGCGGAGCTCCTCGTTGTCGGTGTTCGTCGTGCTCTTGACCAGCCGCTTGATGCGCTTCCCCGTCTGCGCGTCGGCCAGGTAGAGGTCGGGGAAGACCTCGCCCCGCAGGAAGTTGCCGTACGAGATGAAGGCGATGTACTTCCCGTCGGGGGAGAGCGCCGGGGCGATGTAGAGGTCGGCGATCCCGCCGGTCTTGCGCTGCGTCAGCAGCGGCTGCGCGAACTTGCGCGGGCGGTCGAGCTGGGCGACGCGCGGCAGGTGCTTGAGCTGCATCGCCTCCTTCCACTCGTCGCCGAGCTCCTCGAGCGAGAGCCCGAGCTCGCGCTTGAAGGCGCGCTCGATGCCGAGGTTCGGGACGGCGTTCATGATCTCGCCGACCGACTCGTCGCCCCAGCGCTGGCCGATGTACTGCCAGAGCGAGAAGCCGAAGCGGTAGGGGAAGAAGCGGTCGGGGCGCTCGGTCATCTCGCGGATCGACGGCAGGTTGCCGTTGAGCGCCGCGTCGCGGATCCAGGCGTCGGTCTGCGCGTGGTCGTAGCCGAGCGACAGGAACTCGGCCATCCCCTCCATGAACCAGAGCGGCGGGTTGACCTGCGCGATCGTGTTGAGGTTCGCCCCGGCGCGCCCACGCGAGAAGATGTCGAACTGGAACTGGTGCACCATCTCGTGCATCAGCACGTGCTCGAACGACCGGTAGTCGCCGGTGAACGGCTGCGCCATGCGCTGGCGGAGCGGATCGGTCACTCCTCCCGTCCCCTCGCCCAGGTCGCCGAAGACGTTGCTCTGGGCGAAGTCGCCGCGGCTGGCGAAGACGATGATCGGCTTCTTCTCGCGGAACTGGTGCTGCAGCAGCCGAGAGAGCCGCGCGTAGGAGCGCTCCGACATCCGCGCCGCGTCGTAGGCCGCCTCCTTCTCCGCCGGGTAGTAGTGGACGAGGAAGTGCTCGGTCTCGATGACGCGCCAGTCGAGGCGGTCGTACTGCACGAGGTTCTGCCCGAAATACAGCTGCGCCCCGGCCGGCGCCGCGACGGCGGCGCTGACCAGGGCGAGGGCGGCCGCCGAGCGCACCAGCGGGCCGACGGTCGTGCGGGCGAGCGAGTCGACGGCGGCGGGAGCCGCGCGGAGACGCCGGCGCGCCTCGGCGAGGCCCCGACGTACCCTGGACCGGAGTGTCACGGTGCCCTCTGAGGTGCCTCGGCGGACGGGTCGGCGGTCGCGCCGGCGGTCGCCGGCGCCTCGAGCGAGACCTCGCGCGCGTCGCTCCACAGCCGCTCGAGCTGGTAGAACTGGCGCAGGGTCGGGTGGAACACGTGCACCACGAAGTCCACGTAGTCGAGCAGGGCCCACCGCCCCTGCTGCAGCCCCTCGACGTGCGAGACCGGCATCCCCTGCTTCTTGAGCGTCTCCATGACGTGCTCCGCCACCGAACGCACGTGCGTGTCCGAGGTTCCGCTGGCGATCACGAAGAAATCGGTGACGTCCGTCACCCCCTTCAGATCGAGGAGGACGACGTCCTGGGCCTTCAGGTCGAGCGCCAGGTCGGCGGCACGGCGGGCCGCCGCGGCGGCCGGGAGCTTCGCGGTCGTGACCATCACGGAGATGTGGGGGGGCCTACGGGCAGAACGTCGGGGCGTACCCGGCGGTTCGGGGTATGTTCCGGTCGGCGCCAGCCGCCCGCAAGCCGAACGGGCGCGCGCCACCGATCCCGGTGGGGGAGCGATGCAAACGAGGGGCGAGCGTCGCCGCGCGACGCCCGCCCCCGCCCGACCCGGGCCGCACCGCCCACCCCGCGCCCGGCGCGGGGGAGGCAGCCGGCCGGGCTACTGCTTGATGACCCAGACCTTGATCTCGGGCCGGACCTCGGCGTGCAGCTTGATCGGGACGCGGTAGACGCCGAGCGCCTTGATCGGCTCGTGCAGGTCGATCTGGCGACGCTCGACCTGGTGCCCCTGGGCGGCGAGCTGCTCGGCGATGTCGCCGGCGGTCACCGACCCGAAGAGCTTCCCCTCCTCGCCGACGCGGGCGGCGAAGGTGATCGACACCTCGGCGAGGCGGGCAGCCACCTGCTCGGCGCTCTGGCGGCGCGAGCTCTCGGCGGCCTCGAGCCGCGCCTTCTCCTGGGCGATCCGGCGCTTGTTCCCCTCGGTCGCCTGGAAGGCGACCCCGCGCGGGAGCAGGTAGTTGCGGGCGAACCCGTTGCTGACGGTCACCACGTCCCCGGGCTGCCCCAGGTTCTCGACCGACTGCCGCAGAATGACTTCCATGTGAACCTCCGAAACGAGCGAAACGAACGAGAGCGTTCGGGAACGGTGGAGCGAGGGGCGGGGCGCGTCGGGAACGCCGGGGCGAACGTGCAGCCCGGGCGGCACCCGGCCGGGGGCGAGCCCGGTCAGCCGGTGGGGCGCGGCGAGCGCCGCCGCCAGTCCTGCCAGGTGTCGCCCAGCCCGACGGCGAGGGCGACGGCGGTGAGCGTGGCGGCCAGGGCGACGAAGCCGAGGACGGAGAGGAGGAGCACCCCTCCCACCGCCACCAGCACGATCCCCTTGTCCGCCGTCCACCACCAGAACACCCCCACGCCGCGCAGCGCGTAGAGGGCGCCGAAGAACACGAGCAGGTTGACGCCGAGGGCGTCGAGCGCCGCGAGCGAGGGGACCAGCACCATCACCGCGCCGACCACCAACCCCCAGATGAGCTGGTCGTTGAAGCGGAAGGCGCGGAGTGTCCCGAGCGGCGGCCCGATGCGCGTGCGACTCGAGGCCGGCGAGCGCCGGGGCGAGCAGCGCCGCGCGCGGAGGGAGCGCGGCGACCGCCTCCGCCGTCGCGCTCGCCCGCGCCGCGAGCTCGCCGCGCGCCCCGCCGCGATCGAGCCACACCCCGTCCGCGCGCGCCTCGCGCCAGCGGCCGAGCGAGTGCTCGGCGCGCCGGGCGTACTCGCTCGTCAGCACGCGTCCGAGCGCCCGCGGATCGCGCCCCGTCGCCAGCGCCGCCGAGAGCGTCACCGCCGCGGCGAGACCGATCGCGCCGAGCGCCCGGGGGAGGAAGCGCTGCCGGGGCGCGGCGACGCTCACCAGCCCGAAGGCGCCGGCGAGCACCAGCGCCCACCCGCGCGCCAGCGGAGCATACCCCGCCGGCTCGGCCGGCATCGGCTGGGCCAGGACCCAGCCGGCGAGCGCCAGCCAGATCACCAGCCCGGCCGCGCGCCCTCCCGCCCACCACCCGACCAGGGTGCAGGCGGCGAGCGCGAGCGCCACGAGGAGCATCGTCTGCTCGATCGGGACGGCGAGCCGCACGGCCGCGGCGAACAGCCCCGCCGCCGGCGGCCAGAGCGGCGCCGCCGCGACGGCGAGCGCCGCGAGCAGGACGAGGACCGTCGGGGTCCACCCCCGCTCGCGGGCCACCGGCTCGGCGGCGCGCTCGCCGGCCATGCTCAGCCCTGCGCCCCCTTGGTGTAGGGGAGCAGCGCGAGGTAGCGGGCCTTCTTGATCGCCTTGGCCAGCTGCCGCTGGTGGCGGGCGGTGGCGCCGGTGAGCCGGCTGGGGAGCACCTTCCCCGTCTCGGTGATGAAGCGCGAGAGCAGGCGGTCGTCCTTGTAGTCGACGAAGCGGATGCGCGCCTCGGCGAACGGATCGGTCTTCTTCTGGCGGCGCATGGGTTACTCCTCGTCGTCGTCGTCGTCTTCGGCGGCCTTGCGGCGGGCCAGCTCCTCCTCGCTCATCGGCGGCGCGCCGAGCTCGCGCTCGTGCAGCGAGATCAGGTAGCGGAGGACCCCCTCGTCGAGCCGGAGGGCGCGCTCGAACTCGGGGAGGACCGAGGTGTCGCCGAGCGTGAAGTGCGCGATCACGTAGTAGCCGTTCTCGCGGCGCTTGATGGGGTAGGCGAGCTGACGCCGCCCCCAGTGCTCGGCCGTCACCTCGCCGGTGGCGCTGAGCATCCCATGGAACTTCTGCAGCTTGTCGCCGATGGCGGCATCCTCGAGCGCGCTGTCGAAGATGTAGACCGCCTCGTACGCGCGGGGTGTGTTCGGTGGCACGGGTGGCAAATCTCCCTGTGGTCGGGCCCGCGCCGGGCGTCGCCATCGACTGGCGGCCCCGGGGCGGGCTGGGCTGTCCGCCCCCCGCGGATTGCCGGCCGCGGGAGGAGGGTAAGGGCGACCGTCGTCCGGCGCCCGTCGGGTGAAGCCCCGAAAGCTAGCCTGGACGGCCACTTACGGCAACCGCCGGGCATCGGCCAGGCCCGGTGCGGCGCCGACCGCCTCGGGCCCACGGTCGGCGAGGCGCGAGGCGTCGCACGCCTGCCGCCCGGCGCCGGCCCTGCGGCGGGAGCGCACGTTCCCCGGTCCACGGGGTAGACTGTGGAGCGCCTGCGAGCCGGCCGCCGTGGCCGGCGCCCGCGGGCCCCTCACCCGAGCTCCCGTCGTGAAACGCTCCCGCGCCGTCCCGCTCACGCTCGTCGCCTCTGCCACCTCGCTCGCCGCCTGCGCGGGGAGCGGCGCGACCGAGCCGCTGCGCTGCGTCGACCAGGCGACGCGGCAGGTGGTGGCCGACTCGCTCTGCCGCACCGCGGCGAACGCCGGCGCCGTGGGGGACACCGTCCAGCGCCGCGCCGGGGGCGCCGGGATCTCGCCCTTCTTCCTCTGGTACTTCGGCGGGCGCGTCGCCAACGGCCTCGTGAGCGGCGGGAGCTACCGCCCGATCGACGGCCGGCGCTACCAGTCCCCCACCGGGATCGGCTACAGCTCGGGGCGGGGGTGGCGCACGGGGGGCGGCGCCGTCGGCGCGGGGAACGGGATCGGCAGCGCCCGCCCGGGCGGCTCGGTGCGCGGCGGCTTCGGCCGCACCGGGGCGGGGCGGGGCGGCTTCGGCGGCTAGCCCGGAGCGCCGCCGGTGCGTCGCGAGGCGAGCCCGCCGCGCCCCGACTGGGCGCGCCGCGTCGAGTCGGTGGGGCTCGACTTCCACACCGGCCCCGACGGGGCACGCTACTGGGACGAGTCGGCCTGCTACGTCCTGTCGCTCGACGAGGTCGACACGATCGAGGCTGCGGCCGCCGAGCTGCACCGGCGCTGCCTCGACGCCGTCGACCACGTCGTCCGCCGGCGGCGGTGGGCGGAGCTGGCCATCCCGCCCGCGGCGGTCCCGCTCATCGAGCAGTCGTGGAAGCGGCGCGAGCCGTCGCTCTACGGGCGCTTCGACCTGGCGTGGGACGGGCGCGGGGCGCCGCGGCTGCTCGAGTACAACGCCGACACCCCCACCTCGCTCGTCGAGGCGGCGGTGGCGCAGTGGTACTGGCTCGAGGACGTGCACCCGGGCGGCGACCAGTTCAACTCGCTCCACGAGCGGCTGGTCGCCGCCTGGCGCGACGTCGCCGCCTGGCACGGCACGCGGCGCGTCCACCTCGCCTCTGTCGACGACCCCGAGGACCTGGCGACGGTGACCTACCTGCGCGACGCCGCCGATCAGGCGGGGCTCGTCACCGCCCAGCTGCTCGTCGACGAGATCGGGTGGAACGCCACGCGCGACGCCTTCGTCGACGTCGCCGAGCACGACGTGGCGCTGGCGTTCAAGCTCTACCCGTGGGAGTGGATGGCGCGCGAGGCGTTCGCCGACCACCTGCGGGTGGCGCGCACCCGGTGGCTCGAGCCGGCGTGGAAGATGGTCCTGAGCAACAAGGGGATCCTGGCGATCCTCTGGGAGCTCTTCCCCGACCACCCGAACCTGCTGCCCGCCTACTTCGACGAGCTGCTGCTCGAGGCCTACGCCCGCAAGCCGCTGCTCTCGCGCGAGGGGAGCAACGTGCAGCTCGTGATGTTCGGGCAGACGGTGGCCGAGACGCGCGGCGAGTACGGCGAGGAGGGGTACGTCTACCAGGGGCTCGCCCCCCTCCCCGACTTCGACGGGCGGCGCCCGGTGCTCGGCGCGTGGATCGTCGGCGACGAGCCGGCGGGGCTCGGGATCCGCGAGGCGGACGGCCCGATCACCGGGAACACGAGCCGCTTCGTGCCGCACCGCATCGACGGCGCGGCGTAGCGCGCCGGGATGCCCCCCGCCGACCAGCTCCGCCGCAAGCTGACCGTCCGCTCCCACGGGCGGACCCTCGTCCTCGTCAAGCGGGCCGAGGAGAGCGTCGAGCACGTCGTGCAGAAGGCGGTGCTCTGGGCGCGCTACCTCCCCGCGTACCCCGAGCTGCGCGTCGAGCAGCGGCTCCCCTTTCCGAGCCGCTACAAGCCCGACCTGTACGCGCTGGATCCCACGGGGCAGCAGCCCGTGTTCTGGGGCGAGTGCGGGGTGACCTCGCGCGAGAAGATGCGCGAGCTGTTCCGCCGCCACCCGGCCACGCACTTCGCCTTCTCGCGCTGGGGGGGCGACGATCCGGGCTTCGCGGCGCTGGTGGACGCGGCGCTCGCCGGGGTGCGGCGACGCGCCCCGGTCGAGCTGCTCGGCGTCCCGGGCGAGGCCGACGGCTGGGTGGGGGACGGCCGCGAGCTGCGCGTCCCCGACGGTGCGCTCGAGTGCCGCGTCTGGGCGCCCTGAGCAGGTAAGGCGCGGCCGCGCGGCGCCGACCGCGCCGGCGCGGGCTCCCCGGAGGACGACCGGCGCCCGGGCGCTTCACGCCCGGCCGGTGGCGTGACCCGCGCGTCGCTGTGGCGTCCATGCCTCGGTAGCTCCGCCCGTGTCATGGGCGCCGCACCGCGCCGGCGCGCCGCCGGGCGGCGTGCCGCCCCTCCGCCGCGCCCCGCCTGCCCGTCATGTCGTCCACACTGCCAGGCCGCCCCGGGCGGCTTCTGCGCGTCGCGCTCCTCGCGATCGCCGCCGCCGCCGCCGGGGTGCCCGGCCCCCTGCGCGCCCAGCCGGCCACGGTCGTCAGCGTGCCGTTCACCAACGGCTTCATCGGCCAGCGCGGCTCCTCCGCCGGCACCGCCAACGGCGTGCTGACCTACGCGACGCTCGGGATCGCGCGCACGTTCTTCATCCAGAACTCGTCGACGAACGCCTTCGAGATCCAGGGGAACGACATCCCGGGGACGCTGCGGATCGTGCGGACCAACGGCACGATCCTCGACATCCCCGCGTCGGCGAACTGGCGCAACAGCGGCGGCACGACATACCTGATCGGGATCCTGCCGCGCCCGCTCGCGCCCGTCACCCTCGCCTACGCCGGCGGCTCGATCCAGATCACCGACGGGTCGAACCCGGGGGGGAGCAGCGTCGGGGGATATGTCGCCGGCTACGGTGGGGCGATGCACGTCGACGGCGACGACACGAACGGCAACGCGGCGCAGTCGCAGGT
>ERZ1066118.2152-NODE-2152-length-10076-cov-5.578984_pt1 | contig 10076 bp, 9 predicted proteins | sample MGYA00382765_ERZ1066118 | MGnify/ENA primary metagenome ERZ1066118 (study PRJEB33369, sample SAMEA5778348) | biofilm metagenome | biome: Industrial cooling water; feature: Water cooling tower basin; material: Biofilm | place: United Arab Emirates | collected...
GGCCAGACCGAGGGATTGCAGCAGCAGATCGGCCGTCACGGCCCCGGGGGCGCCCAGCAGGTTGCGGGCGGGCTCGGCGGAGGCGGTGTTCCAGCTGGGATCGTCGGGGTGGTAGCTGGCCAGCACGGGGATGAGCAGCACGCCGGCCGCCGCCACGGCCAGCCCCCGGACGCGGGCGGTCAGGTCATGGCGCCAGACCTGGGCGGCGGCGTCCAGCGCCCAGGCCCAGAGCGCGTCCAGCCAGCGCCGCAGGGGCGATCCGGAGGCGATACGTGGGGCCGCGCCCGCCGCCATGGTCATCCTCTGCCCGCTCCGCCCAGCCTGAACGCACTCGCCCGCCCCCGGTATGCGACGGGACGGTTAAGCGGGGTTTACGAAGCGCACCGCTTCCGACGCCGCTCGTCGCCCCGGCGGGCAAGCCCCTCACCGCGCGAACCTTGACCCGCTTCCCGCCTTGTGCTTCCCACGGCAGGCGGCGCGGGACACCCTGCGCCGAGCCCGTCTCCTCGCGGCGCCGTCCTGCCCGTTCGTCCCGGCAAGGCGTCCGCCGCCCCTCACATCGCCGGCTCCCCGTCCGCCGTTCCTCGGCGGGCGTTCCGCGTGCGCCCCCTCTCCAGAGTTCCCGCCTTATGTCCGACACCCTGACCCCCGAGCCGGCCGCCGACGCCGCCGCCGACGCTGCGCCCGAGGCCGCCGACGCGCCCGCCACGCTGGACACCCTTTCCAGTCCCGACGCCGAGACCGGCGAGGTGACGCTGCCCGGTCGGGTCTCCCTCCAGGAGCTCAAGGACAAGTCCCCCGCCGACCTGGTGGCCTACGCCGAGGCGCTGGAGGTCGAGAACGCCTCCTCGCTCCGCAAGCAGGACTTGCTGTTCGCTATCCTCAAGGTGCTGGCCGACGAGGGGGTGGAGATCATCGGCTCCGGAACGCTGGAAGTGCTGCAGGACGGCTTCGGCTTCCTCCGCAGCCCGGAGGCCAATTACCTGCCCGGTCCCGACGACATCTACGTCAGCCCCTCCCAGCTGAAGCGGCTCGGGGTGCGCACCGGCGACTCCATCGAGGGCCCGGTCCGCGGTCCCCGCGAGGGCGAGCGCTACTTCGCCCTGCTCAAGGCCGACGCGATCAACTTCGAGACCCCGGACGCGATCAAGCACAAGGTCCACTTCGACAATCTGACGCCGCTCTACCCCGACCAGCGGCTGACCATGGAGATCGACGACCCCACGCTGAAGGACCGCTCCGGCCGGGTGATCGACATCGTCTCCCCGCTGGGCAAGGGCCAGCGCTGCCTCATCGTGGCCCCGCCCCGGGTGGGCAAGACGGTGATGCTGCAGAACATCGCCAAGTCCATCGAGAAGAACCACCCCGAGTGCTTCCTCATCGTGCTGCTCATCGACGAGCGCCCTGAGGAGGTCACCGACATGCAGCGGACCGTGAAGGGCGAGGTCATCTCCTCCACCTTCGACGAGCCGGCCACCCGCCACGTGGCCGTGGCCGAGATGGTGATCGAGAAGGCCAAGCGGCTGGTGGAGCACAAGCGGGACGTGGTGATCCTGCTGGATTCGGTGACCCGGCTCGGCCGCGCCTACAACACCACCGTCCCGAGCTCGGGAAAGGTGCTGACGGGCGGCGTGGACGCCAACGCCCTGCAGCGGCCCAAGCGCTTCTTCGGGGCCGCCCGCAACATTGAGGAGGGCGGCAGCCTGACCATCATCGCCACCGCCCTGATCGACACCGGCAGCCGCATGGACGAGGTGATCTTCGAAGAGTTCAAGGGCACCGGCAACAGCGAGATCGTCCTGGACCGCAAGGTCGCCGACCGCCGCATCTTCCCGGCCATCGACGTGCTGAAGTCCGGCACCCGCAAGGACGAGCTGATCACCGACCGCAACAACCTGCAAAAGACCTATGTCCTGCGGCGCATCCTCTCCCCCATGGGACCCCAGGACGCCATCGAGTTCCTGCTCGACAAGCTTCGCCAGACCAAAAACAACGGCGAATTCTTCCAGAGCATGAACACTTAAAGCTCAGTAGCTCTTGGGCAGGCGCAGGACGCGTTCGGCGATGAAGTTCAGGATCATCTCGCGGCTGACCGGGGCGATGCGGGCGATCATGGCCTCGCGGAAGTAGCGCTCCACGTCGTACTCACGGGCGTAGCCCATGCCGCCGTGGGCCAGGACGCTCGCCTCGCAGGCGCGGAAGCCCGCCTCCGCGCCCAGGTACTTGGCGGCGTTGGCCTCCGCCCCGCAGTCCCGGTCGGCGTCGAACAGGGCGGCGCCCTTGAACGCCATGAGGTTGGCGGCCTCCAGCTCCGCCCAGCTCTTGGCCAGCGGATGCTGCACGCCCTGGTTCTGGCCGATGGGGCGGCCGAACACCACGCGCTCGTTGGCGTACTGGGCGGCCTTGGCCAGCGCCGCCCGGCCCAGGCCCACCGCCTCTACGGCGAAGAGCACCCGCTCGGGGTTCAGCCCGCTGATCAGGTACTGGAACCCCTTGCCCTCCTCGCCGACCAGGTCCTCCTTGGGCACCCGCAGGTTGTCGATGAAGAGCGTGTTACACTCCACCGCCTTGCGGCCCATCTTGGGGATGGGCTTGGCCTCGATGCGGCTGCGGTCCAGGTCGGTGTAGAACAGGCTCAGGCCCAGGTGCGGCTTGGCGCACTGGTCCTTCGGGGTGGTGCGGGCGATGATCAGGATCTTGTTCGCTCGCTGGGCTGAGGTGGTCCAGATCTTCCGCCCGTTGATGACGTAGCCGTCGTTGGTGCGCTCCGCCCGGGTCTCAAGGCTCGAGGTGTCGAGCCCCGAGTTCGGCTCGGTCACGGCGAAGCACATCTTGTCCTCGCCTGAGATGATGCGCGGCAGGTGGTGCTCGCGCTGGGCGTCGGTCCCGAACTTCACAATGGGCATGGGTCCGAAGATGTTGAGGTGGATGGCCGAGGCGCCGGAGAAGCCGGCCCCCGACTGGGCCACCGTCTGCATGACGATGGCCGCCTCCGTCAGGCCGAGCCCAGCGCCGCCCACGCTCTCGGGCATGGCCACGCCCAGCCAGCCGCCCTCCGCCATGGCGGCGACGAAGGCCTCCGGGAACCGCCCGGTCTCGTCCGTTTCGCGCCAGTAGTCGTCGCCGAAAAGGGCCAGGGTGCGGACGACGCCGTCCCGGATGGCGTCCTGCTGCTCGTCGAACCAGAAAGCGGACATGGGGCTCCCTCGCGCCCGGGCGCCTCAACGGGTCAGGAAGCGCGAGGGGTGGAGCGCCGCCGCGAAGGGCCCCGGGTCGTCGCCTAGGGCATAGGCCGCGACCCCCTCGGCGACAAGCGGCGCCAGCAGCCAGCCGTTGCGGCGCGGGGCCAATGCGGCCAGCAGCCCCGGGCCGAGGGGGCCGACTAGCGGCAGGCCGTCGGGCGTCGCGCCCCGGACGCCGGCCCGCAGTACGGTGGAGCGGGCCTGCGCCAGCGGCGGCCAGGCGCGGACGGCGTCGTCGAGCACGGGCTGGAAGACCTCCGGGTCGGGGCGGACGTCGCTTCGACCCGGCTCCATGGTGGCCCCCACCAGAACGCCGGAGCGCGCCGGGACGACGTAGGCGCCCGACGTGCGGAGCACCCGGTCCGGGGCTGAGGCGTCCAGCCAAGCGAGCTGACCCTTGATGGGCAGGACGGCCGCGCCCGCGCCCGCCGGCGGCGCGCCGGCGCCCGTGGCGAGCACGCAGAGTTCCGCGGTCAGCCGCCGTCCGTCGTCCAGCTCGACGGCGAAGCCGGCCGCGGTCGGCGTGACCTGCAGCGCCCGGGCGGCGACGCGGGGCAGTCCCGCCGCGATCCGCTTGAGCGCGTCCTCCGCGTCCAGCGTCCAGTCGTCCGGCGTTGCGGGCGCGGCCTCGTCGCCGTCCACGGCGAAGCCCAGGCGGCGGAGACGGGCGGAGAGGACGCGGCCCTGGCGTTCCCCCTCTGCGTCCACCGGGACCCAGGCGGCGCCCGCGCGACCGAGTTCCAGGCCGACGACGGCCGCCAGATCGGGCCAGCGGTCCCGGCCGGCGCGGTAAAGGGCCGCGCGTTCGGGCGAGGCGTCCTCCAGCGCCGCTTCGAAGGCCGGCGCTAGCATGCCCGCGGCGACCGCGGACGCTGAAGGCTCGCCCGGGTCCAGCAGGGTGACGTTGACGCCGCGCTCGGCCAGCCGGCGGGCGCAGGCGGCGCCGAGCGCGCCGGCGCCGACGATGATGGCGGTGGTGACCCTGGCGCTCACGGCCAGGGTAGATAAGCGCCGCTCAGTTCGCCGCCGCCTTCAGGCCACGACGGGCCAGCGCCCAGCCTGTGGAGAAGTCGCGCGCGGCCTCCCGGCGTTGAAAGATCAGCACCTTGGTCTCTCGATCGGGCGCGGGATCTGAGCGGACCATCAGGTAGGGGGCGTCGAAGGAGTCGGCCAAGCGCTCGGCCTCCTGGCTGCGGGACTCCATGAACCGGTTGAGATAGACCCCGAACAGCTGGGCCTCTTCGCCGGTCTCCAGAGGCAGTCGGACGACCACGTCACTCAAAGCGAGGCCTCCAGGCGAAGGACGAACGCAGCTCGTTCATGCGCCGTTCAACGATCTTAACGGGAGGATCGTTCCCGCTCAGCCCTGGACGGCGCTGCACTGCAACATGACGACGGCGTTAACGCAAGCTTAACGCAGCTGCGGCGGCGCGGGCGCTTGCCAGCGCGGGCGGGGGCGGGGCAGTGTCCGGCCGCTGTTCTGGAAGGAAATCCATGTCCAAGTCTCTGATGATCGCCCTCGGCCTCGGCCTGAGCACCCTGGCGGGCGCCGCCGTCGCCCAAACCGCCGTCACCTCCGCCGCGACCACCAGCGCCCCGGCCGACAAGGGTCTGAGCGTCGACTCGCCCATCGTCGACATCGCCGCCCATCCGGAAGGCAAGAAGGTGCTGGACGCCAACCTGCCCATGCTGACCACGCATGAGGCCTATGAATCCTTCAAGGGGATGTCGCTGAAGGAGCTGCAGCCCCTGTCGGGCGGCGTCATAACCGACGAGGCGCTGACCAAGATCGCCGCCGACCTCGCCAAGCTGTCCTGATCCGATCGCCGGACCCGGCCGGGCGCAACAACCGCGTCCGGTCGGGCGACACCGCCCAACCCTGACGACGATCAGCTTACTGGGTGGATGGTACCGCCTCCCCGGTTCGAACGGGGGACCTCTTGATCCACAATCAAGCGCTCTAACCAGCTGAGCTAAGGCGGCCCTTCAGGGAGGCGGTTAGATACGGAAGCCGCCCGCCGCAGGCAAGCGCCGCTTCCCGTCACCCGCCCCCGCTCTTGCGCGAAGGCGCGCGGCGCCCTTCGATGCCGGCCTGAGAACGCGGGGGAGCGGATCATGCTGAGGCGATGGGCGGCGGGCGCGGCGGCGCTCGCCCTGGCGGCGGCGGCCGGAGAGGCGGCGGCCCAGAGCCGGCTGGCGGGCGAGATCGACGCCGGGGCTCGGCGGCTGGAGCCCAAGCTGATCGCCTGGCGGCGGGACATCCACCAGCATCCGGAGCTCGGCGACGTGGAATTCCGCACCGCCAAGCTGGTGGCCGACCACCTGCGCGGGCTCGGCATGGAGGTGAAGACGGGCGTCGCCCGCACCGGCGTGGTGGGCGTGCTGCGGGGCGGCCGGCCCGGGCCGGTGGTGGCGCTGCGGGCGGACATGGACGCCCTGCCGGTCCGCGAGCAGGTGGACCTGCCCTTCGCCTCCCGCGCCACCGGGACCTACCAGGGGCGGACCGTGCCGGTGATGCACGCCTGCGGCCACGACGCCCATGTGGCGATCCTGATGACCACCGCCGAGCTCCTCGCCGGCATGAAGGACCGCCTGCCCGGCACGGTGGTGTTCATCTTCCAGCCGGCGGAGGAAGGCACCTCGCTGGACCCCGACAAGCGCGGCGGCATGGCCTCGGGCGCCGAGCGCATGGTGGAGGAGGGCGTGCTGGAGAGCCCGAAGGTGGACGCCATCTTCGGCCTGCACGTGGGCGCGCGCATCCCGACCGGCCACCTGCAGTGGCGCTCGGGCCCGTTCATGGCCGCCTCCGACCGGGTCGCCATCACCGTGCAGGGCCGCCAGACCCACGGGGCCCAGCCCTGGGCCGGGGTGGACCCCATCGTGGTCGCCTCCCAGGTGGTGCTTGGCCTGCAGACCATCCCGAGCCGGCAGGTGGACGTCACCGACGAGCCCTCCGTGGTCACCATCGGCCAGATTCACGGCGGCGCCCGCAACAACATCATCCCCGACACGGTGGAGATGGAGGGCACCATCCGCACCTTCGACACCGCCATGCAGGACGACATCCACCTCCGCATCAAGCGCACCGCGGAGAACATCGCGGCGGCCTCGGGCGCGAAGGCGGCGGTGGAGATCGAGCGCGGCTACCGCCCCACCATCAACAACCCGGGCCTGACCGCCCGCATGGAGCCGACGCTGAAGCGGGTGGCGGGCGAGGGCCGCTGGCTGGCCGAGGCCCAGAAGCGCACGGGCGCGGAGGACTTCTCCTTCTTCCAGGAGAAGGTTCCGGGCCTGTTCTTCAATCTGGGCATTTCCCCGCCCGCGACCGCCGCGACCGCCGCGCCGAACCACTCCCCGCTGTTCTTCGTGGACGAAGCCGGCCTCGCCACCGGCGTCCGCGCCCTGGCCCACCTGACGCTGGACTACATGGAGGGCGGGGGATCGGGGCGTTGAGGCGGAACGGTGGGCTACGAACCGCCATCGGCTAGTCGCTCTTTCCTAGGTTTCCACGGCCCGGCGGAGCTTGGCGTCGTCGCGTTCGTCGTGGGCTGACCTCCGGCGCACGGCGGTGGCTGGCGAGGGCGATAGCGAACGGGTGAGCGGACGGGGGTTGTCAGGGCTGTTCAGGGCGGTTCAAGCGGCCTCCGGCCGCTGATCGCTCGGCTGGCCCAGCAGAACAAGGGCCGGCGCTGCGGGTTGTAGCTGCTGAGGGACGCCCGCCTGCGTTCTGACGGCCGGGTTTCGACCGGTGGCGCCTAGAGCCACCAACCGAGGTCGGGGCTGTGGGCGCCGACAAGCTCCAGGGCGAAGTCCGCCGCTCCGTCGCCGTCCACGTCGAGCGACAAGGTCGAGAGATTACGAGCGGCATCAAAGCTGAGGACGGCTTCGCCCTGCCGACGGCCGAAACCGGCCACGAATCGAAAGGCCTGATCGCCGGCCGTGTGCACGTCGGCGTCGATGAAGCGGAGGTCCATCACATCCACGTAGCCGTTGAAGTCCAACACGCGGTCGAGATCGCGCTGTTCTTCGAAGCTCCCTTCGTCGAAGATAAAGCGGTCGGCCCCGTCGCCGCCGTGAAGGTGGTCGACGCCCTGATCGGCCCAAAGAAGATCGTCGCCCTCGTCGCCGAACAGTTGGTCCAGGCCGAATTGGGGCACGTCCCAGGAGTCGTCGCCTTCGCCGTAGATGCTGTCGTTCCCTGGACCACCGTGGAGGCGATCGCCGCCGAAACCGCCGGCAAGGAAATCGTGACCGTCGCCAGCGAAGACGACGTCGTCGCCGTACTCCCCATAAAGGGCGTCATGGCCGCCGACGCCCCAGATGAAGTCGTCGCCTCCCCCACCGGCCAATAGGTTGGGTCCGTCATCCCCGGTCAGGGCGTCGCCATGAATGGAGCCGAAAACTCGCTCGATGCTCACGAAACGGTCGAAGCCTTCGCCGGTCTGCTGCGGTCCTGCACGGGACAGGTCCACGACGATCCTCGACAGGCTCAACGAGAAGTCGGCCCCATCAAGCCCTTCGCCCCCGTCGTAAAGGTCGTCCCCGGGCCCCCCGCTCAGAGTGTCGCTTCCCGCAACGCCGAAGAGCTGGTCGTCGCCGCCGCCGCCGTGGAGGTAGTCCGCCCCCTCGTCACCGAATAACGTGTCCCGACCCCAAATCTCTTCCGGATCATCGGGCCAGTTGTCTCCAAGGATGTAGTCCTCATCCGGCCCGCCGAAGAGCAGGTCGTCCCCGGCTTGGCCGGTGAGCAGATCACGGCCCTCGCCCCCGAAAGCGCGATCTTCGCCGTCGCCGAGTTCGATCTCGTCTGACCCCGCTCCTCCCCACACCCAGTCGGAGCCGCCGCCCGCAAAGATAGTGTTGTCGCCAGGCTCGCCGGTCAGGGCGTCGTCGAAGGGGGTGCCGACAAGATTCTCGACGCTCACAAACCAGAGCCGACCCAAGCCGGTGTCCTGCGCGCCCTGCCGGCCCAGATCCGCGACGACGCCGCGAGAGGCGCGGCTGAAGTCGGCCGTGTCGTCGCCGCCGGCGCCGTCGATCACACCGTCGCCGCCCATCCATACAAACGTGTCTTGTGCAGATGTCGACATCGCGCGCCTCCCCAGCCGCCGACGTTTCGCGCCTCTCGTATCAGACGAGGGGGCGCCGGTCGACTCTCCCGGGAGCCGCTCTAGGCCGCGGCGCGGGTCTCGGCCATGACGGGCATGGCGTAGGGGCCGATGGCCTCGGTGAGGCGGGCGAGCAGGCCCTCATAGCCGGCGCGGACGTCGGTGGAGAGCTCGTCGCGGTCCTGGTTGGCCAGGCGGAGCACCTGGGCCTGCTGCAGGCCCAGCTCGGTCAGGGTGACCGCGCTCATGGCGTGGCTGCCGGCGTCCTTGGCCGCCTCGTAGTTCCGGACCGCCACCCGGGTGCGCATCTCGGCCACGGAGGCGAGCGCCACCACGAGGCCGGTCAGGACGTCCACGTCCCGGCGGAGCTTGGCGATCAGTTCGGCGTCGGTCATGGGCGAGGGTTCCTCAGAAGGGCGAGAACTGCTCCACCAGGGCCTGGCCTGGGGCAACCTGCTGGACGCGCGTGATGGGGCCGCGCCCGCCGTAGGAGATGCGGGCCTCGGCGATCTGAGTGTGGCGGATGGTGTTGGCCGAGCTGATGTCCTCAGGCCGGACGATCCCGGCCACGGTGAGCTCGCGCAGCTCCTGATTGGTGCGGACCTCCTGGCGGCCCTGGATCATCATGTTGCCGTTGGGCAGCACGTGGGTGACCACGGCGGCGATGGTGAGGTTCACCTTCTCCGAGCGGTTCACCGCGCCGCTGCCCGCTAAGCTCGTCTCCCCGCCGAAGCGCACGGCGTTGGCCGGATCGAAACCCCCCGGCAGGATGCGGCCGAGGCTGGACTCCAGACCCAGGAGGTTGAGGACGCCGGCGCTGATCTCGTTCTCGCGTGAGCGTGTGGTGGAGTTCTGCATGCGCGCGCTGTCGTCGATCTCGATGGCGACGGTCAGGATGTCGCCCACGCGGCGCGCGCGCTGGTCGTTGAAGAAGGCCCGGGCGCCGGTGCGCCACAGCGAGTTGGCGCTGGCGGCCACGTTCACCGGCTCGCGCGCGCCGTAGCCCTCGGGCAGGACGACCTGGCTCTGGGGCACGAGCGCGGCGGGGTAGCCCACAGGCGAGAGCTGGGGCCCGCGCACCGCCTCGATCGCGGTGGAGCAGGCGGCGAGGGGGGCGAGCGCGAGGGCCAGGAGGAGGGGCGGGACGGGGCGCATGGGACGGCTCAACGCTGGGCGGCCACGAGGGCGCGCAGGCGTTCGGCCCCGGCCCCCACCACGGCGGCGCCCGGTCCGGTCGCCACGGCCTGGATGATCTTGCCCGACTGGGGATTGCGCACCTGCACGGGCTCGCCGAAGGCGGCCGGATTCAGGGCGCGGCCCTGGAGGGTGAGGGTGACGCCGCCGGCGGCGAAGGCCACGGCCACCGTCTCGTCCTTGGCGATCAGGCGCGGGCTGGCGAGGTCGCGGGCGCTGGCCGGCGCGCCGGCGCGGAGCGCCTTGCGGGCGGCCTTGCCGACCGCGGCGTCCGGGTCGGCGGGGGCGTCGGCGGGGCGCTGATGCGCCTGCACGGGGGCGTAGGCGAGGTCGGCGGCGGCCAGCACTTCGCCCGCGGCCAGGCTGCGGGTGTAGACGAGGGTCTCCACCATGGCGGCCCCGGGACGGGCGAGGGCGGGGGCGGAGCCTGAGACCGGGGCCGGCGCGCTGGCGGCGCGGACCACCAGGCGGCGCATGCCGGCGTTGTTGGGCCAGTGGAGCCCGGCCTGGCGGGCCACGGCCTGGACGCGTC
>ERZ1066118.2155-NODE-2155-length-10065-cov-5.845954_pt1 | contig 10065 bp, 6 predicted proteins | sample MGYA00382765_ERZ1066118 | MGnify/ENA primary metagenome ERZ1066118 (study PRJEB33369, sample SAMEA5778348) | biofilm metagenome | biome: Industrial cooling water; feature: Water cooling tower basin; material: Biofilm | place: United Arab Emirates | collected...
ATGGCGGTGAGCGCTTCGGCTTCGTCAATCACGAGCGAGCCGCCGCTGGGCAGGGGAACGTGGCGTTTGGTGGCCATTTCGACATCGCGCGCGATGCCGAATTTCTCGAAAATCGGTTTGGGTTCGCCGTAAAATTGAACGTTTTGCGCGAGTTGCGTCGCGTAGGCGCGCAGTTGCGCCGCGAAAAGTTCCATGCGCGGGCGCGAGTCGATGACGATGGCGCTCACGTCGTCGCCGATGCGGTCGCGCGCGACGCGGCCCAAAAGCCCCAAATCTTCGTGAATCAGGGTGGGCGCGACCGTGTTTTTGCCGCGCGCGGCCACCGCCGAAAGTTGGTGCGAAAGCGAAGCGATGTCGGCGGCCAGCGCGGTTTCGGTGGCGCCTTCGGCTTCGGTGCGAATGATGATTCCGTGATCGAACGGGCGCAACCGTTCGGCGAGGCGGCGCAAACGCCCGCGCTCTTCGTCCGAGGGAATGCGTTTGGAAACGCCCACCGTTTCGCTGCCAGCGACCAAAATCGCGTAGCGTCCGGGCAGCGAAAGCCGCGTCGTGACGCGCGCGCCTTTGGTGCCGACGGGCGGCCTGGCGACTTGCACCAAAAGCTCCTGACGGGTTTTGAGAAGCGAAGAAATCGGCGCGCCGCGTTCGCTTCCGGCGACATCGCCGACGTAGAGCAGGGCGTTGCGTTTTTCGCCGATGTCGATAAAAGCGGCGTCCATGCCGGGCACGATATTCTCGACGCGGCCTTTGTAAATGTTGCCCAACATTCGGGCGTCGCGTTCGATATCTAAATCGAAAAGCCGCCCGTCGCGCACTTCGGCGACGCGGATTTCGGGGCTTTCGACATTGACGACAAAGACGCGAGACATTCGATAGATTTGACGCTGAAAAATCGCAAAATCGCGTCCTAAAGTGGCGGCAGTTTAACGCAGCAAAACGCGAAATTACAAAATTCGCGCGCGGTTTCGGCGTAAAACCGCCCTTTCAAACGCAATGCTTCTCGTAGCGCCAGGGCTTGCCCTGGCGACCCCACGAACGAAAACGCGGCCCCATGCCAAGGCAAGCCTTGGCGCTACAGAAAGCGAGATTTACACAAGAACCGCTTGCCTTTTTGGGGTTTTCTGAGTAAATTACCCCGTTGGTTTCCCGCGAAGCCGTCCCGCTTTTGCGTTCGTAGCTCAGTGGATAGAGCGTCTGCCTCCGGAGCAGAAGGTCGCTGGTTCGATCCCAGCCGAGCGTATTTTTTTCGAGTTGCTCGCCATTTCCGGCGAGTTCCCGCCTTCACAATCCACGCCTTCATAGCTCAATGGATAGAGCAGACCTCTCCTAAGGGTAAGATCGGGGTTCGATTCCCTGTGAGGGCAATTTTTTCGAGCGAGTTTTTCCGCTTTTTCCCAAAAAATGGCGCGCCGCGATGACGAGTTTTGGATGCGCGAGGCGCTTCTCGAAGCCCAGAAAACCCAGCGCTCGGCACAAAACCCCGCGCTTCCCGATGACGTTCCCGTCGGCGCGATTTGCGTTCTGGATGGCCAAATCATCGGGCGCGGCCACAACGAGCGCGAACTGCGCCTCGACCCCACAGCCCACGCCGAAACGATTTGTCTGCGCGAAGCCGCGAAAACTCTCGGCGATTCGTTTTTAAAGGGCGCCACGCTTTACGTCACGCTCGAACCGTGCCCGATGTGCGCGGGCGCGATTTGGCTTTCGCGCCTCGAACGCGTGGTTTTCGGCGCCTTCGACGCGCGCGCCGGAGCCTGCGGCAGCGTTTTCGACGTCGTGCGCGACCCGCGACTCAATCACCAAACCCAACTGCGAGGCGGCGTTTTAGAAGCGCAGTGCATCGCGGTTTTGCAGGAATTTTTTACAAATTTAAGGCGCCACGAACAAGGCGACATGAGCAAATGAGGTTCGACAAAATTCTGTCGAGTTTTTAAAACGCGCTACAAACCCTCACTTCTGTTGTGGAAAGTGAGGGTTTCAGCGTTTCGACTCACGGCCTTCCAATTTTGAAGGCAAAATTTTTCGTTGGAAATGTTTGAAGTCATTGCGGCGTGGGTATAATGGATAACGTTAACCGTCCATGAACTCTCCAACTATTTCTCCCAAAAGCGCGACGATTAAAGATGTGGCGCGTTTGGCTGGCGTGTCGGTGATGACGGTTTCGCGGATTTTGGATGGTCAGCGCCAAAATTCGGCGCACCGCGAGGCGGTTTTGCAAGCGGCGCAGGAGTTGGGTTACGCGCCCGACCCGCACGCGCAGCGTTTGGTGCGCGGGCGCAGCCTCGATTTGGTCGGCCTGTTTTCGTCTCATCTCGATTTGGGAGTGGCGACTCGGCAACTTCAAATGGTGCAGATTCTGCTGGCCGAACGCGGGTTTCGCGTGCCGCTTTCGCTGCTCGGCGGGCGCGATTCGGCGGCCTATCAACACGAGGCGCTCGCCGATTTGCGGCGGCAAAAACCTCTGGCGATTGTCTGTTTCGATCCGTTGGGCGAAGCGGGATTGGCCGAGTTGGAGCGGTTCCAGGACGAAGGCGGAATCGTGGTTTTAAGCGAGGAATATCCTTCGCCCCTCGCTTGCGACCAGGTGATTTTCGATTTGGAGTTCAATATCGAGAGTTGCGTGGCGCACTTGTTTGAACAGGGACACCGTAAAATCGGGATTTGCGCTCACGGCACTTTTGCCGACGGCGACCGCAAAGTCAGCGCGTTTCAGATGGAACTGCAAAAACGCGGTTTAGAGTTTCGCCCTGATTGGGTTTTCTCGTCGTTCACGGCTCCGGGCGCGCAGGAGTTTTTGAGCGACATCGAAACCGACCGCGTTTTGTTTCGCGGTTTGTATGAGGAAGCGGGCGTCGTTCACGCGCGCCATCTCGCGTCGCTCCCCAAAAATGACCGGCCCACCGCGCTGTTTTTGATCAACGATCAAGCGGGCGCGGCTTTCATCAACGAGGCGCGGCGTTTGGGACTCGATATTCCGCGCGACGTGAGTCTGGTTTCGCACGACGATTTGCCCGCTGCCGCAAGCGCCGCCGTGCCGCTTTCCTCGACGAGCTATCCCGTTGAAACCATCGCGCGCGAAGTTGTCGAACTTTTGCTTTCGCGTCTGGTAAATCGCGCGCCGAGCCAACCTCGGCAAATCGTCGTGCGCGGCGCGCTCGCCTCGCGGCAAAGCGTGGCAGAGCCACCACTTTGAACTCATTTCACAGGAAAACTTTCACCATGAACACATTCACCATGATCAGAACCAAAAAAACTTGGAGCGCGTTCACCCTGATAGAATTGCTCGTAGTTATTGCCATCATCGCCATTCTGGCGGCGATTTTGTTTCCCGTCTTCGGACGCGCACGCGAAAACGCGCGGCGTTCGGCTTGTCAGAGCAACCTCAAACAAATTGGTTTGGGAATGTTGCAATACAGCCAGGATTACGACGAGTCGTTTCCTCTGACACGACAAAATGGGGGCGGGACGGACACTTGGGATTGGGCGATTCAGCCGTATGTGAAAAGCACGCAGATTCTCAAGTGCCCCAGCGACAGCTTGACGCGCCAGTTCAGCATCACCGACCGCGATATGTCGTATTCGATTGCGGGCTACCGCGATGGCAGCAGCGGCTTTGGCGACACGCGCTTGTTTGGCAAAGGCGAGGACGCTTCGGGCATTAACCCCCCGCGCAAACAAAGCGAAATTCCCAGTTCGGCGACTACGCTGATGATTGTAGAAAACCCCAGCGATTACAACTACACCAACGCATGGAACACCAAACCCGCTGTTTGGGCGCCCGCCGAGCAGGGCCGGATGTATGATGACTCGGTGCGTCCACCGATTCACTTCGAGGGCTGGAATTATCTGTTTGCCGACGGGCACGTGAAATGGCTGCGTCCTGCGGGCACCATCAATGGGCCTGGCAACACGGCGGGCACGCTCGCCGCGCCACAGGGAATGTGGACGGTCGCCGAAAACGACTGATTTCACGCTTGCTTTTTCCTCCAACCAACTCAAAAATCATGAAACTTCCTTTTCAAAGCGCCCTACTTTTCGGTGCGCTCGCGGTCTTTTGCGCGATTTCGCAAGCCGCGACTTTCTACGTTCGCACCGATGGCAACAACGCCAATCCCGGCACTTCCAACAGCGCGGCGGGCGCTTGGAAAAGCGTGCTCCATGCCGCCGACCGCGCGCAGCCCGGCGACACGGTTTTGGTCGCCGATGGCGTTTACAACGAAGGCGAAATTTATCTTCGAGGTAAAGCGGGCAGCAACTCCAACCGCGTGATTTTGAAGTCCATCAACAAATGGGGCGCGAAAATCAATCCGACTTCGGAGTATTGGGGCTTTCACATCAAAGACTCGACCGGCGTCACGATTGAAGGCTTCGACATCACTTATCCGGCGAACTCGACCAACGGTTATGGCCCGATTTACTCGGAAAATTCGGACTGGGTGACGATTAAAAATAACCTGTGCGTCAACGGCGGTTTGTCGGGGATTCAGCTCAATCACTCAGATAATTTGTTGGTCGAAGGCAACATTTGCCGGGGCAACTCCAAGCGCGGTTCGGGCAACGGCAGCGGCATCTCGATTTTGTCGGCGCTCGGCAAAGGTGCCACGCCGGATGGCGGTTTCGGCGTGATTGTGCGAAACAATATCGCCTATGAAAACGAGTGCCGTGTTTTCGATGGACAAGGCCGCATCACCGACGGCAACGGCATCATCATTGACTTTTTCAACGGCCCGCAAACCGGGCAGCCCGACGGCTACCCGAAAAATACGCTCGTGGAAAACAACCTGTCTTTCAACAACGGCGGGCGCGGCATTCATCTTTTCAACTCGAATTTCGTGACGGTTCGCAACAACACGACCTGGCACAATAACTATGTTCTGGGGCCGGAGGGCATTTTCTCCTACATCGGCGACCTGACGGTTTATGGCAAGGGCCACAAAATCTATAACAACATCGTGGTGCAGCGCCCGAACAACACCAAAGGTTATGCGCTGTTCGATGATTCGAGCGAGCGCCCGCTTTATAAAAACAACATCATCGTCGGCGATAATCTGCTGCTTGCCGACCCCAACGCTCTGCAAAATAACGGTTCGTCGGGCAACATCACGAGTTTGCAAGATGATTTCCCGAAGTTCGTCAAACCGACAACCGCGAGCGATTTCAATTTTCGCTTGAAAAATATCTCTCCCGCTATCAATGCGGGCGATAATTCCAACGCCGCCGCCACCGATTTGGATGGAAAAACGCGCCCGATTAACGGAACGGTGGATATCGGCGCTTTTGAAAGCTCGGATTTGCCCGTCGCGCAGCCGCAGGAAAACGGGTTGCTGGCGCGCTACTTCGGCGACCCAAATTTGACCACGCTTATTAAAGAACAAATTGACCCGAAAGTGGATTTCGATTGGGCGATGAATGGCCCCAATAATCTCGATGGCACGCGCATGAACGGCGTTGGCCCCTTTCAATTTTCGGTGCGCTGGGAGGGCCAGGTTCAGGCCGTCGAAGCGGGCACTTACACCTTCACCACGCGCTCCGACGACGGCGTGCGCTTGTGGATTGGCGACCTGGGCGCCGCGCCGCTCATTGACCAATGGGTGCCGCAAGCCCCGACTTACGTGAACAAAACAATCACTCTGGCGGCGGGCCAGAAATACAATCTCAAGCTCGAATACTTTCAGGGTTACAGCGGCGCGCTCGCGCAGCTTTTCTGGACTCGTCCCGGCGGCGCACAGCAGATTATTCCCTCAAGCCAGCTTTTCACCCCGGCCACAGCCACGACGGGCGATGGCTTACGGGCGCGCTACTACAACGGCGAAAACTTCGGCACGCTCGTCAACACGCGCGTTGACCCAACGCTCAATTTCCTCTGGAACGGCGCCTCGCCCCTGAACAGCGTGGGTGGCAATCAGTTTTCGGTTCGCTGGGAAGGTCAAATTCAAAGCATCGAAAGCGGCCAATATACCTTCACAACGCGCACCGATGACGGCGTGCGATTGTGGGTAGGAACCACGACCGGCACACCGCTCATCAATCAGTGGGTTGGTCAGGCGCCAACCTACCACAACGCCAATATCACTCTGGCGGCCAATACAAAATACGCGATCAAGATGGAGTATTTTCAAGCGTTTGGCGGCTCAGTGGCGCAGCTCCTCTGGACGAGACCTGGCCAAAGCTCGGTGATTATTCCGCAAGCCCAGTTGTATTCGAGTTAGGTTCAAACCACTATGAAAAAACGCGAGGCCAAAATTTTGACCTCGCGTTTTTTGCGTCCACTCCACCCGTCGTTGTCATTTAAAAACAGAAATTTCTTCCAAATTTAAGGCGAAAGGAGCAAGTTTTGGCTACGAAACTCGAAATTTGAGTCTCGTCAAACCTCACTTTCTCCTTGTTCCTTGTTCCTTGCACTTTGCACCTTGCACCTTCTAAAAAGCTACTCTTCGTCGCCTTCGCCGGTCGAGTCCATCGAGCCGACGAAAAACTTGGCGTCGCGTTTGTAGGCGGCGGGGTAGCGGTCGTAAATATCGCGCATTCGGGGAATGTCGGCGGCATCGGGGGCGCGTTCGCCCACATCAAGGCTGGCGTCGAGCATCACCATCAAATTTCGCGGGTCGCAAGCGCGAAAAACGCGCTCGTCTTCTTTATACCAACCGACCATCACGTCGGCCAAATCGAGCGCGAAATTGCGATCGAGCGACAATTTCGCGGCTTCGTTCATGAAAATCTCTTTCCACAATTTCGTCGTTGGACGATCCACCAACACCTGATAAAGCAAGCGGCGTTTAAACGCGTCGTCCAAAATTTCTTCGTGGTTGAGGTTGGTCGAAAGAAACAGGCGCTGCAAAAACGGCGCGCGAATCGAAGAGCCGCCCGTGAAGCGAATAATGGCCGCGCGATGCTCCAGCGGATAGATGAACTGGTTCAAAATCATGTTGTGGTCTTCGGTTTGGCGGCCCAAATCATCGAAAATAAAGATGCCGTTGTTCGCCTTGAGGTGCGGCGGCGCCCAATATTGGCCATCGAAGGTAATATCGAACTGCGAAACCTTGAACTCGGTGCCAACGGTCACGAGCGGCGGCTCGGAAATCAGCCAGCGCCGGTCGGGTTTTCCCGCCGTCGAAACGCTCGACGCGGTTTCGCGCTCTTCGGCGCTCATCAGGTCTTCGCGCAGTTTGTGAAACGCCTGGTCGTAAAGCATCACGACTTTCGAGTTGTATTCAAAGGCATACGGCAGCAAAACCGGCTCTTTGAGCAAGCGGTGCAGGTTGTCGGTAATCAGCGATTTTCCGTTTCCCGGAGGCCCGTAGAAAATCATCACGCGCTGCGAGTTGAAGCCTTCTTTGAGCGTGGCTTTGAGGCCCGGACGCATCGGATAGCCCGCGAAAACTTCCTCGACTTCGGGCATCGTGACGCGGCGTTCGCGGCGCGCCTGCTGCTTGACCATCGTCACGTATTCCTCGAACGGAACGGGCGCCGGGCCGATGTAAGAATCTTCGCGCTCAACGAGCGCCACGAGTTCGCGGCCTTTGTTGGTGAGGTCGTAGTGCAGCGGAAACGGCGTGTCGAGCAGCTCGCGTTTGTTCAGCGAAATCAGGATGTCGCGGAACACGTTCACCGAAATTTTCATGATTTCGGCGAGTTGCAGCTCGTTTTGCGGGCCTTCCTGCTTGATGATTTTGAGAATCAAGCCTTCCAGAACGCGATACGAAATGCCGGATTCTTTGAAGGTTTTGGGCTGTTCGGGGCGAAAAAGTCCGCCCATGCGAATCGTCGTGGACGGGTCGTTGAGTCTGTCCCACGACGTCGATTCGGGCGTCGGCGCGTAGATGCTCGTCTGGTTGTGAATCGGGTCTTCGCGGTCGGCGAGCCGATTTTCGAGCGGCATCTCTTCTTCGGGAGCCACAAACTGCGAGTTGAGTTGTTGGGTTTTGAACTGTTCGAGCGCGGCGCGCGCAGCAGCGGAAAGTGCCATAAGATTCTTTGAAAGTCGGAGTGGGGAGCCTTGGAAGTCAAAACCGAATGAGGTGTCGGTGGATTCTGATCGTGTGCAAAGTTTTGGCGGATTCACGGCGCTTTTTCGGAGCCGAAACGCGGCAGAAAATGTCCAAACTCCGCCTCATTTTGCCACAAATGCCACGTCTGTTTCTCATTTTTTTCGCCTTTTCGCTTTTCCTGAGTCAATTTCTTTCCGTCGCGCACGCCACCACCGCGCAAAACGGCCCCTCGCCCGAAATCGCCGATGAAAACACCGTCCCCACAGTCGAAGTCGCGCGCGTGCGCTTTCACAACGTCAAAGACGGCCTCATCGAAGGCTCGCGCGACGCGGGCCAAAGCTGGGAAAAGCTCGGAAGGGTTCTCGCGCCGGTGATTAAAACCAATCCGCGCGGCTACACCGCCTCGAAATACGGCCCGCCCGGAACCGTCGTGGCGACCGCCGTCAACGCGATTCACCTCAAAGCCGGGCAAAACACCCGCGAAAATCGCGGCGTGATTTGGACGATTTCGCCGCGCGGCGACGACGAAGCCGGGCGCGTTTCGCTGCAAAGCGAAGTCTCGCCACAAAGCGCCGTTTTCACCGACATCGCGGGCGGCGCGGGCATTTTCGGCGGGCCATTCACGCCGTTCGTCGGCAACCCGATTTCTCTCGATAACGACCGCAACAACGCTTTAACGCCGCTGCCCGACAATTACACGCCCAAACTCGGCGATTCGTGGGTGATTCAAATTCGGCGTCCGGTGCGCTATCCGCGCGAAATCATTTTTGAAAACCGTTTCGGCGGCCTCATCACGATTCGCTACGGCGACGAAGCAAAACCGCGCCCGATTGGTCAGGTTTTGCGGCCCGTCGTGGGCGTGGGCCGTTTCGTGGGTTCGTATTTTTCGGAAGTCGGACGCCTGCGCGCCAATCACAACGGCGTCATTGACATTTCGACGAGTCCGCGCGGCGTGGTCGGCAGTTTTCAAATCGTGCCGGCCAATCACGCGCAAAGTCCCGAAACGCACTACGTGCGCGAGCAAACGCAGTGGATGGTCGTCGGCCCGATTTCGGCGCTCGACCCGTCGTGGGAAGGCGCCGCGCCGCTTTACAGCGCGTTTTTGCGCCCGCGCTTCGATGCCAGCGACATCCAAAATCCCGATCCGATTGAAGGACTCGCGGGCCGCTTTTATTTCGACGTGCAAAAATACGGCAAAACCGACTGGGAACCGATGCCCACGCTCTGGATGAACGCCAACCAACCGCTGCCCCGCTGGGCGCCAACAGCGCTGCGCGACGTCGCCAAAATCCGCATCGTGTTTCCGTTTAGCTGGAACTCAGTTGTCGTCAGTGGAGCAACGGAAATCTCGAAATAAATTTGATGGTCGCGGATTCAAAATACGGCTCAAATTTTTCCTTCATAGCCGCCTCGACGTTTACGAAAACTTGCGGGCGAAATGCCGTAGCGCCGCGCAAAAGCGCGCGAAAAATGAAAACGGTCGCAAAACCCGTTTTGACTGGCGACTTTTTCGATGCTCGCATCCGAAAAAAGCAGCGACTGCGCGCCGCGCGCCAAGCGCCTTTGCAAAAGATATTGCGCGGGCGTTTGGCCGGTTGCGGCCTTGAATTTTACGATGAAATAATCGGCGCACAAGTGGCAACGCGCCGCTAAAATCGTGTTGTTTAAGGGCGCGCCGACATCGGATTCGATGAGTTGCAATGCGGGCGCGACCGCTTCGAGCGCCGCCAAATCGCCGCTGGGCGCGCGCAAATGCTCGCCGTTTTCCCAAAGATGCGCGAACGCCTCGAACAAAATCGCCTGGGCGCGCAGCGCAATCGAAGCGGGCGGCGACGGCGCGATTTCATCGGGAATGGCGGGCAATTGGCGGCATTTTTCGCGCAAAATTTCCCATCGCGGCGGCTCGAAATCGGGAATTTCCATCACGCCGCCAAAATGCGCGTGCGGTTGCAATGGCGGTGGCCCCAAAACATCGAAATGCAGATAAAACTGCTCGACATCGGCGCCGTTGTGACCGGTGAAATGGACGCCCGCAGGAATCAAATCGGCGCGATCCGGAAGCAATCCAAAGGTTTCT
>ERZ1066118.2156-NODE-2156-length-10063-cov-5.704636_pt1 | contig 10063 bp, 13 predicted proteins | sample MGYA00382765_ERZ1066118 | MGnify/ENA primary metagenome ERZ1066118 (study PRJEB33369, sample SAMEA5778348) | biofilm metagenome | biome: Industrial cooling water; feature: Water cooling tower basin; material: Biofilm | place: United Arab Emirates | collected...
CGGCAACCAGTTCATCGCCGACCTGATGCCCAAGCACCCGGTCTATATCGCGATGCTCAACGAGGATGCGCGCTCGGTCATCGGCGTGCCCCACCCTACAGGCCGCGCGGCGATGCGGATGCTGGAGGACGAAGGCTTCCGCGCCGATGGCTATGTCGACATCTTCGATGGCGGGCCGACGATGGTGGCATGGACCGACAATGTCACCAGCGTGAAGAACGCCTGCGAGCGGCCGGTCACCGGGCTCGACGCCAGCGAGGGCGAGCGCGCGATCCTCGCCACCGGCCGCCTCGGCACGTTCCGCGCCTGTTTCGGCGCGCGGGTGCTGGGCGCGGACGGCACGATCGCGATCGATTCGGCGAGCGCGGACCTGCTCGACGTGTGCGACGGCGACACCGTGTGGAGCGTTGCGCGCTAGGGCTTGGGCTTTTCCAGCGCGATCACGGTGTAGCTTGTCACGTAATCGCGCAAAGCCGGCACCGCCATCAAGGCATCGCCCACCAGCTTCTTGGGGCCCGAGCGGCCGAAGCCCGAACGGTCGAACCGCGCGATCCGGAAGCCCGCGGCCTTGGCCAGTTTGCGGAAGGTGGCGGTGTCGAGCTGGTTGACATAGGCCTGCTCGGCAAAGCTTTCCCACTGGGTCCACTTGTTGGGCTTCTTGGCGCCATCCTCGGCCAGATCCCAATGACGCGGCACGAAGGCGGGATCGTCATAAATCGCTGCCGCCGTGCGGAACATCGCTTTCTCGCCAAACAGCACATGGCTCCACGGCACCGGGATCAGTGCTTCCATGTGCGGGCCCCACGGCCCCTTGAACGGAAACCATTCGAGCAGCACCCGCCCGCCGGGCCGCAGCACGCGGGCCCAATCGGCGAGGATCGCAGCCGGCTCCATCACATGCTCCATGCAATCGAAGGCGGTGATAAGATCGACGCTTTCGTCCGCCAGCGGCAGGCCGGCGACATCGCCCTCGATGAAGCGCAATGTGCCCTGCCATTCGGGATGGGCGGCAAGTTCGGTCTCGGCGCGGGCGAGCGCGGCGGTATCGATGTCGACCCCGGTGATCGAGCGCGCGAGGCCCTTGGAAGCGAACAGGAACGCCAATTGCCCTGCCCCGCAGCCGAAATCGAGCACATCGCGCCCGCGCAACTCCTCATCGGAAAAGTGCCGCCAGCTCGCGGTGAGCGCAGCATCGCGCCATTCGCCATAGGTGCCGATATCGGCCATCCGGGCCTCGGGAGGCGTCATCAGAGCGCGCGCGATCGCGGTGCATGCCTTGGTGCGGATATCCATGGGCGCGAGGGCTACATTGGACAGATCGTCCATGTCGTCTAAGGAATCGCGCCATGGCACAAAGCGGCACATCTCACCTCACCGAAATCAACTTCGACGGGATCGTCGGCCCCTCGCACAATTATGCGGGCCTCAGCCTCGGCAACATCGCCAGTGCGAGCCATGCGGGCGATCCGTCCTACCCGCGCGCCGCGGCGCTTCAGGGGGTGACGAAAATGCGCGGCAACCTCGCGCGCCTTGGTGTGCAGGGCTTCCTGCTGCCGCTGCCGCGCCCCAACGGGGCGTTGCAGCAGGCGCTCGCGCTCGATGGAAGCGAGCCGCCGCAGCTGCGCGCCGCGCCGTGGTCGGCATCGTCGATGTGGACCGCGAATGCCGCGACCGTCTCTCCCGCGCCCGACACGGCGGACGGCCGCTGCCACCTGACGCCTGCCAACCTCGTCACCATGCTCCACCGCGCGCAGGAATGGACCGACACGCAGGCACAGCTCAGAATCGCTTTCGGCGACACGAAGCATTTTGCGGTCCACGATGCGGTGCCGCCCACCTTCGGCGACGAGGGCGCGGCCAACCACATGCGGCTATGCGAGAGCCACGATGCGCCGGGCGTGGAAGTGTTCGTTTATGGCCGCCCCGGCGGGCGCTTCCCCGCGCGCCAGCACGAACAGGCGAGCCGCCTTGTCGCCCGCGCCCACGGCCTCGATCCCGCACGCACGGTCTTCATCGAGCAGAACCCCGAAGCGATCGAGGCAGGCGCCTTTCACAATGATGTGGTCGCGGTCGCCAACGGCCGCGTACTCTTCACCCATGCCGAGGCCTTCGCCGACCAGCAGGGTGCCTATGAAGCGATCCGCGCTGCCTTCCCCGCGCTGGAGGTGGTCGAGGTGCCCGCCTCCGCCGTGTCGCTGGAAGAGGCGATCCGCACCTATCTGTTCAACGCCCAGCTTCTGACACTGCCCGGCGGCGAGATGGCGCTGATCGTTCCCGAGGAATGCCGCGAAAGCCCGAGCGTGTGGGGCTGGGCCGAAACCATGCTCGCCGGGAACGGCCCGATCCGGCAAGTGATCCCCGTCGACGTGCGGCAATCCATGGCGAACGGCGGCGGCCCCGCGTGCCTGCGTCTGCGCGTGGTGTGCGACCCGGCCACCGTCGATCCGCGCTTCCTTCTGGATGAAGCCAAGGCCGATCTGCTGGAGCGCGTCATCGCCCGGCACTGGCCCGAACAGATCGACCCGTCCGATATCGGGACGCAGGCCCTCGCAGACAGCGTGATTGCCGCACGCCTCGCCCTTTTGAACGCGCTCGATCTGGGACAGCTTGGTTAACGCATTTGGAGCGGAACAAAGGCAGGCGTAACATTCTTCAACAGTACGGCGACTCAGGACTGCCTGGTCGCGTGAAGGTAGAGGAACGCTATGCTGCGCAAGCTGGGACGGCTGTTTGTGATCAAGAACCGCTTCGAGGCGTTCCTGATCATCTACGCCCTCGCCTTGGGATCCTGCGCGCGGGGCGCGGTCTATCTCCACGATTATCCCGGCTTCGGCGGCAAGCTGCTGTTTCTTGCCACCACCGGCGCGGTGTTTCTGGCTGGAGCCAAGATCCTCGATTGCCTGAAGCTGGAAGCCGAGGTGAGCGAGCTGCGCGCACAGGCCCTGCCGCGCGAATAGGGCGAGCCGGCACATTGGTGCCGACCCGCCCCGCCCTTTAGACCGGCGCCTTGCGGAAAACGATCTTGTCGTCGCCCGCGCTGTAGTAATCGCGGATCCGCGCCTCGCGCTCGTAGCCGAGCATGTCGTAGAATCCGCGCGTGCGTTCAAAGCCGGGCGTGCCCGAGGTCTCGACTAACAGGACGCGCGCGCCTTCGCTGCGCAGTTCATCCTCGATATGCCGCATCAGCGCGGTGCCGATGCCCTGCCCGTGGGCTGCGGGATCGACGCAGATGCACAGCGTGTTCCACGTTCCCTCGGTCAGCGGTTCGGGGACGATGTAGGCGACACCTTCGACCTGCCCGCCTTGTTCGGCGACAATCCAGCGCTGCGAGGAATCGCCCGCGAAATAGCCAGCGGTCATGTCCGCCAGCATCTCGGAGGGGAACATTTCATTGGCATCGACGAGATGGCCGACACGCGCAAGGTCGGCCCGGTCGAGCGGGCGAATGGGAGGCTGGGTCATGGGGCGACATTCGCCGGGAGCTACGGTGAGGTTACTCGCCGCGCGCGAAAAAACGGTGGGGGATTCTGTTGCTACGCTCCCCCGGGCGCCCGGTTTCCGATTCTGTTACCCGGTTCGGTCCGAACCGTGCTCTAAGCTTTGTAAATTCAGGCCGTTAGGCCGTCACATTACGCGGCGAGAGCAAGTGCTTCGTTGTCGTTGGCACTTATTGGTTTTGAGCCTTATGCGGGTTACTCAGCCCGGGCAAAAACTACGTCTTTCAACACACGTCGATCCTGGTTCGGCCCCATCAGCTGAGCCGCTCGGTCGGCACGCGGTCCACGCGTCTCGACCCAGTGGTTCGGCCCAAATGGTGGAGCCGCCGGGTACTGCCCCCGGGTCCGTTGCATCTATTGCACGCAGCAGTTTATCGCCATAGCCGGCCGAGACCGGCAACAGCGGATATAGCGCGGGATTTCTGAATGTGAAGTGGATGAGGAGCGCCGCGGAGGGAACAGCGCCGAGGGCGCGCCCCCCGGACGGGGGCGCGCCACCAAGACATCATTATTTCTTCAGCGCGTCGCGGATCTCGGCAAGCAGTTCGATCTCGGTCGGCGCGGCGGGCGCGGCGGGCTCTTCGTGCTTGGCGAATTGCGCGGTGATCTTGTTCACGTAGCGCACCATCATGAAGACGATGAAGGCCAGGATCAGGAAATTGATCACGACCGAGAAAAACGCCCCGTAGCCGATCACGTTGGCCCCCGCCTGACGCGCCGCTTCCAGCGAAGAGCCTTCGATCACATCGCCCGAGAGGATGAAATAGCGATCCGAAAAGTCGATATTGCCCATCAGCGCGCCGACAATCGGCATAATCAGCTCATCAGTCAGCGACTTGACGATATTGCCGAATGCCGCGCCGATGATGACCCCGACCGCCAGGTCCATGACATTGCCCTTGGCGATGAAATCCCGAAATTCCGACAGCATCGTAGTCCCCTTTTTCTGTGTGCCGTTAAGCATGTTCTGGCATTCCGGCGCGGGCCTGCCAAGCGTGCTGAGCCATGCCTTCCACCGCTTGAACCGGCTTTGGGGTGTGCTATATGCGCAATACAGATGCCATGGCAGGGCCGGACCCTGCCGCTTGAGGAGGGACCTTCGCGATGAATTTCACCACCATGCTGCGCGGCGCATTTGTCGCGGTGGCCGCGCTCAGCCTTGCGGCTTGCGGGATCAATTCGGTCCCCACCAAGCAAGAAGCCGCCAAGGCACAGTGGGGCAATGTCGAAAGCGCGCTCCAGAACCGTTCGGACAAGATTCCCAACCTCGTCGCCGTGGTGCAGGCCGCCGCGATTTCGGAAAAGGACATCCTTCAGGGCGTGATCGACGCGCGCGCGCGGGCGACCTCGATCAACATCACCACCGATGACCTGTCGAACCCGGAAGAGTTCAAGAAGTTCAACGATGCGCAGAACCAGCTGACGCAGGCGCTGGGCCAGCTGCGCACCGTGGTGGAGAACTACCCCCAGCTCGCCAGCCAGCCGCGCTTCGGCGACCTGATGGTGGCGATCGACGAAGCCAACAACCAGATCAACACCGAGCGGGTGCGCTACAACGATCTCGCGCGCGACTACAACACCGAGATCCGCACCTTTCCTTCCAGCATCGGCGCGAACGTGATCCACGGTGCCGAGGCGCTCCAGTATTTCGAAGCGGACGAGGCGGCCAAGGCCAACCCCAAGGTCGACATGAGCGCGATCACCGGCGGGGCGACCCCGGCGGCGAAGTGAGGTGAGCGCTACGCTTCGCTTGCTGCGTCATGTGTTGTTGGTGCTGGCGGGACTCTTGGGTCTCGCCAGCGCCGCCTATGCGCAGGACTATCCCCCGCGCCCCGATGGGCCGGTCTATGACGGGGCGAATATCCTGTCGGCGGGCACCAAGGCCGCGCTCGACCAGCGCCTGCGCGCCTACAATGCCGAGACCGGTCGCGCGATCATCGTCGCCACCGTGCCGAGCCTCGGCGGCGCTTCGATCGAAAGCTATGCGACCACGCTCTACACCGACAAGTGGGGGATCGGCGGCAAGGAGCGCGATGCGGGCCTGCTGCTGCTGATCGCACCCACCGAACGCAAGATGCGGATCGAGGTCGGCTATGGCCTCCACGGCTGGTTCGGCGGGATCATGGCGGGCCGCGTCATCAATGACGTGATCGCCCCGCGCTTCAAGGAAGGCGATTTCGACGCGGGCGTGACCGAAGGGGTGGACGCGATCCTCGCCCACCTCGCCAAGGCGCCCGAGGATGCGATCGCAATCGAGGAAGCCGCCAAGGCCGCGCAGGCACAAAAGAGCCGGAGCGACGGGGGCTTTCCCTTCGGCGTGCTGATCTGGTTTGCCTTCATATTCTTCTTCTTTCTGCTGCCGATCCTCTCCAGCATCGGCCGGCGGCGCAAATATCGCTCCAGGGGCGCTGGCCCGTGGGGCAGCCGCGGCCTGGGCGATACGGCGCGCGACGTGATCCTGTGGGAGGTCGGCAGTGCGATTGCGCGCGGGATGATCAACAACGGCGGGCGTGGCGGCGGCGGGTTCGGCGGTGGCGGCTTCGGCGGCGGGGGCTTTGGCGGCTTCGGCGGAGGCTCCTCCGGCGGCGGCGGCGCTTCGGGGGGATGGTGAGCGATGGCAATGATGGATGATGCCGGCCGCCAGCTTGTCGCCGAAGCGGTGCGCGAGGCCGAGAGCCAGACTTCGGGCGAGATCGTCACAGTGCTGGCAGAAACGTCCGACGGCTACACCGATGTCGCGCTGCTGTGGGCGGCGGGCGCGGCGTTCACCGCGATGAGCGTTTTCGCGGCTGTGCCCGAGCCATTCCTCAACATCTGGGACCGCGCCTTTGCCGGGTGGGGCCACGAATGGACCACCGGAGAGCTCGCCAGCATGGTGATCGCGCTCGGCCTCGCCGCGTTCCTCGGGGTGTGGCTGGTGCAGCAGTGGCAGCCGCTGAAGTGGCTGCTGGTGCCCGGCCCGGTCAAGGCCGCCCGCGTGCGCGCGCAGGCGGTGCGCCAGTTCAAGGTGGGTGCGCAGCGCCGCACCACCGGGCACACGGGCGTGCTCATCTACCTCTCGATGCGCGAACACCGCGCGGAAATCGTCGCGGACGAAAGCATTGCCGCGCAGGTGCCCGCCGAAGTCTGGGGCGAGGCGATGGGCGACATGCTCAGCGAAATCCGCCGCGGGCGGGTGGCCGAGGGCCTTGCGGTCGGCATCCGCGATGTGGGCTTCATCCTCGCCCAGCACTTCCCGCGCGGGGCCGATGACGCAAACGAACTGCCCGATCGGCTGATCGAGGTTTAGCGCTTGACCTTGAGGGGTTGAGTCTGTCGAAGGGCGCGCGAGCCACCCCCTTTCGACGGAGCCTCCCCGTGATCAAAGACCGCGACGCCGATCTGCCCGAAATCGTGCAGTGGGAGGGCAAGTTCATCACCGCCAAGACGCGGGGGCGGTGGGAATATGTTGGCCGTGCGCGCGGCATCCGGGCGGCGGCGATCATCGCGCTCGATGACGATGCGGACGGCACCCGTCACGTGATCCTCGTCAGCCAGTACCGCGTGCCCTTGGCCCGGTTCAGCCTCGAAATCCCTGCCGGCCTCGTGGGTGACGACGCCGGGGCCGAGGGCGAGGACGCCGCCGCAGCCGCCGCGCGCGAGCTCGAGGAAGAGACCGGTTACCGCGCCGCGCGGATGGAGGTACTGGGCGAGTTCTACTCGAGCCCCGGCATGGTCTCGGAAAGCTTTACGCTGCTGAAAGCGACCGGCCTCACCCGCGTCAGCGATGGCGGAGGGACGGAAGGAGAAAACATAACCGTCCACCGGGTTGCCTTGCGCGATCTTTCACGCTTTGTGGCCGAGTGGCGACGCGCCGGGCATGCGGTCGACGTGCGCATCGCGATGCTGCTCACGCCGGGATTTCTGGGAGAGGAATAAGTATATGGCAGGACGTGTAGCGGGCAAGATGGCCCTGGTGACGGGCGGTGCGCAGGGGCTTGGCCGCGCGCATTGCATCCGCTTGGCGCAGGAAGGCGCGCGGGTGCTGGCGACCGACATCAACGGCGCGGGCGCGGAGGAAACCGCCGCGATCATCAATGCCGAGCTGGGCGACGGCACGGCTTTTGGCATCGCCCATGACGTGACCAAGCCCGACCAGTGGGAAGCCGCGGTCGATGCCGCGCGGGAAAAGCTCGGCGGATTGAATGTGCTGGTCAACAATGCCGGGATCGGCGTGCCGGGCAATATCGAGGCCTGCGACTTCGGCGACTGGCAGCGCTGCTTCGACATCAACGTCAACTCGATCTTTCACGGCTGTCAGAAGGCCCTGCCGCTGATGCGCGAGCATGCGCCCGGCTCGATCATCAACATTTCGAGCATCGCCGGCCTGATCGCGAGCGACACTATGCCCGCTTACAACGCCAGCAAGGCGGCGGTGTGGATGCTGTCGAAGTCGATTGCGCTGCATTGCGCGAAGAAGGGGATGCAGATCCGCTGCAACTCGGTCCACCCGACCTTTGTCGACACGCCGATCCTCGACGGGACGGCGAAGGCGCACGCGCTCGACAAGGAGGTGCTGATGGAGAAGCTGGCGCGGCAGATCCCGCTGAAATTCGTGGGCGAGCCCAACGACATCGCCAACGCGGTGGTCTATCTGGCGAGCGACGAGAGCCGCTTCATGACCGGCGCCGAGCTGAAACTCGATGGCGGCATTTCGGCGATGTAAATGAAAAGGGGCCTTGCAAGGCCCCTTCCCGGTTAGGTCAGATCAGGTGCAGCGGCCCGAAAACCGGGAACCGCTTCTCAGTCGCTGCACTCAATCGGCGATCAGCGCGATCGCGGCGTAGATCAGCACCGGGGCGCCGAAACCGAACAGCGTTGCGGCAACGAAGCCGATGCGAACCAGCAGCGGGTCGATCCCGAAATATTTGCCGATGCCCGAGCACACGCCGGCAAGCTTGGCATTGCCCTTGTCGAGACGGAAGCTGCGGCTCGGCGGGGTGCCGCCCGAAGTGTTCCTGAGGTCATTCATGGTCGTCGAACTCCTGTGAAAGCGTTGGTCGATCAGGCCATCAGCGAAGGGCTGGCGGGAATGATCGCATAGGCGAAGCTGGCAACCGTCAGGATGACAGCAAAAGCGGCGGAAGCAAAGCGGGCGGTGTGGTCATTGCCGAACATGGTGTGTGGTCCTTTGGTCAGAGAGGGCGTGGGGGCGATCAGGCGGCGAGCGAGGGGGTGGCGGGGATGATCACGTAGGCGAAGAAGGCTGCCGAGATCACGACCGAGAAAGCGGCGGCGAAGAAGCGGTTGGCGGTTTCGTTGGCGTACATGTTGGTCTCCTGTTGCAGTATTTCCGGGAGCGTCCCGGGGATGCAGGATACAGTGCACGCGCCGTGCCAAACTCGAAAAGTGGCGGAATTCCGCGGTTTTCGACCTTTCGCCGCGCAAACACATTGTTCAGCCAAACGAAAGGTTGGGAAATTTCGCCAAGCATTGGCAGCGATCATTTCACGTGTGCCGCACTGGCCAAACCCTCCCCCTGCCGCTACCCCCGCGCCAGCCATGGGCCTCAGCCGCATCTCCCTTGAAAACTTCCGCAACCACGCGGCCACGCATCTTGGCGAGACGGCGCATTTCAACCTGCTGGTGGGCGAGAACGGGGCGGGGAAGACCAATCTCTTGGAAGCCCTGTCGCTGCTCGGCCCCGGGCGCGGCCTCCGGCGCGCGAACCTCGGCGATCTGGCACGGCGGGCTTCGCCGGGCGACGCTCCCCTCCCCTTCGCGATCGGCGCGAGCCTGACCGAAGCGGGCACGGTCTCGGCGCGGCTCGGCACCTATACCGAGGACGGCGCGCCGACGCGGCGGCTGGTCCGCGTCAACGGCGCACCTGCGACCGCGGCCGGCCTTGCCGAATGGCTCGCCCTGTCATGGCTCACCCCGGCGATGGACGGCCTCTTCACCGACAGCGCGGGTGCGCGGCGGCGGTTCATGGACCGCATGGCGCTCGCCCTCGCGCCGGACCACGCGCGGCGGGTGAATGCGCTGGAGAGCGCCCTGCGCGAACGCGGCAAGCTGCTCGACAATGGCGGCGATGCCCGCTGGCTCGATGCGGTGGAAGCGCAGGCCGCCGATCACGGTGCGGCGGTCGCCCGTGCCCGCGCCGAACTCGTGCTGCGCCTCGCCGACGAGCTTTCCGCCCTGCCGCCTGAGCCCTTCGCCCGGCCCGCCCTCACCTATCGCCCCGGCGGCCCCATTGACGAGACGGCCTTGCGCGCCGAACTCGCCCGCGCCCGACCGCGCGACCGGGCGGCAGGCCGCGCGCTCACCGGCCCCCAGCGCGATGAGCTGGAAGTGCGCATGGCCTCGACCGGCCAGCCCGCCGCCGCTTCATCGACCGGCGAGCAGAAGGCGATGCTGATCGCCATCACGCTGGCCCACGGCATCCTCGCGGCTGCCGGCCGCCCAAGCGTGCTGCTGCTCGACGAGGTCGCCGCGCATCTCGATCCGGTGCGCCGGACAGAGCTTTTCCGCCGCCTGCGCGAGGGCAAGGCGCAGGTGTGGATGACCGGCACCGAACTCGCCCCCTT
>ERZ1066118.2157-NODE-2157-length-10053-cov-9.395379_pt1 | contig 10053 bp, 3 predicted proteins | sample MGYA00382765_ERZ1066118 | MGnify/ENA primary metagenome ERZ1066118 (study PRJEB33369, sample SAMEA5778348) | biofilm metagenome | biome: Industrial cooling water; feature: Water cooling tower basin; material: Biofilm | place: United Arab Emirates | collected...
GCCCGACGCCGCGCCCGCCGCCGACGCCGGACGCGACGGCGCTCCCCCGGCCGTGCGCGACGGCGCGGACGCGGGGGCCGGGCCGACCACCGACCGGCCGATCACCGACCGCCCGGGCACCGACCGCCCGGGCACGTCAGGCGTCGGGGGCGACATCCTGGTGCACGCCATCGAGGTCACGGCGCAGGTGCGCGCCCGGCGCGACATCGAGCGCCTGCTGGCCGAGAGCCAGGCCGCCCGCGCGGCGGCGGAGACGGCGAGCGCCGCCCAGGCGCGCTTCCTGGCCATGATGAGCCACGAGATCCGCACCCCGATCAACGCGGCGCTCGGCTACGCGGAGCTAATCGCGCTCGGCGTCGCGGGGCCCGTGACGGACCAGCAGCGCGACTACCTGGCGCGGCTGCGCGCGAGCAGCCAGCACCTGCTCGGCCTCGTCGACGAGCTGCTCGACCTGGCCCGGAGCGAAGCGGGCACGATGCTTGTGGCGCGCGAGCCGGCGCTGACGGGGCCGGCGGTGGCGGCGGCCGTCTCGATCGTGCTGCCGCTCGCCCAGGCCCGGGGCATCCGCCTGGTGGACGCGGGGGAGGGCGAGCCGGGCGTGGGGTACGTGGGCGACGAGGCGCGCGTGCGGCAGATCCTCGTGAACCTGCTGACGAACGCGGTCAAGTTCACACCGCCTGGCGGGCGGGTGACCGTCGCGTGCGCGGTCAACGCGGGCGGCCCGTCGAGCGGCGGCCCACTGCCCGGCGGCCCGACGGGTGATGGCCCGACGGGTGGTGGCCCAGCGAGCGGTGGCCTCTGGGCGACGCTGTCGGTCGAGGACACCGGCCTCGGCATCGCGCCGGCGGAGCACGAGCGCGTGTTCGCGCCCTTCCACCAGGTCGACGGCGGGCGCACGCGGGCGCAGGGCGGCACCGGGCTCGGCTTGACGATCAGCCGCCGGCTCGCGCGGGCGATGGGCGGCGACCTCACGCTCGAGAGCACCCCCGGCGTGGGATCCACCTTCACGCTCTGGCTCCCCGCCGGCGGCGCGGCAGCGCCGGGGCCCGTGGCGCCGGGGCCCGTGGCCCCGGACGCGGTGGCCCGGGACGCGGTGGCCCCGGCGGTGCCAGACCACGCCGCACGCGGTGCGGTCGCGGCCGGCGTGGGACCGGCCGGCGCGGGACCGACCGGCGAGGCCGCCGGGCCGCAGCCCGGGCGCACCCGCCTGCCACACCCGGCGGGGCTGGCCGCCGTGGGCACCTTCCTGCGCGAGCGGCTGGAACGGGTGCTCGAGGACTACGTCGCGCGCGTGCGGCGCGACCCGGACCTCCCCGTCGACGTCCGGACGCTGCCCGCCGCGGCGATCGAGGACCACGGCATCACCTTCTTCGGCGACGTCGTGCAGTCGCTCGTGGCGATCGAGCAGAGCGGCGGGCTGGCCTCGGAGCTGGTGCGCGACGGCACCGAGATCCAACGGGTCGTGGCCGAGCTGCACGGCCGCCAGCGCGCGCGGCTGGGGTGGACGAAGGCACAGCTGGCGCGCGACTACGCGCACATGGCCGACGCGCTCGAGGCGATGACGCGCCTCATGCCTCGGCCCATGCCTCGGCATGCGGCCGACGCAGGGGACCCCGAGACAGCCGTGCGGGTGCTGCGCCAGCTCGTGGCCGTGGCGGCAAGCGCCGCGCAGCGCGCCTTCCGCCATGCGCGGCCGGCGGGGGACGGCGATCCGGGCTCCGCAGACTGAGTGCGTGGACCCACGGCGCGGAGGACGGGCCGGTGGGCGAGGGGTGTCCCGGTGGAACTCACGCCCGCCGGTCCCCCTGCCACGACGTCTGACGAGGGGCCGGGATCTCGGCCACGAGCGTAACCGACACACAACGTCGTCCTGCACCTCCACACGCCTCCTCACACCTCTGCGGAGCCCTCCCGCTGCAGCACCGCCGCGAGTGCGGCCATGAGCGCGTCGGCCGTGAAGGGTTTGTCGACGACGGTCTCACGGCCGGTGCCGACCCGCTCGTGCGGCGGCACGCCGCCCTGCGTGGCGGCGCCGGAAACCACACGTCCGACGTCCCGCGCCCCCGGGGCGCGCGGCGCGTCGCGGTCGGTGTATCCCGCGCTGTAGCCCGAGACGAACACGACCGGCAGGGCGGGCCGCTCGGCGCGCAGGTGCGCCACCAGCTCCGGCCCGCCCAGCACCGGCATCCGCACGTCAGTCACGACGACGTCGATACGCGCGCCGTACTGGCGCCAGACCTCGAGTGCCTGCGCGCCGTCGGCCGCCTCGTGCACGGCGTAGCCCCGCCGCTCGAGGAGGCGACGCATCGTCACGCGCACGCCGCGCTCGTCCTCGACGAGCAGCACGGTCGCGCGGATCGCCGGCGCGGGGAGGGCCGGCGTCGGACGACGCGTCGGCGCGGCCGCGGCGACCGCCGGCAGCAGGATGGTGAACGTGCTCCCCGCGCCCGGCGCGCTCTCCACCCGGATCGCGCCGCCGGCCTGCTGCACGATGCCGAACACGGTCGCGAGCCCGATGCCGGTGCCCGCCCCGACGTCCTTCGTCGTGAAGAACGGCTCGAAGACGTGTGCCTGCGTCGCCGCGTCCATGCCGTGCCCGGTGTCGCGCACGCGGAGTCGCACCCACACCCCGGGCGCCACCCCGTCCCACGGCTCGGCGTCGGCCGCGTCGAGCGTCACCACGTCGACGGCCAGCGTCAGCGTGCCGCCCCGGCCCGGGTGGCCGTGCAGGGGCGTGAGCATCGCGTCGCGGGCGTTGACCGCGAGGTTCAGCAGCACCTGCTCCAGTTGGCCCGGATCGGCCTCCACGAGCGCCGCCATGTGCTGATCGACGTCTCGTGGCGCGCGAGCCGCGCGCGCCCCGTCGGTCGACCTATCGGTTCGCGCCGCGGGCGAGCCGTCGGACGAGCCGTCGGGCGAGCCGTCGGGCGAGCCGTCGGGCGGGGCGTGCACGACGAGCGTGATCTCCTCGCCGATCACGCGCCGCAACAGCCGCTCGGCGCCGCGCACGAGCGCGCCCACGTCCACACGGCGCGTCTGCACCGGCTGCTTGCGGCTGAACGTGAGCAGCTGCCGCACGAGCGTGCGCGCCCGCTCCGCGGCGTCCGCGATCTCCGCGACGTCCCGCAGCGCCGAGTGCTCGGTCGGCAGCGCCTCCTGCAGGTCGCCGCGCAGGAACTCGAGGTTTCCCGTGATGATGGTGAGCAGGTTGTTGAAGTCGTGCGCGATCCCGCCGGCGAGCTGTCCCACGGCTTCCATCTTCTGCGCCTGCCGGAGCCGCCCCTCGAGCTGCCGCTGCGCCGTCACGTCCTCCATGGCGCCGATCATCCGCACGGCGCCTCGGGGCGCAGCACCGGGAGAGCCCGGCGGCGCGCCGTCGCCCGCGGCCGCCCGCAGCGCGGCGGCTCGCAGCACCGAGCCCCGGTCCTCGATCTCGCGGTACGTGCCGTCGGCCCGCCGAAAACGGTACTCCGCCGCCCATCGGTCGCCGCGCGCGGGGTCGTCGAGCACCGACTGCAGCGCGTCGAGCACCCGCGCGCGGTCGTCCGGATGCACGTGATCCACCCACCACGCGAGATCGCTCCCGATGGCATCGGGCCGGTGGCCGAGCACCTGCGCCGCGCCGGGATTCCAGGTGATCGTTCCCGCCGCGACGTCCCAGTCCCAGATCGCGTGCCGCGTCGCCTCGGCGGCGCGAGCGTAGCGCTCCTCGCTCACGCGGAGCGCCGCCGTGGCGCGCTCCCGCTCGGTGACGTCCGCGGCGAGCACGATGCAGGCAGGGCGCCCCGCATAGGTCGTCGTCTGGGTCGTCACCTCGACGTCGAGCCGGGTGCCGTCGCGCGTCACGTGCCGGGCCGGCTGTGCGCGGTAGTCGCCGTGCCGCAGCGCGTCGAGGATCGCCGGCAGCCCGGCGCGCTCCTCGGGCGGGCGCAGGTCGGTGAGCGCGAGCGTGAGGAACTCCGCGTGCGACCACCCGTAGCGCGCGAGCGCGGCGTCGTTGACGTCGACGATCTCGCGCGTCGCGAGGTCGAAGGCCCACATCGGCAGCGGGCTGTCGCGGAAGAGGAGGCGCGAGCGGGCCTCCTCCTCCGCCAGCCGGGCGGCGGTGGCCTCCGCCTCCTGCCGGGCCCGCACCGCCTCGGTGATCTCGGTGCCCACGGCGACGATCCCGGCGACGGTGCCGTCGGGCTCGCGCAACGGGTGGAAGGCGAAGTGGAAGTGGTAGTCCTCGGGCACGCCGTCGCCGTCGCGGTCGAGCGGCTGCCGGAGCCCCTCGCGCACCACGGGCACGCCGGTGGCGAGGACATGCGCGAGGATCTCGCGCACCTCGGGCGTGAGCTCGGGCAGCGCCTCGGCGAGCGGGCGCCCGACGAAGCGACGCCCGGCGGGGAGCATTTCGGCCCAGCGCGGGTTCACGAGGTCGAAGACGAGCGCGTCGACCGTGCGCCCGCGCCCCACGACGATCGCCATGGGCGCCTGCTCGAAGACCGAGCGGAACCACGCCGCGCGCGCGGCCAGCTCGGCCTCGGCCTGCCGGCGCGCCGTGACGTCGGCCAGCAGGTAGAGGGCGCCGGCGAAGGCGCCGTCCCCGTCGAAGAGCGGGCTCGCGGACTTGAGCACCCAGAGCGGCGCGCCGTCCGCCCGCACGAGCGCCACCTCACGCGTCTCGCTGAAGCCGTCGCGCCGGCGCGCGAAGCGCTCGCGCGCCGCTGCCGCCTCCTCGGGCGCGAAGAGCCCGAAGACGTCGGTGCCGACCAGGGCGTGCACCGGCCGGCCGAGCATCGCGGCGAGGCGCGGGTTGGCGTAGGTGATGGTGCCGGTGCCGTCCACCTCGCAGATCCCCTCGTAGGCCGCCTCGAGCAGCCGGCGCCAGCGCTGCTCGCTCGCCTGCAGCGCCTCCTCCGCGATGCGCTCACGCGTGACGTCGCGGAGCGCGCCGGCTACCCGCAGCGGGGCGCCGTCCGATGCGCGGCCCGTCAATCCGTCGCCCCGCGAGCCGTCCCCGAACGCGCCGTCGCCCGACGAGCCGTCGCGAGCCCCGGCGTCCACCTGCGCCACGCGCGACCGCCGATCGGACTCGGCCGGGCCCTCCGCGTCGCGCACCAGGCGCGCACGATCCGCGACGACGACCACGGTGCCGTCCGGGTGCTGCAGCCGGTACTCGCAGCGCCACCGCGCCGCGCCCTGGGCGAGCGCGCTCGCCCAGCTCGCCGCGACGCGCGCCCGATCGTCAGGGTGCACGCAGGCGAGCCAGGCGTCGCTGACCGGCGCCAGCGTCTCCGGCGGCCGGCCGTAGAGCGCCTCCACGGCGCCGTAGCGCTCGACGTGCCCCGTGCGATGGTCCTGCGTGTAGAGCACCTCCTGCGTCGCCTCGACCGCGAGCTGGAAGCGCTGGTCCTGCGCGCGGCGGCGCAGCTCCGCGCACGCGGCAGCGGCGAGGTCCTCGAGCGCCTCCCGCTCCGCGGCCGTCCAGCGCCGCGGCACCGCGTCGATCGCGCAGAGCGCGCCGAGCACCTCCCCGTCGTCGCTCGTCAGTGGCACGCCGAGGTAGGCCGCGACGCCGAGGTCCGCGATGGCCGGGTTGTCGCACACGCGCGCGTCGGCGGCGGCCTCCTCCACCACGAAGGGCTCGCCGCTCGCCACCACGTACTGGCAGAACGAGTGGCTGAGCGGGGTCTGCCGCCCCTCGGCCGCCCACCCCGTGAGCCCCGCAAGGCCGGGGAACCACTGGCGCTCGTCGTCCACGAGACTGACCAGCGACACGGGCACGCCGAGCAGGCGGGCCACGGCGCGCGTGAGCCGGTCGAGCACGGGCGAGGCGTCGGCCGGGCGGAGCCCGGTCGCGTGCACGGCCGCGACGCGCGCCGCGCGCCGCACCGCCTCGAGCGTGGACGGCGGATGGGACTGATCGGACGGATCGTGGGGCACGCGTGGCGATCCTCGTGAGCGTGGGACGGGCCGGACGGCGCCGTCCGAGGGGGTCACCGCCTGTGTCGCAGCGCCGGTCGGATGGCGAACGCGGCCTCCTGTGACCCGGTCGCGATCGTCGGGACGCGCGCTTCCCCGATCCGCCGTCCGGGCAGGCGCCGGGCCAGCCGTCCAATGCGGGGCCCGACCGCACCGAGCGTCCGAGACGCGTACCTCGTGCTCCGCTGCTGCCCGCGCGACGCACCAGCACGGGGGTTCGGCAGGCGCCGTGACGACTGGGGCACCACGTCGTCCCCAGTGTGGTGTCGGAATCCGGCCGGCACCAGGCGGTGTCGTCGCGACACCTCGCGACCTGCGCATGGCGGGACGCGGGCGGGCGGCTCCCATGTTCGGTCGTGTCGCTTGGCTCCAGCGCGGGGCGCCGCGGGTCGCCAGGCGCCGTCCGCGTCGCTCATTTGTCGTCCCGCGCGCCCGAGGATCACGCGCATGCCCGCCACGCAACCGACCGCCGCCGTCCCCGTGGTGCCGCTCCCCCCGGCGGCGCACCACGCGCGGCTGACGAGCCCCACACGCCTCGCGGCGCTTCACGCCACCGGGCTGCTCGACGGCACGGCCAACCCCGTGCTCGACCGGCTCGCCCGACTCACGGCGCGGCTGCTGGGGGTGCCGGTGGCCCTCGTGTCGCTGGTGGACGATCGCGGCCAGCACTTCCCCGGCATGGCGGGGCTCACGGGGTGGGCGGGGGAGGGGCGCGGCACGCCGCTCTCGCACTCCTTCTGTCAGCACGTGGTCGCCACCGACCGGATGCTGCTCGTGGAGAACGCGGCCGAGCATCCGCTCGTGATGGAGAACCTCGCGTTCAAGGAGCTCGGCGTGATCGCCTACGCCGGCGTGCCGCTGCGCACGGCCGAGGGGGAGACGCTCGGCGCGCTCTGCGCGATCGACGTGGCGCCGGCCCGCTGGACGCCCGAGCAGGTGGCGACGCTCGAGGACCTCGCCACCGCGGCGATGGCCGAGATCGAGCTGCGCGCCACGACGCAGGCGCTGCTCGCCGCGCAGACGCAGCTGCAGGCGGCGCACGAGCGGCTCAAGGCGCAGGCCGTGCGCGATGGGCTCACGGGGCTGCTCAACCGGCGCGGTTTCGCCGAGGCGGCGCGTCAGCAGGTGGCGATGGCCGAGCGGGCGGGGGTGCCGTTCGTGGTGGCCGCGCTCGACCTCGACGGCTTCAAGCAGATCAACGACACGTTCGGGCACGACGTGGGCGACGAGGCGCTGGTCGAGATGGCCGTGCTGCTCAAGGAGACGTGCCGCGCCTCCGACCTCGTGGCGCGGCTCGGCGGCGACGAGTTCGTGCTGCTGCTGACCAACACGGACGCCTCGCAGGTGGACGCCATGCGCGACCGGCTCGCGACGGCGCTGGCCTTCCACAACGCGGACGGCCTGCGTGACTACGTGCTGGCCACGAGCGTGGGCTTCGCGGCGTGGACGCCGGGCGAGCCGACGTCGCTGCCGGTGCTGCTCAAGGCGGCCGACCAGGCCATGTACGCCGACAAGCGGGCGCGCCGCGCCGGGGGACGCGACGGCGAGGCAGGATGCGATGCCGACGTCCGGGAGGCGGCGTGACCGCATCCGTGCTCCCGCTGCGCCAGACGGCGGCACCAGCGTCGGCGCCAGCGTCGGCGCGTGTGGTGCTCGTCGTTGACGACTACCCGGCGGTGCTCGCGTGGGCCGCCCGCGCGTTCGAGCGCGCGGGGTGGGCGGTGCGCACCGCGACGGACGGGCGCGAGGCCCTGGAGCAGTTCGCCGCCGCCGCGGGGGCCGGCCAACCCGTGCGGCTCCTGGTGACCGACCTTGAGCTGCCGGGGCTCGACGGCGAGACGCTGGTGCGCGCGCTGCGCGCGCACGCGCCGCAGCTGCCGGTGATCGCCATGCACGCCGGCGAGAGCGCGGCGGCCGCGTGGCGGGGGCCGCTCCCGGATCGGGCAGCGTTCTTCGAGAAGCCGGTGCGGGCGCAGGCGCTGGTCGCCACGGCGGCTGCGCTCGACGTGCCGGACGTGGCGTCGGACGACGCAGGCCGCGCGGACGGCGCCGATGCTGCCGAGGACCGCAGCCCCCACGAGCCAACGGGGTGGTCGGCGGAGAAGAAGGCCTGAGTATCGCCCGCGTAGCGGCGTGACCGTGTCTCGGGGCGAGCATCTTGGAGCGCGGGCTCAGCATCTGATGTCCCGACCGCACGGGTACGCCTGAGTACGCCTGGCACGCCGTCGCTGCCGCGCGAGTACGCCGGAGCGGACCAGGAGGGTCTCGCCGCGGGGTGAGGGACAGTTCCCCTGCCCCATCCCGTCAACGGCCGCGGTCGTCGGTGAGCGAGTCAACGCGAGCGAACCGTCTCCGGGGTACACGCCCTGCGGCAGCGGTAGTACCGTTGGTCGCGACGGTGCGCCCCTCGGGTTTCTGGGGCGCGCCGCATCGTCGCTCACGACCGCTCCGCGTGCCGCCCCTCATGCCCACCGCCCCCGTCTCGGCCGTACCGCCGCGGACGTCCACGCGCCGTTGCACGTCGCCGCGTCCGCATGGCTGACGGCAGCCCAGTCCCGAGCACGCGACCTCACGCCCCGCTGAACGCCGCTCCGACGGCGGGAGGGGCGTCGGACGGGGCAGCGGCGGGGGCCGCGTCGGCGGCAGGTGCCGTCGTGGCCGCCACAGGCGGGCTTTCCACAGACGGGCTTGCCACGGGCGGGCGCGCCACCGGAGTGCGTGTCACCGACGGGCGCGCCGCCGACAAGGGCGCCACTGAGGTGCTGGCGCGGACCCGCGACGCCTACGTGCGCCTGGAGGCGGACTTCCGCCTCGTCGCCGTCAACCCGGCCGCGGAACGGGCGCTCGGCCGCGCGGCGGTCGACCTCCTCGGCCGCACGCACTGGGAGGCGTTCCCCGCCTCCGTGGGCACGCCCGTCGAGGCAGCCTACCGGCGGCTGATGGCCGAAGGCGGGGAGGCGCACCTCACGCACCACTACGTCGGCGAGGGCTACGACCGGCACCTCGAGATCGACGCCTACGGGACGGTCCCCTCGGATGCGGGGCCGGCTGCCGTCGACATCTTCTGGCGCGACGTCACGGAGCGCGTGCGCGCGGCCGAGGCGTTGCAGGCGGCCCACGCGGAGCTCGAGGCGCGGACCACGCAGCTGCGCACGACGCTCGATGCGCTGCCGACGCTCGCCTGGACGGCGCGGGCCGACGGCTACATCGACTGGTACAACGCGCGCTGGTGCGCCTACACCGGCACCACGCCCGAGCAGATGGAGGGGTGGGGCTGGCAGCGCGTCCACGACCCGGCGGTGCTCCCGCAAGTGGTCGCGCGCTGGACGGCGTCGATCGCCACGGGGGCGCCGTTCGAGATGACCTTCCCGCTCCGCGGGGCCGACGGCGTGTTCCGCGACTTCCTGACGCGCGTCGCCCCCGTGCGGGACGACGAGGGCCGGGTGGTCCGCTGGGTCGGCACGAACACCGACCTCACCCCCGAGCGCGAGGCGACGCGCGAGCGCGAGCGGCTGCTCGCCGAAGCCCAGGCCGCGCGTGCCGAGCTCGAGGCGCACGCGCTGGAGCTGGAGCTGGCGAACCAGCAGCTGCAGGAGCAGGCGGCCGAGCTGGAGGCGACCGCCGAGGAGCTGCAGACGACCTCCGCGCACCTGGAGGAGCAGATCGAGGCGGCGGAACGCGCCACCCAGGCGCTGCGCGCGAGCGAGGAGCGCTACGCGCTCGCCGCGCGCGCCACGTACAACGCGATCTGGGACTGGGATCTCGCGACCGACGCCCTCGCGTGGAGCCCCGGCATCCAGGGGCTCTTCGGCCACCCGCCCGAGGCCGTGCCGGCCGGCGCGACGCCCGACGGGATCACCTTCTGGTACGACCACATCCACCCCGACGATCGCGCGCGCGTGCTCGCGAGCATCCACGGCGCGATCGACGACCCCGAGGGAGACACCAAGGGGCGCACCGACTGGGAGGAGCACTACCGCTTCCGCCGCAGCGACGGGAGCTGGGCGGAGGTGCTCGACCGCGGCATCGTGGCGCGCGACGCCGCGGGGCGTGCCTACCGGATGATCGGCGCGATGGAGGACGTCA
>ERZ1066118.2158-NODE-2158-length-10036-cov-5.383028_pt1 | contig 10036 bp, 9 predicted proteins | sample MGYA00382765_ERZ1066118 | MGnify/ENA primary metagenome ERZ1066118 (study PRJEB33369, sample SAMEA5778348) | biofilm metagenome | biome: Industrial cooling water; feature: Water cooling tower basin; material: Biofilm | place: United Arab Emirates | collected...
GCCGGCAGCCGCCCGTTGATCAGATGACCGGGGTAGACCACGTCGCCCGTGTCGTCGCCGAGCGGATTCTGCGGATCGATTCCCATGTCCATGCCGCCCATGTCCATGCCGCCCATGTCCATGCCGCCCATGTCCATGCCGCCCATCGCCATGCCCTCGCGCCGGAAACCCGCCAGCAGGTCGTCCGGTGCGGTCCCGAGCCCGTCGGTCCAGTCGTCGAGCACGAGGACGACCTCCTCGTCCCAGTTCCCCGGCTCGTTCGGATCCTCGATGATCAGCGGAGCCTGCAGCCCCCTGTCGAGCTGGACGCCGACGTGCGGGTGGAAGAAGTAGCTGCCGGGATGCGGCAGGACGAAGCGGTACTCGAAGGTGTCCCCCGGCGCCACGGCCTGTTGCGTCACGTCGGGGACGCCGTCCATGTCGTTGCGCAGGGCGAGGCCGTGCCAGTGGATCGACGTGGGTTCGGGCAGGTCGTTGGTCAGCGTGACCCGCAGCTCGTCACCGACTCTGGCCCGGATCTCCTGACCGGGCACCGTTCCGTCGAACGCCCATGTCTGCACCGTGGCGCCACCGAGATCGACCGTCGCCGGGGCAGCCCGGAGGCTGCGGCGGACGACCCGCCCCGTGGTGGCACGGGCCGCCTCCGCGTCGGCGACCGCGGCCGACGACGGACCCACCACGGCGGTGCCCGCGGACGGGCCGTCGCCGAGGAGCCGGACGCCCGCCAAGCCGCCGCCGACCACGACGACGCCCGCTCCGCCCAGCTGCAGGAGACGCCGGCGGCTCATGGCTGGGCCGTGGGCAGCGGAGGGACGGGGGTGGGACAAGCGTTCTCCCGATCGCTGAGCAGGAAACGGCGCCGCGGCGGGCGGCGCCCGTCCCCGTCCGGCGTCGGCGGCCGGTCGCACCCTTTACTATCTGCGATAGTACGTCGCGTCGGAGGGCTCGTACCTGTGACGCGCACCGCCGACGGAGGAACCGGCAGTGCTCGGCAGCACCACCTCGCTCCGTGGGGTGGCGAGGGGCCGTGATCCGTCGGGGTCCGAGGACACCAGCATGGGGGGCCGGATGACATCGCCCGGCGGCGCGTCGCCGCTGCTCCGCCGACCGGCCGCCGCTCTGGTGGCCGCGCTCTCCCTCAGCGGCTGCGGCGCCGACGCCGCGCCGTCGGTGGCCGACTCGGCTCGGCCGGCGATCGACGTCCCCGACGCCGTGGCCGGCTGCGAGTCGTTCGCGTCCGACGGCGAGGCGGTGACCGACGGCGAGACGCTCCCCGCCCTGAGACTTCCGTGCATGGTGCCGGGCGACGACGTGTCCCTCGACGACCTCGGCAACCGGCCGGTCCTGGTCAACCTGTGGGCGAGCTGGTGCGCCCCCTGCCGCGAGGAGATGCCCCTGCTGCAGGAGGCGTACGCACGCGACGGCGACCGGGTCGGTTTCCTCGGTGTCAATACGGAGGACACGCCCTCGGCCGCGGCGTCGCTGCTCGCCGACCTCGACGTGACCTACGCGCACGCGGTCGACCGGGAGAAGCAACTCCTGACCGAGCTGGGCGCGCCCGGCCTGCCGGTGACCTTGGCCGTCGCGGCCGACGGACGCATCCTCGACCGGCAGATCGGTCAGGCGTCGGCCGAACGCTTCGACGAGCTCGTCTCGATCCTGGTGGCGGACGCCGCCTCCACCCCTCCGTGACCGCGCCCGGCGGCCCGCGCGTCGTGGAGCCGCTCGCGCGAGCCCCGGAGAGCGTGCGGCCGGCGACCCCAGGGTGGCTACCGGGCTCGACGCGGCTGCTCGCGGGCCTCGTTGCCGGAGGGCTCCTGGCCGGCAGCATGCCGCCCCGCACGGCGTGGTATCTCGCCCCTCTCGGTGCCGCCGTCCTCACCTGGTCGCTGGCGGGTCGAGCCTGGCGCCAGCGACTGGTCCTGGGGGCGACGACGGGACTGGCCTTCTTCCTGCCCACGCTGAGCTGGTTGACCGGCTTCCACCCGGTGGGCTTCGTCGCGGTGGTGGTGCTGGAGGTGGTCCTGTTCGCCGTGGCGATGCTCGTGGTCGACGCGCGCCCAGCGCGGTGGTGGACCGTCCCCGCCGCCCTCGTGGCACTGGAGGCGCTACGCGCCCGGTTCCCCTTCGGCGGCTTCCCGATCCCCGGGATCGCGCTGGGGCAGCTCGACGGGCCCTTTGCCGCCGCCGCCCCCCTGGGAGGCTCGCTTCTCGTGGTCGGGCTGGCCACGGGAGCGGGAGCCGCCATGACCGGCCTGTTGGTCGCAGGCCGCCGGTTCGGCACGCTCGTCGCCGTCGCAGCGCTGACCACGGCGAGCGCCGTCGGCATCGCGCTGGCGGCTCCGGACGGCGGCTCCACCGATTCGCTGCGGGCCGCTCTGGTGCAGGGCGGAGGTCCGCGGGGCATCCCGGCCGTCGTCAGTGACGCCGACGCCGTCACCGAACGGCAATTCCTCCTCAGCGAGGAACTGCCGTCCGACCTCGACCTCGTGCTGTGGCCGGAGAGCAGCCTCGGCGTCTCCGGCCCGGCGTCCGGCACGCCGGAGGCTGAGCGCGTCGCGGAACCGGCTCGGCGAACGGGTGCCACGGTTGTGGCGGGCCTCAGCGAGTCCTACGAGGACCGCTTCCGGAACGCGGCGGTGGCCTGGGGACCGGACGGGCGCCTCATCGACCGCTACGAGAAGGTCCACAGAGTCCCGTTCGGGGAGTACATCCCCGCCCGGGCCCTGTTCGAGAAGCTGTCGGACATGACGTCGCTGGTGCCCCGGGACGCGGTTCCGGGACGCGGCCCGGGCCTGTTGCGTACCCCCGCCGGTCCGCTGGGCGTGGTGATCTCCTACGAGGTCTTCTTCTCCGATCGCACCCGTGCCGCCGTCAACGCCGGCGGGCAGGTGCTGCTCGTGCCGACGAACGCCGCCTCGTACACCACCGAGGAGGTGCCGGCGACCGAGGTGGCCGCCGCCCGGATGCGTGCCCTGGAGACCGATCGCGCGGTCCTGCAGGCCGCCCCCACCGGGTACACGGCGATCGTGCGGCCGGACGGCCGCGTCGTCGCCCAGAGCGGTCTCGGCACGCCGGAGGTCCTCACTGCCACCGTGCCGATGCGCACCGCACTCACCGTGTACGTGCGCACCGGTGACGTCCCGGTACTCGCGCTGGTGGCCGCAGCGTTGCTCGCCGGCCCGTTGACGCTTCTGCTTCGCCGCCGTCTCGCGCCAGGGCGCGCCGCGGTCCCCGGCAAGCTGTCGATCAAGAGGTCGAAGGCCGGTGAGAGGCCAACCCCAGGGGCGGCCGACGAAGCACGGTCGTGACCACCGGATGAACGAGGAGCCGCGATCCGAGGTCCCTACGACCAGCCGGGCGTCGGCTCACCGGTCCCGGACGAACGTCGACGCGAGCCCCATGACGCCCAGCGTCTGGTCGAAGGCGGGGTTGGCGCCCCGGACGACCGCACGGCGGCCGGCCTGGGAGGTGCGCCGCGCCCACCGCAGCAGGAGCGGGAGCGCCGTCGAGTCGATGTAGGTCAGCCCGCTGACGTCGACCGCCATGACCGTCGGGTCCGCCAGGCGCCGCTGCAGCTCCAGCCGGCTGACGGCGGGGGCGTCCACCTGCCCCGAGAGATGGAGCACCCAGCCGTCCCCCTGTCGTTCGACGGAGAGGGAGCCGTGCTCCGCGGTTACGGAACCGCCGCGGTCCTCGGTCATCCGGGTGATGTGATCCGGTAGCTTGGCCAGCTCGGCGTCCACGGTGCGCTGCACCATCCGCTGCATCGCCCGTCGCTGCAGTGCCTGCAGCAGCCGGTTGCCGCCCTCGGACTCGCGCGTCACCGTCACGGTGACCTGGGTGGAACTCCCCTCCCCGTCGGCAAGCTCGAGCCGGGTCTGCCAGGACTCCGAGGCCGACTCCAGCCGGGTTCCGATGGCACGCTGATCCATCCACTCGACGATCTCCCCGCTCACCGCATCCGGCGGAGGGGGAGCAGCCTCCAGCCGGCCACTGACACAGACGAACCGGGTCCCTCTGCCGATCGTCGTGGCCGTTCCGCCCTCCCCCGCCTCGGAGAAGACGTAGGAGACGTCGCACACCGGGCAATAGGGAGGCAGGACGGCCAGCGCCCGCCATACGTCCGGTCGTGCGAACGGCACGGCGCGTGCGCCGGAAGCGGTCGTCATCGCGTTCCCTCGGTTCGGAGGAGCAGCCGGATCCTGCCCGTCTACTACCGAGCCTAGTAGGACCGAGGACGCGTCATGCGCCCGCGGAACCGCCACACGAGTCGCCCTCTCCAGCCACCGGCAGGTCCGCGGTCGTCCGTGAGGCGCGGTCGGCATGCCCCGCGTGCATGCTCGCGCATCGCCGGCCGTTCGCGGTGTGAGGCAGACAGGATGGGACGGCGCGCACCGTCCGCGCCGCCCGCCGGCCCCCCCTGTCGGACCTCGGTACCGCGGGCCCGGGACCGCTGCGTCGGGAAGGCCAGGAATCCCGGGTCGAAACGTCACGGCGCGGCCAGCCTCTACTATGGTGCGTAGGAGGGTCTCCAGGGGGCGCCCCGGATTGGACGGATACGTGCATTCGGCGAACAACGACGTCCAGCCGCGAATGCCCGGGACAGCTCCCCCGCCCTCACCTCGTCCACGCGGCGGCGGCAGCTTTGCAAGCGCCCCCGGGGCTCGTCGGACCTTCTGGGTACGAGCTGCACTGCGGCAGTCGCAGGTGGGTGCGGTGATGCCCAGCTCAGCACGGCTGGCGGCCACTCTCACCGCATCCGTGCCGCGTGACGGAAGCCCGACCGTCGTCGAGCTCGGTGCCGGCACGGGATCGGTGAGCGACACGATCGCCCGGCGCATCTCGTCCTCGGCCCGCTACCTGGCGATCGAGATCGACCCGGTGATGGCGGCGTGGTTGCGCTCCAGGCGAGACGACATCGAGGTCGTGGAGGGAGACGCCGTCGATCTCCCGGACATCCTCGCCGCGCGAGGCCTGGGCCCCGCGGACGCGGTCGTGAGCAGCCTTCCTTGGACGCTCTTCGACGCGGAATCCCAAGCACGCCTGCTGGCCGCGATCGGGAGGTCGCTCTCGCCGAGTGGCTGCTTCACGACCTTCGCCTACACCACCGGGTTGTGGATTCCTGCAGCACGGCGCTTCAAACGATTGCTGCGGGACACCTTCGACGAGGTGGTCACGACGGCTCCCGTGTGGCGGAATCTGCCTCCGGCCGTGGTCTACGTGTGCCGGCGCCCACTGCCGGCCGACGGCCAGGCATGAGCCCCTCCCGCCCGAGTGCACCGGTGAAGGGTGCCGTGCAGCGCCAGCGCACCGCGAAGCAGCGGCCGGCGCTGCAGCCGTACGGCGGGGCCGCGGTGCGTCATGCCGTCGTCTTCCTGCTCGCCGGCGTGCTGCTGCTCGCATTCTGGGCCTCCCGGCCGGAGTGGTCGCCGGAGATGCGGTTGTGGCGGGCCGTCGGTGACGCAGCGGTCATGCTGCTCTTCGCCTCGCTGACGATCGGCCCGCTCGCCAGGTTGTGGGGGCCGGCCGGTCGACTGCTGGTGTGGCGTCGGCAGATCGGGATCTGGGCCGCCATCGTCGCCGGCATCCACGCCGTGCTCGTCCTGGACGGGTGGGCACTGTGGAGCGTCCGGCGGCTCCTGGGCTACGAGATGATCCCGCAGCTCGGCCGCGAGGCCCGGATGGAACCAGGCTTCGGCCTCGCGAACCTCATCGGCCTCGTGGCACTGACCTGGCTGCTCGTCCTGCTGGCGACGTCCTCCGACCGGGCTCTGCGGTTCCTGGGTCCACCCGCCTGGAAATGGGTCCACCACGGGTCGTACGTCGTCTTCTACCTCGTCATGCTGCATTCGACCTACTTCCTCTTCATGCACTACACCCTGTCCTTCCACCGCCCGCCGGCCCCGGCGAACTGGTTCCGCTGGCCCTTGCTGGTGACCGGACTCCTCGTGCTCCTGGTGCAATGGCTCTCGTTCTGGCGAACCGCGCGACGCCGACGGAAGCGACCGGAGGCGGCGGGACGCCCCCGCCGCTGACACGCGCTCGCCGAGGCAGCCGGGTCACGAGGTGCTCGAGGCACTGAAGGCCGCCGAGGTCGACGACCCGATCCGTGCGGCGTCCACCACGACCGACCAGGCCTTGAGCGAGATTCGAGCGCACCGCGGAGATCGGCGCCGACCCGCACGAGCGCCCCGTCGTCCGCACCGCCCACCGCGAACGACTCCCGCTCCCGCACCCTGACCACGCGTTCTCCGGCGCCGACCTCATGCACGGCCCCCTGGCGATGATCGACCAGGACCGTCCGGTCATCGCGTTCGTCGGCCCCGGCGCCGGGGGCGACGCGCTCGTGCCGGTCCTCGAGAAGCTGCACCAGCGCAGGGCGGACCTGCTCCTCGTCGGCCGAGACCTGCCGGGCTCGGCGTCACCTCGCATCCCCCTGCCCCCGGACGTCCCCGAGCCGCTGACCCCGGTGCTCGAGATCATGCCCATGCAGCAGCTCGCCTGCGCCATGGCGGTCGCCCGCGGCTACGACCCGGACGCGCCGCGAGGGCTGGCGAAGGTGACCGCCACCCGGTGATCACCGGGTGCCCTGCTCGTCGGTGACCCACCGGCCGGCCGACATGACCGCCTGGAGGTGCAGTTCGTCGTCGAGCAGCACGAGGTCCGCCGCTCGGCCGGTCTCGATGCTGCCGATGTCCGGTCGACCGAGGACGGCCGCCGGCGTCGCCGAGGTCATCGCCGCCGCCTCCGCCAGCGACGCGCCGCAACGCACCGCGAACCGGAATGCCGAGTCCATCGTCAGCGTGCTGCCGGCGATGACGTCTCGCCCGCGCAGCCTGGCCACCCGGTCCCGGACGACGACGTCGAGCGCGCCGAGCCGGTAGTCGCCGTCCCACGCCCCGGCGGCTGCCATCGCGTCGGTCACCAGTGCGACCCGGCCCGGCCCGGCCCGCTCCACGACCAGCTGCACCACCGACGGGTGCACGTGCACGCCGTCGGCGATGAGCTCCACCGTCACCCGGGGATCCTCCAGCAACGCGAGCACCGGGCCGGGCTCCCGGTGGTGGAGCGGTCGCATCGCGTTGAACAGGTGCGTGCCCAACCGGGCACCGGCCCGCACGGCACGCCGGGTCTGCTCGTACGTGGCATCGGTGTGCCCCAGCGCCACCACGGCCCCCGCCGCCGCGACGGCCTCCACCGCTGCCAGCGCGCCGGGCAGCTCCGGGGCCATGGTGACGACCCGGACGGGACTCCCGGGGATGCCGAGAACGGCCTGGACCTCGGCAGGGTCCGGGGGTCGCAGCAGCACGGGATCGTGAGCTCCGGCATGCTCACCGCTCAACCAGGGGCCCTCGAGGTGGAGACCGGCCACCGTTCCGTCCTCGACGAGGGGCGCCAGTCCCCCGACGAGATCCAGCAGCCGCCCTCGCGCCGCGCTCACCAGGCTCGCCACCATCGTGGTCGTCCCGTGCTGCCGGTGGCAGCGCACCACGGTCTCGACGTCGGGGGCCGCCCCTGAGTCGAAGGAGGCGCCCCCGCCGCCGTGCACGTGGAGGTCGACGAACCCCGGGACGACGATCGCGCCGCGCCGATCAGCCGTTGCGCCGGCAGGCAGGGGGCCGCTGCCGACACGCGCGATCCGTCCATTGGCGACCTGCACCCAGCCGTCCACCAGCACCGTGTCCCCGGACACGACCCGCGAGCCGGCGATGAACAGCCCCACAGCACCCTCCCCATGTCGTGCTCGATGGCCGCACCCGATCGGACGCCGACAGCCGGAGTCTGCTGGGCCGAGGGCGCCCTGACCAGGCGACCGTCAGGTGTCGACGCGGCGCGTCTCGTAGGCCCACATGACGATCTCGACGCGGTTGCGGGCATCGAGCTTGCGCATCAGGGCGGCGATGTGGGTCTTGACGGTGCTGAGGCTGATCGACAGCTCGTCGCCGATCTCGCTGTTGGTCCTCCCGCGAGCGGCAGCGAGCAGGACCTGCTCCTCCCGGGAGGTCAGCGGCTCGACGGGCTCGGGTGGCACCGGGCGGGAGCGGCTGCCGGCGAAGGAGGACAGGAGCCTCGCGGTGATGTTCGGTGCGATCAGGGCGTCGCCGCGGGCGGCGGCGTGCACGGCCTGGGTGAGCAGTTCGGCACCGGCGTCCTTGAGGAGGAACCCGCGGGCCCCCGCCTTCAGCGCGCCGTAGACGTACTCGTCGAGGTCGAAGGTGGTGATGACGACGACCGCCAGAGGATCGGCGATGCCGGCTCCGGCGAGCTGCCGGGTGGCTTCGATCCCGTCGACCTCGGGCATGCGGATGTCCAGCAGGCACACGTCGGGGCGCAGCGTTCGGGCCATCGAGATGGCCCGACGGCCGTCGGCGGCCTCGCCGACGACGGTGATCCCGGGTTGGGCGTCGAGGATCATGCACAGCCCGGCCCTGACGATGTCCTGGTCGTCGGCGACGAGCACGCGGATGGTCATGACGCGCGCACCGTGACGGGCAGCGAGGCGTCGACGCTCCAGCCGCCGTCCGGGTCCGGTCCCGCCCGCAGGGTGCCGCCGAGCAGGCTCGCCCGTTCGGCCATGCCGCGGAGCCCGAAGCCGGCCGGAGCAGATGCGGCCGCACTCGCCTCGCCGTCGTCGCGGACGAGCAGGCGCACCCGGCCCCGGGATGCGGCGACGTCGATGGTGACCTGGGTGGCCCCGGATGCGTGCCGGGTCGCGTTGGTGACCGCCTCGGCGGCGATCAGGTAGAGGGCGGTGCCGACTGCCGGGGCCACGGCATCGACGTCACCGGAGACCTGGACGCGGACGCCCAGCACCTCGCCACCCGGCCGGGCCAGCCGCTCGATGTCTGCCACGCCGCGGCGGGGGGCGAGATCGGCGTCCGTTCCGTCGCGCAGCACGCCCACCAGCGCCCGCATCTCCGTGAGCGTCCGGGACGCCTCCTCCTCGATGGTGACCAGCGTGGCCAGCGCGCGCTCCGGATCCGCGGCCGACAGCGCGCGACCTGCCGAGGCCTGGACGGCGATCGCCGAGACGCGGTGCCCGACGGTGTCGTGCAGCTCGCGGGCCAGTTCGTTGCGCTGGCGCAACCGCACCTGCTCGATCTCGCGGACGCGGCTGCTGGTGCGGTAGCGGACGGCGGCGCCCAGCGCGGCCGAGAACAGGAAGAAGCCGTAACCGGCGACCTTCTCCGCAGGTGTGGTCGGGTCCGCCACGAGGGTGACGGGCAGCCAGACCAGGATGATGCCGAGTCCGAGGGCCGCCTCGCGACCTGCCCCCCAGCGCAGGAGGGCGTAGGGCAGCACGAGCACCCCGGCGATGCTCTGCAGGCCGGTGGCATCGACGGCCACGACCCGCGCGATGTCGAAGGCGAGCAGGGTTCCGAAGGCGACGGCGACCGCGGCCAGCGGGCTCGTGCGCCGCCACAGCAGGCACGCCGCCACGACCAGGCTCACGCTGAGGACCACGGGCGCCCAAGCCCTGTCGTCGCGCAACAGCAGCTCGACGAACGAGCCCGTGACGAGCACCGCCACGAGGACCCAGTCCCGCCAGACCCGCATCGGCGGGCGGTCCGGGCGCGGCTCGGCCCACGACGCTGCCAGCATGCTGCCCTCCCTCCACGCCACCGTAGAGGGGCCGCCGCTCGGGCGGATCGGCCGAAAGTACTGCGGATGTCCCGTCCCTGCGGCCAGGACAGCTGGAGCCCGCGGGCGGATGTGCCGCCCGTCGACGCTCGCCATCGTGAGCACACCGGCTGAGCCGACCCGGCCAGCTCACGAGCACGCAGGAGAAGTGATGACCCGAAGCAGCAGGACCGCCGACGCGTTCCAGCAGGCGCCACTCCCGGTGCGAGCGAAGCTCGCAGCGGCCTGGACCACCTTCATGTTCCTCTACATCTACGTCGACTACCTCCACCTGTACAAGCCCGGGAGCATCGACGAGATCCTGGTCGGCGTCGTCTACCAGTTCGACACCGGCCCGACCTTCGTCGCCCTCGCGCTCACGCTCGTGGGCATCCCGATCCTCATGATCGTG
>ERZ1066118.2159-NODE-2159-length-10031-cov-4.944667_pt1 | contig 10031 bp, 9 predicted proteins | sample MGYA00382765_ERZ1066118 | MGnify/ENA primary metagenome ERZ1066118 (study PRJEB33369, sample SAMEA5778348) | biofilm metagenome | biome: Industrial cooling water; feature: Water cooling tower basin; material: Biofilm | place: United Arab Emirates | collected...
AATTTGAGTAAAAGCGTAACGCTGTAATTGTCTTTGAGCCACGTCTCTACATCACTACGAAAATCAGAAAGTTTAGCGCGGTAGTAGCCGAGCGTGTCGTAAGGAACTTTTTCATTGGGAAGCTCGAGCCTATCGCGCCCAAACGAAACGACATCTCGTGTTCCTAAATACTTCCACAACCAAACCATTTGCGGGCTTTGTGAAATGTCGGGAGCGTCATCTTCCACACTGCCTTCAAAAAGTTCAGAAGCATCTAAGAAAATTTTACCTGGAAGATTTTCTACAATTTTACTGTCCCAAGTTTCTTGCTCAATCTCTGCGTTCTCGAGTGGTGCAATGGTAAATCTGTCAATCTTCCTACCTTCTTGCTCTAAGGTTTCCAAATCATCGGCGAAGAACTCGAGCTTCAGGGTTTTACTTTCGTCTTCTGCGTCTAAAAAAATCGTAATCGTGTCACCGCGAACACTGAGGCCTGGGAGTTCGTCACGCTCGTAGCCAAAGCGGACGAGTTGCTCGAGTAACGCCTCGCGTGGATACGACTTGTTTTTCTCGAGCTGTAGTGCGAAGCCCTCTGGATTTTTAGGAAAAGGTTTGAGAGCGTGGTTGATGCTTAGAACTACTTTGTCAAACTTGTCTTGCCAGTCTGCTAGGGTCGGGTTAATACTGGCGGGACTGCCAAAGACATCAGCGTTGCGGAAGTGCTCGAGTCTGTCTGTGGTGGTGAGCAGGATGGCGGGGCCTTCGTGCCTAGCAAACAGGGCAAGGCGGGCAACACTTGATAATCCGAGGATGCGTCCGTTCGTGGTTGTCCTATCGGCAACTGGCACCATAAAGTAGCTCGGTTATGATACAGCGAGTAGCTTGAAAAGCAAGGCTCGTGTCTTACACTCAGCACTGTTTCAAAGCGGTCAATGCAGACAACTTCTCCTCGAGACCAAATTTCTTTTTATAATCCTGTTATGGACACTCCGATGTTGCCCATCACCCTCATTGCCAATGAAGACCTCGAGCCTTCAACCTTCCCCAAACGCCGTGACCCGTTTGACAAGATTGCAGAGTTTGCGTATACCTTCAACGGTTACGCACACTTTGGCATGGAACAATGTGCAGAAATCGCCAACACCGCACTCAGCACCTTTTATCACACTCAAGTTTTACCTGAAGACATTAGCGTGATTCGTGCCTGCTTGTTTTTTGAAGCAAGGCGTTGGACGCTCTATCAAAAAGAACCTGACAATAAAGGGCTTATTTATATTCACGCACTGATTGACAAGTTGACGAAAAAGCTCGAGTCTGCTCAGTAAAGCTAACCGTGAGCACAGACGGCAACAAAGCTTGCAGCATGTCATTCTTCCAAAAATGTAACAAAACTTCTAGCAAATTAATTTGCAGTAAGTTCGTTTGCAGCAAGCCAGTCCTGAACAACTATTACCCATTAACGTGCAAACGCACCAAACGGATTGATGCGCGTGAGTTGTTCTATCATAGTGTCGTCTAAACCTGCTGTGCGGAGTTTGGGTAAGAACGTTTCAGTCAAATACGTGTAAGGAAGTTGTGCTCCGCCTTTTGGTTTTGACGGGTCATACCAACCTCTGTCATGACTTAACAGAATCTGCTCGGCAAAGCCAGCCTCGAGCAACGCTAGAATTCTCTCAATAAAATACTCGTCAGTGAACGCTTCGCTGCCAATCGCATCAAATTCGAGCCAGGCTCCACGCTCTGCAACTTCAAGTTGAAATCCAACATCACTTTCAGCTTGCGTGTGAATCCAGATAAAGCGTTCGGGCGTATAACCTTCTTCTTCTATAATCGCGAGTTGACGCAGCACCACACGCCCACGAATCGTGTGGCTGCCGATGACCGCGTTCGTCATTCTGCCTGCACTCGCCGCAGCACGTAGAATTTTGGTTTCGCACTCAGTGATGCCGTCGTCGCCTGCACTCAGTTTTATCCAGGCTGCTTGCACACCAGTGTTTTCTATCTCTGATAAAAGTTCTGAAATCATCCAGGACTCGAGCTTCCTTTGCGCCGCTTCAAACGCCCACGCAGGAATCCAAGGCTCGCGGTAAATGCCTGTTGGAACGACCACAGGAAAATGGGTGGCTTGCGAAAGTGCCTTGATAATATCAACACGTCTACCCACACCCACAGGTGTACACTCGACGAGGGCACTCACGCCTGCGTGTTTTGCCTTCTCAATCTCAGGAGTCATGACGTTTAGCACGTCTGCGACATCAGCACTCTTGTAACTTTCTGCTGCTATGTCTCCTAAGTCAACAAAGATATGCTCGTGTGGGAGGATAAAACCTAGTTGCTCGAGCGTCTTTTCACCGAGCGTCGTTATTAGTTTTGTCATGGCAACTCCAAGATTGTTCAGGTATATCACATGCTTGACTGTTTTTAATACAGCTTTCACTTCCTTGTTGGTAAAAACTAAGATTGGTGTAAGCTAGGTTTATGTTAAGTTCCACCGAGCGATTTTCTAACCGTGTTGATAATTACGTTCGTTATAGACCACATTATCCAAAGGAAGTGCTCGAGTGTTTGCAAACAGAATGCGGATTAACAAAAATATCTGTCATCGCCGATGTCGGTTCGGGCACAGGTTTCTTAACAGAACTCTTTTTACAAAATGGTAACGCTGTTTTTGCTGTCGAACCCAACCGTGAAATGCGCGAGGCGGCAGAAGGATTGTTGAAAGATTACAGTAATTTTACAAGTGTCGTCGGCACGGCTGAAGAAACAACGTTGGCTGAAAATAGTATTGACTTCATCACCGTTGGGCAGGCGTTTCACTGGTTCGAGCAAGATAAAACACGAAAAGAATTTCAGCGCATTTTGAAACCGCAAGGTCAGGTTGCACTCGTGTGGAATGAACGGCGGGATTCAGGTCCACTCGATTACGCTTACGAACAACTCGTGCGAAAATACAGTGACGATTACGCAGAAGTCCATCATAAACGCATTGACGATGAAGTGCTGAAACATTTCTTTGGCGGAGAGTTTGGAAAAAAGACGCTCGAGAATTTTCAAACCTTTGATTTTGAAGGGTTGAAAGGCAGGTTGCTTTCGTCTTCGTACTCACCTGAAGGTGGGCATCCTAAGCATGAACCAATGCTGGCAGAACTTCAAGAAATTTTTAACGCGCATCAAGTCAGTGGACGAGTTACCGTTGCTTATGACACGAGGCTCTCCTTTAGTCACTTACACTAATTTCCTGCAACGAGCGCTCCCATCGCCTTAGATTAAATTAGTCAGGAAAACTGACTAATTTGTCAGTACATTGCATTTTTGAGATAAACTTTGTGCGGTGCATTCCCCAGCACCAAAATAGTGAAACCTCGCATGGGAAATTCGTCTAAAAAGCCTCTTACGGTTTATGAAGAAACCTTTTCTATTCCGAAGTTAATGCCGAGAAATTCACTGCCCATATAGACTTCAGGGTTTAGAATGTGTGCTACATGAGAGCCTAGCTGCTTTCGTGTACTGGAGTTTCTCGTGAACACATCCGCTCAAAAACCTTCGGGTGCTTTTATGGGTGCCTCTTGGACGGCCCTTCTACTCGGTTCAGTCGTTTACTTCATTGGACTTTGGAATTCCGATATGGGACTGAGCGAAAAAGGTTTCTACTTTACGCTCATTATGTACGGTCTTTTCTCAGGCGTTTCCTTGCAAAAAACCGTGCGTGACCGCCTCGAGAATATTCCAGTCACGAACATTTACTTCGGGCTTGCTTGGACATCACTCATTCTGTCACTCCTGCTTTTGGCGATTGGTCTCTGGAACGCGACGAGCCTCACCCTCAGTGAAAAAGGCTTTTTCGGGATGTCTTACGCCCTTAGTCTTTTTGCTGCGGTAGCCGTGCAGAAAAACGTCCGCGATTTGGCGGCTTTTGAGGCAGGTCAGCCTAAGACAATTTCTGAACCGAGACCCGAGCAAGCCGACGACGAAGGTGGCTTTTTTAATCTTGGAAGGAAGAAAGGGTAGGTAAGAGGTTAAGAACTTCTCTGCTGACCGAGGTCTTTGATGCGAACAAATAAATGTTCTAAAAGGTCATGATTCGAGTCTCCTAGTAATAAGCTAGCTTCCGTTGTCGTTACCAACCCAGAGTCAGGCATAACCCTATTATCTTGTAAAGGGCCAGTAAAAACTGTGAAAAATCTACTTGCCAAGGCTCGAGAGACACTCGGACGCTTTTCGCAAAAAAGAATAATTTTTATCACAACGAAAAACCCCGCGTTGTTGCCAGACGCGGGGTTCTCTGTTTTTGTCCGTCTTAAACTTTTACTTCTCGAGGTCTCGAGGTTGCCAGAATATACACGTAAGTAATAATCAGAAGACTCACAGGTGTATACACTAGGCGCGTGACGACGTAGCGTCCTTGAGTGAGACTCGAGCCGACAAACCAGTCAAACGCTAGTACGGCAGCAACCAGCGCGAGTAACACCCACGCCAAAGGCTCACGGTAACTTAAAACCCAGGCCCCCATGTTAGTCTGCACCTGCGCCCGCTAGCCTGTTATCCACTAGACCTCCGTCTGCCCTTGTTTTCTCTCTGGCAATAAAGTAAATCAGTACGCCGAAACCCGCCTTGGCAATAATGTCTGCGAGGGAATACCCCACCTGCAAACCGACCAAGCCACTAGCACTGAGACCGCCGCCACCCAAAATGACAGGTAGCAAATAAGCGATAGGGTAAAAACCCCACGAGGCTAACAGCAGCAAGCGCAAGTTGCGCGTCAGGACACGGACGCGCTCGGGTTGTTTCTCCATCGCCTTGCCAAGTTCCACCCACAATACGTAGAGGATGTAAACAAAAGGAATCGTGCTGATGGTTCCCCAGAGGAGGCGCGTACCAACGTCTGTAGAAATTTCACCCGGGTAGCCTGTAATAATCATAAGAAACGCAGCGATGACCAATTTGCCGATCATGGGACCCGCTACGCTCGAGGCGAGAGCCAAAACAGCAACTGCCTCGACGAGTAGCAAGGGTACGGTTAGCACCCAGTCTGCATAGCGGTAGGCATCGTTAAAAGCAATGCCCGTCGCCGCGTAGACATCACTGCCTGGGGCGATACCGTAGGCTTCTGTCCAACTGTTAAAAATTCTGACGTAGTGGTAGCAAGCGACTCCCACTACAATGGCCGAGACGAGCAAGGCTGGACGGTACTTTTCGCCGACGTGTGAGCGTGCCAACACGAAAAAGATAAAGGCCGCACCCATCGAGGCAATCGTGATAGACAGCATTTGATAGACGAGAAAAAACTGACCTGACGTGAGCGTTAAACCTGTGGTGGCTACTTCCTGAGCACTCCCCCAACTTGCCAGCATGACCCCTAGCAGTGCGGTTACACTTCTTTTCATAACTCTCCCAAGTTGTTTTTGAAAGACCTGTGAAGGTCGAGTCATTGCGAAATGCCCAGACTCTCGTTACTCAGTTCTGATGCCTTCAGCTAAGGTCAGATTACAACCAAGGTTAATCCCAACTTCCGCGCGGACTTGCTTAGAGTTAACCTTTAATTTTGATATTAAGGCCGTTAGAAATTAATGTATGTGGGTGTCACCACAAAGTATGAGATATTTCTCACGACAGTGTAGCCTAACGTTAAATGTGTGTAAAGCTAGGTGTAAGTGATGTTACATTTCTCCAGAACCAGACTGGATTTCTGAGACCCTTTGTTGCTTGTTCCACTATCCAAGGTGCAGGACTAGCTAGGCTGTTTCTTCTAATGCTGTTGGGGTTTTTGCCCGACTCGAGTTGACACGGTGTGCGCTACCTTCTGTACTATGCTCGCTGCTAATCTTTTAGCAGTTGATACAAAATTCCTTTATGCGCGTGGAGGCGGTTTTCGGCTTGGTCAAAGACGCGGCTGCGCTCGTGGTAGACCGCTTCTTCGACGCACTCCTCACCATAGTGGGTTGGTAAATCGTGCATAAAGATTCCCCTCGAGGATAAATCCTTAAACCACTCGGGTGTGATGGTGTATCCCGTGAAAGCAGCCTTGCGGCGTTTGGCATCTTCTTCTTGCCCCATCGAAATCCAGACATCGGCGTAGAGAATGTCTGCACCTTTGGTGGCTTCTCGAGGGTCACGCTGAATTTCTATGTCAGCACCTTTGGCCCTTGCTATTTCTAAAACTCCCGCATCGGGGTCAAAGCCTTCAGGACAAGCAATCACGAGTTTTGTTCCTGCCAGGGCTGTGGCGTTGATGTGAGAGTTGCAAACGTTGTTGCCGTCACCCACATAAACAAGTTTTAATCCTGACCACGTTCCAAAGACTTCTTTGAGCGTGATGTAATCTGCGACGAGCTGCGTCGGGTGCAAAAAATCTGTAAGCCCGTTAATGACAGGAACAGCAGCGTGTTCGGCGAGTTGTTCTACGTTGCTGTGGGCAAAGGTGCGAATCATGATGCCGTCTACCCACCGCTCTAAATTTTTCGCAGTATCTTTTACCGTTTCCCTTTTACCAAAGCCAATGTTGCCGTCTAGCAGTACCGAATGTCCACCAAGCTGATACATCCCGACATCAAAGGTCGTGCGGGTTCGCAAAGATTGCTTTTCAAAAATCATGGCGAGGCTTTTGTGTTTGAGAAGCTCGGGACGTTCGCCTGACTTCCAAGCACGTTTAAGTTCGATGGCTCCGTCAACAAGTCCCTTAAATTCATCTTTTGTCAAATCTGCTAAAGAGAGAAAATCTTTTCCCTTCAGGGTGTCAACGTTAGTGAGTTTTAGCATTGTCTTTGGCACAGTAAAGTCCCTTCCTACCAAGAACAACGATAATATATGCAACACAATGTATAAATCAAGGGAAAGGGTGAGGCGTGAGAAGAAAGGAGGAAGGAGTAAAGGCTTTTACACCTCACCCCTCACTCCTTACTCCTCACCTTTTCCTGTCACTGCCTTTTAACATTCTCTACCGCTATACTGTCTTTCGGCACTTTGGTGCTCTTTATGACAAAGATTCTTGGTCACCTCATGCAACTCGCGGGTTTGCAACTCGTCTTAGCTGTCACTGGTTTGGTACGAAACAAAATTATTGCCATGCGACTCGGTGTGGAGGGTGTGGGTCAGTTCACGATTCTCTTTGATCTCTTTACCACCATCGGGGTCGTGGTGATGTTTGGTTTGGCGGTGGGGTTAAGTCGTAACGTAGCTGCCACAGGAGACCACGAAGAACGACAGAAAAACCTCGCTAATGCCAACTTTATTATTTGGGCGTTGACGATTGCCGCGACGATAGTTGTCGTGCTGGGATTTCAGCTCGATTATATTTCGCTCGAGCGGTTCCAGCTTCAACTCACGCCTACGATTTTGGCTTCGGTTGTTTTGCTCCTCGTTTCACTACCTTTGAAGGCCCTCGAGGGCAACTACATCGCTTTTCTAACAGGCATCATGGATATTAAAGGTATGACCTCGGGGCGCAGTGTTGCGGTGATTGCGGGGACTGTACTCACTGTGCCCATCGTCTGGTACTTCGGTTTTGTGGGCGCAATCAGTCAATATCTCGTCCTCACGCTTTTACTCGTGGTTCTGCTCGGTCACCGTTGTTATAAGTTGGGCTACCGTCCTTGGGCGATTCGCTGGCATCGCCCCACCGCCTACGGACTCGCTTTCTTCGGCATCGCTTCGCTCACGAATAGTTTTTTTCGGGATTTCAGCAACCTCGGTATCCGCACGGCACTTATTAACCAAGTGAGTCTGGCGGAAAACGGTCTTTATTCTCAGGCTCTTTTGCTCACCGCGCAGGTCAAAACCATCGTGCTTAGTAGCGTAGCGAGTTATTCGCTTGCCGCTATTAGCAAAGACCAAAGCCGAGAGAACATATCTCACACCGCCAATCAACTACTTAAAGCTGTGTTGCCCATCGGTGCTTTAGCAGGTGCAGCACTCGGTGTTTTCAGTGTTCCTGCACTTATTATTCTGGCGGACTCGAGCTTTACCTCAGCCGCCCATTATTTTCCGTTACTGCTCGCCGCAGACTTCGTGCAAGTGTTTATCTGGGTGATTGGTGCTCCGCTTCTCGCCCTCAAGATGGTAAGGGCGTGGCTCGTCCTCGACTTAATTCAATGGGGTGCAAGGTGGGCTTTGGTAGTGTTTTTATTGCCCATTCTCGGTCCGCAGGCGATTGTGACAGCCTGGTTTGCGGCCACCTTGCTCCATCTCTGCTCGAACGCTTACTTTTACTTCGGTCATCTCAAGTTCAGTCTCAATAAAGAACACCTCGTCCATTTGCTTGCGGGTCTCGTACTGATTCTCGTTTGTAGTTATTTAGGTGCAACGGGGCTGTGGCAGTACATTATTTTAGCTGGACTCCTCTGGCTCGGCTATTTATTCTGGATTATTCAAATCAGGATTGGCGTAACACAGGTTCCTGGCTTAGTGAAAGGTTTTTTGAAAAAGCGGGCAAATGCTTAGCAAGGCCTGAGCCTAAGCAAACTGTAAACTTCCTCACAGGATAGAATCACTGCAAATTCTCATATCTACGGCTATACTTCTCCTAGCAGTTTCCTAAGCACGATTTGGATTTAACCATGCCTCAACCTCTAAGAAAAGAACAACCCCTCGTTTCCGTCGTTATTCCCGCCTACAATGTAGCCTCGTATCTTGGCGAGGCTGTCGAAAGTTTGTTCGCACAAACATATCAAAATTTGCAAATCATTATTGTCAACGACGGCTCCAAGGACGACACTGCTAAAATTGCTGATGCCCTTGCTCAAAAAGATAAACGTGTTCAAGTCATTCACAAAGCCAACGGCGGAGTTTCTGCGGCGCGGAACGATGCGTTTAAGGCAGTGCGCGGCGACTACGTGTGTTTTTTAGACGCTGACGACGTGTATTTACCTGAAAAAGTCGAAAAGCAAGTTGCCTACTTAGAAAGTCATCCTGATGTCGTTTTAGTTCATTGTGATTATCTTGTTGGCAATGAGACGTTTCAAAACCTCGAGCTTATCAAACGTGGTCATCCACCTGCGCCTCTCGAGCAAGTCTTCTTATACTGCAACTGGTTCCCGCCCCTTACCCCCATGCTGAGAAGCTCACTTGTTAAAAAAGTAGGTTTTTTCGACACGACCCTAGCGGGCGGCGAGGACTGGGACTACTGGATACGGTGTCTCGAGTACGGTAAGTTTGCCCATATTCCCGAAACCTTAGCGATGTACCGCCGCCACGCTAAACAGTCTCATCACAACCAGAGTATGATGCGCCGTGACGAAACGAAAGCCATCGAAAAGCGTTACCATAAAAACCCACGTAAATACCGCGTGGCGATGGGAGCCAGAAACTGGTTTTATGCCAAAATGTATAAATGGTACGGCAAACCCCTGCCCATGCTCCGCGAACTCGCCCTCTTTGTCTTGAACGTTCGCAACCCTTTTGAAATGAGGCTCATTATGAAAGCAATGGACGAATGACTACGAAACTTCTTAACCTACCCGATCTTTCCTCGCGTTCTACCTACCTACTTGTGGGTCTAGCTGCGGTAGTGGTGGGAGCAGCACTTGGCTTGGCGACTTCTTATTTGCCCCTCCTCGTTTATCTCGGGGTAGCGGGGGTTCTGGCTTGTGTTTTTGGCTTTCTCATGCTGCGCTACACCCACTGGACCGTCGGGGCATTTTTTCTGGCTTTTGCCCTCCAAACAACCCTTTTCTCAGGCTTCGAGGTGCGCGGTTTGTACTACCCGCTTTACCTCCTCATGCTCGCCAACGGCGTGATGGGACTCATTGCGGGCAGGGTCAAGGTTTCAGTTGGGATTGTCATTAACTATCTTCTTTTCTTCACGGTTGTAGTATTGAGTCTCTTTAATATCGCTACACCCCTCGATTTTGAAGTCTTTCAAAGACTGTTTATTTACATCTTGGGCTTTTTCGTCTTTTTCCAGTTCTCTTCAGAGCAGGGCTTTCAAACCCTTATTCGGGTACAAGTCTGTGCGGGCTTCATCGTGGCGGGCTGGGTCATTCTCGATGCCGCGCAAGGCGGCTTCGTGGGGCGGGGTATTTCTGAAGTTGACCAGAACAACGTGACCTCGACGATTG
>ERZ1066118.2162-NODE-2162-length-9998-cov-10.430252_pt1 | contig 9998 bp, 8 predicted proteins | sample MGYA00382765_ERZ1066118 | MGnify/ENA primary metagenome ERZ1066118 (study PRJEB33369, sample SAMEA5778348) | biofilm metagenome | biome: Industrial cooling water; feature: Water cooling tower basin; material: Biofilm | place: United Arab Emirates | collected...
CCAGTTTACCGATACGGCTACAAAACACCCTGCAAATCCAAAATGAACCCAGGTAATATACTTCGCCTGATAAAGTGGTGGGAGATGGCAACACTTCTACTTCTCGTCGGCGACAAATCTCAACAAGTCGCTGTTTCGGATCGATTAGCCAACCTAAGCGCACTCCATTTTCCACATACTCTCGCATCTTGGCTTATATCGCATCTTGGCTTATACGTCTTCGAACATATCGCTAGCCGCTGAAGGGGATGACAGCGAGGCTACAAAGCGAACTGAATCAGTGCTATAAAGCGTAGAACTCTCTGGAAATAGAGCAGTTTCTTGAGCGAAGGAACGCATGAATGCAGAACAACCGATGGAGAATAGGAGACTCGAAAATCGTCAACGAATTCGAGCGTAGGTGCAGCAACTCTAGGCTCAATCATAGCCCTATCAAGGGATAGTGAGGCTTTCTCCTATTATCATCTCATCAGAGCGATGAAAGAGCGATAAATAAATTTGAAGTTTTTGTTAACCAACCTTCTATTTGAGAGCTGAAATGCCATACTTCTGCTAACAATGGCGATGACATTTATTTCCAAAACTATTTATGACTTACAACGGCAATCAGGCTCAGTTAGATGTAAACGCTCCCTCCTCACATGCAGGTCAGAGATATTGGGGTTTAGTTGAAGTTATAGAAGAAGGGGAGACTTATAGAATTAATCGAATTGAAATTAAGCCGAAGTATCGGATTAAACCACAAATTCACTATCATCGCAGCGAACATTGGGTTGTGGTTTCTGGTACAGCTAAAATTAATTGCGGTGATGATGAGAAATTGCTGCATAGAAACGAATCAACATATGTACCTGTAGCAACGCTACATAGTATTGAAAATCCTGGGGCAATTCCACTAGTCTTACTAGAAATTCAAAATGGTGAGTATATGGGTGAAGATGATACAGAGCGCCCTTACGATCTGACTTAGTTTTAGTTAATATAACTACTACTTGAAGCATACTAAAAAGTTAGGATGGCGGGCAGTTCTCACCCTAGTGCTTCTGCCACCTGCCTACATAACATGTTTATTTTTCGTTGTTACTCACCGAGTCAATTCTTCCATTATCGTAGTACGTTTGAGTAATACGCGTTTGAATCAAGCCTTTTTAGTTTTTGAATTCATCCCCCAATAATCGGCTAACAACAGCTTTGAGGATGAGACTTGTTTTGCCACGACTAGAAAACCAATTCTCTAGGTGTCTACGCGAGCTGCTGGTGCTACTTAGAGTTTTGAAAATAGAGGTCAAAAGTCGTAGCAGGTTGAGTACGAGTCATTTTGTCTTTCCAGTCGTACCATCATATTGTTCAGAAACAAGTTCTCAAGCTGGATTCAGGTTTTTAATGTGGTGGATTAGTAGGGGGTGTTTGCGCAGATGTGGGTGTTGGTGATGGCGTAATGCTACCAGACTCGTAATCGCTCGGCAATGACAGCTCTCCTTCTTTTACGGAAGAGGAACTTGGCTGCGGTGTAGCTGGTACTGGTGGTTGTTGGTTGCTGGTCGTTGGAGATGATTCTGTTTCTGGCGAGGGAGATGGTTGAGTGTTGCTAGGTGTAGGGGACGGTTCTGGCGAGGGAGATGGTTGAGTGTTGCTAGGTGTGGGGGATGGTTCTGGCGAGGGGGATGGTTGAGTGTTGTTAGGTGTGGGGGATGGTGTTGCCGAAGGTGGGGTTGGGGACTGCTCAGATGTTGGCGATTTGTCTGGCTTTGGTGTAGGGGATGGTGCAGATTGGGGAGATCTATTCTTATTTGTTGTCGAGTTACGTTGAGGATTAATTTTAGGTTGAGTGGGCGTGACAGTTAAGCGATTTTTAGTTGACGAGGTAGCCCTCGTCCTGCGGTTAAAATCTGGACTGGCATCATTCCGGTCTTGCCTCCATCTGCGAGTGCCAGATCGGATTGTTGGGTTGGTGGGGCTGATATTTTGCGTTCTACTTTGCCCAGAGGTGTTGGGTGCTGACTGTTGCTCAGTAGTAGTTTTTGTCGGTTGAACTGATGAATCGGTTTGCGGGTTATCTCTTTGCGGGTTATTTTTTTGTGGCAGTGTTATCGTTCTTTCGTAATTAGCGCTAGGCAATGTAGACTTAGGTGCAGGCTGGTCGGAGCGTGTGGGTATTGAGTTTTGAGGTAACTGGGGTACAGATTTCGGAAAGACTGTGCCGATCGCTAAAGTTGCAATACCGGCGATCGCAGCTAGACCACCACCAATCCACAGACCACGTAAAAAAGATTGTTTGGCAGGAATCTCCTCACTCTCGGCGGCTGGAGGTTCCATGACCGACACTCCAAATTGGCTGGACTGGGAAAGCAAACCTGGGATTAAAGAATTATGAGTCGGCGATCGCCCACTGCCTGTCAGACCACCTGAGAAACTTTGGGAATAAGTATGGGGTAATAGTGACAGCCAATCGGCTACAGTAGCAGGTCGATTGGCGGCTTCAATCTCCATTCCCAAGATAATCGCCCGTTCCACATCAACACTCAGCCGAGGATTGATTTGACACACGGTGGGCATGGGGATGCGATCGCGCAGGCTAGCGGCAACCGGTACTTTGGCTGTCAAGATAGCGTATAGTGTTGCTGCTAGGGCATAAACATCTGTCGCTGGAGTCCGGGGGGCATGGGCAAGATACTGTTCTATGGGTGCGTACCCCTCCGAAACCATGTTCGTATGAGTCTGGGTTGAGCCTGGAGTAAATTCCCGCGCAATGCCAAAATCAATCAGTACGACTTCCTGGGTTCCTTGGCGCAAAATGATGTTTTGGGGTTTCACGTCTCGATGCAACAGGTTCTTCTGATGCACGACTTCTAATGCCGCGCCAATCTGCCGGATGTAGTGAATTGCCAACGTTTCTGGCAGGGGACGATCTGGAAACACCACTTTGGCAAGAGTTTGTCCGGGAATATAATCCATCACCATGAATGGCAGACCGTCTTCAATAAAGAAGTCGCTGACTCGCACGATGTTCGGGTGGACGCAGGCTGCTAAGCGTCTGGCTTCATCCTGAAACTGGCGTTGAAACTTGGCAAATTGTGGCGCTTGCCGGAGCAATTCATTCAGCGTTTTTACTACCACTGGTTGCCCCAAAAATTGGTGGGTGGCTTTATAAGTAATGCCAAATCCACCCCGTCCTATTTCTTGTTCCAGGGTATATTTCCCACGCTGTAATGTTTTTCCAGCTAGCATACTCCCCTCAAAACTACTGCACGACCTTTAGGCTTAGTTAATATTTCTGCCTCTTGCCTATGCTAAATCGCTTTTATGTAGAATTTTTAACTCAGTTCCACTTATAGACCTGTCACCCTCCCACGCGACAAAAAACCAGTATGGATTATACCAACCACTGCCACTAGCCGTACACTCGTCCACTCGTCAAATCCTGCCTGTCCCATAGCAAAAGCGATCGCGGTGTGAGGTGCGGTTTTATTCTTTACCAGAGATGAAAGTCGAGCTACGGTCAGGGCTACAGCGATAAAATCTAAAACCCTATATCTATCAGTCTAAGTTAGCCCAAACTAGTCTGGGTGAGAAGTTATGGTTTGTTAACTAACCCAAGAGGCTCGAAATAGCTCCTTATCGATCGAGTAACAACGCTACTTCAATGCTAAAAGTTTAAACAACCCCCTCGCTCCTCTATGAATTTTTGTTACTGAAATGGACTATAGATCGCCTTCCTCCCTCACTTCTCATTCGCGGTTACTATGCCTGAGTAACGGTCACGGTGAAGACATCATTACCGTTCGTATCGTCCAAGAATTACAGCAGCTTTGTCCCAGCCTGGATATTGCTGCTTTACCAATTGTTGGTGAAGGTAAAGCTTACACTCATCTGGGTATTCCCCTAATTGGTAATGTAAAAGCCATGCCTTCTGGTGGTTTCATTTATATGGATGGACGGCAACTGCTAGGGGATATTCAAGGTGGCTTGTTGCAACTGACATGGAATCAGCTAAGAGCGATGCGTCAATGGGTGAGGGGGAGAAGGGAGCTGAGGGAGCAACTATCAACTACCAATTTCCAATTTCCAATTGCCCACACCCGAGTATTAGCTGTAGGCGATATCGTGCCGTTACTCTTTGCTTGGTGGAGTGGAGTTAATTATGCTTTCGTGGGGACAGCTAAATCTGAATATTACGTGCGGGACGATCGTAGTGTTTTACCTGGGCGATCGCCTTTGGCTCGCTTAGAACATTGGTCGGGTTCGATTTATCACCCTTGGGAGCGCTATTTTATGAGCCATCACCGCTGTCGGGCGGTATTTCCCAGAGACTCTCTGACTGCCAATATTCTGCAACAACATGGTGTTCCTGCCTTCGATTTGGGAAATCCCATGATGGATCGCCTCGAACCATCCCAACTTTTTGTAGAGGAGATGAGCCAAGAGCTAAAAATTCTGCTGCTACCTGGTTCTCGTGCTCCCGAAGTCTATCGCAATTGGGAACTGATATTGCAAGCAGTAACAGATTTGATGGTAACTTTCAGCGATCGCCCATTAGTATTCTTAGCTGCAATCGCCCCTAATCTCGATCTCGCTCCTTTTTGTCCATCTCTCGTCAAAGTTGGATTTTCTAAAGCTCCCCTTACAAAGGGGGGTTGGGGAGATCTTCCCAGCACATTGACATTTCAACAAAAAAATGCCTTCGTTCTTTTAACTCAACACGCCTACAACGACTGCTTACACCAAGCCCAAATTGCGATCGCGATGGCGGGAACGGCAACAGAACAGTTTATTGGGTTGGGAAAACCTGCAATTATCATACCTGGTCAAGGTCCGCAGTTTACCTATGCTTTTGCTGAGGCACAAAGCCGTCATTTTGGGGAATCGATTACTTTAGTCCAAAGCCCTCAGCAAGTTGCCAAGGCGATCGCGGCTTTACTCTCTAATTCTGAAAGACTACAATTTATTGCTAAAAATGGCATACGTCGCATGGGTAAACCAGGTGCAGCCCGCCGCATTGCCGAATGCTTAATTGAGCAGTTTTAGCACGAGCGCAAATAACATAGCCCCCCTTGAAAAGGGGGGGGGTTGGGGGGATCGAAAAATTATTTCGTCAAACCGTCAAATACGCCTCGCAAAGCAGCGACAGCATCTTGAGTTCTTGCCCAAACGCTTTGATCTGGATCTTTACCAGTCAGTTCGCGGGTTCCCAAAACCTCTAGAATTCCTTTCAGTTGCTCTTGGTGGGCGCGATTTTCAAAGTTTGCTTGATTGAGAGGCGCGATCGCATCTTTGGTGTCTTCGCCTGTTACCTGAGATGCTTTATGGATAATTAAGCCAGTCATCACTGCTTGGTGTTTGATTCGTTCGTGGGCAGCGACTTTTTGATATAACGAAAGTTCGTTACCATCCATTAAACGGTTGACTTGCTCTACATATTGCCCAGTCGTATCTCTATGACCGACGGAACCGCCACCAAATTTCGCAATCACTTCGTTGATAACGTTGAGATTTTGCCTGTCGTCTCTGAGAAAATCGTTGAGGCGATCGCTAATTTCTTTATCGTTACTGACAGATGGAATCAGTTTCTCTTCATTGCTAATTAGCAACTCTTGTAGGGCTTTTAGATCTGCTAGTTCTGTTGCGATCGCCCTACGCTTGGTATCGTCTAAAGTTGCAACCATATTTCACTTTCCCTCCGATTGCTATGTCAAGCTATAAACTCTCATATAAAGCTATTCACTTGAATCTTACTTGAGATATATTCTCAAGAAATCTAAAATTGATAGGGGCGCACAGCTGCGCGCCCCTACAGAATGCAATCATTCCCCAGTAATTGACAAATTATCGATCCAAATCCGAGGACAAACCCCTGATGGTGTTAATTCTGCCTCTGGTTCGACGAAAATAATTGACTGCAACACTTCCAGAAAATCTCCCGCCACGGTAGCAGATTCGATACTCGTCCGCTTGCCATTGTTAACTACCCAACCATCGAAGGGGAGGGAGAAAGAACCCTGCAAGGCTTTGACTCCGGCGTGTAAAGCGTGTAAATCGTCAACAAAAATGACGTTCTCAGCCGTATCTAAGCTATATGTTTGAGTTGCTGGCTGGTTAGAAAAAACGTGGTAGAAATGAGGGCTAACCGTCACCTTTGCGCCAATATTAGCGTGTCCGGTGGGTTTTGCGTCTAGGCGTTTTGCCGTACCTGCACTATGGAGAAAATTTTTTAAGACTCCATCAGAGATAATCGAGACGCGACGAGTAGGCGTACCTTCACCATCAAACGTTTCTCCAGCGATATTTTCGGGATGTAGTGCATCGTCGCACACCGAAAGCAGGGGTGAAGCAATTTGCTTACCAATAGATTCTGGTGTAGACAGACTTTGTTTGTCCAGAATACTTTGAGCGTTATAGAGATTGGAAAAAGCACTTAACAGACTTAAGAAAGCTTCGGGAGAAAAGACAACACGGTACTTACCAGATTTAACTTTCTCGTAATTCAGATGACTGATAGTTTTTTCGGCTGCTTCTTTCAGACAAGCTTGGATGTCTAAGTTTTCTAAATTGCGACTAATCCGAAATGCACCAGCAGAACGGGGTTTTTTTCCTTCCTCGTCAGTTTTGCTGTAAAGATAGATCGAAGCATAGGAACGAGCTTCGTGACGTGTCGCACCTTCACTGTTAAGATAAAACCGATCGAGATCTCTTTGCGATAAACCATTGTAGGGTACACCCGCGATCGCCGGGTGAGCAGCCAAGAGTTCTTTTTCAGCCGAGATCAAAGTTTCAATTAACTTCGCTACAGGTGCTTGGAGTGCTGTAGTTTCTGAATTAGCCGTAATTGGCGCGATTGCTTCTGGGCTAAAATCTGGTACATTTTCTTTTACCCCAAAGAAACTTGCTTCATAGGCAGTTTTCAAAGCGAGTTCGATACCTTCGGGATACACGTCAGTCGTGCTGGTGACTCCTACGGTATTGTTTTCATTCCACACCCGCACTGTCACCCCAGAACGATTTGAGGCTTTGACTTGTTTCGGTTCGCCTGAATCTACCTGCACGCTAGTTTCATCAACAGAAGAACCGAAAATATCAAATTTTTGAACGCCAATTTTACCAGCACTATTTCGAACGTAATTTGCAAGTTCCTGAATATTTGTCATACTCTTTCTTAATCTTCTTAAAATTGCGATCGCGCAAAGACGCAAAGGCGCAAAGGATGCTTAGCGTCTAACGCTTCGCTTCGCCTTCGGCTAACGCGTCTTTGCGTGACAAAATTCTTATCTTCCACCGACAGTAATTGAATCTACTTTGATATGAGGTTGTCCGACAGTAACGTAGATACTACCGCTAACAGAACCGCAGAAACCCGCCGCTAATCCCAAATCCTGGGAACACATAGAAATCTTATTCATAATTTCCTGTGCGTCACCGATGAGGGTAGCACCTTTGAGGGGTTTGGTAATTTTGCCATTTTCAATTAAGTAAGCTTCTTCAACCGCAAAGTTGAATTGTCCCGTCGCGCCAACGCTACCACCACCCATCTTCTTGCAGTAGATTCCTTTGTCAATCGAACCAAAGATTTCTTCGTTGGTATAGTTTCCAGGGGCAATATAAGTATTGCGCATCCGCGAGGCGGCGGCGTAGGTATAGCTTTGTCTGCGTCCGCTACCAGTTCTGGGGTGTCCAGTACGTAAGGAACCAGCGCGATCGCTCAAGAAGTTTTTCAAAATGCCATTTTCGATCAATAATGTCCGTTGGGCTGGCATTCCCTCATCGTCCATGTCAATCGTTCCGAAAGCACTGTCTGACAGTCCTTCATCCCATGCAGTCAGGCTTTCATGAGCGATTTTTTCGCCCTTCTTGTCAGCGAAAGGAGTGGTTTTACGTTCGATTTGGGTGGTTTCTAATAAATGTCCGCAAGCTTCATGGAAGATGACACCACCAAACTGATTTGCCATCACGATTGGATACGTACCCGATTCTACGTAATCGGCATACAACATCTTACCTGCCGATTCTGCTACTTCCTCGGCGGTTGATTTGTAATCCCACGCTCTGAGAAAATTAGGATCGCTAGTGCTACCCGCCCGTTGTCCGATGGAAGTCCGATGGATGCCATCCGCACATAATAGGTTAAATCCTACCGATTGCGTTAGGCGAATGTCTCTGGCAAACGTGCCATCACTGGAAGCAACTAAGACTTCTTGCCAGTCGCGAAAATAGGTAGCGCGTCTGGATTGGACGTGGTTCGCTTTTACTTGTAACTGTTGGTTGGCATCTAGCAGCACTTCTCCCATTTCGCGGATCGAACTACAGCCAGCAAACCAGCTATCTTTACCTTTAGTCGTGGCGTAGTCTCGCAGCAATTCTAAATTAATCGCAGGGATGTAGGCGTTGGGTGCTGGAAGTTGCAACCCTAGAATGGAAAGTCCTTTTTCTAAAGCGGCTTTGAGTCCGTTAAATGTTAAATCATTGGTGCTGACATAGCAATCAGCCTTACCGCGAAACACTCTCACCCCTGCACCAGTGGATAGTCTAGGGGAAATGCTGGCGATCGTGTCGTCTTCTGCTAAACAATTAATATAGTTAACTCGTTCCAAGAAAAATTCTACAAAATCTGCACCTGCTGCTCGTCCTAAACCAAGTAGGGTAGCAAGGGGTGCTTCCCAAGTTTCATCAAAGCGATCGCGTTTTAATTTATAGTCCAGGTTAGGTAGTTCTCTCGATAGCAGTAGGCTACTCGGATACGTCGATAGCATCATCGGGCTTGAGCGTCCTTGTTGAGAATTTACTGACACTTTAGACTTTCAGTCTAACAAACTACTATCTGCCATATTAGGAGGGGTATTACCACACGTTAAAGTAGGGTGCGTAAAGCATAATAGCTGAAAACAGTAATGCCGTGGTGCGATATGCAATCTCCAAAACGCAACTGCTACCTCTGGCGTTGCTAAGCCTTACCTACGGATATTCTTGCTGAAGAATTAGCCTGATTTCGGCATCCAGGATAGGAATTTTATTGACCACAACATCCCAGACAATATCATAATCAACGCCGAAGTAGTTGTGGATTAAGCGATCGCGCATCCCAGCCATAGCTCGCCATTCAATAGCATCGTATTGTTGGCGCAACTCATCCGGTAGCTGTTTAACAGCTTCGCCAATTACTTCAATGCTACGAACGTAAGCACGTTTCAGCGTTTCGTCTTGCACAAATTTTGTCTTATCTAAACTCGTAGAATTTGTCATGATGTATGTCGTTTCATCAAGAATGTGCTGCAAATATTCACGAGCCGACGGAGACATACTCGACTTCATCCAAAATATGCGGACCAATGTAAGGGCTTAATGACTCAATAGTGATGAGGTCAACTGCTCTGCCGAAAAGATCTTCTAGAAAAAAGGATAGGTGTATGAAGTTATCAAATGTTTTCTGGTCTGGCTCAAAAGCAACTAAAATATCGACATCACTTTGAGCATGAATTGCAGTGTCACGGGCAAACGAGCCGAAAACGCCGCAACGTTTAACTCCAAAGTGTTGCAACTCCTGCTGATATTCCTTGAGGAGAGCCAGCACTTGAGCTTTCGTTTGTACAGGCATCGTTTGCATAGACTACTCATCTGATGCTGAGTCTATCACAACCTTGGGGACTCACAGATAGTATCAAAGCACTACGTTAAAGTAGGGTGCGTTTAGTAACGCACCCTACAAACTACTTACATCAACCCAGTAGCTTGTATTAGCTTACAGTTTAACTTTATACCAGCTATACTGACAAAAATACAGTTTTTCTACTTGACTAGAGTTAACTGAATCTAGTATTGCATCAGTCAAGCTTGGTTTTGAAACAATGCTAGTAAAAGATATTCAACTTTCTGAATTGCCATCAGTCTACTTACTAAACAAAGATAATTTACCCAGTTGTGCAGCCATCTACTTTGTATCTGATGGTACAGGGCAAATCCTCTATATTGGTAGAACGGTGAATTTAGTTGCTAGGTGGAGAGAACATCAT
>ERZ1066118.2164-NODE-2164-length-9989-cov-7.357560_pt1 | contig 9989 bp, 7 predicted proteins | sample MGYA00382765_ERZ1066118 | MGnify/ENA primary metagenome ERZ1066118 (study PRJEB33369, sample SAMEA5778348) | biofilm metagenome | biome: Industrial cooling water; feature: Water cooling tower basin; material: Biofilm | place: United Arab Emirates | collected...
CCTCAAGACGATGCCGCTCGAGCCGCGGGTAATTCCACCACCGTACCCGGAGCGACAGGCACGCCGTCCAAATCGTAACGGCACCTGATCCGACGTCTCACAAAGAGAAGAGGCCGCTTTCGGAGGAAAGCGGCCTCTCTCACGTCACCGGGGTGTTCGGAAACGGCAGCCGGGGAGTCTTGCGAAATCGTAATCCCCAGAAGAATTCCGAAAAGCTTCTCCGGCCGCGTACACGGAGCAGGAGCTAAAAACGAAAGTTTACCTCCGGGATAACATCGCAGGAAACAGCTGTTCGCTTGGCGTTATCGTGCATGATGGAGAAGTTGCGTGTGCGATTTAAGGATTCTCGACTCGGGTGTGGTGCTGAATTGACGAAGAAGAAGGAAGAAGTTCTGGCGCGGCTCAACTCGCTGGCAACTGCCGTGAAATCGAACGATCCCGCGGCGCGGGGATTGATCAGCGAGACCATTCAGTGGCTCTCGCGGGATCTGGACGTGAGTACAGGCCGTCCGATCCGTGAGCTTCTGTTCAATGCCCGCGGTCAGCTTGATATAAATCGGTCTGAGGGAGCGATGAAGAACATCGACGTAGCCATCCGCTCAGCGAGACGCTGGCGATAGCCAGGCGGGCTCGGGCTCCCATCCCAGCCGTTCCTCCACTACCGCGATCACCTCATCGGCCGAGGGGCAGCCGCCCTGGTAGACAAGACGCCCATCCAGAACTCCAGTTGAGTTGCTGGTCGCGGCCATGGCCTGGATCATCTCTCTCATCGAGACCCCGAAGCGCCGCGCGTCCCTGATCACCAGCGGAATGAATGCAATGATGTTGCGGGGGTCGAGCACTGTCAGCTCCAGCTCGTCGCCGAATCTTTCCCGCAGCGTTCTGTAGAGACTTCCGAAACCAGTCTTCCGCTCCCAGCGCTCCGGAAACTTGTGACCCGAGAGATCCCACCGGATGTCGCTCGGTTCAATCCTGCAGCAACAGCCAATAGAGCCGGAGAACTCCGGATCATTCTGGCGGATTAGGATCAGGTGGTGCATCGCTCGGGAGGTTGAGGTTTTATTTGGCCTTCAGGAAGGCTGGACCCGGCTAGAAAAAGCAACAGAGCGCACGGGGATTGGCCTGGATGTATTCTGCATCCGATCCTACACCATGTGCCGGCAAAGGTACCACACCCTGTCCGCACCCGGCTCAGTGGTGGATGCCCAGAAGGTTCCAGTAGCCGAGAACGACCACGAACAAGATGGAGACGGTAAAGAACACCACTAGCGCGGCCCTCTCACCCTCTCTGAACTCACCCGTTTTCCAACCGGGCCACACGATCAGCGCCGTCGGAAGGAGAAGTATCGCGCTCCCGAGAGCCGCCAATCCCGCGAGGTCCACCTGCCACGGCACCCCGAAGATGAGTCCGGCAGGTCCCGCCATCTGCATGCCAACGATGTAGAGCGTTACGGTGGCGAGATTCCACAGCCCCAGCGACCGCAGCATCGTTCGCGATCCTTTGCCGCGATAGGGGTCGTATACGATCGGTGCACCCTTGCGATGACGTCTATGCCAGGGGACCGGGAAGGCGATAGCGGCCAGTGACGCGAGAACGCAGATACCGAGAATCACCTGGTGAAACAGGGGCTCCTGCCACCAGGCGATCCGGGTCCATAGGGTAGTGCCCTCCCAGGGGAAGGAGGTCACCAGCTGCTGTTCTCCATGCGGCCCAGTCGAAAAGGCGAGAAGCTCATCGCCTTCGACCTCCCGGTACCAGCCCGGTGAGATTTCCGCATAACGGCGGCCGAACGCACGCAGGGATCCGTCCGCACCCAGACTGATGCGCAGAGGCGGGGTGGTCAGGGCCCCAGCCTTCTCCACGTTCTTTCGGGGGTTGTTCGCTTGGCGATATCCGCCATGCAGCGCGTCTGTCCGCTGCCTATGCCCCTCCCTCGGGACCACGAGCGCCGCCGGATAGTTGAAGTACTCATTCATGATCCGGAACAGCAGGCTCGTGATCGGCTGCGACTGATGCCCGTTGTTGGCGATGAAGATGCCGATTCGCTGTTCCGGGAAGATGAACATCCCCGCCGCAAAGCCGCTGATCTCCCCGGTGCTGAACAACATCCTCTGACCACGGAAGTAGCTCTCGAACAAGCCGGGGGCGAGCCCGGGCATCCGTTCGTCCGGAGCATACAGCTGGGACTGCATCAGCTTCCGGGTGTCGTCACCCAGGATCTGCTGACCGAAAGTACCGCCCTCCAGCATGGCGATCATGAACTTCGCCATGTCTCCTGCCGTCGTCGCCAATCCCGCGGCCGGAGTGAGATGTGGGAAGGCAGGGGCAGCCGACCGCGGCCCGGTGAACCTGGGTCGATAACCCGAGGCGATCTGCGGGGCGGGTCGCTCTGGTGGTATCAGGGTGGTGTGAGCCATCCCCAGCGGATCGAGAATGTGCCGGATCATGTACTGCTCGTACGGCTCACCCGACACATCCGCGATGATCTGCCCAAGGATGCCGTAGCCGTGCTGCGAGTGCGCGAGCACCTGCCCCGGCTCCCGAATCCTCTGCGGCAGCGATTCCTCCAGGTACTCCGCGAGAGGGCGAATCGCCTGAGGGGATCTTGCGGCACTGCCATTCAGCCGGGTGTCGAAGCCGGCGGTATGCGTGAGGAGATGGAAGGCATTGATCGGCTCGGGGAATTCGCCCGAGGGGAGCTCGATCGAGGTCAGGTACTCGTTCACGTCGGTTTGCAGATCCAGCTTCCCCTGCTCCACCAGCTGCATGATCCCGGTGGCGGTGAAGACGGTCGCAAGCCCACCGGCGCTGAATATCGTCGTTTCGGGGTTGACGCGCTCTCCGGTGGAGAGGTCGGTCGTGCCGTAACCGCGCATCAGAATCACACGGCCGTCCTGGACGACCGCCACGGCGGTACCGGGAAGCCGGCCGCGCCTCATCGCCCTCTGCATGTGGACGTCGACCGAGTCCGCTAGAGCTGCGGGATCGATGGTGATGTCCGCCATGCCAGGCGGGAGAGCCCGCGCTACACCAACCGCTGATGCAGGATATTCAACAGTCTGAGCAGCAATGGGGGAGGCTGGGCTCGGAAGAAGAAGCGATATCAGGAGGAGCAGCGGTGCCGATATCGACCTGGAGTTCTCCGAACAGCACGCACGAAAGCGGGAAGCAAAGGCTCCCGGCGCTTCTGCGACTGTTTGCCGACGCCCGGGCCGACCGGAACGTATGGGAGTGACGATTCGCTGCGAGGTCGATGGAGACGCCGGCGTCTCCCCTCCGGCGTACGGGATGTCGAGCATGAAACGCGGTCAAAGGCTTAGGAACTCGGCCACAGGTTCAGCCCCGTTCCAGATAACTCCTCTTCTTCACTGCTTCTGCGGGTGCGAGCGTCAGCGGGTGTCTTGATGGCGCTCAGTCCCCACCCGCTCCAATGTAGTGGAAAATCCTGAGCCGCGCGGCAGGTCGCGGATCGAACGTACGGTCGAGCGGCCCCGACCGGAATGCAGAAGATCGATCTGACCGTCTCCCTGGGTCCGGTCGCGACGACTTGGGCGAAATCACTGCCACCATTAGATTTGGGGCCCTACTCCACCGGTCAATCCAGTCAGGATCATAGATGTCTAACTTTGCACCTCCGGCTACGGAGAGCTTCACCGGCGACGCCCTGCTTTCCGAGCGTGTGCGGGTCACGATAGAACTGCTCGAGGCGATCGTCGAGGATCGAGCTATTCTCACCGATCTCTCCGACGAAGAGCGGCTGCGCCTGCTGAAGGCCGCCGGCCAGGCTTCCCGTCCAGACGCGGTTGATCGTCGCCGACTGGTGCTGGCCACCCGTCGGGAGCGCAAAGCGGCGAAGGTGCAGAAGGCGGAAGGGGTTCTGTCCGAGACTGGTATCCGTAAACTGCGGCGCGAGCCTGTTTTCACGACGCCGAGCCTGTTCGCACCCAGCGACTTTGAACAGGTTGAAGTCCAGGCGGACCCCCACTTCCGTGAAGCCGTCGAGCCACAGAACTGCTACATCTGCAAGCGCGACTACCACGACCTGCACCATTTCTACGATCAGCTCTGCCCTTCGTGCGCCGAGTTCAACTACCGGAAGCGGGGCGAGCTCGCGGACCTGCGCGGGCGGGTAGCGCTTCTCACAGGCGGGCGCGTGAAGATCGGATATCAGGCTGGGATCAAGCTACTACGCGCAGGGGCAGAGCTTATCGTCACGACGCGCTTCCCGAGGGACTCCGCGGCACGGTACGCCCAGGAGCCTGATTTCGAGGAATGGGGCCATCGTCTGACGATCTACGGCCTCGACCTCCGCCATACCCCGAGCGTCGAGGCGTTCTGCACTGAGCTGCTGGAGACGAGGGAGCGGCTCGATTTCATCGTCAACAACGCATGCCAGACGGTGCGCCGGCCGCCCGACTTCTACCGCCACATGATGGAAGGAGAGACAGCCGCACTCCACTCGATGGCGGAGGGAGTGCGTCGCCTGCTTGGAGGATTCGAGGGGGTCCGCGAAGAGAGCATGCTACCCGTCGGTCAGCGAGGGCGACTTGCAGCCGGTACCTCCGCGATAGGCCTCAGGCACGCCGCCGAGCTGTCGCAGATCACTCTTCTCGCTGAGGAGCTCGCTCCCGATCAGGCGCTCTTCCCTGTGGGACGGCTCGATCAGGATCTGCAGCAGATTGATCTCCGCGAAATGAATTCGTGGCGGATGCGGATGGCTGAAGTTCCGTCAGTGGAGCTGCTGGAGGTGCATCTCGTGAACGCGGTTGCACCCTTCATCATCAACGCACGGCTGAAACCGCTGATGATGAACACGCCGGAACGCGACAAGCACATCGTGAACGTTTCAGCAGTGGAGGGGCAGTTCTACAGGCGGTTCAAGACTGTTCGGCATCCGCACACGAACATGGCGAAGGCGGCGCTGAACATGATGACCCGGACTGCCGCGCCGGACTACCAGCGCGACGGGATCCACATGAACAGCGTTGATACAGGCTGGGTGACTGACGAAGATCCGGCGGAGCATGCTGCCCGGAAGGTTGCGGAACACCGCTTCCACCCCCCGCTCGACATTGTGGACGGCGCCGCCAGAATCGTCGATCCGATCATCAGCGGCATCAACTCGGGACAGCACGTCTGGGGCGCATTCCTGAAGGACTATCGCCCCACCGATTGGTAAGCTGTGACTAAACAGGGCGTCCAGGTAGAGCTCGACCCTCTCCCTTCGGCTCGCTAAGCGCGCCCACAATGTCGACGCGGATAAGGCCGCCTGGCACTCTTGCGCCGGACTGCACCGGCAGATCCTTTCGATCGCAGACGCTCGCAGGCGGGCCCGACCGACAGACCCTCCACAGTTGTATCGTACGAGATCAGACCTACCGAGGCCATCTCGTCATCGCCTTCCATCCCTACCTCCGCGAGAGCTAGCGGCCAGGAGCGTCGCCACCGTACTCCGTACCCACGGCCGTGTCTACAGCGCCGGATCATCGCGATTGTTCCATCCCGTAGCTAGCAGAAGTGCCAGCAGAGCCAACGTCCCGCCGATTCCTGACGTCGCATGAAGATCAGCTGTAAGGGCAATGGACGTGGACCCAGGTTTCGCGCATCAGCGATGCCGAGGCATTTCCTTTGGACGATCCCGGGGTGGACGCCTGCGCGAAAGCCGATATCATACCAGCCGCGTGCACACCTCAGTGACCGGGAGACACCTTCGAGCGGAGAATTCAATGGCTTCAGCCGATGCGATTAGCTGGCGCATCCCGGTCGGCGGGCAGGAGACCTCAGCGCTTTTCCAGCCTGGTTTCCGGGAGCCGGGAACTCTCTTCGTGTGTGCCCATGGTGCTGGCGGGCACATGCGTGACCGAGGCATGGATCAGGTCGCTGCGGCTCTTCACGGTAGAGGACTTTCCCTCCTGCGCTTCAACTTCCTGTACAAGGAGAAGGGCTCATCACGACCGGACCCGATGCCTCTGCTGGAGCAGACAATTGAGGCCGTAGTCCAGCGAGCGCGTAGCGAGATCGCACCCGGAACCCTGATCATCGGAGGGAGGTCGATGGGAGGACGGGCGGCCTCCATGCTGGTGTCCCGCGGCTGCGATTCGGACGGACTCCTGCTTCTCGCCTACCCCCTACATCCCGCAGGCCAGCCCGAGAAGCTGAGGGATGCGCATCTACCGGCGATCGCACAGCCGGTTCTGTGTCTGAACGGTACACGTGATCCGCTCTGCAACCGAGAGCTGATGGAGAACGTTCTGCAGCGTGTGGGGCCGAACTGGCGCATGCACTGGCTGGAGGGCGCTGACCACAGCTTCCACGTACTGAAGTCGTCGGGCAGGACTGACGCGGAAGTGATGCATGAAGCTGGTGACGCGGTCGAGGGCTGGCTTCAAGAGGCGGTGATTTAGACCGACGAGGCCGTTTAGCGCCGGCCGGTCGGCCGACCGAAGCTGATCCATCCTGCCAGACGGCGCAACAGCCTACGCGCCACCGAAAAGTGCATCAGAAGTGACGGTGCCTTAGCTTGCCAATCAGATGTAGATCCCCTGACGTACCGGCCTAAGCAACCCGGGGAGGGCATCCGTCCCGGTCTGGCGATCAGCCGCGATCTTGCCCGCTCCATGGGTGGGGACGTTGGCCCGGAAAGCGCACTGGGATGGGGAGCACCTTCACGCGCATACTCCCGTCCACACCCCCGAGCCGTAGCTGTCGCCTCGCGTACCCGCTAGAGCGACGAGAGACTCTGCAATCCGCCATGGAAGATGCCCCAGACTGCCACACGAGTGTTCCTGGCCCGTCACGGCGCGACGGTTCTGACGGATGAAGATCGGTTCGCCGGCAGCGTCAATGTTCCACTGGGCGACAAGGGGAGGGAGCAGGCCAGGTGTCTCGCAGCGAGACTTGGCGACGAGAAGATCGTTGCAGTGTACGCATCCGATCTCGACCGCGCGGTGGAGACTGCTACGATTCTCGCCCAACCCCATCGCCTGCCCGTCGTTCAGCGGCCGGAGTTTCGGGAGATCTCCCACGGCCGTTGGGAGCAGATGACGCGTCAGGAGGTCCTTCGCGACTTCCCGCGTGAAGCAGCGATGTGGGACGATGATCCGTTCTCCTTCGCGCCCCTAGGGGGTGAGACGGGTCTCGCGGTAACAGCTCGGGCGCTGCCTGCGCTGGTGGAGCTCGTCAAGGTGCATGCGGGTGAGAGCTTCGTGGTCGTCTCCCACAAGGCAACCATCCGACTCGTCCTCAGCCTCCTACTTGGGTTCGACCCGCGCCGCTACCGCGACAACCTGGACCAGAGTCCGGCGGCGTTGAACATCGTAGACTTCCGCGAGCCAACCCGTGCGCGCCTGACGCTCTTCAACGACACCTCCCACTACTCTTCGGTTGAATCGTCCATTCCACCTGTGCCAACGGCACGGCTGTCGAAGTGGTGGGATGCGGTGGAGGACTAGGCGTCGGCAGAACGACTGATGATCGAAGAAGCCCCCGCCGCGGTCTGTGCGGGGTCTTCTTCGAAGGGAACCGCGGCCCCCCAAACGTGTGCCGGAGGCGGCGCTCATTTCGCAGCGATGTCGGACCGACGCTGCGCTACGCCTGTTGGTAGGCCGTACTGCAGGAGGATGAACTGGCACGAGTGGATGAAGCGCCGCTTAGTCCCGTATGCCGAGCCGGACGACGGCGGCCTTGACATGGCGGGGAAGAGGGGGTACCTCGAACAAGCAGGAGCGAACGGTAGAAAGAGAAATGCGGGTTTCCGTTGCTACCCCCACGGTAGACTGAAACCCGCATTTTTTCCGAAGTCTTCTGGGGTGGTCTGGCGAACAGCATCCATCAATCTTGGAAAAGGGAAAAATGGAAAGCAGCGGCACTGGCAGCGGCGCGCGGACCACGTCCGGACGCAAGCGACTCTACGACAGCATCCTGGACACGGTAGGGGACACTCCCTGCATTCGCATCAATCACCTCGCGCCGGAGAACGTGCGTGTGTACGTGAAGGCTGAGTTCTTCAATCCGGCGGGTTCCGTGAAGGACCGTTTGGCGCTCAACATGATCGAGGACGCTGAGCGAAATGGATCGCTCGAGCCGGGGCAAACCGTCGTTGAGGCGAGCAGTGGCAACACGGGGATAGGGTTGGCCATGGTGTGCGCGGCCAAGGGTTATCCGCTCGTTGTCACAATGGCGGATAGCTTCTCCGTCGAGCGGCGGCAGTTGATGCGATACCTGGGTGCGAAGGTCGTGCTGACCCCCCGCGCGCAGAGAGGCTACGGGATGTACATGAAGGCCCGCGAGCTGGCTGACAAGCACGGCTGGTTTCTCGCCCGTCAGTTCGAGACGGAAGCGAATGCCGACATTCATGAAGCTACGACGGCCCGGGAGATCCTCGCCGACTTCGCGGGGGAGCGCCTCGACTATTTCGTCACTGGCTACGGTACCGGCGGCACAGTCTCTGGCGTAGGCAGGGTTCTGCGCCAGGAGCGGAGCGATGTCAGGATCATCCTTTCCGAGCCCGCGAACGCCCAGCTCGTCGGCTCTGGCGTCGTGCAGGAGCGTGGAGAGAATAGCGCACCTGCTGGGAGTCACCCAGCATGGGAAGCGCACCCCATCCAGGGCTGGACACCCGACTTCATTCCCTTCGTGCTCGAGGAGGCGATCAGCCGAAAGTACTACAGCGAGGTTGTTCCGGTGGCTGGAGCTGAGGGAATGCGTTGGGCCCGCGAGCTTGCGGCCAGAGAGGGGATAATGACGGGCGTATCGGGGGGATCAACCTTCGCTGTCGCCATGCAGATCGCCGGCAAAGCAGAACCGGGAAGCGTCATCCTCTGCATGTTGCCCGACACGGGCGAGCGATATCTGTCGACTCCTCTTTTCGAGCCCTTCGGCGCCGATATGAACGAAGAGGAATTGAGGGTTTCGCAGTCTACGCCAGGTTATCAGGTCGCCTGATCCTGGAGTATGTCTTCTCGGTGCCGGACCATCAGAGCGCGCGAGGCTGATACCCCCGGCCCGGGGTTGGCGAATCGACCTGTAAAAATGAAGAGGTGCCGCAATGACGCGAGTCCAATGACGCGAGTCGTTGCGGCACTTCTCTGATTCGTTCGGCGATACAGGACATGGACAACCTTAGCGGCGTTGCCGGGGAGTCGGCACGAAGCTGAAGGAGAGATCGGCCTGCCGGCGCAGTAAGGGCACCGACGTTCAGGCCGCTGATGGATACCTGCACGCCTGAAAGCGGCTGCAGAGTCGAAGCGTCTGTGAGACGGTGCCACTAATCGTTTCCTGCGCCTGCAGTTGGCTCGCTAAAGCCAAAAAGGGTCAGCGCGAGCAATCCGTCGCATACGGCATAGTACGTGGCTGGAGATCTGCCCGACAAAGGCGTCGTCGCGGATGCCCTCCTTTTCGATCAAGCTGCCGGGCGCAATCGGAGATCAGCCATAGGCTATACCGCCGAGCAGGGTGACCCAAGGCAGGAGTCGCTCTCGGCCGAGCCGATGCTGATCTTCGTTGTCGGCGAAATCGTATTCGCCTTCGGCAACCTCGAACGTTGCGATGTCCGCGACAGCCCCCTCCCTGATCGTGCCCAGGGGCTCGGGAAACTTGTACGTGAGGCCGGGGCCGGCTGTGGCCGCGGCAATCACCTGCTCCAACGTCATTCCGGTGGCTATGAGCTTCGAGAGGATGTGCGGAAGGTCGAAGACGGGTCCGAGCGACGTGCGGCGGTGAACGTCGCTTGAGATTGAGGTGGGAAGGAGGCCCTCGCCCATGAGCCGTTCGGCAACGGCGAAATTGAAGTGTCCACTTCCATGCCCAACGTCCAGGCGGATTCCATTTCGTACGGCTTCGAATACCTCCGGGAAGACCCGGCCTTGGTCATCCAGCAAGCCGCCGCGGCTGGCGAAGACGTGGGTAATGACGTCTCCAGGTCGGAGGTACTTGAGGATCTCCGGCAAGGCAGACCGTTGACCGCCAATGTGGACCATCAGCGGAACAC
>ERZ1066118.2167-NODE-2167-length-9973-cov-9.928917_pt1 | contig 9973 bp, 7 predicted proteins | sample MGYA00382765_ERZ1066118 | MGnify/ENA primary metagenome ERZ1066118 (study PRJEB33369, sample SAMEA5778348) | biofilm metagenome | biome: Industrial cooling water; feature: Water cooling tower basin; material: Biofilm | place: United Arab Emirates | collected...
GCATCCCCATGTAGTCGGCGCCGACGCGGTCCATCCCCATGCGCGAGAGCTGCGCGCCGCGGACGATGTTGCCGCCCCCGATCACCAGCCCGACCTCGACGCCCGAGTCGACGACCTCGTGCACCTGCTCGGCGAAGAAGGTGAGCCGGTCGAAGTCGAAGCCGAACCGCTGCTCGCCAGCGAGCGCCTCGCCGGAGAGCTTGAGCAGCACCCGGGAGTAGCGCTGCCCGTCGGTGCGCCCTCCCGGGTGCCGGTCGCCGCCGTGCTCCTGCGCGCGCTGCTCGGAGACCTCGGGTGCGCGCCGATCGGGCGCGCCTTGCGCGGCGGAGGACACGAGCGCTCCTACTCCTGCCCGAGCTGGTAGCGCACGAAGCGCGCGACCGTCACCGGCGCGCCGACCTGCTTCGCCGTCTCGGCGATCACCTGGGCGATGCTCGTCTTCGGCTCGCGCACCCACATCTGGTGGACGAGGGCGACCTCCTTGTAGTACCGGGCCACCTTGCCGTCGACGATCTTGCCGATCATCGCCTCGGGCTTCCCCTCGGCGCGCGTCTGCTCCTCGTAGATCGCCCGCTCGCGGGCGATGACGTCGGCGGGCACCGTGCTCTCGTCGATCCCGAGCGGCGCGGCGGCGGCGACGTGCTCGGCGATCGTGCGGGCGAGGGTGACCAGCTCGGGGTCGCGGCTGCCGTTGGCGGCGCGCAGCTCGACGAGGACGCCGATCTTGCCGTTGAAGTGCACGTACGAGCCGACCACCCCGTCGCCCGCGTCAAGGCGCGTGGCGCGGCGCACCGCGAGCGCCTCGCCCATGACCGCCGCGGCCTCCTTGACGACCTCGTCGAGCTGCTTGCCGCCGGCGGTCGCGACCGGCGCCTGCAGCAGCGCCTCCGCGCTCGTCGCCCCGGGCGTCTGCAGCGCGTGCTGGGCGATGGTGCGGGCGAGCGCCTGGAAGTCGGCGTTGCGGGCGACGAAGTCGGTCTCGCAGTTCACCTCGACCATGACGCCCGTGGCCGCGTCGCCGCTCAGCTCGACCACCACGGCGCCCTCGCTGGCCGTGCGCCCGGCGCGCTTCTCGGCCTTGGCGATCCCCTTCTTGCGCAGGAAGTCGACGGCCGCCTCCATGCTCCCCTGGTTCTCCTCCAGGGCCTTCTTGCAGTCCATCATGCCGGCGCCGGTGCGCTGGCGCAGCTCCTGAACGTCCTTCGCGGTGAAGCTCGCAGTCATCGGTCTCGTCGGATCTGGCGTGAGAACGCCGCCGGCGCGGGCCGGCGGCGCATCAAGTCTACCACGGGCGGCGGGGCGGCACTACCAGCCGCGCCCCGCCTGCCGGCCTCACTCGGCGTCGGCCGCCGGGCTCCCCTGCTCCGCTCCGGCGTCGCTCCCCTCGGGCGCGCTCTCCCCCTCGCCCCCCGGGCGCCGCACGGCGGCGATCGCCTCGGGACGGGCGCGGCGGCGGCGCGGCCGGCGCTTGCGGTCGTCGCCCCCCGGGGCGCCACCCGGTCCGCCCTGGCCGCGGTCGCCACCCCGGTCGCCGCCGCGCTCGCTCCCACGGTCGCCGCGATCGGCGCGCTCGGTGCCGCGCTCCGACGAGTACGTGAAGCTCTCCTGCTCGTCGTCGTCCTGCCGCGACGGCGCCTCGCGGCGCGCCTCGGCCACCGAGTCGGCGATCACCTTCGTGATCAGCTCGACCGAGCGGATCGCGTCGTCGTTGCCGGCGATCGGGACGGTGATGAGGTCGGGGTCGGCGTTCGTGTCGACGATCGCGACCACCGGGATGCCGAGCTTGCGCGCCTCGTCGACGGCGATGTGCTCCTTCTTCGAGTCGACGACGAACATCAGGCCGGGGAGGCGGCCCATGTTCTTGATGCCGCTCAGGTTCTTCGCGAGCTTGTCGCGCTCGCGCGTCATCATGAGCTGCTCCTTCTTCGTGTAGTTCTCGAACTCGCCGCCCGCCTCGGAGCCCGCCTCGAGCTCCTTGAGCTTCTTGACCTGCTTCTTGACCGTCGCGTAGTTGGTCAGCAGCCCGCCGAGCCAGCGCTCGGTGATGTAGAAGGCGCCGGCGCGCTCGGCCTCGGAGCGGACGATGGCGGCGAGCTGCCGCTTGGTGCAGACGAACAGGACCTGCTCGCCACGGGCGACGACCTCGCGGACCATCTTCTGCGCGAGCTCGAGCTGGCGCAGCGTCTTCTGCAGGTCGATGATGTGGATCCCGTTGCGCTCCGCGAAGATGAAGCGGCGCATCTTCGGGTTCCACCGGCGGGTCTGGTGCCCGAAGTGCACGCCGGCAGCGAGAAGCTGCTCGAGCATGCCCTGGGGCTGCTGCATGGTCTCCATGGGTCGGATCGGGAGATGCGTGGGTTGGATCGTCCGCCGTCGTCACCGCCCCGGGCGACCGACCAGTGGTCGGCACCCGCTCGGGGCTCGGACGGCGTGTGAGATGGAGGCGCCGGGTCGCGGCCGCCGCCCGGGGCGGGCGGCGGCGCCTGGCGCGGTCAGCGCTTCGAGAACTGGAAGCGCTTGCGGGCCTTCGGGCGGCCCGGCTTCTTCCGCTCGACGGCGCGGGCGTCGCGCGTGAGCAGGCCGAGCTCGCGGAGCTTCGGCTTGTACGTCTCGTCGGTCATCACGAGCGCGCGGGCGATGGCGAGGCGCAGCGCCCCGGCCTGCCCGGTCACGCCGCCGCCGTCGAGGTTCGCCTGGACGTCCCACTTCCCCAGGTTGTCCGTCGCCGACAGGGGGAGCTGGATGGAGCTGACGAGGGTGGGACGCGGGAAGTAGTCGCCGAGCGTGCGGCCGTTGACCTCCCACTTCCCGGAGCCCGGCTTGATGTACACGCGGCAGACCGCCTCCTTGCGGCGGCCGATGGCATGGATCGTCGCGTCGGCCATGGCTTACTTCTCCCCCCCGTCCTTCGTGAAGGTCAGCGGCGTCGGCTGCTGCGCCGCGTGCTCGTGCTGAGCGCCGGCGAAGACGCGCAGCTTGCGGCGCACCTGGTTGCGAACCAGCGACGTCTTCGGCAGCATCCCGTAGACCGCCTTCTCGATGACGCGCTCGGGGTGCTTCGCGATCATCGTCGCGAAGGGGGTGTAGCGCTCGTGCCCCATGTAGCCGGTGTGGCGGAAGTACTGCTTCTGCTCCGCCTTGCGCCCCGTCACCCGCACCTTGCTCGCGTTGATGACGATGACGTGATCCCCCGTGTCCATGTGCGGGGTGAAGATCGGCTTGTGCTTGCCGCGGAGGATCTTGGCGACCTCCGAGGCGAGACGCCCGAGGACCATCCCCTCGGCGTCGACGACGTACCAGCGCGCATCGATGTCGGCTGGCGTCGCGGAGAACGTGGAACGCATGGAATACCCTGACGACCGTGGCGGAGCAGCGTCGCCTCACCGGTGCGTCACGCAACCCGGGTCTCGGCCCCCCCCGGTCCGTGTCGAGGGGTGTTCTGGTGCAGATCCGTATGCTAGCCGGTCCGTAAGTCGTTGTCAACGAACGCGCAACGCCTTCGCGCCTCGCCCCGCCCCGGCCGTGCCGCGGCCCTACTGCCTGAACGGCGACGGGGCCGGTCTCCTGTGGAGACCGGCCCCGTGCCCTCGACCCTGACCCGCCGAAGCCGTCAGGTGCCGCGGAGGTTCGGGTTGTTGTCGACCTCCTGCAGCGGCAGCGGGAAGCAGCTCTGATTGCCGATCGTCGGGAAGCCGGGCTTGAAGTACGTGGCTCCCGGCTGGGGCACGCCGAGCACGGCCGTCGGGTTGCGGCGGAAGTCGCCGAGTCGCTTCGCCTCGAGGTAGAAGTCGAACCCCTTCTGCGTCATGAGCTCGGTGAGCACGCTCGCCGCGTCGGTCGCCCCGGTGTAGGCGCCGCGGTTCGCGGCGGCCCGTCGGGCGTTGATCAGAGCCAGCTGCTCGCTCACGCTCCCGCTCGCCTCGGCGCGGATGTAGTCCGCCTCGAGCTTCGAGGCGACCCGGATCGGCGAGTTGAAGGCGGGGAACTTCTGCTGCGGGAAGAATGGCCCGCTCGCCGGATCCTGCGGCACGAGGGCGTGGTTGCCGGGGGTCAGGTACGGCACCCGCGGATCGTTGACGCGCCAGAACGGCGCGACGCTCATCGAGCCCCGGTCGAGCGTGAACTGCCACAGTCGGTTCCCCAGCCGCGTGCGGTTCGCCAGGTCGTCGATGAACGGCAGGCTGAAGGTGAAGCCGGCCGGCACCGCGTCGGCGTCGGCGATCGCCTGGGGCCGGCGCCCGGCCCCGAGGTGGGCGCGCGCCCGGCCGACGAGCGCCGTGTTGGCGATCGTACGCCCGTCGGCGGTGCCGTTGGCCGTGCCGATGGTGACGGCGCGCGACAGGTTGGCCACCGCCGAGTCGAACATCGCCGCCGGGGTCAGCGCCGCCCCGTTGTCGACCGTGCCGCGGCAGAAGTGCTCGGCCATCAGCAGGAACGAGTAGCCGCGCCAGAGCGCCGCGCGGGCGTAGTTGATGTTCGTCGCCGCGTTCGGCAGCGTCAGGTCGAGGACGATCTTCGAGCTCGCGGCGGCGAGCGAGAGCGGCTGCCAGACGTCGGTGTTGAGCGAGCCGTTGGCGGCCACGACGTTGCGCAGCCCGAACTCGTTGCGCGTCGGGAACGTCTCGGAGACGAGCGTCTCGCCCGACATCCAGGAGCCGTACATCGCCAGCCAGCCGTAGGCGATCGCGAAGTTCTGCTGCACCGAGCCGGCCAGCGTGCCGGCGTCGGCCACCGGGTCGATCGCCGCGACGTCGATGACGTTCGGGTTCTCGACCACGAGGAAGTCGCTGCAGGCGGTGGCGCCCGCGCCAGCGAGGAGCGCGGCGGCGCCGAGGGCGCGAGAGGCGCGCCGGAAGGACGTCGTCATGGTGCCTCGCTCAGAAGTTGAGGTTCACGCGGAAGAGCGCGCGACGCGGGTTGGGCAGCGTCAGGAAGTCGTCGCGGGCGAACTGGGCGGTGCCGTTGTTCGCCGTCGAGCTGATGACCTCGGGGTCGGGCCCCTCGTAGTCGGTCCACAGCGCGAGGTTCTGGAACGCCACGCCGATCGAGCCGCCGAGGCCGCGGAGCAGCCGCGCGCTCACCCCGCTCGGGATGGTGTACGTGACCGAGAGCTCGCGGAAGCGGACGAAGTCGCCCGGCTGCAGGAACTCCTCGCGCACCTCGTTGACGTTCGAGGGCGCGCCGTTCTCCTGGACGAAGGCCGGACGCCCCGGGACCTGGTTGCCGTAGCGGCGCAGGCGCTCCTCCGGCGAGAGCACGGTCGGGTCGAGGCGCCGGTCGCTGCGGACCAGCTGCGTCTCGCGGAAGAAGTCGGTGTTGTTGTAGACCAGGAAGTCGCGCTTCGTGTCGATGAGCGTCGCGACGCGGAAGTTGCCGAACAGGTCGAACGAGTTGCTCCACGCCGCCTCGAGCGTCGGGAGCACGTTCCCCGCCACCTCGAAGGTGTCGGCCACGACGACGCGGCTGTTCGCCACGTCGACGCTGCGGATCGTCTTCGTCACCCAGCTTCCGGCCTGGAAGCCGGGCGTGAAGCGATTGAGCGTGCCGAACGGCGGCACCGAGCCGAGACTGACGATCTCGTTGTTCAGCGTGTTGAAGTTCACCCGGCTGGTCCAGCCGAAGCGGCGGAGCTGGACGAGCTGCGCCGTGAGCCCGAGCTCGACGCCGCGGTTGCGCATCTCGCCGATGTTGACGAACGGGTTCTGCTGGAACCCGAGCGACGGCGGGAGCGGCTGGATGACGAGGACGTCGCGCGAGACCTTGTTGAAGTAGGTCAGCTCGAGGTTCACGCGGTCGGTGAACACCGAGGCGTCGAAGCCGGCCTCGATCTCGGCGCCGCGCTCGGGCTTGAGGTTCTCGTTGCCCGGATTGAACGGCGTCGCGCCGGCCGCGGAGGTCACCGAGGTGCCGGCCTGGATCGCGTAGGGCGCAGGCTGCAGGGTGCGGAGCGCGGCGCCGGCGGTCGGCGCACGCCCCGTCTCTCCGTAGGCGGCTCGCAGGCGGATCGTCGGGAAGAGGCGCTGCAACCCGGTGGCGAAGCTCTCCTCCGAGAGCACCCACGAGACGCCCACCTTCGGCAGGAAGATCGCCGGGGTCTCGGTGCCGAACGCCGAGAAGTCGTCGTAGCGAGCGCCGACCTGGAGGAAGCGCTTGTCGTCCCAGCCGAGCTGGAGCTGCCCGAGATAGCCGACCTGGCGCGTCTCGGAGCGCTGCTGCCCGCCGGTGCGCGTCGACGCCGAGCTGATGACGTTGGACGTGTTGCTCGCGAAGCCGATGCCGTTGGCGAACAGCGAGTCGAAGCGCGTCGCGATGACCTGCGTGCCGAGCGACAGGTTCGCCTGGACGTTGCCGCGGAAGGTGTGGCTCAGGTCGGCGATGTAGTCGACCGTGTAGCGCTGCTGCCCGATGCGCGCCTGCGTGTTGTCGCCGCCGTCGGTCAGCCCGCCATAGGCGACGACGCTGTTCTTCGGGAAGAAGCGCGTCCCCTCGTCGCTCACCAGGTCGCCGCCGATCGTGACGCGGTTCTTCCACCACGAGGTCGGCAGGTAGGTGCCGGTCGCCGTGACGATGGCGCGGCGCGTCTCGGTGGCGTTCTGGATGGCCGCGATCGCCGCGCGGTCGCGCGTCAGCCCACCGAACCAGCCGCCGCCAGCGTCGGTGCGCGTCGTCGGCTGCCCGAGCATCGATCCGCCGAGGAAGCCGAAGATGTTGTTGTCGTTGTCGGGCAGCTGCGCCTTGCTGCGCAGCACCTGCACCCCCGCGTCGAACGTCACCTTCGACGTCGGCAGGAAGTTGAAGTTCGTGCGCGCCGACTGCCGCTGGAACTCGTTGTTCGGCAGCGTCCCGAGGTTGCGGTCGCTGTTGAGCGAGACGAAGTAGCCGTAGCTCTGCCCGCCGCCGCGGCCGCTCCAGCCGAGGAGCACGTCCGACCCGGTGCGGAACCCTCCCTCGCGCATCAGCGGGTTGTCGCGGATGAGCGTGCCGACCGCCTGCCCGCGGCAGAGCGGGTTCGTCGAAGTGGTGGCGACGAGGGCCGCGGTGCAGGCGGCGAAGTTGTCGGGCGGGGCCCAGTTCTGGTCCACCGTCCCGAGCTCGGCGCGGACCGTCTGCTGCAGGGCGTTCTGCCCGGCGCGACCGCGCTTCGTGATGATCTGGATCACGCCGGTCGAGGCGTCCGCGCCGTAGAGCGTCGCCGCCGCCGGCCCCTTGACGACCTCGAGCGACTCGATGTCGTCGGGGTTGATGTCGTTGAGCCGGTCGACGCGCTGCCCGCCGACGCCGGGTCCGCCGACCCCCTCGGTCACGCGGATCCCGTCGATGAAGACGATCGGCTGGTTCGAGAGCGACAGCGAGGACGCGCCGCGGATGCGGATCTGCCGCGCCGTGCCGGCGCTGCCCGACGCCGAGCCGACCGACACGCCGGGAAGGCGCGACTGGAGGAGCTCGTTGACCGTCGTGATCGGGGCGTCGGCCTTGATCGACGCCGCCGACACGGTCGCCACCTGCGCTGCCTGCGCCCGCCGCTCCTGATTCCCCACGGTTCCCGTGACGACGACCTCGGACAGCGTCGTCAGCGACGCGGACAGGGCGAAGTCCTTCCGGACCGCGGCGCCGGTGGTGACCGTGACCGTGTCGGAGGCCGACTTGTACCCGATGCGGAGCACGCCGAGCTGCACGCGCCGGGCGGGCACGTTGGCCAGGCGGTACTCGCCCGCGGCGTTCGTCTGCACGCTGAGCGTGGTGCCGGTGACGAGGACGCGCGCCTCGGCGAGCGGCTGACGGGTCGCCTGATCGACGATGGTGCCGGTGATGGTGCCGGTCTGGGCGTGGACGGAGCCGGCCGTGATCGCCAGGGCGACCGCGGGGACGACCGTCCACACCACCGTGGCACGGTGGATCGGTGGCATGCGGATTCTGGTGCTGGGGAAGGGGCAGCCGCACGGGCTGCGGCCGTGCGGGGGCGAGGGGACGCCCCCTGACGACGCCGCGAACGGGCGAGCGCCGCCGTCGACGTCGCCACACCCGCTGGCGTAGACCACGGCTGCCGCCGATCCGTCACCCTTTACCGAAACCCAGCACGACGACCCTTGCGCCGACGGCGTCGCCGCGTCCGGGCGGCCAGCCCGCTCAGCCGAGCTCGACGAGCAGGTGCCCCTTCTCGACCGCCGCGCCCGGGGCCACGTGCACCGCGCGCACCGTCCCCGCCGCCTGGGCGCGCAGCTCGTTCTCCATCTTCATCGCCTCCATGACGACCAGCCCCTGCCCCGGAGCGACGACGTCGCCGACGGCGACCTGCACCCGGACGACGAGCCCCGGCATCGGCGCGACCAGCGGCGCCGGGCCCGAGGCGGCCTGGTGCGCCGCCGACAGGTCGCGGATCGTCCGCATGCGCTCGTCGAGCGCCTCGACGTCGAATCGGCGCCCATCGACGGTCAGGGCGTAGCAGCCGCGGGCGTCGCCTCGCCGCGCGATCACGCGGTACACCCGATCGCCGACGGTCAGCAGACTCACCGGTGAGCCCTCGACGTCCACCAGGCGGGCGCGCACCACCTCGTCGCCGAGCCGCACCTCGTCGCCCGCGACCTCGACGGTGGTGCGCTCGCCGTCCACGTCGACCACGTATCTCATGCGTCTCTCAGGCAGGGCTCTCGGGGGGATGCGAGCGGGGCGCGGCGCCGGGGGCCGCCACCGGCGCCGGCGGCGCCCCGTCGACCGGCACGAGCTCGACGAGCGTCTCGACGTGCGCCGTCTGGGGGAACATGTCGAACGGGCGCACGCGACGCACCTGCCACGCCGGGAGCCGCGCGAGGTCGCGCGCCAGCGTGGCCGGGTTGCAGCTCACGTACAGCAGGGCGCGCGGCGCCGCGCCGGCGCCGGCCGCCGCGTCGAGCAGCGCCGTGACGCGCTCGTGCAGCCCGCCGCGCGGCGGGTTCACGACGACCCCGTCGGCCGGGAGCGCGGCGGCGGGCCGGGCCTCGACGCGGACGGCCCAGCTTTCGGCGGCGCGCGGCAGGAGCCCGGCGCTCCTCTGCGCCGCGTCGCGATCGAGCTCGATCGCCGTGACGCGCACCCCGTGGCCGGCCAGACGGAGGGCGACGTCGCCGGCGCCGGCATACGCGTCGACGAGGGTGCGCGGGGCGTGCGCGAGCGCGGCGTCGACGACGGCGTCGGCGAGGAGCGCCGCCACCGCCGGATTGACCTGCACGAACGACGCGCCCGGCTCGGCGTCGCCGCGCCGATCGTGCAGCAGCCGCGGGTCGCGCCCCTCCGCCGCCCACCAGAGGGCGGCGAGCGCCGGGACCTCGGCGAAGAAGCGCTCCGCCGCCCCCCACCGCCGCCCCCCCTCGAGCACGAACGTCGCCGACGCGGGGACACCGGCGTCGGCGGGCGCCAGGAGACGCACCGCCCCGCGCAGCGCCGCCGCATCCTCGGGAAGCCACGCGGCGGCGGCCAGCACGTCGCGCCACACCGCGACGACGCGCGCGTCGGTGATCGGGCAGTCCTCGAGCGCGAACACCGCGTCGGGATCGTCGTGGGCGTGCAGCCCGGCGATCCAGCCGCGCCCGCGTCGACGCAGGGCGAGCGTCAGCTTGCGGCGGTAGCGCCACTCGGCGGGGCTCGGCGTCACCGGCTCCACGTCCACCGCCGAGCGCCGCCCGATCCGCGCGAGCGCGTCGCGCACGAGCCGCCGCTTGGCGGCGCCTTGCGCCTGGTAGGCGAGGTGCTGGAGCTGGCACCCGCCGCAGCGGTCGCGGACGTAGTGCGGGCACGGCGGCGCGACGCGCTCGGGGGACGGCTCGAGCACCTCCTGCAGCAAGCCGTGCGCGAGGCGGCCGGCCGGGGTCACGAGGGCGCGCACGCGATCGCCGGGCGCGGTGCGCGGCGTGAACACCACGAGCCCTCCCTCGCGCGCCACACCGGCGCCGCCGGCGGCGATCGCGTCGATGCGCAGCTCGGCCGCGTACCCGGGCCG
>ERZ1066118.2168-NODE-2168-length-9972-cov-4.879399_pt1 | contig 9972 bp, 8 predicted proteins | sample MGYA00382765_ERZ1066118 | MGnify/ENA primary metagenome ERZ1066118 (study PRJEB33369, sample SAMEA5778348) | biofilm metagenome | biome: Industrial cooling water; feature: Water cooling tower basin; material: Biofilm | place: United Arab Emirates | collected...
ATTTTGTTCTGCAAAACTTTTTACCAAATAAATAGCTAAATGAATCATTTAATTGCAAAAGTAGAAAAATTAAAATTATTGTTTTGCTATTAATTTTAAACAATTCAATCAGAAAAATTGAGCATGTAATTAAAAAGCAAGTAGAAAAACCAAACAAGTATAGAATAGTTCTAATATTTACTTTATTGGCAGTAAATGTGACAACAGAAATAATAAAAAATGAAACTATCGCCCATTGAAGCATTTGTTGATTGTGATTGAAAACTAAAATTTCAAATACCAAAACGTTGATTAACACTCCAATGAGGCAATTAATTTTGTAATAGCTCGATAATTCATAAACACTTAGGCAAAGAACACTAGTAACAAAAAGTATAAAACTTGATATTCCTTGCCAAATAGCTAAACAGAGAATGTGCAAAATAACTAATAAGGTTAATGACCTAATAATTTTTTCTCGTTTTTTCTGAATTAAAGAAACTACAAGTACAGGCAAAATGAATGATAGAGACAGAAGGTAAAAACTGAGCAACATATTAATCAGCTACCAAGAAACTCAACTGCTTGACGTAATTGTTCTGTAAGATGGGTTTCTGCTGCCATACTTTGGTCTTGGAACGGGTAAATTGGAGAACCAAAGATGATTTGCAGGTTGTAGCGTTTAAAATTGTTCCAGTCAAATAACTTGGGTGTATGACTTTGGGGTGGGAAGATGTTATAAGCCCCAATAATGCGAACTGGAATAAGTGGATTGTTTGTGGCTATTGCTAACTTAGCTGCACCACGATGAAATGGTTGTAGTTCCCCATTGCGAGTCCTTGTACCCTCCGGGTGAATTAACAGAGGACGCTTGGCATCCAATACTTGAGCAGCTGTAGATAAAGCAGGTAATACGTTACCTTGACGTTCTGTGGGAATGGCGCCCATAAGGCTAACCAAAAATCGGGTTATAATATTATCAAAATGCTCTTTTTTAGCCAATGTACAAATTTGATATCGTAAATTGGGCGGTAAGCAAGAACCAATCCATAAAACGTCAAAGTGTGATTCATGGTTGGGACATAGAATAAAGGCGCCAGTTTTTGGAATATTCTCAATGCCATTTACTTCTATGCGCCAAATAACGCGCGAGATGCTGCCAAAAAGTGTAACGGCAATGCGGGCAATAAGTCCTCGTGGTGGTGGAACAGATGTAGGAGATTTTTTATTCTTGGCTGTAATGCTATTATCTTGAACATCTGTTGCTAAATGTCGCGCTAAGGCTTTAATGGTCGGGTAAGTGTAGACTAAAGTAGCTTCAAGCTCGTAGTTAAGCCAATTTTTTAAGTCTCCAGTTAAACTAACTGCTGCTAATGAATCCATACCGTAACGCTCAAAAGCAATATTGATGTTTACTTCATCTGGATGAATCTCTAATAATTGGGCTAAATAAGAAATTAACCAGGCTTGAATTTCGGTTTCAGTAGGTGCTTTTTTGGGCACCTCTATTTGAAAGTTAATATTGTGAGTTTTCATTGTTAATACCTAAGATTTTTTAGCTTCTATCATCTTTGCTGTTGGAGTTTTAACATCCCAAACTAAGCCCAGCTTTTCAAAAACACAGATACACCACCAACCCATATCTATTTGCCACCATTTCAACCCAAACTTGGCTGAGTGTGGAAAAGCATGATGGTTGTTATGCCAACCTTCCCCACCTAAAAGAATGGCAAACAAAATATTATTTTTACTTTGTTCTTGAGTATCAAAGGAGCGTTTGCCGTACACATGGCAGATTGAGTTAATGGAGTAAGTAAACTGTTGCCCTAAGAATATTCGTACCAGTCCACCCCAAAGGAAACCAGATAATACCCCTATGGATGTTCCTGTTAAAATTCCACCGAGAATTGCAGGAATAGCTAGACCCAGAAATAACCACCAGAAGTACAATTTGTTAATCTCATAAATAGCAGAATCTTGAACTAAATCTTTTGCAAACAACATTGTATTTGTAGGTTCCAGGTCAAGAATCCAGCCAATATGAGCATGAAATAACCCCTGTAGTTTGTTCCAAATTCCTTCACCATGTAGATTCGGTGAATGAGCATCACCAGGAATATCACTGTACTGATGGTGACGACGATGAGTAGCAACCCAGTAAATCGGTGGACCTTGACCAGCCATCGAGCCAAGAATGGCAAGAATAATTCTCATAACGTTACTGGTACGGAAAGCGCAATGAGTAAAATGCCGATGATAACCAACGGTTACTCCGATTGCAGTTAATACATACATGCTGACCAATAAGCCTATATCCACTGCACTAATACCAACTTGCCAAAGCAGTCCAACTGCCAAAACTGAACCTAAAAAGGGAATGCCAACAGTAGCAAGTGCCAAACGCTTTTGTCGTTTTTGTAGAGGATTATTTGTAATTGCTATTTTTTGAGTTTGAGTTAAAGCTGGAGGAGTCTCATTCTCACTATTTACAATCTCCAAAGTTTCATCTATATATTGTTGTCGGCAAGTATGACGTTGAATCTTACCACTCGAAGTTTTAGGGATACTTCCAGTCTTAACTAATACAACAGCGTAGACTTGCAACTCATGATGAATTGCTACAGCCTCACGGATGTTTCCCACTACCTCACTCACATTTAATTTACGTAGATAGCTCCGCTCAACTTCTTGAACAATAACCAATCGTTCCCCGTTGACTTCTACTGTAAACGCGGCGCCACAACCAGGTTTTAGTGCTGGATGGCTTTTTTCTACCGTCAACTCAATATCTTGAGGATAATGATTGCGACCTCGAATAATCACCATATCCTTAAGGCGACCTGTAACAAATAACTCACCTTGCTGCAAAAATCCTAAATCACCGGTGCGGAGAAATGGGCCCTCTTTGGTATCTGCTAGATATGCTCGGAAAGTATGCTTTGTTTCTTCGTGTTTGTTCCAGTAACCCAATGCCACACTGGCGCCTGATACCCAAATTTCTCCTACTTGACCGGGTAGACATTCGATATAGGAAGTGGGGTCAACAATTCGCACCCTCTGGTCTAGCCAAGTTTTACCAGAACTAACGAACGTTTGGGCGTTTTTATCGTCAGGAGAGCTAACTATTACTCGATTATGCTCAAGTGATGTCTTAAGTACAGTTTGCAAAATCGGAAATTCTCCTTTTTTGCTTCCAGTCACAGCAGTAGTTGACTCAGCTAACCCGTAACAAGGACTGAACGAATTAAGACGAAAGCCACAGGGTGCAAAGGTTGATGCAAACTGCTGTAAAGTTTCTGATTGAATGGGTTCGGCGCCATTAAATGCTACTTGCCAACTGCTTAAATCTAGTGATGAAAGTTGTTCGGGAGTAATTTTACGAACACACAACTCATAAGCAAAATTGGGACCGCCGCTAGTGTGTGCTTTATAGCGAGAAATGGCATGGAGCCACCGATAAGGAGTTTGTAAAAAAGCTGTTGGTGGTATCAAAATACATCTGGCACCGATATAGAGAGATTGTATTAAATTTATCAAACCCATATCGTGATAGTGAGGCAGCCAGCTTACATAAGTGGATTCTTCTGTATGCCCGCTATTAGTTTTAATAACTAGCTCGTTGTGTAATAAGTTACCATGACTTATCATCACCCCTTTTGGAGTTCCTGTAGAACCGGAAGTGTACTGAAGGAATGCTAGAGTGTCGCTATTTGCCCTAGGCAGGGAAGAATTATCTACAATATTGTTGGGTAGATTATTGGTAGCTATATAATGTAAGCTTGCAAGTTCAGGTGATTTTTTTAAGCTGGGTTCAAGAGATGTTGTAGTGAGGGCAAACAAAGCTTGTGCATCAGTAACAATTGCTTGTAATTTTGCTAGATATTGGTTGCGATGGGGTGGATACACAGGAACAGCAACTACTCCTGCATACAAGCACCCGAAAAAAGCAGCTATAAATTCAAGTCCAGGTGGGTAAAATAGTAATGCTCGTTCTCCAGTGGCATTTAGACTATTAAGCAAAATAGCAATGCTTCTTGCTTGTCGGTCTAATTCTTCATAGGTTAGATGAACTTCTTCTGTTTCTCCGTCAACGAGAAAAGTGTAAGCAATTTTCTTTGGTTGGTAAATTGCTCTCCATTGGAGCAGTTCAACTAATGTTAAAAAGTCTGTCGCGGGTTTGTAAGTGTTGATAATCATAACTTTAATGCTCTTTAAGACAATAACTTTAACTTTCCTTCTATCTTTTTAATGGGTGCCATAACGCTAACTTATGCACGCTGTTTTCTCAATTGTAAATACTTCAAAAAAATTATTTTGACTAATTTAATGCCTTTTGAAGAAGTCATGATAGGGTTATTATGAATGACTGGGGCGATATAGGTAGTGATGCTTAACATTGTAAGTGCAATCATCAGGGTAATAATTAGCGAGGTATGTGTTTTTTTAATTATTTTCAGCATAATTAATTTGTTTGATTTTTAGCTCTTAAGTAATAAATGAGTTTAAAATTCCGTGAATAATGGCGCCTAATACTACACCTGACAGTATTGAAACCAGAATAAAAATAGGAAATCCCAATGTCATACTTTGATATTTTGCTAACTGCGATGCTAGAAAAAGCCACGTAGCTGTTCCAAATATTACATTCATAAAAGCTTGTATAATGGGCGTGCTGGCTCTTGCTCGCAAAATGTACTGTTGAGACAAAATTATAATTGCACCGAAGACAGTTATAATTATAAAAGAGACAATTGCACCATGTTGGCTGTTTTGCAATATATCAAGGTTAAAGATAAATATTGATATAAACCCTGTAATAATTGCACCTAGTAGCGCAACAACTAATCCGAAAATACTAATTCCTATCGACAAATAACTGAGGCGATTAAATCTACCGTTTAAAAGCAATATTTGTGTGCTTACTATTGCTAAATAAAACAGCACGGCTGAAACGACTATTAAAATTCCAATCATTGAAAAAAACCTCTAATAATAACGTCAACCGCTATCGTTTTTAAGATAGCCATCTTCCATATGGACTATACGGTCAGCAATATCTAAAATGCGATTATCGTGAGTTACCATTAAGATAGTGCAGCCTTGTTGTTTTGCTAGTTGCTGCATTAAATTCACGACATCTCTACCTGATTTGCTGTCTAAGGCAGCTGTTGGTTCGTCTGCTAAAACTAATTGCGGATGACTTACTAGCGCACGGGCAATTGCTATCCTCTGTTTCTGTCCACCTGACAAATTTTCTGGGTAATAGTTTATTCGCTCTCCTAACCCGACTGCTTCTAAAATTTCTATCGCTTTTTTATCGCTTTCTTTTGCTGTAACGTTTCCATGCAATGTTAATGGCATTTGTACGTTCTGCTTGGCTGTTAGAAAACTTAGTAGGTTATGAGCTTGGAAAATATACCCTATACGGCGCCTGGTTTGTACTAGTTGTTCCTGATTGGCATTACATAGTTCTTGATCTAATACTTTGATACTGCCTTCTTGGGCGCCTCGTAATGCTCCAATAAGAGTTAGTAGTGTAGTTTTTCCAGACCCAGATGGTCCGGTCATTATCACTATTTCTCCATATGATATTTGTAGACTAATATTCGAGATGACTCGTTTGCTTAGTTGCCCTTTACCAAAGTAATGATTGAGATTTTGAATTGATATGGCAAGTTTGTTAGACATAATATTGGTTGTGTTGTATGTTTTTTTACCACGGAGACGCAGAGGGTACAGAGGTAAGAAAAATAAACCACAAAGGCACAAAGGACACAAAGAAAGAGAAGAAAGAGAAGAAAGAGAAGAATAAAATACTAAAATATTTCTGCTGGATCGGCAGAGTTGAGTTTGCGAACTGCAATTCCACCTGAAACTAAACACATGAAAATGGTTAAGAATAAGACTACAATGGCTCTAGTAAGCGACATAAACAATGGTAAATTCGTTGCATTGCGGGTTAGTGCATATAAACCAGCAGAAATCGCGCATCCTGGTAAATAACCTAAAACCGCTAATATTAAAGCTTCTTGAATGACTACACTAAGTAAGTAATTATTTTTAAAACCAATTGCTTTCAGGGTTGCATATTCAGGTAAATGATCTGCAACATCGCTGTAAAGAATTTGATAGACTATAACTGTACCAACCACAAAGCCGAGAATTGTGCCAACACTGAAAATAAAACCTATTGGTGTATGGTGTGCCCAATGATTATTTTCTAATTCAATAAATTCTGAAAGTGTCATAACTCTAACGTCATCGGGTAATTTGCTTTTTAGCATCGCTGCTACTTGTTTTGGGTCGGCGCCTGGTTTAAGCTTGATTAAGCCGACATTGACTTTAGCAGCGCTTTGATTGGTAAACATACGTAGATAGTTTTGGTCGCTTGTAATTAAACTACCATCAGATGCAAAAGAAGCTCCAATCGTAAATAAACCACTGACATTTATTTTGCGTCCTTCTATTTCAGTTGAGACAGTTTGACCTTTTTCTATTTTGGCAATACTTGCTTTATAGTTTCCTCGTGATTTTTTATCGAATAGCAAAGTATCGCTATATTTAATTTTATCTAAATTCTGATTGACTTCGGGTATGTTAATGAATGGTTTGGCTGGATTAAAACCAAAAACTAATAGTCGAGTATTTAAGCGAGTTTCAGGATGTTTCCAAGCCACTAGATATGCATATAATGCATCTGCAGATTCTACTTCTTGAAAGTTCATTGCTTGATACAAACGACGACGAGGAAAGCTAAATAAATTTATCAAATTTTGCGCTTGCGGACTAACCATTACTAAATCTGCCTTTAATTTGTAATGTATTCGAGTGTTACTAGCGTAAAGCGCAGATTGAAATCCTAATTGCATGAACATAAGAATATCAGCAAATGCAATTCCTGCCATTGCAATTAGTAAACGATTCTTTTCTCTACTAAGTTGTAACCAAGCTAAAGGTATTTTAAGTTTCATATGTTAACTCCCAGTTTGAATAGCTGCTGTTACTTGTAAGTTAGTTAAACCAGAAACTTTTTGACTAGCATTTGCATCTAAAATAATTTTTACTTCTACAACTCTAGAATCTGTATCAGTAGTAGGGTCGCTTTTAAGAATGTCATTTTTACCTATCTGCAATCCAATTTCATTTACTGTTCCTTTTAATTTGTCAGGAAAAGCATTGCTAGTAATCACAACAGACTGTCCACGCTTAATTTTAGTAACATCTGTTTCATAGACTTCTGCTATTACATACATTTCATCTGTTTTTCCTAATTCAACTATCCCTTCTTGACCTATTAGCTCTCCGGGGAAAGTGTGAATTTTTAGAATTTGTCCGTCTCTGGTTGCTCGGACGTATGCTAAGTCTAAGTTAGCTTGTGCTGTTTTTACTGCTGTTTGTGAACTTCTAACAGTTGCTTGTGCTACTTGTACGTCTACTGCACGTACTTCTTTGATTTGGTCGAGAATTGCTTTCGCTGCAATTACTTGTTGCTTTTGCGCTCCTTTAATGCGTTGTAAATTAGCTTTTGTTTCGTTGAGTTGTTGAGTAACTGTTTTGACTGTTAATAATTTACTATCACGCATGGAAGCAGAAATGGCGCCATTAGTGTAAAGTAATTGATAGCGTTTATATTCAACTTGAGCATTATTCAACTCGGCATTTAAACGTGAAATAGTGGCTGTAGTAGTGGCAATCTGTCCGTTTCCTTCAGCTTCGGTACGAGAAACTTCAGCAGTTTTAGCTTGAATTTCTCCAGATTTGGCGCCAGCTTTTATTTGAGCAAGTCTAGCTCGATCAACTTTAACATCTTCCTGGGCTTTTTCGACGGCAGCTTGCAGTCTATCACGACTATCTAATATTGCAACTACTTGCCAAGCTTTTACTTTACTTCCTTGTTGAACTAGTAATCGCTGGACTCTACTTACCTCACCAGAAGAAGTTGGTGCTGATAGTTTTATCACTTCTCCTTTTGGTTCCAAACGACCCAGAGCAGTTACAAATTCTGGTTCCGCTACTCTATTTACAGCAGCAGATAGGGCATTTTGCTTGGTAGAGGATAACCGCAAAGTATTGTATGTTACAGTTCCACCTGTAACTATGATGGCTATCAAGATTAATATTTTAATTGATGCTGCTGATTTGAGACTGGATATAGTCTTAGAATTTCTTGATGTGTACATAATTTAGTTACCAAATGAAATGGAATCAAAAAAATATAGAAACCAGGTTTATTTACCCATTCAAGTAATCTAGGAAATTTTTGTAAGCGGGAAGAAACCATTTAATTTTGTGTTGGGTTTCTGAAAAAGAAACAAGTTTGATTTGATTTGTGTCTTCTAATGAATGTACGAGATGTACTTGTAAGGGTTCTTGACTAATAAACTTAGCGTAAGCAGAGCTAAGAAAAGGTTGATATTCTTTTGCCTCTACAACGTGAGTTTGAAAAAAGGCAACACCTAAAGCTTTTGTATAGCGACGTGCTAAAGAAATAGCAGGGTTGCTTGTCGAATTCGTTTCGCTTGATATAGAAAAGTGAGTTCCACCTCGAAGTGTAACAAGATACTTTTGTTTATTCTTTAAGCTTTTGAAAGGTAAAATTTGCTCGGTTAAAGCGGGTGCAAGTATATCATCGCTACTACTAATATACATGACTGGAATGCGAATATTACTGAGACCTTCTTCGCCAAATAAACTACCGTTAACAGGATTAATTAGCATTACAGCTTTGACTCGTTCATCGTGTAGTTCGTATTCTTGTTGAGGTAAATCAAGCGCGCGACACTGAAGTAATAGTGATAAATTAGACAGACTACTATTAACAGAGTTACTCTTAACATTCTTACAGTCATTTTGCAGTTTATCAAAGTTTATAGTTCCTCCTGCTAATGCTAGTGCTGTGTAACCACCAAACGAGACACCGACTATTCCTACTTGTTGAGCGTTAACTTTAAAATTGGGGTCAGACTGAGAACGTCGCTGTAATTCATCGAGTAGATGTTTAATTCTCAATACTCGGTTAATAAATTCCTGTGGTTCTGCTTTATTATCGCTAGCTACACCGTTAGTAATATAGCTCCACAATAATTCTGAATTGGAATTATTACTATTATTAGACCCTGCGATTGTAACTACAAATCCGTGAGATACTAAAATTTTTGCTAAATATTCTAAATGATTCTCTCTTGCAATCAAACCAGGAGAAATTACAATTACTGGAGCAGGATGCGAAACTTGAGGTAGATAAACTTCAGCAGTAGTTTTATTTACACAATTTGCTTCTTGAAATAATATTTTTTCTTTTCTCCAAGTAAATTTACCAGGTTTACTTAAGTCTGCTAATTTGGAGAAATCTATCGCTTCTTGTGTAGCAATATTTTTTGTTGACTGCTTGGCAATATCGTTAAACACTTCATTTGTTTGATGAATGAGATTATCAATTGTTGCTAAATCACTTGCAGTCTTTTTGAAAGAATATATTGCTGATTTCAGAAATACTAAAGGTAGAACATGAATTAGGTTAGGTAGTTTTTTAGTATTTTCTTTTAGACGCGATAACCAATGGTTAGGAATAGATTCAGATGGAAATGTAACTTTTGATGGCGCCCACTTAGATGCATTTATTTGTTCTGATGGTTGAAATTGACGGGATTGGAAAAACATAAAATTACCTCTCTTACTTGTACAGTAAAAAACTGTTTTTCTTTTACTCCCTTAGTTTCTGCTCATTTTAGTTAAAATAACAGCTAAGTTAAATAAATAAACCACTAAGTTAATTCCCCGATACTAAATTATTTTCAAAACAATCTTACCGCGCGCTTGACCGTGCTGTATTTGTCTGTGTGCTTGACGTGCCTCTGCAAGCGGTAAAATAGTATCTACAATTGGTATTACCTTTCCCGCATCGATTAATTCAGCAATCTCAACTAGTTCTTGCGTATTATATTGTACCCAACTTGTAGCTGCTCGAACACTATTTATCGCAGCATCTTCGGG
>ERZ1066118.2171-NODE-2171-length-9945-cov-20.634681_pt1 | contig 9945 bp, 7 predicted proteins | sample MGYA00382765_ERZ1066118 | MGnify/ENA primary metagenome ERZ1066118 (study PRJEB33369, sample SAMEA5778348) | biofilm metagenome | biome: Industrial cooling water; feature: Water cooling tower basin; material: Biofilm | place: United Arab Emirates | collected...
AGCGACGTGACCGATATCGGGCGCTGGTTCCGCTATTTGATGTTCATTGTCGCGGTGCTGGCAGTGGGAACGGCGCTGCGGTTCTATTTCGTGAGCTGGCTCGGCGAACGCGTCGTCGCCGATATTCGCTTGCGCGTGCATCGCAATCTGCTGCGGTTGGCCCCGGCGTTCTACGAAGAGAACAGTCCCAAGGAGATTTCCAGCCGCATGACCAGCGACACCGCCTTGATCGAGCAGGTCGTGGGGACGACGGTTTCGGTCGCGCTGCGCAACCTGCTGATGGGCGTGGGTGGCATCGCCTATCTGTTCGTACTGATCCCCGAGCTGACCATCGGCCTTGTTCTGCTGATCCCGCTTGTGGTCATCCCGCTGACCGTTTTCGGCCGCAAGGTCCGAACGATTTCCCGCCACAGCCAGGACCGGATCGCGGACATCGGCGCGATGGTGACCGAAGTCTTGGCGGCCATGAAGATTGTTCAGGGCTTCAATCAGGAGCAGCGCGAAAGCGACCGCTTTGCCGGAGCCGTCGAACGCAGCTTCGAAACCGCCCGGCGACGCATTTTGATCCGCGCGCTGATGACTGCGGCCGTCATCTTTCTGCTGTTTGGGGCGATAACTCTACTAATGTGGCGCGGGGCGGTGGGAGTCAGCACCGGCGCGATCAGCGGCGGCACCATCGCCGCCTTTGTCATCACGGGCGGCCTGGTCGCCGGCGCTTTCGGCGCTCTCACCGAAGTTTATGGAGATCTGTTGCGGGGGGCAGGGGCCGCAAGCCGCCTCAATGAACTGCTCGAAGAGGTTCCGGCCATCGCGCCGCCAGCGCGGCCGCAGGCACTGCCCCAGCCGCCGCGCGGCAGCCTCTCCTTTCGCAACGTGACCTTTCGCTATCCGACCCGGCCCGAGGCGGCAGCGCTCAAGGATTTCACGCTCGAGGTTGAGCCAGGCGAGACAGTGGCCATTGTCGGCCCCTCCGGCGCCGGCAAGTCCACCATCTTCCAGCTCGCGGAACGTTTTTACGACCCGCAGGCGGGGACCATCCGGCTTGATGGCATCCCTCTTACCGCGGCCGACCCGGCCGAGATCCGCGCGCGCATCGCCTTCGTCCCGCAGGATGGGGTGCTGTTCAGCGCCGACGCTCGCGACAATCTGCGTTACGGGCGCTGGGATGCGACCGACGCGGAAATCTGGGAAGCTGCTCGCGCGGCCAATGCGGCCGACTTTCTTGAACGATTGCCGCAAGGATTGGACACTTATCTCGGCGAAAATGGCACCCGGCTTTCCGGTGGCCAGCAGCAACGCCTCGCTATCGCCCGGGCCTTGCTGCGCGATACGCCGATCCTGCTGCTTGACGAGGCTACGAGCGCATTGGACGCGGAGAGCGAGCGCCTAGTCCAGGAGGCGCTCAATCGCCTGATGCAGAGCCGCACCACGCTGGTGATTGCCCACCGGCTCGCCACGGTGCGCGCAGCGGATCGGATCGTCGTCATGGAAGATGGCCGCATCGTCGAACAGGGGAGCCATGCCCGGCTCGCCGCAGCGGGCGGTCTCTATGCTCGCCTCGCTGCCCTCCAGTTCACGGGTGAGCCAGCCTTGGCGAGCTAGATCATCGACCAACCGCTGAGTGCGGGCGACCAACGACAACACCGCGGGTCACACCCGCGGTAGCATCGGGCAACCCGCGCCCCGGCGGCACGCCACCACGGGTTCCAGTCTTCGGGAGTAAATGAACGTCATGATGAAGCAATTTCTTGCGCTTGGAGCCAGCCTTTCCGTGCTTGCCTTCACCGCCCCGGCCGCAGCCGAGCAAGCCGCTACGCCGGCGGCTGTAACTCCCGCCGCTTCCGCCAAGCTGCCGACCATGGAGTTTGGGAAGTGGGGCTTTGATCCGGCGGCAATCGACCAGACGATCGATCCGGGTGACGATTTCTTCGCCTACGCGAACAAGAAGTGGCTCGCGGCCAATCCGCTGCCCGCCGAATTCAGCCGCTTTGGCTCGTTCAACCTGCTGGCCGAAAAATCGACCGCGGACGTGAAGTCGCTGGTGGACGAACTGGTGACAAAAGACCCGGCCACGCTTTCGCGTGACGAGGCGCGCATCGTCGCCGCTTACAAGGGCTTCTACGATACAGCCGCGATCGATGCGGCGGGCCTCGCTCCGGCAAAGCCCTATCTGGACAAGATCAAGGGCGCTCAAACGCTAGCCTCGCTCGCGACCCTGTGGGGCGAGCCAGGCATCCCCTCGCCGATAGGCGGCGGCGTGTCCGTCGATGCCAAGGAACCGACGCGTTACTCGGTTTACTTCGGCTCGGGCGGGTTGGGCTTGCCCGATCGCGATTCCTACCTCAAGCAGACGCCGAGGGATCTCGAGATCCAGGCAAAATATCGCGAGTATCTGGCCTTCCTGCTGGGCCAGGCCGGCTACGCCGACCCCGCGGGCATGGCAGCCAAGGTCTATGCCTTCGAAGATCAGGTTGCGCGCACGGTCTCCTGGGATCGCGCCACGCGCCGCAACCGGGACCTGACCTATAATGCGCTGACCCCGGCTCAACTTGCGGCTCTCGACCCCGCATTCCCGGTCATGGCGCTCATCAAGGCCGAGGGCTACGACAAGACCGATCGCTTCATCGTCGGCGATCTTCCGCCGACCGATGCGCGCGTTGCCGAACTCAAGCTGGATGCCGCGACCCGCGCCAAGATCGGTGGCGGCACCCCCGCCATGCTGCGCTTGCTGCGCGAAACGCCGGTCGAAGTGCTGCAAGCTTGGACTGCCAAATCCTTCCTGGAAGGCAATGCCGCCGTGCTGCCGACGGCGCTCGACAAGGCGGTTTTCGATTTCCGCGGGACGACTCTGAATGGCACGCCGCAGCAACGCCCGCGCTGGAAGCGGGCCATCGACGAGGCCGAGGGTCTGATCGGCGAGCGCGTCGGCGCTGCCTATGCCGCGCGGTTCTTCCCGCCCGAAAACAAGGCAGCGATGGACAAGCTGATCGGCAATCTGCGCAAGGCGATGGCGATGTCCATTCAGGAAAACACGTGGATGAGCGCCGCCACCAAGAAGGAGGCCATGGCCAAGCTTGAGGCCTTCGATCCGAAGATCGGCTATCGCGACAATCTCGAAACCTATGAAGGGCTAGAAATCAACGCTGCTAGCCCGCTTGCCAATCGCATGGCGGCCGCGCGGTGGGAGCATAATTATCGGCTCAACCAGCTCGGCGGCCCGATCGACCGCACCGAATGGGGCATGTTGCCCCAGACGGTGAACGCCTATTACAATTCGACCAAGAACGAGATCGTGTTCCCGGCCGGCATTCTGCAGCAGCCCTTCTTCGGTCTGACCGCGGATCCGGCAGTCAACTACGGCGCTATCGGTGCGGTGATTGGCCACGAGATGGGCCATGGCTTCGACGACCAGGGATCCAAGTCGGACGGCACGGGGATGCTGCGCAATTGGTGGACGGATGCCGACCGCGCGGCGTTCGACAAGAAGGGCGACATGCTGGTCGCGCAATACAATGCGTTCTGTCCGCTCGATGACGGCAAGACCTGCGTCAACGGCCGGCTTTCGCTGGGCGAGAACATCGGCGATGTCGGCGGGCTCAACCTCGCTTATCGTGCCTACAAGCTCTCGTTGGGCGGCAAGCCCGACAAGGTTATCGATGGGCTGACCGGCGATCAGCGCTTCTTCCTTGCCTGGGCGCAAATCTGGCGCGCCCAAACGCGCGAAGCGGCATTGCGTCAGCGGCTTATTACCGGACCCCACAGCCCTGAGGAGTACCGCGTGAACGGCGTGGTCCGTCAGATGGACGCCTGGTATAAGGCCTTCAATGTGACCCCCGACGATGCGCTTTACCTGCCCAAGGATCAGCGCGTCGTAATCTGGTAAGCCTCGCCGACGCGAGCGAACGGGGCGCCGGGTCTGCTTGACTCGGCGCCCCGCTTAGTCATGGGGGCGCGGATGAACGACCTGCTCACACCGGCCCTTCTCGGCATCCTTGAAGGGCTGACCGAATTCCTGCCGATCAGCTCGACCGGCCACCTGATTCTGGCTCAGAGCATTTTCGGCTACGATCCGGGCGAATGGGCGCAGTTCAACATCGTCATCCAGCTCGGAGCGATCATGGCGGTGGTGGTGGCTTACCGCCAGCTCTTCTGGACGATGGGCGTGGGCTTGCTCCGCCGCGAGACGCGCGCGCTGCTCTTCGTGCGCAACATCCTGATAGCCTTCCTGCCTGCCGCGGTGATCGGCTTGCTAGCCAAGGACGCGATTGACGTGATGCTGGGATCGCCGCTGGTGGTCGCCAGCGCCTTGGTCATTGGCGGCATCGCGATCCTGGTGCTTGAGAAGGTCGTGAAGCCCCAAGAGGATACCGGGGTCGAAAGCCTTTCGTGGCGCATGGCGATCGGGGTGGGTTTGGTGCAGTGCCTCGCTATGATCCCGGGAACGAGCCGTTCCGGGGCCACGATTATGGGTGCTCTGGCCATGGGCGTCGGGCGCAAGACGGCGGCTGAATTTTCGTTCTTCCTCGCAGTCCCTACCATGCTCGGCGCGGCAACGGTCAAGATTCTCGACGATCCGGCGCTGCTGGCTGGCGAAGCTGCCATCGGGTGGGATCAGATCCTGGTGGGATTCACTGCAGCCTTCCTGGTTGCGCTTCTCGTCATCCGCGCCTTCGTGGCCTATGTCAGCCGGTACGGGTTCGCGCCCTTTGCCTGGTATCGCATCGTGGTCGGCGGGGCGGCGCTCGTGTGGCTGCTGAGCCGCTAGACTCCTGTGAAGCACCGCCGGCGCGGAACCAATCATAGCCTCGGCCTTTCTTCGGCTTAACACTTGCTAGCTTACCGGGCCGAACCTCAATGGGACTTATTATCGTCATGGTCGTCGGCGCGACGCTGGGATGGCTGGTTGCCATCGTGGTGGACCGGGACGATCGCATGGGATCGGCGGCCTGCGCGCTTGCGGGTACGGGTGGGAGCGTGATCGGAGCGCTCCTATCGGGCGACATCCCATTGTTGTCTGGCATTAGCCCGACGCAATTGCTCTGGTCGGTGGTGAGCGCGACTATCGTCATCGTGCTCACAAATGTCGCCGTCATGCGTGGCGACACACCCGGGCAGCGAAATGTTTGACAACCCGGCGGACCAGCGGCACCACCGCGCCCGTCTATACGACAAGGGGAAATAGTATGAAAACCATGATCAAGACCTCAATGCTGGCCGCTGCTCTGAGCTTCGGCCTCGTCGCTTGCGACGGCGCCCAGGAAAACGCGATGGAAGACGCCGGCGAGCAGCAGGCCGAAGCGGTGAACGAGCAGGCCGAGGCGATGGAAGACGCCGACATGATCACCGATGGCCAAGCCGACGCCATTACCGATCAGGCCGAAGACCGCGCCGACGCAATGGAAGAGGTTGGTGAAGCTGCCGATGAAGGCACCACGACCACGACCACGACCACCAATTAATTCTTAGGTCTGACAGAAAACGGCCCCGGATCATTCCGGGGCCGTTTTTTTTGCTGTTAAATCGGTGTGGCCCCGCTTCCCCGGCCACCGCGCAGCAGATATTCCTGAGTTCCCCGGTGGAGCACGTCGTCCACGTCGATCACCGCGCTGTTGGCATAGGTGAAGCCGGGCGGCAGGCTGCGGTAGAGCCGCTCAAAGTCGCGTTCGACCGTCTGGTGATACAGGTCTTCGAAACTCTCGATCACGAAATAGGTCGGCTGCAGATCGCTGATCACATAATCGGTCCGCATCACCCGATCGACATTCAGCATGATCCGGTTCGGGCTCTCGGCCTCGGTGGCGTAAACAACCTCGGTCGGGCCAGAGAGAATGCCCGCGCCATATGCCTTGATGCCATCCGCTTCCTGAATCAGCCCAAACTCCACCGTGTACCAATAGAGAGCGCCCAGCGCCTTCAGCCGGTTGAAGCGCATCGCCTTCCACCCGGCGCGGCCATATTCTTGCATATAGTCCGCATAGACCGGGTCGGTCAGCATGGGGACGTGCCCGAAGACATCGTGGAAGACGTCGGGTTCCTGGATGTAGTCGAAGGTTTCGCGGGTGCGGATGAAGTTGCCAGCCGGAAACCGGCGGTTGGCGAGATGCCAGAAGAACACGTGGTCGGGGATGAGCATGGGTACTGGCACCACGCTCCAGCCAGTCAGCGCCCCCAGATCTTCGCTCAGCTTACCGAACTCGGGCACGCCGCCGCGATTGAGGTTGAGCTTTTCCAGCCCCGCCATGAACGCGCTGGCGGCGCGGCCGGGCAGCACGTCCATCTGGCGGGCGAAGAGATCGTTCCAGATCGCGTGATCATCGGAGGAATAGCGGGCCTGCTTCGGCTCCAGCCAGTCTTCGCCAACGTGTGCAGGCCGCTGAAGCGGAGCGGTGAAAACATCGGCGGGCATGTCGGGGAGCCGCGAAAACTCGGTCTCCGGAACGGCGAGAGCGGTCATGGTCATACCCGTGGAAATAGCACTGCGGGTGTCCCGAGACAAACACCGCACGTCAACGAAGCACCGCCTCTGCCTTGGTCACTTGCCGCCCGTCACCGGCGTAGGCGCCCAATTCCAGGCAGTCCCCAGCGCCCCGCATCACCAGGTGCAACGGCTCATCGGCAATCGCCGGGCTCAAGCCGCGGAAGGAAAAGCTGGCGAGACGGTTCGAGCCAAACTGCTTGTCGGCGAGCAACAGCAGTAAAGTGGCTATCAAAGGCCCATGCACCACAAGCCCGCGATAGCGTTCGACCTCGCGGGCAAATGGCGCATCGTAGTGAATGCGGTGACTGTTGAACGTGAGCGCCGAATAGCGGAACAGCAGGCGTGGATCGGGGGTGATCACGCGGTGCGCATCCCACTCGCCTGGGTTGAAGGTCCCCAGGCTCGCCTCGGGTGGGCTAAGGATAGCGTCGCTCCCAGGCGCTTCGCGATAGACCAGGGTCTGGCGTTCCTCGACCGAGAGCTCGCCATTTGCGCTCGTCGCGTGATCAATTTCGACGAACACCAGCCGCCCGCTCCCACCGCGCTTCTCGGTCACAGCGGCCAGGCGGCTGGAACGTTCGATACGATCTCCGATCGCGATCGGGCGATGGAAGGTGATCGTGCTCCCCGCCCACATCCGGCGGGCCAACGGCACTGGAGGCAGGAAGCTTTCAGCCCCCTCGTCGCGGCGCGGATGACCGTCCTCGCCCAGCGCTGCAGTCGCGGCTTCCGGCGTGCAGAGGCAGAAATGAATGCCCTGCGGCATCGGACCAGTGACCGCGACGTCGCGGTCGAAGGTCGCCAGCCAGCGTCGCGCCAGCGCCTCATCGAGCCGGTCTTCCCGGCGTTCCTCCCCCCCGACCCAGGCGTCCCACTCACTCATTAGGCCGCGCGCTCGAACACTGCGGCCATGCCCTGCCCTCCCCCGATGCACATCGTCTCAAGGCCATAGCGAACGTGCCGCCGCTGCATCTCATGCGCCATGTCGGCGAGGATCCGAATGCCGGTGGCGCCGATCGGGTGGCCGAGGCTGATGCCCGAGCCGTTCACGTTGAGGATGTCGCGGCGGCTGTCGTCCTCCGACCAGCCCCAGCCCTTGAGCACCGCGAGCACCTGAGGCGCAAAGGCCTCATTGAGTTCGATGAGGCCGATGTCTTCCCACCCAAGCCCGTTGCGCGCGAACAGCCGTTCGACCGCCGGGACCGGGCCGATGCCCATGCGGCCCGGGTCGCAGCCGGCCGCGCTCCAGCTATGGAACCAGAGCATCGGCTCCAGCCCCAGTTCCGCAAGCTTGTCCTCCGCCACCACCAAACATGCAGCGGCGGCATCGTTTTGCTGGCTGGCGTTCCCCGCCGTGACCACCCCACCCTCCAGGGGCTTGAGCGCGCCGAGCGTTTCCATGCTCGCGTCCGCGCGATAGCCCTCGTCCTCGGCAAACACGATCGGATCGCCCCGCTTCTGCGCGATCTCCACCGGCACCAGCTGCATATCGAACTTCCCCTCGCTCCAGGCGCGGGCAGCATTCTGGTGCGAGCGAACCGCATAGGTATCGGCCGCTTCGCGACTGATGCCATAGTCCTTCGCCAGATTTTCGGCGGTTTCAATCATGCCAGTGATGACGCCGAAGCGTTCGACCGGCTGGCTCATGACCCGGCCGCGGCTGAGCCGGTCCCATAGCACCACATCCCCCATCCGCGCGCCGTGCCGGGCGCGGGTGGTGTAATGCTCGACATTGGACATGCTCTCGACGCCGCCGGCCAGCACGCAATCGGCAACACCGGTCTGCACCATCATGGCCGCGGTGGCGACGGCCTGAAGGCCCGAGCCGCAGCGCCGGTCGAGCTGAAAGCCTGGAACTTCGATCGGCATGCCCGCGGCGAGCCAGCTCCAACGCCCGATCGCGGGCGCTTCGCCACTGCCATAACCCTGGCTGAAGACGACATCGTCGACGCGGGCGGGGTCGAGCCCGGTCCGCTCCATCAGCGCGCGAATAATGATGGCGCCCAGCTCGCCCGCCTCGAGGGGCGCCAGAGTCCCGAGAAAGCGCCCGACTGGCGTGCGAAGCGGAGAGCAGATGGCGACTCGGCGCAGATTGGCCTCGCTCACTTCGGAGCCTCAGAGGGTGACACGCGGTTGACGGGTTGACGGTGTCCTGAAGTAAAACTCCAGGCCTCCATATCGGCTGCTCGCGTCAAGACGGGCAGAGGCGTTCGCTGGGTCATGCCAAAAGCATGGCATAGGTCTCGCTGTGTAGGACAGCCCTTTTCGAGGCCTCCCCATGCTCGTCCGTGTGAACCTTTCGCACCACTGTGCCGGGAGTTGGCGTCACCCGCCTTTCGACAAGCTCAGGGCGAATGGGGGTCATTCTGGTGATCGGATAATCTTGCCACATCCCGATCGACCAATGCCGCTATCGCGCCCGAACTCAGGCCCAACTTATCGGCCAGCACCTGTTCGGTGTGTTCGCCGAGGTATGGCGCAGGTCTTGGATCGCCCCTGGCCTGCCCAGGGATATTGGCGAAGCTGCGCGCGGCGGGATAGGCAAAGCCGCTGGGATTGGCCGGGGATGGTCCGAACAGCGGATTATCGGTGACCAGCATTGGATCGTTCGCCGCCTCATGCATCGTGCGATACCGCTCGTAAGTGCAGCCTTCGGCAGCCAGACGCGCTTCCAGGTCCGACCACTTCATTTGCGAAGCTGCGGCCTGAAAGACTTCGAACAGGCGGTGGCGATTGGCGAAGCGCGGCACATCGCTGCTAGCGAGGCTGACGCCGAATTCGGTTTCCAGCTCAGCGATCTGATCTGCAAGGCCGAAGGCTGCCACCAGGCCGCGCCATTGCTTGGCCGTGAGCGCGGCGACCATGAAGCGCTTGCCGTCCTTGCTGGTGAAGTCGCGCCCGAAGGCTCCCCAGATCGCGTTTCCCAACCGCTCGCGATCGCCGCCGCGGTAGAGCATCTCCGCCATCGCTCCGCTATTCGCCACCGTGCCGATGGCGACATCCCCTAGCGGCACGCGCAGCTCAGTGCCCTGCCCAGTCTGGTCGCGATGGCGGATGCCGGCAAGCAGCGCGAAGGCAGAATATGCGCCGGTGATGAAATCCCAAGCAGGCAGCACGTGATTGACGGGCGGCGGATTGGCAGCGTCCCAATCTTCCGGCCCGGTCATCAAGGGATAGCCGCTGGCCGCGTTGACGGTGAAATCCATCGCCTGGCGCCCGTCGTGCCAGCCCATGATCCGCAGGGACACGAGATCGGGCCGGCTTGCCGCCACCGCCTCGTGGGTCAGGAAGCTCTTCTCGGGCAGATTGGTGACGAGGCTGCCAGCCTGCGCTGCGAGAGCCACCAGCAGCTCCTGCCCCTCGCCGCTGGTCAGGTCGAGCGCTACGGACTTCTTGGCGCGGTTCAAATTCTCCCAGCTCAGCGAGCGGCCCTGGCTGGTGAGCATGTAGCGGTTGTAATCGAGCCC
>ERZ1066118.2173-NODE-2173-length-9938-cov-6.015582_pt1 | contig 9938 bp, 10 predicted proteins | sample MGYA00382765_ERZ1066118 | MGnify/ENA primary metagenome ERZ1066118 (study PRJEB33369, sample SAMEA5778348) | biofilm metagenome | biome: Industrial cooling water; feature: Water cooling tower basin; material: Biofilm | place: United Arab Emirates | collected...
CGTCACGCCGATCGCGGGTCTGGTGCTGTCGAACGCGGTGCGCGCGATGCTCGCTTCATGGTGCAAGACGCTCGCCAACGAGGTCGCGGCGGACGGGGTGACGGTGAACCTGCTGCTGCCCGGCCAGATCGCGACCGACCGGCTCGCCAGCTTGCACGCCGGAATGGCGGCGGCGCAGGGGCTTGAGGCGGAACAGGTCACCGCGCGCTCGGTTGCGGCGATCCCGGCGCGGAGGCTCGGTCGGCCGGAGGAATTCGGCGACATCGCTGCCTTCCTCGCCTCCCCGCGCGCAGGCTTCATCAACGGAAGCGCGATTAAGGTCGACGGCGGGCAAACGCCGACGCTTTAACCCCTGTGCTTGCGCCGCGGCCTATGCGCCTTTAGCGCGGGCCCATGTCCGATCTTTTCATCGCGCTTCAGAACCTCGTGCCGCAGCACGCCCTTTCACGCGTTGCCGGGAGCATCGCATCGAGCGAAACGCCCTGGCTGCGCGACATGCTGATCCGCCGCTTCGTCGCGGCCTACGGGGTCGACCTGTCGCAGGCCGCGCGCGGGATCGGGGAGTTCGACAGCTTCAACGACTTCTTCACGCGCGAACTGAAGCCCGGCGCAAGGCCGCTGGCGGATGCGCAGCAGTTCATCCTCTCCCCCGCCGATGGCGCGGTGAGCCAGCTTGGCCCGGTCAGCGGCGGGCGGATCATCCAGGCAAAGGGGCGCGATTATTCGGTCGCCGAAATCCTTGGCTGCGGGACGGAGGAAGCCGCGCGGTTCGAGGGCGGCAGCTTCATCACCATCTACCTCAGCCCCAAGGACTACCACCGCGTCCACATGCCCGCCGCGGGAACACTGGCCGAGACGACCTACATCCCCGGCGACCTATATTCGGTCAACACCGCCACCGCCGCCGGGGTCGACCGGCTGTTTGCCCGCAACGAGCGGCTTTCGTGCCGCTTCGACGGGCCGGACGGGCACTTCGCCAGCATCATGGTCGGCGCGATGATCGTCGCGGGGATCGACACCGTGTGGCCCAACCAGTTCCGCACCCATGCGAGCGCCCCGGTGCACGAAGATTTCGCGCGGCAAGGCCGGACCTTTGCGGCGGGTGACGAGATGGGGCGGTTCTACCTCGGTTCTACCGTCGTGCTGCTGTTCGAGCCCGGCCGCGTGGCCTGGCGCACGGATCTCAAGGCAGGCGATCCGCTACGAATGGGCGAGGCGATTGCCCGGCGTCTGACCGCCTGAACGCACAGCCTTTGCACTAAATTCACTGGTCGCGCGCTAGCCCTGCGATAACAGGGATTTGCGCGCATCACGCGCGGCATGGGGCACGCGATGGAGCCGCTCAATATCGCCATAATCGGCTGCGGGCCTGCGGGGCTTGCGGCCGCGCTTTTGCTGGCGCGGCAGGGGCATGAGGCGCAGGTCTTCGACCGCTTTGTCTCCCCCGGGCCGGTCGGCTCGGGGCTGATGATCCAGCCGAGTGGCATGGCTGTGCTAGCGGCGCTGGGCTTGGCCGAGGAGGTCGTCCGGCGCGGGGCGCGGGTCGATGCGCTTCAGGGGATCGAGGAGCATGGCCGCTGCGTGCTCGATGCGCCATACTCGGCCCTCAGCTTGGCAGGAGCTTTCGGCCTGGGCATCCACCGCGCGAGCCTGTTCGACGTTTTGCACGAAGCCGCCACGCGTCAGCCCGGGATCACGATCCATGCCGATCACGCGGTCACGGGGAGCAGTTGCGATCTCGGAGGCCGCCGCCTGCTGTTCGAGGGCCGCGCGCCTTCCGCCCCCTTCGACCTCGTGGTCGATGCAAGCGGCTGGCGCACGGGTTTTGACCCCGCGCCGAAAAACATCCTCCCCTTCGGGGCTTTGTGGGCGAGCCTGCCGCTGCACGCAGGCGATCCCTTCGCGGGCAATCTGCTGGAACAACGCTATCGCCGCGCGGGGCAGATGGCGGGGGTGCTTCCCATCGGCCAGCGCGCAGGCAATGCTGGCCCGGAGGTCGCCTTCTTCTGGTCGCTGAAGGCCGAGGATCACGCGGCATGGGCGGAGACACCGCTCGATGACTGGAAGGTCGAAGTTCTGCGCCTCTGGCCTGATCTCAAGGGCCTGCTCGCCCGGATCGAGAATCGCGATCAGCTCACCTTCGCGCGCTACGCTCACCGCACCCATCCCGCCCCTGTCGGCGAGCGCATCATCGCCATCGGCGACGCATGGCACTCGGCGAGCCCGCAACTCGGGCAAGGCGCAAACATGGCGCTGCTCGACGCGTGGAGCCTCGCGCGCGGCCTCGCCGAGGGGCGCACACTGGCGGAGAAACTGCGCCTCGCCGCCGGGTGGCGCAGCGATCACGTGTGGCTCTACCAATGGGTGACCAAGCTCTTCACCCCGCTCTACCAGTCGGATTCGCGTATGCTGCCGGGGGTGCGCGACCGCGTGCTCGCCCCGCTTTCGCGCCACTGGCCCGCGCGCGGCATTCAGGCGCAGTTGATGAGTGGGCTGTTCGGCTTCCCGCTTGCCCCGCTCGGGCTGGCGCTCCCCGATTACGAGGCCTTGAGCGCGTCCCTCACCAAGGCGGCGGCCTCGGGCGAGCCCCAGTCGTAGCCGCCCGCCACCCGCAACACCTCTTTGCCCGTAGCGTCGAACAGGATCGTGAGCGGCAGCGCGCCCTCGGGCGTAAACTGGGCCGAGAGCGCGGCGTCGGGATCGAGCCAGGGCTCGAGCCGCTTATACCCCCCCTTGGCAAAGAACGGCGTCACCACCTCGGCACCGCGGATGTCCTGGCTGACGGTGATGACGCGCACCTCGCCTTCCAGCTCAGCAGCGAGCGCATCGAGCTGCGGCATCTCCTTGACGCACGGCCCGCACCACGTCGCCCACAGGTTCAATAGCACCGGCCCGTCCTGCGCGCCCAGATCGAGCTCCTCGCCTGCCGGGTCGCGCAATTGCAGATCGGGGATCGGCGTCCCGGCAAACTGGCGGGTCATCAGGCCTATCGTCGTCCCCGACGCTGCGCCCGCTTCAACCGGTTGCGCCGGGGCCTCGGCGGCCCTATCGCATCCTGCCAGCACAAGGAGCGATACGGCAAGGATGAGCGGCGAGCGGGACATGACGGGCTCCGACGACAGGGGCGGCGCGACCAACGCCATGTGGGGCGGCCGCTTCGCTGACGGCCCTAGCGCGATCATGCGCGAAATCAACGCCTCGATCCCCTTCGACAAGGCGCTGTGGCGGCAGGACATCGCCGCGAGCAAGGCCCATGTCGCGATGCTGAGCGCGGCCGGGATCGTCTCTGCCGAGGACGCCGCCGCGATCAGCGCGGGGCTGGATGCCGTGGCGGCCGAATACGAAGCCGACGGCGTGCCCGAGGACTGGGACCGCGAAGACATCCACATGACCACCGAGGCCCGGCTCGCCGAACTGATCGGGCCGGTCGCCGGGAGGCTCCACACCGCGAGGAGCCGCAACGATCAAGTCGCAACCGATTTCCGCCTGTGGGTGCGCGACGCCTTCACGCAGATGGACGAAGGCCTCGCCGCGCTTCAGCGCGCGCTCGTCACCCGCGCGGGTGAGCACGCCGCGAGCATAATGCCCGGCTTCACCCACTTGCAGACCGCGCAGCCGGTGACGCTGGGCCACCACCTGATGGCCTATTACGAGATGTTCCGCCGCGACCGCGCCCGCATCGCCGATGCCCGCGCACGCATGAACGAATGCCCGCTGGGCAGCGCGGCGCTGGCAGGCACAGGCTTCCCGATCGACCGCGAGGCGACTGCGAGAGCACTGGGCTTCGACCGCCCCACCGCCAATTCGCTCGACGCCGTGTCCGACCGCGATTTCGCGCTCGATTTCCTGTGGAGCTGCTCGGCCACCGCGCTCCACCTCTCGCGCCTCGCCGAAGAGCTGATCCTCTGGGCCAGCCAGCCCTTCGGCTTCATCCGCCTGCCCGACAGCCTTTCAACCGGCAGCTCGATCATGCCGCAGAAGAAGAACCCCGACGCCGCCGAGCTGGTGCGCGGCCATTCGGGGCGCGTCATCGGGTCGCTCACCAGCCTGATGATCACGATGAAGGGCTTGCCGCTGGCCTATTCCAAGGACATGCAGGACGACAAGCCGCCGGTTTTCGAGGCCGCCTCGCTGATGGGCCTCTCTATCGCGGCGATGACCGGGATGATCGCGGGCGCCACCTTCAATACCGACCGGATGCGCGCCGCTGCCGAACTCGGCTATGCCACCGCCACCGACCTTGCCGACTGGCTCGTCCGGCAGGCGGGCATCCCGTTCCGCGAGGCGCATCATATCACCGGTGCTGCGGTGAAGCTCGCCGAAAGCCGCGGGATCGCGCTCGACAGGCTGCCGCTCGAAGACCTCAAGGCAATCGATGCGCGGATCGACGAAAGCGTCTATGCTGCACTTTCGGTCGATGCCTCGGTCGCGGCGCGCGCGTCCTATGGCGGCACCGCGCCGAGCCGGGTTGCCGAACAGGTCGCCGCCGCGCGCCGGGTGCTGGGAATGGAGGAATGATGCGGATTGTCGCCACCTGTGGCCTCGCTTTGGCACTCGCCGGATGCGGCACTGTCTCGCCGCTGACCCCTCCCGAGGGCGCGAAAGCCCCCGACGCGCCCTATGGCGCCGCCGCCACCCCTTCCGCCGACGAGCTGCTGCGCCGCGAGGCACTGGCCGCGCCCGAACGCTCGGTCGAACTGCGCCGCCGCTCGGAAGAACGCCAGGACGACCCCTTCGACCTGCCCCCCGAATAGAGAGACGATGGACCATTTTTCGCTTCGTGACGGCGTGATGCACGCCGAGGACGTGCCGCTGCCGCTGATCGCGGATCAGGTTGGCACCCCCGTCTATGTCTATTCGCGCGCCACGCTGGAACGCCACGCGCGGGTGTTCCGTGAGGCGCTGGAAGGCGTGCCCGACAAGCTGATCGCCTTCGCGGTCAAATCCAACCCCAACCTTGCGGTGCTGCGGGTGCTCCAGCAGCAGGGCATGGGCGCGGATGTCGTGTCGGTGGGCGAAATGCGCCGCGCGCTGGCGGCAGGGATCGCGCCCGACATGATCGTCTTCTCCGGCGTGGGCAAGACCGCTGCCGAAATGGTCGCTGCGCTCGACGCGGGGATCGGCCAGTTCAATATCGAAAGCGAGGAAGAGGGCGTCGAACTCGCCGCAATCGCCGCCGCGCGCGGGCTGACCGCGCAGTGCACCTTGCGCATCAATCCCGATGTCGACGCAGGCACGCACGACAAGATCTCGACCGGCAAGGCCGACAACAAGTTCGGCGTGCCGATCAGCGAGGCGGGACAGATCTTCGGCAAGCTTGCTGGGCTGCCGGGGGTGAACCTGCGCGGCGTGGCGGTGCATATCGGCAGCCAGCTCGCCGATCTGGCGCCTTTGGAGGCGGCCTTCGCCAAGCTCGGCGCCCTGGTGCAGGCGCTGCGCGGCGCGGGGCATGAGGTGACGCATGTGGACCTCGGCGGCGGACTCGGCGTGCCCTACCGCGTGGGCGAGGTGCTGCCGGCCCCGGCGGAGTATGGCGCGATGGTCGCGCGCGTCACGAAGGACTGGGGGGTCAAGCTGATCTTCGAACCCGGCCGCGTGATTGCAGGCAACGCGGGCGTGCTGCTGACCCGCGTTGTGCGGGTGAAGCGCGGGATCAAAGATCCCTTCGTGATCGTCGATGCGGCGATGAACGATCTGGCGCGGCCTGCCCTGTATGGCGCCTACCACCACTTCGAGGCGGTCGAGCCGACGGCCAAGCAGATGACAGCCAACATCGTCGGCCCGATCTGCGAGACAGGAGACACCTTCGCGATGGGCCGCGAATGCGATCTTCTGGAAGCGGGCGACCTCGCCGTGTTCCGCACGGCGGGGGCTTACGGCGCGACGATGGCCTCGTCCTACAATTCGCGCGGCTTCGTGGCCGAGGTGCTGGTCGATGGCGACAAATTCGCCGTCGTCGCCGACCGGATCGAGGCGGGCGCGATCATGGATGCCGAGCGCGTGCCCGAATGGCTCGCCTGATCGGCTGATGGGACAGATCGCCAGCCTGCCGCTGTTCCACCAGATCACCGGGCAGCAGGTTCTGGTGCTCGGCGATGGGCCCGCGGCCGAGCCCAAGCGGCGTCTGGTCGAACGCGCGGGCGGCATCATCGTCGAGGATTTCGCGCGCGCGGTGGACGAGGGCGTGCGGATCGCCTTCATCGCTTACGACGACGCTGCTGCCTGCGAGGTGGCGGCGATCAATGCACGGTGCGCAGGGATGCTGGTCAATGTCGTCGACCGCCCCGAGCTGTGCGACTTCACCACGCCGTCAATCCTCGACCGGGATCCGCTGCTGGTGGCGATCGGGACAGGCGGCGCTTCGGCAGGGCTTGCCAAGCATGTGCGGCTGCGGTTGGAGCGCGTATTGCCTGAAACGCTCGGCGCGCTCGCGCGGGCGCTGGAAGCGGCGCGCCCCGTGCTGCGGCTGCGGTTTCCGGACGGGACGGACCGCCGGCGGGCGGTGGATGCGGCTTTGCGCGAGGGCGGCCCGCTCGATCCGTTCGACCCGGCGGCGCATGCCCGGGTGGCGGACTGGGCCGAGGGGGCGGAGGGATCGCAGGCGGGCGCGAGCGCGGGCTTGGTAGCTGACATCACGCTGTCCAGTGCCGATCCGGAGGACCTGACGCTGAAGCACGCAAGGCTGCTGGGCGAGGCCGATGTCCTGTGGCTCGACGGAGCGGTGCCGCCGGCGATCCTTGGCCGTGCCCGTGCAGACGCGGCGCGGCGGAATCTGGCAGCGGCAGGCAAGTTACCCCCGCCCGGCCCCGGAACTCAGGTCATCCTGCGCTGGCGGCCGGGAAGCGCCCGCGTCTAGGCTGCCTGCAACACCGGCATGCTGAGGCTGGCGAAATAGTCCGACATTGCCTTCATCGCCTTTTCACTGAGCGCGATGAAGGCGCGGCGCTTGTCCGCCGGATCGGGGACGCGCTCGAAAATCCCGCTCTCGACCATCTGCGTAAGCCAGCGCAGCGCGGTGGTTGCCGGGACGCCCGCCGCGATGCACAGCGAGGACACCGAAACCCGCACACCTTCGCCATGCGCAGCGGTCAGATCGAGCAGCATGTCCCACGCCGGATCGCCGAACAGTTCGGAATCGAAAAACCGCGCGCGCGCCTGACGGCCAGCAATGATCTGCCGCACCAGCCGGGGATCGGGGAACGCGGCCCGCGACGCCGGCTTGGCCGGTGCGTCAGCCTTTGGCGCATCGCCAGCAGGTGCGGCGCCGAAGCTGCCGAAGGAAGAGGGCGTGTCAGCGCGGTAATCGCGCTTCATGTCGGCCAGCGCGCTCGCCGGGGCGGGCATATGGCTCAGCCGGTCGAGCGAGCGGGCGATCGCTTCGACCTGCTGCGACAGCCGCAGCAGCGCCACTCGGTCTTCCTCACCCATTTCGCGAAGGCGCGCCGCCCCCGCTTCGCCCATGACCCGGCCCACCGCGATAACCCGTTCGGCGCGGCTGGGGCTGATCAGGATCTGGGGGTTCGACTGGTCGAGCACGGCAAAGACATCGTCCAAGCCTTCAAGGTTGGTCGACACGATCAGCTTCGCCCCCGAACGCGCCACCCGCATATCGAGCCGGGCGAGGCCTGCCAGCATCATCGCGTCGATCCCCCGGCTGCCGGTGACCGCGCAATCGACCACCACCACATCGCCCAGCAAAGCGATCGGCCCTTCGATCAGCGCGCGCACCGAGCCGCCGTCGATAGAACGGAACCCTGCCCCTTCGAGATCGGCCGCGATCTGGCGGCGCAGGCCTTCCTCCGTGCCGAAAATCGCAACGCGCGCCGGCAGGCCGGCACCGTCATCGCAGCGGTCATAGGCAAAATCGGCTTGGGCGTTCGCGTGGGTCAGCATCGAATCGACTCCAACAGTGTTGGAACGATTATGGAACAAAACGCGATCAGGTCAAGTAAATCTGCTTAGATTATCTCCACTTCGGAGTTTCCGCCCCCAAATCCGGAAAGCATCAGGGCCTGATTTCGATCGTGGTGCCGTCCGGCACGATGCGCCACAGCTCCTCGATCTCGGCGTTGGAAAAGGCGATGCAGCCGTCGGTCCAGTCGCCCGGGATCCGGCCCAAGGGCAGGCTGTTTGGCTGGCCGTGGAGGAAGATGTCGCCACCCGGCGAGCGGCCCTGCGCTGCAGCAAAGGCGCGGTCGGCGGCGTTGGGGTAGGAAACCTTGAGGCTGAGGTGATAGCGGCTGCCCGGATTGCGCCCCTCGATCACGTAGCGCCCCTCGGGCGTGCGCTCGTCGCCTTCGAATTGCTTATGGCCCTGCGGCCGATCCCCGAACTGAAGGCCGCGCCACGCCCTGACCGGCTGGCCACCCGCATAGGCAACCATCAGCCGTTCGGACTTGTCGACGATCAGGTAATCGACCTGCGTGACGGCGCGCTGCGGCACGATCCGCGCCGCCTCTCGCCCGAGCGGGGTTTGCGAGGCCGGCCCCCGCGCCCGCTCCACCGGCGGCGCGGCGCAGGCGGCAAGCAGCAGCAGGGAAAGCATGGCGGCACGTTTCATCGCCGCCAATCTAGAGCGTTGAAATGCGACCGGCAATCGTGGTGATTGCCACCCGCACGCTGCCCGGCGTCTAGCGATCAATCCACGAAGGGATCACGCATCAGGATCGTGTCGTCACGCTCGGGCGAGGTCGAAACCAGCGCCACCGGGCATTCGATCAGCTCCTGAATGCGCTGGATATACTTGATCGCCGCCGCCGGCAGATCGGCATAGGAACGCGCGCCCGCGGTGCTCTCGCTCCAGCCCGGCATTTCCTCATAGATCGGCTCGCACGCGGCCTGATCGGCGGCGTGGCTGGGGAGGTAGTCATAGACCTTGCCGCGCAGGCGGTAGCCGGTGCAGATCTTCACCTTCTCCATCCCGTCGAGCACATCGATCTTGGTGAGCGCGATCCCGGTGACGCCGGAGATTGCGCAGGACTGGCGCACCAGCACCGCATCGAACCAGCCAACGCGCCGCTTGCGCCCGGTGACGGTGCCGAATTCATGGCCGCGCTCACCCAGCCCCTGGCCGATCTCGTCTTCAAGCTCGGTCGGGAACGGGCCGGAGCCGACACGGGTGGTGTAGGCCTTGACGATGCCAAGCACAAAGCCGGTCGAGTTGGGGCCGAGGCCCGAACCGCTGGCCGCAGTGCCGCTGACGGTGTTCGACGAGGTGACGAAGGGATAGGTGCCATGATCGACATCGAGCAGCACGCCCTGCGCGCCTTCGAACAGGATCTTGGCGCCCGCGCGGCGGACCTTCTTCAAGCGCTTCCACACCGGCTGGGCGAACTTCAGCACGAAGGGCGCAATCTCGCGCAGCTCCTCCAGCAGCGCCGCGCGGTCCACCGGCGGCTGGCCGAAGCCCGCGCGCAGCGCATCGTGGTGGGCGCACAGACGATCGAGCTGCGGCTCAAGCGTATCGAGATGCGCCAGATCGCACACGCGGATCGCGCGGCGGCCGACCTTGTCCTCGTAAGCCGGGCCGATCCCGCGCCCGGTGGTGCCGATCTTGCCCTTACCCGCCGCGGTTTCGCGCAAGCCGTCGAGATCGCGGTGGAGCGGCAGGATCAGCGGGCAGTTGTCGGCAATCGCAAGGTTTTCGTCGGTGATCGAGACCCCCTGCCCTTCGACCTTGGCGACTTCGTCCCGCAAGGCCCAAGGATCGAGCACCACGCCGCTGCCGATCACCGACAGCGTGCCCGACACGATACCCGAAGGCAGCAGCGAGAGCTTGTAGGTCTTGCCGTCGATCACAAGCGTATGGCCGGCATTGTGCCCGCCCTGAAAGCGCACCACGGCATCGGCGCGGCTGGCAAGCCAGTCGACGATCTTGCCCTTGCCCTCATCGCCCCACTGGGCGCCGATCACGGTGACGTTGGCCATTGCTATCCTTC